>JAAUXV010005168.1_pt1 | contig 10640 bp, 10 predicted proteins | sample 7278181 | NCBI WGS metagenome assembly JAAUXV01 (sample SAMN14350114, study PRJNA611818) | marine sediment metagenome | isolation source: surface marine sediment (2.1m) | place: French Polynesia: Moorea | collected 2018-08
CAGAACGTCCTCCGCTCCACCCACGACCGCTCCCTGTGCAAGTACGCCTCTGTGGACGAGGAGGACGACTTCCAGGAGGTGTTGGACCCTCCAGCGGTGCAGCCCGCCACGCAGTACCAGCTCAGTCTCGCGTTCCCGGACCTCAGTCAGCACAAGGTGGGTTTCCAACAAAATGGCACAAATTAATCAATTACCAAGTATTTGAATTTCTAGGTCCACGACCTCTTCGCCGACCTCGGCCCGGTGGCGGTGTTCAACGCCAGGAACTACTGGTCGGCGCCGAGGGAGGTCCGCCTAAGGAAGAAGGACAGACAGGTAAAAATTAAATGCTCTTTTTTACCCGCGGCGAAGCCGTCAGGTCCTAGAACTGAGAGAGTTGTTGTTGATATGGGGGGAGCAGTTTTTCAGGGCATCGACATGAACTAACTACTAAACTTTGGCTTCATAGATTCACTTCGGGGTGGGATTCTCAACTAGCCGTCATGAATTGAATAAGCCAGTTTCTTTCTGCTTGACTTGGACTGTATGAATTCGCTTTGTGGTGGGATCCAGATTGAGCTGTTTCTCTTCTTCTCATTAGAAAATTCCTTTGGCATTGAATCTTAAGTATTTGTTTGCTCGAATAAGATGTTTGAACTCAGAAGTAGGATTTTCTGGATTTTTCCCCACCGCCGCAGGTCGTTGAACAAGGTCTGTTCTTGTTTATGTGGAAATTGTGGCTTATTGGTGGTTTTTTTGTCTGTTTCAGGGTTTCGGCTTCAGCGTCCGCGGGGACTCTCCCGTCATCATCGCCGGCGTCGACCGGAGTAGTTTGGCAGAGGTACGAAATATTTTTTTGCCGTCTAATCGGATTGCCAATAACTTAAAAAATGCATTTTTTATTCCAGATGTGTGGCATGAAGGAGGGCGACTTCATCGTCGGCATCAACGAGGTCGACGCCAAGTGGAGTCCCCACGACGAGGTTGTCGGTCTGATCAAGGCCTCCGGGCACGACCTCAGGCTGAGGGTGGTCACGCCGATGCCAGCGCCGGAGGTGGAGCAGAGGGCCAAGCAAAAGGTGAGGGGGAGGAATTCTCTAGATGGAGGGATTGGGATAGAATGATTAAGTTTTTAGCTTTTGTGAAGTATGGAGTCACTTGACTTTTAGGTTTTTTCAAAAAAAAAGTTTTGGAAGGGGAAGAAATGTCGTCCGAAAATAGGACACTTTAAGTCGGTTGAGTAGTCTGTCTCGTGCTGGTATTATCTCAATATGTCAATGGAAGTGTTCCATTCAAATAGTTCCAAACCTCTCTTGCCCCTTTTGTTTCTTTAGTTGGGCGCCATAACCGGTTCCAGGAGCAGGGTGCTCCTGGAATCGGATGCTAGGTTAGGGTTACCCTTGATTCTGCAACCACCCTAGAGTGCCGAACGAAATTCAAGTTTGGTACCTGAACCTGAACCTTAGGGTGGCATAACCAGCATTATATCAAAAAATGTAAATATTTTTTTTTCAGTTTTGATTTGTCTTCGATTGTTATCGCCAGGAGGCGCTGGAAGTGCCACTAATTTACTGTAAAAATATTGCTAACGCCATTAGTCATAGAACTTGGTGGTAGCATTTTGTTTATATATTTTGGTTAACATGAACCCCAATTTCTGTTGTGCACTTGAAATGAGATGCACTGCTGGCATGTCAATGACTCTGGACTCCCTCGTGCTTGACAATCAAGCATTCTACTGTAAGACCTCAATATTTTAGCGACTACTTTCAAATTAGGGATTTCCGCTTACGGGTGGGGCCGGGCTTTTTCATTCCGTGTACGGGCCGGGCCGGGCCAGCCCGCGGGCCAAGAATCTACGGGCCAAAATTTCGGCTACGGGCCAAAAGTAGGAGGAAGGGACCAGTTTTTTAATGAAAGAAAAACTACGATTGATTTTTTTTTGTACAGAAAGCCATTTTTTTCAACACCTCTTTGAAGTTTTGAAAATTAACATTAAATAGAATGGAAAAATATCTAAAATTATTGTTAAAAAATTACTCGGCCCACGGGCTTTGCCCACGGGCCAGAATTTTCATCTACGGGTCGGGCCCAGCCCGTACCCACCCTTAATTAGGGATGGAACCGAGCTTTTCTTTCTCGAACTCTAACGAACTCGAACTTTCAATCCTCGAACTCGAACGAGTCCAGTTTTCACCTTTGAACTGGAACCGAACCGAGCCGAACTTTCGAGCTTTTCTAAAAATATTGCTGATTTTTGTCTTTTTTAACCTTTTTAAAAAAATTTCTTCATAATTTTTTCTTAAAAAACATTGAAGGAAAAATTGAAGATAAATAAAAAAATCTTCTAAAAATTGGAAATCTCCGGCTCGCGAACTTGGGCACGAACTTTGAACTTCTTCGAACTTCAAAAACCCGGTACAAAAACTCGAGTTTTCGAACTCGAACTAAGTTCGGTCCCATCCCTATTTCATATTAGTTTGTGTTATCGTCAAGGAGATCGCCAACGATTGACTTGTAGGATTTTACTTAATTAGTACATTGTTTGGAGGTAAAGCAGCTATAGCTCGCCACTCCCCGCTAGGGATGGTTTCAGAACAAAATTTAGAGTCAAATTGAGTTGTCCCAGTGTGAGTTCCAATCAGAATCAGAATCAGAATCAGTCTTTTTTGAAAAGGCTTCTGGCTGTGGATTATTCGTGCGCTTTTTTCACCTGAGCGCAAGCTGATACAACTCTTGCAATGAAGTCGGCCAAAGTTTGTATATGATACTCATAACTCATAGTACAGCTTATGTTGTTATTTCTGATTTTTTGCGCAGAGTTGCTATTGTTAGACGGAAACTTCTTAGTCTTACCTCTCTTAAGTCACTCTTTTATTTGAAAAAGCCTACTACTTTGTCTTTCCAACTTTTTTTATCGTTTGGCTGCGTAAACCAGGGCCCATGTTGTCACTCTACCGTATCAGTCGAATGTTGTGGGAAGACTGCTAGACTTCAAACCCCCAATTTTCGATATGATTTGTGCCGCAAGTCACAAAGTTTGTTTTCTCTCTCCTTGAATTATATTTTCCATCTTTTTTTTAGTCCCGCTCCCTGTCCTCCTCCGACGGAGGCGGCGGCGGCGGGGGTCCCGCCGCAAACGGAGGCGTCGGCCGCCAGAGCGTCTCCCCAAACTCCACCGCCTCGTCCAGGTCTTCCTCCAACGGGGGAGGGACCGCTGGGGCGGGGCAGCACCACAGGCACCACCAGCACAACCAGTCATCCTCCTCTTCCTCTTCCTCGTCAAGGTCTAGAAAAAAAATAATGCTTATTTAATGTTGGAAAACTCAAGTATGTGGGAAATTACAGGATGAGGCAGAAATCTACGAGCAGCAGCAGTGGCGGAGGAGGAGGAGTGAGCTGGCCCTCCACCCTATTCAGGAAGAGCCACAGATCGGAGAACTAAAAAGTAAAATCCGAAAAAGAAGAAAAATCAAGTCAAAAAAGAAAAAAAGTTGGAGGCATGTTGGAAAAAAGACCCCCAAGTCAAGAAGCGCGCACTGTGATATTACAAATACGAAGAAGATGAGGAAAAAACTACTTACTACAACTAAATACACTTATTTCTGTACGAAATTCGAAAAAACGGCTTTTTTAAAACAGGAACGAGAACAAGTGCCACATATTTTATATGTCTTTTTGAAGGAAGAAACGGAATGCGAAAGAAATGTGAGCAATAACAGACGAAGAAGATTTCTAATCGGATTTTCCTTTTTGCCATGTTGTTATAACGCACGTTGTTGTAACGTACGTATACGGAATATTGTCATGTTCCTCTTTCTATCACATTTTTGGCAGGTGAATAGAGCAACAAGTAATTCCGTGTTTGCTACAAGAATGAAGCAAAATAAATACATTCCTGAATATGCAAAAAAACCGCATGTGTTCAGTTTTTGAAAAGGTTTCTTGTGTTGTGTGTGTGTGTCAACGTCTTAAAAGTTTTGTGTCCTTACATTGGGGAGGACTCCTTCCCAATGCTCCAGTGCCGAAGATCCATTGAACCGTTAGAGAGTCATTTTTTCCTGTTCTTTTTGTTCGTTTCTTTACAGAGTCCTACATCAACATTTCGTACGATGCCATTTCTTCTCCCGCCACACACACCCTGATCGAATAGGGATCGATATTTTTTGGGCCGCCCAAGAGCATTAAAGTCCTGCCTCCTTCAGACCACATTCCTCCTCCTTTTTCCACCGCTGCTGCGGAAGGTTACAACAGGTTAACTCGGAGGGGGGGGGAATGGGCAACACCAACAGACAGACTCCTCTCCTCCCTCCTCCTCCTCCTCCCACAACTGGACAAGAGAGCTCCTTTGGTTGGGGCTGCTGACTGGACAGGGGAGAGCAGAATGAGCAGCTCCGTTTAGGGTATAAACGGGAGGGGGTCCATCCAACAACCATCGGTCGGTCGGACCCACCGACTCTTCAACTCTGAGAGATCCAACACAAACCAGACGGGAGAGCAGGAGAAGAGGCTGCAAATTCCAATCAGCTGCCTTGCTCCATCCACTCGACCCTTTGGACTTTGGAGACTTCAACGAAGGCTGCTCTCCAGCGTCCAGTGTTTCAGTGCCAACCGAGTGCCATACAAACTACAAAGCAAAACAGAGTAAACATCACCATGGAGAAGAGGGGAAGCGGAGAAGAGGGAGACTCCTCCCCCTCTCCCGACGGAGGGGTCAACCTGGTAGACAGCTCCTCCGAGGCCACGACGTCGGCGGCGGCGGCCGCGGCGGCGGCGGCGGCGCTCTCCATCCGACAGCAAGTGGCGGCGGCAGTCGCAGCGGTGAGGAAGGAGGCCGCGGCGGCCGCGGCAGCCGCGGTGGAGTCCGGCGCGGCTCCCCCGTCGCCGTCCTCGGCCATGGAGGCCGTGGTGGCGGCAGTGGCGCAGCACGTCAACCAGCAGCAGCAGGAACAGCAGCAGCAACAACAACAGCGGCAATTGTGTCTGGAGTTACGAGACGCTGCAAAGAAAGAAGGGGTGAGTTGCACATTAGTAATTGTGCGAAAAAAGTTCTGCCCGTACGTAGAATTCGTAGATGCTGACTTTATTGCACTGTATGGAAGAAGCATACGTTGGAAGTACAGGTTATCGTTTAATTAGTCGAAAAAAATCATTAAAGAAGCGCAGTTGCATATCTTAATTTCAGTTTGAACTTCGGCTGATTTTTCTAGCTTTAGGAAGAATAGCAAATGTGCGTAAGTACGCAAGTCATATTCCAAGCAGATCAATCATCTTTGCGATCTTATTAGTCGTCATTGTCCTCATCGTGATCCTTTTCCTCCTCCTCCTCCTTCCTCGAGGGGGTGATATCCCAGTTCGCTCCGGGCTAAAAGTGCCATTATCCTCCTCCTCCTCCTCTTGGAGCAACAGCAGCAACAGACACAGGTACCCGTACCCAAAGGGCAAAACCTGAGCAACACCCAACTCTCCCCTCCTCCTGTTAGGAGGATGAGAGCGTAAGCAGACTGGAAAAGGGAGAGGAGGGGAGGGAGGGGGTATATCCCAGATCGCCCGTGGCTTCACCTGAAGCTATTGGGAGAAGAAGAAAGGAGGAGGAGAGCAGTCTTTGGTCTGGGGAGGGGGCTCTCTCGCCACCGGTCCGGGGAAGGTGGGATCGAAAGAGGAAGAGGGGTTACGGAGAGGTTGAAAATTATTGGGGGAAGGCAAGGGAAGAGGCACAAAAGAATTACGAGAACAGGATTTTCGGCGTCTATTTTCGTAGCCGGTTTTTGAGCAGTAGTTGCAGAAGTCCGTTGATACGAACCGTTGAGAGAAAAAAAAGTAAATAGTAGCCGCCTGATTTCTTTCCGAAAAAGTCACATCTGCATTCCGAGAAGGTAGGTATTCTTATTTTATCACTTTATCTGTTGTATCTTTCGATTTGGCACTCAGGGGGACGGCGGCGCTGCATGGTGCGGAGGAGGAGGAGGGGCAACCTGTTTTCATGCATCACTGTACGGAAAAGATCTTGGGGGGGGAACCAACTGTTCTCTCTCCCCCCCCCTTTTCCTTCCCTTTGCCCCCCGCCCAGTGGTCAGTTAGGTCCCCTCCTCCCCCCCCACCGACCCACCCTCGTAACCAGATACCCTGGAAAAGGAAAGAGAGGAAAAGGGGGGAAGGAAGGGGAAGGAGGTGGAAAGAGCTTATTGACGAGCGAAGTGTGGAAGGAAAGGAAAAGGGGAGGAGATGTCGACCCAGATCTAGGTCAAGAGAAAATTGGCGGGAGAAAAAAAAACGGGAATCCTCCCTAGTGTGTTTGGTAGTAGGGACGGGGCGCGGCCCGTTCGTTGTCTCTAAGGGTCGCCGTGTTCTTGTGGCAGTGCGAAATTATCGCCCGCGGAGGAAGTGAGATCGATCCCGGGGGGAGATTGGGTTTTATGATGACGCATCGCCGCGCAACACGCGAGAGAGGCGAGAGATTCGCCAACTCTTATTCATAATTTGGTGAACTTTTGACCAATTCCCTGGGAGCGTGTTGTTGAAAGCAGGACTGCCGTTTTTTGGACCCGAGGGTGATGACAAGAGGTGCAACAGCAGACAGCGTTTGGAAAACATTTTCTGCACGTTTTGTATTTATGAGCTCGCGCTCTTCCTCCTTTCTTAATTGCGATCTTGCTGCTGCGACTTTGTCTTATGATGGAGGAGGAGGCGTTGGCGAGAGATGCTTCTTCTTCCGTGGTCTGCCGTGACTGTACGTGGAGCAATTAGCAGCGTTTATTGCCCCGAACCCTGCTTCCCTCTTCTTCCTCTTCTCAAGTGCGAAATGGAGTCATAACTCCGCACTCTTTCCCCCCAAACTATGCTTATATTCTATCTTCCCCCCCCCATGCCTCCACCTTCGCCGCAAGTCGGAAGAGGAGGAGGGAAGGAAACTGCGGTTTTACATTCGGAGCATTCTGGTTTTCTGGCCCCGAGACACGCTGAGTGACTGAGGAGACCGAGGCGGATTCACCAAAATGAAATAATCCTACTTTTTTAAGGGAGCTGAAAAAGCAGAACAGTATGGCAAGTAAACTATAATATCTCTTTTATCGCCTCATTGGCGGATTCAGTCTTGAGGTGGCATTACACACTCTCATAAGTCTCGACTCCCAGATCGACCGGTCATAGTGTGCGGCTGCGGCGGAGTAGGGGTTCTAGCCAGCCAGCCCGAACGATAGAGCGAACCAACTTCCACCATGAGTGATCATTACCGGTGGAGGGAGGAGAAGATTGCGCTTCTTGGAAAAGAGAATGAGCACCAAGAACAATGGTCGTGGCATGAATGGTTCGGGAAAAGAGCAACGGAAAAGAGCGTGTTGCCATTACACACACAAGGAGAAGGAGGGAAAAAACAAGATTCCTCCAATCGAACCCAAAGTCGTGGATGATGAAGGAGCCGCTGCTGCCCAATCTCATTTGGTCTTTTTTTCCCTTCCCCTTCGTTCCTCTTCCAACGCCCGAGACAAAATTGCCCCCCTCCTCCTCCCCATTCCTCCCACTTCCAAAAAGTCCCTTTGCGTGCGTACAGGCATTTATTACTCCCCCTTCGTCGTCCGGAGGTGGACTCCAGGGAAGAGGACGGTGGAAGGAGCAACAACTCAGTCGAGCACGCGATGATCGGAGGGGGATTTTTTTATTTTGGGACAGGATTTTGACGATGTTTCGGACAAGAATTTCTTTCGCAGCAACATGCAAGAAACCTACCTCTCTCTAGTTTTGTGCAAAATTCTCCCTGTCCTTTGGCAGGAACCATGGATTTTCAACTTAGCGAATTTAGAGAACCAAAGACCGTAGTGAAAGAAGTGTCACATTTGCCCTTTTCCCTGGAGGAGAAGGGGAAGAAAATAATTGGGACTTTCTCACACGTCGCCCATTCGCCTCCGCCGTCGCGTTGTAAGCGATAACGAAAGATACAAGGGAAAAGAAGGAACGAAGGAGCGTGTCGAAGTGGGACAAAAAACCTTCGGCTTTGGCAAGCTGGCAAGGAAGGCGGACTCCCTATACGCCGTTTTTTGCGCGTTGTTTTACGCGAACCAGATTGCTTGCGCCAATCCCCCTCCCCCCCCAAAAAAAAAAGCGCAACGCGTTTCTTTTGGTGGGAAACGGTATGAGGCGTGGAAGGAAAAGAACATGGGCGTTGGAAGGGGGGGAACAGGTGGGGGGACGAGAAGCGACCGCAGATGGAAAGAGCTGCCAGATTGGTTTTTTCACCCGCGAAGAAACGTTGGAACAACAGGAGCGTAATGGTACTTTTCCATTACTTTTCGTGGATTACATTTGTTATTTGTTGTTCCATTTAAACAGTCCAAAAGTAGCAACCCTTCCCCACTAGCGCTGGTACTGGTATTAGCGAGAGAGCCCCCTTTCGGAGGCAAGCGCGTCGCTCCCCCTTCTCCGTCGACCAGAGTGGAAGCGCCTTCTCCCTCCCAAAAAGTTGCGTGCGCGCGTAGAAACGAAGGGAAGGGGGGGGGGAGTCTCTCTTCCCCCCCATCGCCAACAGGTAGTTGTGCGCCCAAAGCCCCATGCTGAGGAAGGCAGGGTCACCAAGAGAGGATTACTGTGAACTATAGGCGACTTTCTCGCTCGGAAGGGACAGTAGCGCAATTGCGTCCCAGCCGTGTGTGCCAAGTTGTGTTGCGGTGCCCTTTTCGCAAAGGGAGAGAGGACCAGTTCTGAGGATTTCGTGCCAATAAATAAATATCTTGGTGGTGGAGAGTTGGAGGCGGGTGGTACCGAGGAATCTTTGCGGTTTTTCCCATGCTCCTCCTCCTCCTCCTCCGCGTCCGAAAACAACAGACTTGGTGCTGAACTTGCACTTCCAAGAATAGCAAGAGAAGACTGCAACAAGACCAGGAGGCAGCAGGAATGATGACTTCCACGATGATGGAGGTGAGAACGAATAAGCAAGGGAAATCTAATCAAGTGAAATTCTAGATAAACAAAAGTCAGGATTTCCAACCTTTTACGTTCGGGTCGCTTCGCTTGCATTATCGTTCCCTTCCCCATTTCATTCCCTCCCCCTCGATCGCCCACTCACTCTGTCGCTGCTATGACTATGGGGACGAAGGGACGGGAGAGACCCCAAAGGTGGCAATTATCCCTTCGCCTCCCTCCCCATCCGAAACGCCAATGCCGCCACCGCCACCGCAGCCGAAGAGGGCAACCAATTTAGTCGCGGCGGCGGCGGCGGCGGCGGCGTTATTACCGCAGGAAGAAGAAGAGGCTGAGGAGGGAGGCATTCCATCATCGTCCCATTCCGCCCAATCTATCCAAGCGATGGAACGTTAATTTTTAATCTCGATCTTCTCTTCCCGCAGGAGAGGCTGGGTCCGGTGGCGGCGGCGGCGAGCGTCACTCCGGCGTTTCCGCCGGCCTCGCCCCCGAGGGCGGCGGCGGCCACGCAGGCGGCCACGTCCTCGGCAGTTACGGCTGCAGCGGCCGCAGCGGCTGCAGCGGCGGCGGCCTCGGAGTTCCAGTATTTCCCCCCGCACTTCCCCGGCATCTCCTCCTCCGCAGTCCCTCCCCCCGTCCCTCCCTCCATCACCACCACCGTCAACGATACCTTCCCCTCCGCCACCACCGCGGCCGCCCCCGTCTCAACAACGCACCAGGCAGCCGCAGTCCCCCACCAGCTCGACCCCTACCAGCTCCCCACCTCAGTAGCGGCCGCGGCGGCCTCCTTCCCCTCCATCGCAGGATCGGCCGCGGGACAGGTCAAGAGGCTGCAGGTCGACAACCAAATTGTTGTAAGTTTTCTTTCTCATTTTCAAATGCTTCCTCCTCATACCGTATTTGTGATATATTTACTGTATTTCACAGGCCAACTTGATGGGCGCCACCTCCATGGTTGCCCCTCTCCCGACAGCACCCGTCCCCACTACTCCCTCAGCGACCGACGCCAGCCCTCCCCCTCCTCCCCCGTCCTCCGTGCACTACGCCACCGATGCCGTCCTCAGCCGCGCGGCCTCCATCGCCGCAGTAAGGACCTCCACCGACTCGGCCTCAACCAACGGAACGGGCGGCGGCGGTTTTAGACCTCCCAGCCTGGACGGCAATACCGCGGTGTCCTCGGCCGCCGCGGCCGCCGCCGCCGCCGACTCCGCCACCACCGCCCAGGCCGCGGCCGCCGCGGCGATGGCGGCCGCCAACCTCATGCTGGCCAACAACGTGGTGTCCTCCGAGGACGACGCGGACGGAATGGACGACCAGGTGAGGAGAGCGAGGGATATAAAATATATGTAGAAGTAAAGAAGTTGTCGTTTCGGACAGACATTCCTCTATTCTTTACTGGAAGGATGAGAGAAGCGACACGCAACGCAATGGTGGTGATGGCAGGGAGAGTTGTCGAAGAACTTTTATGGCCTCCTCTTCTCTTGATCCCTCCTCCTCTCGGATGCCCCTGCAAAGAAGTAGTTAGCACCTGACAAGAGAGAGGGGGGGGGGTGATGGGAAACTCCGGTAGGAGTAAAAGTATAGGAGGCCTCCTCCTCCTCCTCCTCCTCATTCCGTGCTGACCACCGCCACCGTGGGCGAGGGAAGAGATGAAGGAGAGAGAGGCCCACACCTATCTTTTCTTTTCTCTCCTTCTTCTTCTTTTGAAGATGTCTTAACTGTGGGAGAGGACATTATGACGTTAAGTA
>JAAUXV010001078.1_pt1 | contig 10633 bp, 11 predicted proteins | sample 7278181 | NCBI WGS metagenome assembly JAAUXV01 (sample SAMN14350114, study PRJNA611818) | marine sediment metagenome | isolation source: surface marine sediment (2.1m) | place: French Polynesia: Moorea | collected 2018-08
GTCGCGAAAGTGGGGAAGAAGATGCAGAAGAAACTCGAGCGAAATTACAAAGTCTGCCGTTGACAAAAGTGATTGAAACGGACAGAGTAGAGACCCTCGGCTTCGCCTATGCCACCCCCCTTCGCGTGCGCCTGGGGTGCAAAAGTGAATTCTAGAGACTTCGCTTGTGATTGCGAAGAAGAAAAACAGAAGAAGAAGGCCACAAAAGTGAACAATCCCCCTTCTCCCCACCCCCTTCTTGAAGAGCGGCGCAAATATTACTATGATGACCCACGTATACACGGCGCGACAATTATTACTGCTACTATTGTGGTTAAATAAACAGTGATGACCATGATTGTTTGTTCCTCTCGTCGTGACACTTGTTTATTTTCGTTTCTTTTTTCTCGCGTCCTATCACAGGTGCTGCATGTAGTACTCACCAAATTGCACTCTTTAAATTTGTAGGCTGGGGAAGGACGGCTAAACAAAGAGTGTTTATAGTCCTTTTGCGGGAGTCGTCGACTGCTTCTTCTTGCTTGCTACGTACCCCGCCCCCCTGACCTCTTCCAACACGTCCTCCAGCGCCCTCCTCCCCCACCCGCGCCCGCGCCAAACAGAGTCGTCTGAAACGCATGTCTCCAGCAGCGCCCTCGCGTTCCTCCGCCCGGCGGATATCTCCGCCCTCGTACGTCGGAAGCGGACCTGCTTGGAGTCCTCCCCTGCCCCTGCCCCTGCCCCTGCCCCCGCCCGAAGACATTGGCCTCGGCCTGGGGAGGGAGGCCGGTCGCAGCGGTCCTCCGCCGTAGACACGTCGCACTGAGCAGCCTCAAGGACCGACCTGAGATAGAAACGAAAATGTTTTACGGTACAGAAGAACTGGTAGTCTTGTATCCATGTGTATTCATTCCTCCTCAACTTCCCAACCCATCTCTACATATGTACAGAACTTCCGGAATTAAGTTGAGGTAGCAGAGATAGCTCTAGAGCAACAACTCACCTCAGCAGCAAGAGAATGTCCTTGTCCGGGAATCCCATCTCTACCAGCCTCTCCTCCCCGAGCAGCGTGTCCAGCAGCCCAGTCAGAGACTCCTTTAGCCTGGCCAGCCTAGCTTGGTCCGCCGCGCTCTCCACCAAGCTGATTGGGGGAAGAGTCGAGGCGAGTTCGTGGTAGCACAGGGTGGAGGAGGAGGCATCATACTCGCCGTCCTCTTTCAGGGAGACATCTTGGGTGGGGGAGATGGCTTTCTCTTTTTCCTGGTGGTTGGGCTCGCTGTTGGTGCTCAGGTTCAGGGGGACGTTGGTCTCTTCCGCCTCATCCTCGAATCCGTTTTCTCTTTCCTCTTCTATCTTTTCCGCCTGGTCTGCTCCATCGCTCTCTGGCAATTGCACCTCTAGGACGGGTTCGTCTCCGTCCTCATCCTCAACTTCCCTGCTCGTTTCGAGGGTCCTCAAAGCCTCCTCCGTTGCTTCGGCAATCCTCGGAGCTTTGGAAACGCCGACATGGTGGTGGTGCTGTTCCCGCTGCCCGCACCGCCGGTCCTCCTCCTCCAGGTCCACAATGTCGGGCATTGACGCGCCGCCGCCGCCGCCCAACAATGTTGAAGAGGAGGATGAGGACATCGCCCTCCGCTTTCTGGCCAGTTCGGAGTGGAGAGGCGAGACGGACGCCGCCGCCAGCCCGCCCTTTTCCCTGGCTCCTGCGGGCGCCGAAAGTGGAGGAGACCTGCGGCGGCCGGGGAAAGGTGACGGGTAGGGCGACGGCGACGAATCCGGCGTGGCCTCCAGGGTGGAGACTGAGCGGCCGTAGTAAGAGGCGGCGGCGTAGGAAGAGGTGCTGGGGGGCCAATGGAAGTGCTGGTTGCCGCCGCCGGTCCTCTCGTGGTGGTTGCCGGGAGAGGCACAGTTGCCGGGCTTGATCCGACGGTACGGCGGCTTTGGGGCGCTGCTGCCGGGGGGACGGCCGCGCCTGGCACCAAAAGGGCGATGGTTATCTAGGTAGACGAAAAAGAAAATTAATAACCGAATCTATTGTGCATTCACTAGCATGAAAATGCTAACCATGTGGTAGTCTGGCTAAGGATGGCGAAGTAGCCGACCACGACTGGTGCGTTGAATGCTGCTGCTGTCGTCGATGCTGCTGCTGCTGTTCCAGGCGTAACCTGGCTTCCTTCTCCTTGGCGCAGGTCGAGTCCAACAGGTGCTCCAGGTACCTCTGGTAGTTCTCGTAGGAAGCGTCGCAAACGTGGCACCTGAGCAGGTTTGACTGGCCCTTGGAGCGGGAGGCGCGCTGGAGGATGCAGCGGTGGATGGTCTTGGGGCGCTTTTGAGAGGGATGCTGCTGCTGCTGCTGCTGCTGCTGCTGCTGCTGCTGACTGTGATGGCGGTGGTGCTGTTGGCCGTAGCGAGAGGAGGGGTGGCGGTGGTGGCCGTTGGAATGGTGAGAGGAGGGGGAGCGAGGGTCGTCGGCGCTTGAGCCAGTCAGGGCCTTGGGTTTAAAAATATAAGGTTACTTAATGGGTCTGTAACGTCTTGGCGTTTATTCAAGCTCACCTCCAGTATGGAATTGGCTCCCTTCCTGCCGCCGCCGCCGCTGCCCGCGCTCCCGTTGGCAGAGTTGGTGGTGGTCGTGACCCTCGCCCCCATCTGGCTCCCAGGCGTCAGCACCATGGAACTCTGCTCCCACTCAGTGCAGATGCTAGCCTGAAACGATACGACAGAAAGACGTGGAACATACACATTTATTTATTTTTGTCTTTCACGCCTACCTGGAGATGTACCCACATGATGCACCCTCCGTTCTCAAAGGGCTTCCTCTTCCCCTCGTACCTTGGCGGCGTGGCAGTGAGCATGGCCGCGGGCCCGCTCGTCACCGTCGTCCAGGGGAGGCCCTGAACGCGCCTGTACAATCAAGGGAGGGAGAGATAGCGGTTGTTGCGATGTCGAGATATCGGCGGTTGTTTTTTATCATGATCTCATGCCGCCGCAGGGTACGGACTTTCGCACAAAAAGAAAATGAGATTTCGTGGAAAAACTGTCCCGCTGCCGCAGCAGCAAAACTGAAATCTTCAGGATCTCCAGGGAGTACTCTTGCGTAAGTTCTTATCTTTCTCAAACCAACAACCTGCTGCTCCTGCCTCCGACGCCAGGCGCCTCCTCGTTATCAGGACTCGGAGCGCATGGATGGATGGGGTGGGTGGGCGGCAAACAGTAGGTAATCCCCCCCCCCCCTCTCTCTCTCCCCCCCTCTCTCTCTCTCCCTCCCTCTCCTTGTAATTCTGACCTCCTTATCAGGCTTAACCGCTAAAGAGATAGCGTGGGTCGGTCGGTTGGCTGGCTGCATAGGTGGGAGGCGTGGTGTGGGTGGGCATTGTCGCAATGAGGGAGGGGATCATGCCAATATATTTTCACGTGTCATCAAATGAATGTCGAAGACCGGGGGAGACCCCATTGTGCTTTTTGCTGGCTTTCTTCAAGGGTTTTTGAGGCCCGACCATGTGCCCTAAACTCATCAAGATAATGAACGAAAAATGCTCACCTCTGCCACTGATTGTGATGTCTGGCAGGAAAAGTTTCAGCAAGTCGAGCTTTCTCCTCCTGGCCGCGATGTAGTCGGTGTTGTTGCTGCAGCAGTTGCTGCTGTTGTTGTTGCTGTTGCTGCTGCTGGTGGTGGTGGTGCTGAAGTATTTGCTGCCTTCTCAGGTGATACTGCGCGGCGACGGCGGAAGGCCTGGCGGAGGGAGAGTTTGGCGAGGCCGCGAAAAAAGCAGAGAGCGAGGGGGTCCGCGGAGAGGGGCTTGGTGTCATGGGATCAAAAGCAGCAGGTCGAACGTGTTGTTGCTGGTGGTGATGGCGGTGAAAGTAATTAGGATGGAGTGGAAGTTTCGTGGTGGGAGTCCTGAAAAATTTATAAGAACATGACGAAGGTATAATAATTTTTAGACATGACTCTGTATACTTGGGTTCCAAAAGCTCCTCCTGCAACCTGAGCCGAAGCCTCGGTTTGTTGTTGTTGTCTTCTACCCTGCCGCCGCTGGCATTGTCAAGCTTGAGGCCGGTCCCATCATTGTAGCTTGGCGTCGGCGGCATCGCTATGGACGAGGAGGAGGAGGCCGCCGTCGGAGAAGGGGAAGACTGTCGGAACGTCGTCGTCGTCGATGCTGCTGCTGCTGCGGCCTCTGCTGCTGCTGCGAACTCTGCCGCGGACTCTATGGTCGACACCGCCGCTGTCATGACCGAAGAAGAAGGTGATCTTCGCCGGTGGCATGGCAGTGGGCGCGCGCGAGTGGAAAAAGTCGGCGCCTGGATATGAGCGCGGTAAATATCAGAAAGTATTGCTTAGCTTTTGCTACAGCAGTAGAAGCTGAATGGTTATCGCCTAATTTCCCGTTCCAGGAAGCGCTAAGCTTCTTTGGTAAAAAGGAAATTGATAAACTGAAAAGGCCTTGGAATTGAGAGCTCACCGCCTCCGCTGCCCCAGTTGATGACGGATGGAGGAGGAAGCGGCGAGGCCCGAAGAAAGCGATAGAGGCTTTTCCCGCGAAACCGCCGTACGTAGAAAAATGTCCTTTTTCTCTCTCCCCACCACGTGCGTATAAGTGCGTCCGACAATGCCGAAGCCGCTCTCCAAACTGATTAAGTGTAATCTTCTCCCTCCCCTCCCCCTCGACCCCCCCTCAATACATATTGTAATCTTCGCCGTTTTGTTATCAACATGTACACACACAGGCACGTCGTATGAGTGCGTAGTAAAAGTAGCCGGCGACGACGACGAACCCGAGCTCGTGCCGAGCTGATTTCCATAGAAGGATGCCGTGACACTCCCATCTCTTTGTTTTGACAAATATTTATTTGTGTACCGGTATTTGCGCACTTTTTGTAGTACCAACAAAAACACTAAGACAAGCTCGTAAAAAATGTGCGTGTTCAGAGGTTCCTCTATGTAAGGACCTGTTTCCAACAGGTGGCCGGCTGGCTTAATGCTTGTGCAAAACTTTTTATCTTATCATGCTTGCAGGTAGGTAGGTATACGCTCCAGCACATGGGTCGGGCGGGCAGAGAGAGAGAGAGAGAGAGAGAGAGAGACCTGCTCAAACTCATGCAGGGGAAGGAGGCGCCGGCCGACCGACAAATAGCACCTTGATAAAGGACTGATTATCGCTATCTCTCACTCCTTCTCTCGTCCGTATCTGCCCAAGAGACATGCCGTTCACAAGGGTCTGCAATTCATCAAGAGTTGCCGTCATAGGACTTTGAAAGAAATCGGTGGAAAATAACTATTCACTTAATATGCACCGCGTGGAATCCTCGGGCCCCAAATTGCAACACCTGATTCAATTCAATATTATTGTCCTTCAAACAAATCCTCTTTTCTCAAGGTCGCCCCTTCGACTAACGTACGATTCTACGTACCGCATCCATCCATCCATCCATCCATCCACCCTTCCTTTCACCCCCCGTGATTATTGCCTCGTACTCGAATAGTCCGCGATGGGTTACGAGAGCGCTGCATAAAAAACAGGCGAAACAGAGATAAGATAAGGGGGGCAATGACGGCGGCGGAGGTGTTGAGGGGGGACTGTGTGTGCGGTGCGGGCTGGACGATTTTGCGGTGCTCGAAAAAAAAGGAGCCTTCTTCTACACCTTTCTTCAAACAGCCTTATCTTCTATTTTCCCACCTGAGGTCGGCCGCTGCTGCCGCCGCCGTAGATAGAACTACGCAGATCTTTCTTGTTCAAATTGGGTCTGGATGAGAAATCGCCAAATCAAGATCGCCAAAAATATTAAATATACATTTTCCACTTAGAACTTGCCGTGCCACCTACCCCCAAACTTTCAAAGTGTGTACAGGGGATTGGAGATATTAAGAGGAGCGTCTCCTCGCTCTAACTCTTTGGTCTCTGGTCTCAGCGCGGTTGGCTGGTTGGGGGCGATTTTGACGATTGCTGCCGCATTAGAAAGGTGTCAGCGGTGGAAAACATAGGGATCCGATGTCCAAACAAGGTGTTGTTGGGTGTTCAGCAGAGCCGTAAGGTTTTGCCAAAAGCAAAAATGTATTTTTGCCTTTTTGCCTTTTTCTTCTTTTTTACATTGTTGTCGTTAAGGCTTGCTGAATAAGTTTCCATGGTCAAGATTCCCCTCCGTTTTTAGCCCCAATTTTGAGAGGCACTAAAAGTCTAAATCCACTTCTCTTCTCTTTTCTTTTGCCGCTAAAGGTGTCACCTCATAAACATGATTTGAGAAGAGGGCGGATCATCAGTGGACATTGAGCAAATTTGCTAACGGAAGCAGCGAAGAGACCCGAAAAAGGGGCTTCATCACTTTTCTGAAATGGGATACTAGTCACCGCCTAAAAACACCCTTTTTTTGCAGAAGTCAATAGCGAGAGTTGGGATTGGGAAGGAGGAGGGGGGTCAAATTGAACTAACAACAATAAAATGATGTACGATGAACAATAACAATCTTACTTTTTTTGTTGTGTACGGTTATTTCATATTTGGAAAGAACACTGATACATTTCCTAGAAATTATTCAAAGAGGGAATTATGCTTTTTGATGCGATGTCTCCGGTTGTTCCTCGGCGACTACGATGGCATGCGCCTCTTCTCTCCTCTCTCCGATGAAACCCGACACCCGAAGTGGCATCCATCCTCCCCCCTAGAAACTAACTCTCTCCTCCTCCGCCGCCGTTGCGGCCTCCCCCCAACACATGACGAGAGGGGCGACGCGGAAAAAAAGAGAGACATGCGATACGGGTTTATTTCCTCCTGCCACACCAAGTCAAAGTTGCACCAGTTAGGCTGGGTTACACTTATACAACAAGACGGGAGAATTAATTTTCTCGGCGGCGCGTGCGCCAAGAGGAAGGAAATAATTCCCTTTTGTCGCGAGGGTGGTAAGACGGCAGTGTATAGGTTTAGGAGAATGACGGGGGGAGGGGAGTCTCTGACTTCGCCCGAAAAACAAACCATATCCGCTCGTGCCTCTCCCACGCCAGTTCCTCTTTTTTCCCTTCCGTCCCGTCCCCTTTTTGTCAATGTCGAATCTTTTAGACACTTCCTTCCTTGGGCATTCCACCATGCATGAAGAAGGGCAACACGACGAGGGATCCCTCCCACACAACCATGGCGTATTTCCCTCTCCCGAAAGGAAGCAGGACCAGCCCACCTGTTTGACAGATGATTAAGCTCGCTGTTAACTATATGGTAGAAAGACTTGGCTGGGGGAAGCGACTTTTCTAAAATTCGGAAACATACTTGGAGGCGTTGATACTTGGATCCATCCATTATACCTACTTTTCCTTTTTTCCCTCTTCCACTTTTTCCCGCCCCGAATTTTCTTATTCGGCGAGTAGAGGAAGTAGAGCCGGGGAAACTTTCGCTTTCGATCGGTCAAACTTAGGCTTGTGGGAAAGGGGGAGAAAAAGAAACTCAATGTTTGCCTGAGAAGACTGGGGGAGTGAGCGCACAGTTTGGACGCTTCCGGTGAAAGAGGGCTGAGACGAGAAATCGCCAAACATCAAATTGCAAGATGGGGGCTGAAGCCTGTTGGAAACGCGGAACAAAAGGTATCTTTAAGAATTAACAAACTCCTTCCCATACTTCATGCTGAAATTTAATTAAGAGTTGGGTGAATGGGACCACGGAGGATTACTGGGTCAGTGAAACTCTTTCTCTCCTCCGCCGCCCGTGCTGCTTCCTAGCAAACAATCAAAGCGTAGCGCCAATTAAACAAGGCTGAATGTTTGGAATAAAAGCAAAGTCAGGTTGCGTATGTGGCACGCGACATAACTTGTCAATCACGACTGGCTGACGTCGACGACATCAGAGAAATAGGGAGCGATTTTTTCCAGACATGTACCAGCGGCTCCTCCTCGACTGGACATTGATACGAATTTGTCTCGGCGACAAAGATTGACGGCGCCAACATTCGTCTCTTTCTTCCTAATTTCTGTCGACGTTTCAACGTCCAATCTGGTAATCGAGAGTCTCGAGTCTAAGTGCAGTACTACAACCTAGTCTAATAAACAAGTTTTCTATGTTCCATAGAAGTTGTTGACAATTTGAGTGTCCATTCACCTTTGCTGTACCACGTACCCTTGCGGTGTGTTGTTCTCTAGGTGGGTACACCTAGTTTACTCATGAAGGGCAATAACGAGCGGATAGTTGTGTTTGTTCTCTCTCCCCTCTCAGTCGGCGAGCGGCCATCAAAGGTGTCAGATCTCCCCCCTCCTCCTCCCCTCACAGGTAAGGTGTACCTCACCCAAACAGAGAGGAAGAAGAAACTCTCTCACCCCCTCCTTTAAAAAAAACCCAAAATTAAAATTACCGCTAAAGGGAGGGTTTTTGAACTTGAACCCCAACCCTCCCCTTTACCGCAAACAAACAGGAGGAGGGTTGGGTGTAAAATGGGGAAAAGGGAGGAGGAGGGAAGTTTACCCAGGGCTGACTCTCAGTCCTCTCCCTTTTTTCGGCTCTTTGAGTCAGTTCCTCTCTTTCTCTCCCCCGAACGCAAAAATGAAGGGTGAGGACAGACAGTGTAATACCTTCCTTCGAAAAGACAGTCATCATAGACGTTTTCGCCCTATTAAGTACAAAAGCCGAACAACATTGAGGGGAAAATACGGTGAGGGCAACTGTCCCCTGCTCTTTTTTTGTCGAATACAATGGTCATTTGCCCGTTTAGAATTAGTACATTTGATTTTTCGTCTTGCTGACAATGATGTCACTTCGCTCCCACTCCCGCCTCCGCCTCCGCCCTTCCTCCTCCTCCGTCCAAAGGAAAAGTATTTCTTCTTCCAAGGGGAAACCGCGCCGCCGACCGCCGTTCGGGGGACAGCGGGACCGCACGCGACAAGAGGAAGGAGGAAGGTGGGGGCGGGGCTACAAGGAAAGGGCAAAAGGAGGGATGTGACTAATGAGACGGCCGCTAAAGAGGTAAGGGATTCACCCAGTCACTGCAGTACACTAAGTACAAAAATAATATCAAGGATATACATTATAGTACAATGCACTGAGGGCAATGTTCACAAAATAATTTTTGGCGAATCCTTCCCTTGGCCACACCACCACCACCAATGGCTGCGGCCGCAACGCTCTCTCTTCTCTTTCGCTCCCTCCCTCCCTCGCGACGGCGGCGGACGAGGACCGCGAAGGATCCGTCTCCTTCTTCATTTCCAAACACTTGCCTAATCAGATCGGAAGAAAAGAGGCGGAGGAGAATTGGTTAGCCGTGGTGACTAGACAGATCTCGACCCAGGACATACACTCACGCACACACACTCTCTGGTCTACCGCCACCAAGCCGAAGAGCAACAAGTGAGTACACAAAATATTCTCCTTTGCATCTCTCCCTTTCCCAATTAGAGAGTTAGTGTTTCGCACTGAGGAGGGGATCGTGTGAGAGCGGTGTGTGAAATAGGGTGCGGGTCGAACACGAGCTCGATTTATGATCGGATTACATCCGATGCTGTTCACTTTGGGTGTTGCTGCCTGGGCCGCCGACGCTCTGTTGGGCTGCCATGTTGTTGGGGAATTCGACCGCTGCCGAACGAACGACCACAGAGGCTTTTCCGCCTCTCGCCATTTTGCCCCATCTCTCTCTCTCTCCCTATTTTTTTCTGGATCGGCTGAAACTCCCTCTCTCCAACACAGTTCGCTGTCGGATCCGCTCCCTCCTCGTTATGATATCCACTTCCGTGTTGTCGAAGTTGGAAGACACCCCTCTTGGAAGCTTCTTCTCTCCTCAGGTCGCAGCACGTGAGTTTTGATTTGTTTCTCCTCTCCATTCGCCCTCCGATGGCGGCATAGCACTGAATAGGGGAGAGCCCTTCCGTGCAAAAAGGGGAACTGATAATTTTTTTCAGGCAGCCCCCCTGTTGTCCTGTGATAAGAGGGGGGAACTGTGATAGGAATATTAGTGCATGCATGGAGCCTCACTCTGGGTAATACTATGTGCGCGGCCTCGGCCCACTCGCCCTCACCTCTCTTTTTATTATTCTAAGTCCTATCAGGAAAAAAGTCAGTTAAACCCTTTCCCTTCTTTCTTAGGGTGCTGTCTTGGATCTGCTCCCATACAAAAATGACCATAGTACTTTTCTCTCTTTGAAAAGAATCTAGGCCCTCTTGCTCCAGTTGCCAAAAACAATATTTTACTTTGATTCGGCAATTAGTGCTCAAGAAGTGAAATGTCATTTGTGCTCCCGCCTTCCTCCTTCTCCTCCAAAGCCGTCTCCTATTTCAGGGAGGGGGGATCCCTTCTCCTTATCAAACCGCGAGTTTGAAGCAAAAATACTTCTTTTAAAGCAATCCGCATCCGGGCACGTGCGCAAGCCATACTCGTACAACGCAAGGCAAGAAGGCAAGCATGATACGGGGAAACTAGGAAATTTCTTCAGGCGGACGAGGGAAACAAAGAAGCTTGCCTCCTGCAATAGTGAAGAAATCTTGAATTTTTGTAAATATTCCATGGGCCTACAAAAATGCAGCTTGCTTACTCTAATCTCTCGTGTTGATGGGCTCTTTTCTTTTGATTGGGCCAACTGTACTATTTTGGCTTGAGAACACTACTTGTCAGCGCCGTTTCCTGTTCTTTCATTACGACCATTACAATTTTTTATCAGCTTTTCTTCATTTAGTCACATGCAGAGCGATGA
>JAAUXV010082858.1_pt1 | contig 10630 bp, 17 predicted proteins | sample 7278181 | NCBI WGS metagenome assembly JAAUXV01 (sample SAMN14350114, study PRJNA611818) | marine sediment metagenome | isolation source: surface marine sediment (2.1m) | place: French Polynesia: Moorea | collected 2018-08
CCCTTCGGTCCTCCGCCGCCCTATCTCCCCCCCCTCTAAGGCAACTTTTGGGTGTCCGAAGGAAGGAGGAGAGGAGGCTACTCCCTCCTTCCGTCCAAAAAACCCGTTCAATTCAATTCCGCGGCGGTGGGCAGAAAGCCCTCGCTGGCGGCGATTCCACTTTGGGTTTTGTGGTTTTTCTGGGAAAAGGGAGGCAGGTCTGGTTGGCTGTCTGGGTCCCCAAAGCTGCTGTACATAGTATTCAGGCTGTAGAGCTAACTTCGACAGAGTGGCAATGACGGGTTGGATTAGGTGTGCTCGCTTGAAGAATTTTCCTGATTTTTTTTTGAATTGCAACAGTAGCCGCGATTTTTTACTTATCTTGTCTCTGCACAAGTGAGTCTCAATTTAAGAATACGGAAAGACCGAACAGTGTCACTATAAAGAAAAGGTCAGCAGTGCCTCCCTCTCTAAGGACAAGGGGAGGACCTGTGAAAGGTGAGACTTGAGAGGACGCAGCAGCTGCCCCCGCCTCCGCCGTCTGAGACGTGAGAAAGGAGGAGAAGGAGAGGGTTACAATTTTTGGAAGATTAGGATGAAGGGGGAGAGGGGGACGAAGAAAAATTCCTTCCATTCCTCCAGGAAAACGAAGTCGGAGGAGGAGGAAAGGAAAAAGGGGGCTGAGCTTGCAAAAAGAGGCCTCCGCCCAAAAAAGGGGAGAGAGAAGGGGGAAAGAAGGCTTTTCTCCCCTCGACAATGTTTCAAAGGGAACAAGGTGGCGGCGGAGGCGGAAAAAGGAGGCTTGAGATTTCACAGTGGCTGAGGAGGGGGGGAAAAGGAAGAAAAGGGGGGAGAAAGATGAAAGGGAGTCAGGTCAGTAGAAAAAGTACGCGCAGTGTATCCGCAGTATCAGTCTTTTTTTGGGGTGGGTGGAAGGGTAGTGGGTGTCCCACTGTTGGGTCTCGGCGCCACCGCGGCGGTGGTCACAACTCTCCCTTTCTGCGAGGGGGGGGGGGAGCGGGAGGCGGGAAAAGGCCCTACTTTTTTTGCCCTTGTCTCTTTCCCCCCCGCCGCCGAGTGGTCTCTCCCTCCCCTTATCTTCACTCCTCCAGGGGGCCTCAGAGAGAAAGGAGGGTGACAAAAAATATCCCCTTATCAATATCCCACCTCAACAATACCTCAAAAAAATGCACCAGAAAATCGGTTATCAATATTAATGTTATTTTTTTGCAAAAAATGGAGCAGAAAAAAAGCAAAGAAAAAAAGGGAAGACATTTTTCTTCCACCTCTTCATCGAGTTCCGTCGAGACTTCCCTCCTCATTCCCCAGGGGAGGACGGATGGGGTCGGGGGAAGGGGAAAATGGGGGGAGGAGGAGGAGGATTGGCGGAGGCCCCGGGACGGTCGCGAGAGGAGGAAGGGTCAAGTTCTGCCCGTTGGAGTGGAAGGAGGGAAGATCGACTGCGTGGGCTCACTCGTGTGTAAGTCAACAGGAAAAGAAAGAAAAGAGAGGGGGGAGGTTTGACCCCTTCTTCTGCCCACTTGTGACCCACTTCAGAAAAAAAGGAGGGAAAAGGATGAGTCGGCTTTAAGGAGAAGTATGGGAAATGGAGTACGAGCTATGTGTGTATGGAAGAGTACGCGTGTCACTAAAGTGAAGAAACACGAAAACTGCAGGTTTTTTGTTTCACTCTCTCTGCGCCTTTTCTCTCCTGTAGCCAAAGCCACCCATCAAAAACAGAAGCCAAGGAAAGATCTTAAGAGGCATGAGGTCAAAGAAGGGAGGCCCTGCCCAACCACCAATCCCCGATTGCTAAAAAAATCCTTTTACCGCCGCCATCCCCTCCTTTCTTCACCGGCGGCGCTGGCAAAAAGGTCGGTGGTCCTCTCCTTTTCTCAGGAGGAGGAGGCAGGGGAATTCAGGGCCAGACAGGCGTGACGAAAGAGGATCCCCCCTTTTCCAGTGCAATCTCATGGCACCAAAGGTACTGAAGTCCCCGCCGCCGCCGCGGTCGCAATGGTAGCGGAAAAGGGCCAAATTCCTAGAAGCCATCCTCGTCTCCTTTTCTTCGCCCCCATCCCCCCTCTCCCAAGAAAAAGAGAAATAAAAGCCAAAGGAGCAAAGGGCGCTTTTGTCTTTCTTTTCCACCTTTTTTGCGGCCCTTTCTTTCCTTTTTCCTTCTTTCTTTTCTCTTGCTAATGCGCAACAAATTGGGGACATTGGTCTCTCCCCCTCCCTAACCGCCGCTACCACCTCTTTTTTTGGGGGGACCCCTGCTTCTTGTCTCCCCCCCCCTTTCTGCTGCCGGAAGCGCCTCTTTGTTGTTGCCTTTTTTTGGGTGGCGTGTCGTCGCAGTAGTAGTACTGTAGTAGTGTAGGTCACCGGGAGGGAAAAAAAGTCTCATTTATCAGCGGGTGGCGGAAACGAGGAAGCCAGGGAAAAAGGGTGGAACAGAAAAGGACTTTTGGAATGGCTCGCTCTTTCACCAGACTAGCGTCTCTTACTCCCGCGCTTTGGCCGGATTGAACAGCTACGTAGAAAAGCTCATTAAGTCCCACCTCTTATGATATTTTCATCTTTCGTCACCTTCTTTTCGCATTTTCCCACAAAATTCGACAAAAATGAATGCACCCATTGCTTCTAAGCTTTTTTTGACAAGTTTGTGAAAGTCGTCGATTCTTTCGCAGTTACCTGATCTGGAAATTTTCCGCACGTGCTGCTGCTCTCTCTCATCCCCCCCTTTCCCTCTCCCCCTTTTGCTTTCTCTCCCCCCCCTCTGACGACGAAGGTCGTTGAATTTGATAAGTTGCTCCCATGTGGCGATCGGAGGGGCGGAAGTGAAAAACACCCCATCGAAGGAAGAAGAAGAGGAGAAGGGGAAAGAGGGGAAAGCAATCTCTCACCCGCTCTTTTTTTTCTCCCCGCCGTTTTTCCTCTCTATTCTCGTGTACCTTCTCCTCCAATTGTACTAGCGTTACGACAATGGAGGCCCCCCTCCTCTCTTCTCCCATACACAAAGTAATCGAAAAGTCGTTGGAAAAAGTGGGAAACAACAAGGAGTGAAGGATGAAAGATTACCGCTGTGTCGGAACGAGAAGGGCCTATCCGAGCACATCAGGCGTATGATATGTCGGATCCTCGTATTCTGTTAATGTATCTACTTTCCAAACTATTTTCTTGAACAAACGAACCTTTTCTCTTCCGAATGCAGCGCCGGAAAAAAAGTATTTTCCTCGTGACTTGTGTGCGCCCTTTTCTCCAAGTTGGAAAAGAAGGGGCGTGAGAAAAAGAAAAGGTCGGCCATGGGACGGGAGAGAAAAGGATGCATTAGATATCGGGACCGTGAGCCAACAACGGCAGTTCGAAAGGGCCACAAAAAAGTTTTTTTCTCATCGGCGCAAGTTTTCACATTATGGACTTGGGGAGGGGGGAACGAGAGAGGGAAAGAGGAGGGGGAAGGGCGCTTGTAAAAGGTGCGATGCAAAATTAATTTTCTCTCTGCGTATCTTTCCTATCTGCGATTGCCTGTCGTGATGAAAAGTGCCGTGGATCATACGATAGATAATCAAGAGGGGAAAGAGATAGAGGAAAGGGCACTCTTTTTTGTTGGACAAGTGTGCTATTGTCCTTGTCAGTCCCTTTCCCACCTGATGTTTTTAAGAGAATCCTTTTGCCTCGATCACCGTTACGGTGTACAGTATGCCTACGGTATATCGTCGGCGGCAGATCCCATGACCACGCAACTTTTGTGGCAGCAACAGCTGCGCTGAAAGTAATTATGCCACGCGAGGAAATGGGGCAAATTTTTCGCTTCCTCAGTTTTTTCCCGATCATCCTAGCATACCGCTTTACTCTCTCGCCTCCAATTTCCCGTTCTTTCTGATCCGAAGACGAATCCGAAGACGAAGAAAGGAGACCTGACATTCCAGATCACACTTTTTCCCCGAAAAAAAAAGGAGGAGGAGGGGCCTAGTGGAAAATCCGATAACCGAGCCTGTCCGCTCTCCGTTCGTTCCTCCGTTCATCCCTTTCTGCCACCGGCGAAAAGAGGCCCTTTTCCGTCTTCGCCTTCCCCCCCCCGTCTATATCTCCTTTTAGCGAAACAAGCGGCTATTATTCGCTAAGGGGGGGGGGGGGGAGAAAGACGGAAGAGGGAGAGGAAAAGGGAGGGCTTCTTTTTCTCCTCAAAGGGCAAAGCCAAGGCAACAACACCGTTCGTGGGAGGGAATGGCCCTGTTTACCTCAGAATTGCTTCTTTCGCGGACTCACAAAAAACCCCGGGGTGAAGGGAGGCGGAATGAAGGGGGCGCTCCTTCTTCCTTTTACCTTTTCTTTTATTTTTCCATCTTCTTGGTCCTATTCTCTCCTCTCTCGCTCACAGTAGTTCCGTTCTTCGTTCGGCTTTTGCGACCTTCGAAGGCACGCAAAAAAAGAGAGAGAGTAGATAGAAGGGCCTCCCTTTTCTTGCTCCTTCGCCCCGCGGTGGCAAAGTGAGAAAAACAAGGGGAAAAGAGGAAGAGACCCTTTTTTTAACCTCCGCTCCAGACTGTGTCCGAAGCCGCCGCGGGTCAATTCGCGCTGTTTTCGTCTCTCGGTATCTCTCCCCTCTCAAGAAGACCAAGGAGGAGTTGTTGCTTCGGGAAAAATAGGAGGAGGAGGAGGACAGAAAACAGGTCTCTTCTCTCTCCTCCCCTCACTTCCTCCTCCCTCCTTTTCTCTTCTTCGCCGCCGTCGTCGATTTCAATCGTGTCACTCTCCTTTCTTGCCTTTTCTCCTTTCTCCTCACTTTTCTGCTTCCTTTTCTTCCAAATCTGCCTTTCGTTCTGTCCGGCGAGAGAAAAAATGGACGTCTTATCACAATTCCTGCTCCCTTCCTTCTCTTTTTTTGAATTTCACTTCGCTTTTTTTCTGCGGGAAATTATCGCTTGTGAGCGGAGTCCCTTTTCCTCTACTAATTCTCTCTCTCCTTCTTCGCCGGCGTCCGCGGGGAAACTGACGGGCGAAAGAGAGGAAAGAAGGGACTTCTCCTTCTCCTCCGAAGGGAAAAACAGCGAGAGAGAAAGTTGAGGAGGGGCTCCTTCGTTCTCTTCTACGGCGCGGAGAGGGTAGAAAAGAAAAACGCTGGGCACAAAAAGAAATACTTCCTCAGATTAGGACACGGGTTTTTTTCATGGAAGTGTATGACAAACACGTTTTCCCGGGCGTTCACTCCAGTCTATCATCAATTGAAGGACCTCCTGTACATACGTATGTCGTTGTTTTTCGTTTCTGCTAGAATTAGTATAATAATTGTGTACAGCCCGGGTTTCGTAAACACACTCCAAATCTCGTAACCTATCTTGCGGGGGGAAAACGAGATGTGTTGATTGTTTTTTTCATTCTTTCTTTTCTGGTGTCGATAGAGTGGCGCATTGCCCGACGGCCAAAAATAGTAGCGCGAAGAGGAGCTTTCTTCTTTTTCGCAGGTGGCGACAACGACCTACGAGAGTTGTTGTTTGTTTCCCCCCCATTTTGTGCTTTGCTGGAATTGGGATTAGTGGGAAATGGGGAGGAGGAGGAGGAGGAGGATGGTCTCTTCCTCTTTTTTGCAGTGCGGGATTGCCCGAGCTCACGTTCTTTTCCACAAAGCCTTTTCGCAAAACAGTCTCCAATATATTATTGTTTTTCCCCTTAACCTAACTTGGGGTCAGGAGTAGTCGAATGTTCAGTCAAGAGCAAAGAAAATGGGACACTTTTCTGCTCCTCTCCTTCTTTCTTTTTTTTGACCACTGTGGAAACCGGGTCAGTCGCGACCAAAAGACTAGAAGAAATGGGCGGAAAAAGTACTTCCCACGAGAAAAGAGAGAGAGAGAGTCCAGGAAAACCAAGATGAAAAAGAATCATTGTGAAGAGGTACAAACATATCCGGGGAATAGGAGAAAAAACCCTTTCCGGGCCATCGCTCGCAGGACGTCACATTTGATTTCTCACAAATATCATTTTCTCTTCAAAGGAAGTAGGAAGGGGAGATGAAACGCGAAAGGCCCTTGTTCACATCATGTCTTGAGGGGCCCTTCATTCATGGATCTTTTGTTGATCTTTTGGAGAGGAGGGGCCCGCCAGCAAAATGGCAAAGGACCCTTGTCATATCGTACTATAAGACTCTGTGTGATTTTCCAGACTCGGAAACAAATTGAATTGAAGTATCTCAAGGTACATTTTTAATTCGTACCATGTTCCTGTGTTTGCGTGGCTTCACCATGCCATTTGTTATTAGGGAAACCTGTATCAGTTTCTCCTTCCAGCAGCCCCTCCCCACCGCTGCTCTAATTATACGGGAAGAGAGAGAATCCAAATCGGATCAGATTCCCATTCTTCTTCTTCTCCCTTTCGCGATATAACGTATCGATCTGTGAGGGAAAACCCCTTCTTCTCCTTTTGTCCCCTCCGTTTTGTCCCGACGACGACCAATCTCCCGCTGAGAAAAATAGACTTTCCTCCCCTTTTCCCTTTCGCCGCAAAACCATCTCCGGTTACACACATAGCAAAGCGAAAGACTCCGTTTGTCATCCTGCGTAAATATTACTTGGAGAATATTCAATAATCTGTCAATACAGAGTACGTGTGTTTGTCCGCACTTACTTCCTGTACCTAGCCACTGCTTTTGGGTCAATTGGGCACAATACTGTAAAGTAGGAGAGGCGCCGTTACTTTTTTCAAAAGGTCTATGAAGTATTTTCCAGAAAGAAAAAAAAGTATAGAGAAAGAGTATTTGTATTATTAACGCACAGTCTACAACTCTCGCTGCAAACAGTGTGGTGGGACACTGTCTTTTGTTTCTGCGCCCTGCGGCCGATGAAAGGAAAAAGGTCCCAACCCCAACCACCGTGCCGTACTGTTGTGTACTGTACTACGGTGCATTGTCAATTTTCTTGGCAAGCGCGAGGGAAGAAGGGACAAGTCGGGCGTGAAAAAGTGTCTCCGCCGCACAACACGCGCGCATGATAATGAAGAGAGGGGAAGAAGGGGGATACAAAAAGAAAGGGTTCCTCGCGTGGCGAAAGGGGGTTAATTTGGCGAGTTTCGCTTAGGAAGGGAAAAAGGCGAAGGTGGGGAAAAAAGTCACTCTTCTTTCCTTTCACGTACATTCCCTGCTTGAAAAAATGCAATTGCGGGCGTGAGGATAGAGACGGGAGAGAAGATAGTTTGTCATTGATCCGATTGCAGATAACTACATTTGGCTCTCCTTTGAAAGAAACCCATTAGGGAAATTCTTGCCATTCAAAAAAAATTCTTACGCCGCAGCGCTCTCTTATATCCCTCCTCCTACTTTTCTTTGCCTAATAAATCCCATTGCGCTGGAATGATCCTGTTCAGCTCGGCGGTCGGCCATTGAACTTCTCATTCCCCCATCTCTACACATCGTGCTTAACCACATCAGGATCGACCGTCGGAATGGACAACTCATCCTTGTTTTCCTCCTCCGCGTTGCAAATGGCTCTTTCCCTTTCTTTGCGCCATTGTCCGTCCGAGGATTGAATGGCGAATCACGCTCCAATGGCGATGGTCTCATTTGCGAATCCGCCCCCCACTTTTCCCCGTTCGATCGCCGAACCAAAAGGAATGTTTCCCAGTCTGCAAAGAAGAAACCTCTCCGAAAGTTTGAAGCACACATTCCCTCACACTTTCCGCAAAGTAATAATTACTCTCTAGACTCTCCTCCTCCTCTTTCGGAAAGGGAGGGGCGAGTGCATTGGACGATAAAGAGGCTAGACATTCTTCCTTCCATTCTCCTCCTCTTCTGCCCCCATTTGCATATTAAGAAGAGGATCGTTATGGGAGGCGGCGGCGGAGCGAAAGAGGAGGGGAAAGATTCTCCTCTTCCTCCTTTAGGAGGAGAGGGGGAGCCACCGTTCATTAACTGATTTATCACTGGGGAAATCGAATGAGGCGGAGTGACCGTTGGTGGCCGGCCGAGCGGTCGCGGGTCATACTATCGAGAGAAAGATGCTTTCAAGGGCAAAAATAGATATGGAAAGTGGCTGTGAATGGCGCGAATTTCTGCGTTAGACTGCTATGTGCTGCTTTGATCACACGTTCGTGAAATGCGCGTAGTACGGGCAGCATTTTGTTGCCCTCCCTTCATCCCTGCACTTTTTGTCCCGCTCCCTCGAGGGAACCTTCATTCAATTAGCATGTTCCCCTCGTGCTTTCTTTCCACGTCGAACAGTACACCGAAAAGAGAAAAAAGTAGACCACAATACAGTGCTACTATCCCCCATCTTTTCCTTGTTCGTATTCCCGCTTCACACATGCGAGTGCACATATTATCGGAGGAGCGGCTTCGCACATGTATTACATTTGTACACCCTGTGCGTAAGCGAAAGCGTAATTGCAAGAAACACGTGAAAAAAGAGAGACCGAACCGATATTCGGTGAAAATAAGTTTGTTTGATTGTGTGTACACTGTTATTTTTTACACTATCTCACGAATAGAACAGCCAATATTCTAGTAAAAAAATGTGTCAACAACATCGTGAGTACGAGATCTCGACAACTGTCCAAATCAATTTGTAACAAAAAGGTTCATTGATCGAAACTACGAGGGATGTGTGAGATCTACTTTTTACTACAGTACAACTGATTTTCCGTATTCCCCGCGCAATTCAAGGAAATAATGAGGCGTCAAAGGAAATTTCACATCTGTCGCCTCCACTCTCTGAGTCAGGGAGAAATTCCCTCGGTGCGGGGTCGAAAATCAGCGCACTCACACCCCCGAAAAGAGTTGCAAGAAGGGAAAAAAGAGTAGAATGTGTGTGATCGGATGGACGGGGACAAATGCGCCTCGTTTATTCTTTTTTCCCCTCTCCCTTTCAAAGTCAGGGGAGCGAGAAAGGGAAGAAGGAAGAAGAAGAAGGGGGAAAGGAGCTTTGTCGATCACGCGCGGATCAGGAGGAGAAAGCAAAGAGAGAGAAAAAGTTTGTCGTCGTCGTCCTCGGATACACACACACTGGCAGAGCAAACACACACATGGCGAAAGGAGAGAAGAGAAAAGAAGATTGACATCGGCCCGCGAGATCATCATCGAAGAAAGAAGTATGCCTTGCCAAAGTATGGGCGCATTGCTGCTCATTCATTGTCTTGCGGTAATTTTTTTTGGTGGGAGAGGAGGGGGGTTGCTGGATGACCCCAACCGACAACAATTTGGGTCATGCGCCCGGAGGTGATGACGATGCACACCCCATTTTTGCGAACGCGCCCAATAATCCGTCCTTGTGGGGACGAGATCCCCGCGGGCGGCGGCGGCGGCGCTCGTTAAACGCCCTCTCCGTTTTTTCGTGGTAGAGAAAAAATAACAATTTGCGGATGTCGGAAGGAGGCGCTAAGTAGAACACATACAACAGACGGAAAAGGAACAGAGGAAAGGGAATTGCCCACTTAAAAACCGAAATAGGAACCCCCAAGGAGGAGGCCCTTTCTCCTATGCTGTATACCTTCTTTCTCCCTTTCTAATTCGAGTGGTCTCCAGGGGGCCGTTTCGAGTGTTTTTGGCCTCCCAAACCCACCTCCCTCCCTTCGAAACACGCATGCATTCGGAAGGGGGGGAGGAGGGTCTTTCTTAATTTGAAAGCACCTGCCCCTAAAGGTCTCCGATATCTCCCACTTCTTATTCGCCTCCATACACAGACTGAACGTGCAGACAGTTTCGGCTTAGGAACACGGCGCTGGATCATTTCCCCCCGAAAAGTAAAAACTGAAGGCCTCAGGAATTTATTCCCGTATACCTCTCTTTTACAATTGGGCGTTTGCGTGTAGACGGGTACGTATGTTTTTATGTGTAACTTTTTTGAGAGGGCCGCGTGTCAGAAGAAAGGATATCCCCTCATCAATCCAAATCCAGCTTGTAGCTACTCTTTCCATTTCCGGTAGCCGGGATCGAACCGTTGGTCATACGTACAAAAGTCAAAATTGGAACACTGAATTCTAAAAAAAAGCCTTTTGTTTTCATCATTTCTACTACACTGGGCAGTCGGCTGGTTTATTTCCTACATAATATTCCCTTTTCCCCTCTTGACCCCTTCCCTTTCTTGTGTGTGCGCACATGCGGACACGCAAACATTCACTGCGCGAGGGAGAAGAACCAGGAAGCACTTGGCGCCAATGGGTCACGTCACAGGGTGTCGCGCAAAACAATAAATTGCATGCATAAATAAAATATAATTCAAAGACTGGAGCGTTTGATAGGTTCGCCGGCTTAGGCAAGGTTTTCACTTACCGGTAGTATTATGAACACACGTCGTCTTATACTCAATCTTATTGGCGACATCGCAGCGGGCGTCGGCGAGGCGTAATGGAGTTTTTGCATACAGTATACCATGTCTCCTTTGCTTTCTGCACAAACATGCTAGTAGTATGAGCGAAGAAAGGGGTGATGAGTGATGATTGGCCAGAAAGGGTGTCGGGCGGAAGAAGATGACCTACTTGATCCCCCTTTTTTCCTGCGGCATAACCAAGCAGGTCCAGGACTGCTTTGTGACGTTCTTGCTTGTTGTTGTTGTTGTTGTTGTTGTTGTTGTTGTTGTTGTTGTTGTTGTTATATTTTTAATTTTTTTTAGTATTTTCAAGGCAACCTCCTACAAAAAACCTTATAAAAACAAAGCTGTAGATCCTA
>JAAUXV010140631.1_pt1 | contig 10614 bp, 8 predicted proteins | sample 7278181 | NCBI WGS metagenome assembly JAAUXV01 (sample SAMN14350114, study PRJNA611818) | marine sediment metagenome | isolation source: surface marine sediment (2.1m) | place: French Polynesia: Moorea | collected 2018-08
CAAAAACCTACTCCTAAAAAACTGGTGTATACAAGTAAGCGTGAAGGCACGCACGGTCTTAGCATTACAAGTTCGTGATAAAAACACAAATATCAAAAAGTATGCCGGTACATTACAATTTCCCCAGCACCTCATTTTTCACACTTCCCATTCGAACTTTTGCAATGATTCCTTCCTGACCGCGTACACGTCCGCCACCAGCCCCCTCAGACGCTCCCCGCTCCTTGGCGACCCCTCCCCGCACGTCTTGGCCCCCATGACCTCCATGCACTTGAGCGACTGGAACCTCCCCTCGGACTCGGACACGTCCAGGTGCAGCGAAACCAATCTCCCGAGCTTCTCCTCGGACTTCTTCGTCCCTCCGTCCTCCTCCTCCTCCTCCTCCAGCTTTAGCAGCTGCCTGAGGAACGCCTCCCTCGTCCTCCTGGCGGCCGGCAGCACGGCGCTCACCACCTCGCAGCGGTCCCGCAGCCTCGCCCCCAGAGCCTCGCGGTGGTTGGCCAGGAGGAAGATCCTGCTGCTGCTACTACCTGAGGATGCTATGGCTTTGAGTTCCGCCATCCTGGGCGAGAGCGGCGCGGCAGAGTCGATGATGATCCACCTCCTCTCCCTGGCGCAGTTCTGCACCAGGGTGTTGAGGTCCCTGAGCGCGCCCGGCGCCATCCGCGCGCGGCCCTCCTCCTCGCCGGACACCATCCAATCCTTTAACGTGATTAATTTGGGCCTTGTGGTCCTCTCCCTGCGGGCCAGCCAGAAGAGCAGGTCGATGGAGGGCATATGCGAGCTGACGTCGGCGGGGTCGTTCAAGATGAAAGTGGGTCGGACGGAGGAGGCGCGCAGCAACGCCGTTGCCGTCGACTCCTCCTCGGTGATCAGCAAAGAGATGGCTTCGGAAGCGGAGCGGCGAAATTCGTCGCTGCGGAGGCTGTGCAGCTTGGAGGCGGCAAAGTCGACCACCTCCATCTCGTCCTTCCAGTCGTCCCCTCGGTCCAGGGCCTCCTCGAACGCGTCCATGATCTTTGGCAGCTCCTCCGCCGAGACCTCCGACACCGCCGCCCCGAACACTGCCAGGTGCGGCCGGAAGTCCTTGTGGAGCGAGAGGACGAGCCTGGCCACGCACTGCCGCGACACCTCCGCGCACAGGACGTCGATCGGGTGCTCGCTCCCCTCCAGCTCCTTGAACACGTAGGCTGGGACGAACTCGAAGCTGGGGTCTCGGAGGCGGAGCGACTCGCACATGTCTGAGAGCGCCGCCAGCCGCTCGGCCGCCGCCTCGTACACCGGGCAGAGGGTCTTGAGGGCGGACAGCTCCTTGCGCTCTCCGTCCAGGTCTGTCAGGGCCTCGAAGACCTTGGCCTTGGCCTCCTTCAGGCCGGAGATGAGGGACTGGTCGTCGAGCATGGCCTCCCCGGCCTCGAGCAGGATGCTCAGCACCACCTCCTTACGCTCGCGGACGCTCCTCTCAAGGGCGTCGATGCTGGCATGCAACTTATCGTACCTATGAAACACAAGCGGCAGATTCAATTAGGAAAAGTCAGGTTTTGTTTTGCGATAAATGTATGTATGTATGTATAAGTTTATTGGAGTAGTAATTATGTTACAGGCAGGATCATGATTGTAAATTCTTTCTACTCAGGAGGAGAGGGATATCTCCAGTGAGATGTTTTCACCCTCTTCCCCCTTGGGTTGAGTTCAGATGGTGTTCACAGTGCGATAAAAAATTGTTTTGTAATTTCCTGCAACAGGCCCATTCATTCTTGGTACATTCCCACAGGTTTTCCTTTGTAACCAGGACTTCAATTCCAATTAATAGGGTGTTTTTTGTGCAACTGTCCAAAAAGTTTTTTATGTTTAAAGATTTTCTCTTGTTTTCTGGACTGCTGCTTTTTTGGAATATGATAGAGTAGGTTGAAATGTTTCTGTTAGTTTTACTGTCTTTTTTCATTTATACTGGAAAAACCTGCACACAATTTCAATTGCATTCATACAACCAAAATTTTGCTTTTCTGCTTTTTTCCCCAATGAAGTTCTTTAGATTTTTTTGCCTTTTTGTCTTCTGTGGGTCACAAGTGTTTTGTGTTTTGTGTCTTGTTTTGTTTCCCTCCTGACGGTGTTTTCTGTTATTTTTTATCCCTTTGTTTTTCTTTGCCGTCAGGAAAAAAATATTTTTTGCCAACTCATGACCCCCTTTTTAGTTTTTACCTCTTGTTTTAGCCATTAGGAATTTGAGCTTCTGCCTTCCTAGCCATCTTCAGATCTTCCGATCATAGGATCATACGACTTCCAGTCGTCTCTCCCCTTTTTTCTTTTTCTTTTTCTTCATTTTTTGGCCGTTGCTGACTTTTCCTTTTGCGTCGTTTCGAGTGGGATATTGGCTAAGTATGGAAAAATAATCTCTCGGCGCGTCCTCGCGCTTCGGAGCACTCTCCCGAACTCCCGAACTCCCGAACAAGGTGTGAAAGAACAATTTAGGTAAGAGTAAGGATTCCCACTCACCTCCTGCTGGCAAAGATCTCTAGCGACCTCTCCTTGATCCTGCAGTGCTCCACCTCTAGCACGTGCTCGTTGATGAAGGGCTTGTCCCCCCCGCACACCTCCTCCATGAGGCTGACGTAGGCGTCCTTGGCCTCGGAGAGCGAGGCCAGGTTGTTGGCCTCGGAGGTGGCCTTCAGCATGGACTTGGGCTCGGGCATCTCGTCGCCGTGGAAGATGTCGATGTAGGCGCGGAAGAACTGCACCAGCTCCTTGCAGCGCACCTCGTTGCCGCTGATGCGCTTGGCCACCACCTTCTCGGGGGAGAGGATCCGCGGCACGAAGGCCGACAGGTTCTCCAGGAACATTGGCTCGATGTCCTTGAGCTTGCCGTCGAAGCTGGGGTCGGTGGCCACGCGCAGCCCCGGGTGCGGAAGCAGGAAGCCGTCAATATTGGAGAAGCAGGAGCGGATGTGCTTCCTGAGGTCGGCCAGCTCCTGGTGCTGCCCGTCCGTCACCTCCAGCCTGCGCCCCACCACCAGGTCCCCGCCCTCCGCGCCGAAGGGAGCCTCGTACGGGTAGCTCCAGTCTCTCACCAGGAACTGCAGACGCTGGAAGGGCTTCTCCCCCGAGTCCTCCATGGCCAGGCGCCCGTATTCGGTGAAAAGCTCGAGGTGCTGCAGGTCGTCCTCCTGGATGTTGGCCGTCAGGTTGTAGACGAGGACGCTGCTGAGCATAGCGGAGAGGGCGAAGATGGTGGCGCAGTCGCGCACCGTGCTCGAGCTGTCGAAGGCGCCCTGGGTGTCGAAGAGGACCACGGCGACCTCCTTGCCCGTCCTGGGGGCCTTGACCAGGAAGACCTTGGACCACATGAGTATGCCCGTGGTGTCCCTCTCCATGCCCCCGCGCCAGTGGAAGCCCTTGAGCGGGGCCTCCCGGTCGCCCAGCCAGTCCTCGTCCGGGGTCTTCCCCCCGTCCAGGTGCTGCAGGTAGCGCAGGAAGAAGTCCAGCAGGAAGGACTTGCCTCGTCGAAAGGCACCTGGCGGGGGACCAACAACACACTTTCATCATCCAGTCAAAGAACCATAATGAGTAATGGGATGGGGGACTCATACCTGCCACAGAAACGATGCAGATGGGTTTATCCTTGACCTTTTCATCCTGCAGCACCCCGTTGAGGGCCTCCTCGTCCAGGAAGAAGGTGTGATCCGACTCATTGATCTTGACGATCTCGATGGGCCTTCCGCCCTCCACGGCGGCGGACACGGCCTCCTCGGCCATGATGAGGCACTCCGGATGGGCTAAACAATTTGCACGTGTCTTTTGCTTTTCTTTCTTTTGCCTTTTTGACCTCTTTTTGAGCAGGACAGAGAGCGAACTGGGCACTCGTCCACCTTGAGCGGGAGCTCCACTTCACTTCCCCTCTTTGCCCTCCTGCCCACGGCGATTTCCCCCCTTTTCTGCCTGTGACAGCTTCCTCCTCCTTTTCCCTTCTTTTTCTGCGCACTCTTTCTCTGCAACGTCAGAGCGGCGTGGGAGATATGGGCGAATCGCGAAACCTCCTATCACCCCATGGAAACGGAGAATGGGCACCCATAAAGTGATGACTAAAGCAGGTCCCACATGGGCGGGTGGCCGCCGGAGTGTCAAGACTGTCACTGAGCACGTTGCTTTCGTTCCCCCATCACAGAGTTCAAAAGGGCCTGCTGTACAAGCTCTCCTTTTTACTTCAATTACGCGAGCCGATCGAGTCGAGTGCCATGTCTGGAAAAAATGATAGCGCACGCACGTTCAATTCCCTGATAATCGTTTCAAAAAGAGATCGCATCTCGAATAATCCGTACAAGAAAGTAGGTCTCGGGAGGTACTTGAAGAGCGTAGTAGTATATTTCAGCCTCGCAAAGTGGGTGATAAGTAAGTCATATCTGAAACTATCCGAATACAAAATATTAAGAAGCAGAGAAGCATTCCTTCTTGTTTTATCCTTTCTCATGCCTTCTCAGCTCTTTTTTTCAGCGGGTACATAGTAGCAGATCCTTGTTTTCTCGCGAATGAGAGATTTTTTAATGGAAGAGATTGCAATTTTCCTTTTTTCTTTCTTTAGCTTAAGGTTGGGGCGAACGAAGGAGGGGTTTCAACAAGCTCGATGCCTTCTTGTCATGCGAAGTAGGGGTGGGGACGAAACGGCCGCGGAGACTTTGTCTCCAAAGGCTTCTAACGCCAACCAAGTGTAAATACCACCACTAAACTAGCTAGGAGTGTGGGCGATGGAAAAGAACTGGGATTGGGAGAACTGCATGTATGATGGGGGAAATCATGGGAGGAGGAGTTGGGTTTTAAAAAGCCCAAATTCCTTACCAGGAGTAGAGGGAGGGCGGAGGAGGAAGAGTCGAGCATGTGCGTTTCGAAGTCCAACGGATTGATCAGATCTAAAACTCCGACTTAGTACAAAAAACTGAGTAACACTTACTTTTTGCGACGAAATTGCGATCTTACTTCTTCGAGTAGGGGAAGCTCTCTTTTTAATTATGATAGGCATGCCTTCTATTTTTTCGCAATGCTGCAGGCTTTGGAGGCGGGATGGGATGGGGTGGCACCCAAGCAAGGGGTGTTGGAGGGAGAAGTAAAGGTGGAAAGGGGAAGAAGGAGGAAAGAGAAACAAACTACTCTACCGTGTACGAACGTGCGTACAGTACTTCCTCTCTCTCACCGATATGGCAGTTCTCTCCCGAGGGAGAGCCCATATTTACACATCCAGCAGCAGCGGCGCCGGCCAAAAAAAGAAAGGGGGATGGGATAAGTAGGGGGTATATGGGAGAGATTTCCGTTCCAGGCAGTGAATTTCGGGAATTGCTCTGCAGCTCCTACTGTACTGTACTGTAGCTAGTTCTAGGTCGCTCTACGTACACTTCTCTCTCTCTCGCGACTGCCGCGAATCGCTTGCATGCAAAGGTTTGTCAACGCAAGCGTGATCTATATCGGCCGTTGTTCGCTTGCAGGTTCAGATTCCCCAGCCCCCTCCTCACACATCAGTCTCCGTCTTTTTCTTTGGACTCTTCTGCTTCTCCTCCGCCTTCTCCTCTTCCACCTTTGGCTGCTCCTCCGCCACCGGCGTCACATTGCCGCCAGATCCTTCCCCTCCTGCTCCTCCTCCTCCGACGGCAACAGCAGCCGGGTCTCCTGGGCTGCAGAGCGGACTTTGGAGCTGCTGTTCCCCCTCCTCGTTGTCTATCACCGTGGCGAGGGACTCCTGGGACTTGAAGAAGTACTGACTAAGGTTTCCGGCCGCCCCCACCGCGGGCGGCTTCTTCTTGCCGCCCCTCCCTCCTCCCGCCCCTCCTTTGGAGGTGGAGGGAGACGGGGCGGAGTGAGGCGACGACGACGACGACTTTGACCTCTGTCAGGCCTGTGACTCGTCGCCCCAGTCGTCCGAGTCGTACTCGCTGTCTGAGGCGCCGGCCGCGCCGTCGCACTCGGAGTCGGACATCTCCACGGCCACCCGACGCGCCAGGATGGAGGCAACGTCGGACTGGCCGCCTCCCGTGCCTGAGGAGCTTTTGCCCTCGCCGCTGCCGGAGCTGCCGCCCCCGCTGGCCCCCGCGGCGCCATTGTCCTTGGAGGCCTCCTGCGCGGCCGCAGCCTCTTTCCTCTCCTCCACTTTCCGGAGGGCGATGCCTGAAAAAGAGTGCAACAATTTCTATGAGTTCCCGTGAAGACAGGAACCAACAGCAGACTTTGAAACTCACCGTCTCGGATCGCCTTGAGTAGATCCGACCGGATGCCTTCCTGCACAGAGTGCTTGTGGTGGATGACCGACTGCTTCTTCTGCTGAGGAGACAGCAGGTTCTTGGGAGGAGAGCCGTTCGAGTTTGCAAAGGACGACTGAAAAAACAAGAACACATATTGCAAAAAATGCTACACTAAAAATAACTTAGTATATTGCGTCTCACCTCCGAGCCGACATCCCCGTTCTTCATCCCACCGTTCGTAAGCTTCTTTTCCACCGGAGCTGGTGGGGGAGGAGGTGGCGGCGGCGGAGGGACGCCGTTGGAGGTCGCCGCAGGGGGAGCGGGGTTGGCAATGGCCCGGGGAGGCGAGAAGCTCTTGTTCTTCTCCTCCATGCCGTTGGTGGCCGCGGCCGCGGCTGCAGCGGCGACGGCGGCGCTCGTGGCCTCTATCGGCGCAGGCGGCGGGGGAGGAGGAGAGGGCGCCAGGTGGCTGGAAGGGACTCCGCCCGGTCCCAGCAGGTCGCTCGATGTGGTCACAGGGACCGGCGGAGGCGGAGGGAGGTCGCTGGGTCCCGCCGGGCCGCCGTCCTGCTGTTGCTGCTTCTGCTGGTGGTGGCTGTTCAGCTGGTTCATGAGTTGCTGGTGCATGGGCGAAGCGTGGTTCGAGTTCTGCTGCTGCTGTAGCTGCTGCTGGTTCGTCTGTTGTTGCATTGTGTAGGTTGTGGGGCCGTTGAGAGGCTGCTGCGAGATGGTGACCGCCTGCATCTCCGAGACTGGCGGCGGCGGAGGAGGAGGAGGCAAGCTGTCGCGGTTCTGTCTCGTGGGGGTGCCCTCGGCGGAGGGCGGCGCCGGCGGAGGCTCGTTGGGCCGTCTCGTCGGCGTCCCAACGTTGCTGCCGGGAAGGTCAGCAGGGTTCTGCTGATGTTGTAGTGGGTCGCCCCCGAAGAGAGCAGGGGCCATGGGTAAGCTCGTGGGCTGCTGTTGAGGCTGCTGGTGAATGTAGCTGGGCTGCTGCGCCTGCTGGGCGTAGGGCTGATATTGCTGGAACTGGGGCGGCTGGTGCTGCTGCAGCATGGGCATCTGCTGCATCTGCGGCTGCTGGTTCCGTTGCGGACTAGGTGGCTGCTCGCTCCGAAGGATGCGGGGCGTGTAGATAGGCTCCTGGTTGGGGTTGTACTGGTAGCCGCCTGTGGTAGACGGCGGAAGGCCCATCTGGGGATGTTGTTGCTGCAGCTGCATGGGCGGCAGCTGCTGTTGCTGCTGTTGATAAGAGGGCTTCTTGATCTCGATGCTGTTCGGCCTCTGCTGCTGCAGGTGCCTCCCTCCGCCGACCAGGTCAGCCGGGGGCGGCCCCAGGGCGGGGTCGTAGCCGATGATGCCGCTGGTCTTCCTCTGCATCCCCGCCGCTGCTCCGTCGTCCGCCGCGTCCGCCTCGTACTCCCCTCCCATGAGGTGCTCCCCCTGTCCCAGTGCCTTCTGCCGGTGCTTCTCGTTGGTGTTCTGCGGCTGCCGCAGCCGCTTTTTGTCCTTGCGCTCCTTCTGCCCATTTGCTCCCGCAGCGCCTTTCCCAGGCTGCAAGGGAAGAAATACGGAACATAATTTGATCAGATCCAAGAAAATGTTTAAGAAGAGTACAATACAAGAAGCAAGTTAGGGGTAAAGCAACGAGTGGTGAAAATTCTAACGCGGGTGTGGGCTTCTTTTCGTATTAATGAGGTGGACACTTCTTTCTTTATCAGCTCTTGTTGTGAACACCGACAGCATCGATGCTAGGGGAAACACCCATCATGATCTCTCCTTACCGGATCAAATATGTTCTGGTTGATGAAATTTGCCAAGCTTATGTAAGGGTACTGGAGGAAAAGTAATTTGCCAGAAAGACGTCTTTCAGATAAAAAATAAATGTTCTCACCTTCTTTCCTCTATCATGCATCATCCTCTCGGTGTCCTTAAGCATCTCCTGCCGCCATAGCTCAAAGAAGTAGGTGGGGTCGGTGTAGAACTTGAGCCCGTCCTTGCCGTCCTCGCGGTAAGGGTTGAGCTTGTCCAGGGGAGGGGGCTTGTCGCAAGCCAGGTACGCCTCCAGCATTGCCTTGGGCATGGTGTCGCGGGAGACCACCTGCTGGTCGAACGACTTGGAGGAGCGGAACGCCCGCTTCAGGTGGATGTCCCGCAGGGAAACTGAAAAATAAACAAGGCAAGAAAGGCATGAATATCGCTGTAAATCGGTCACACGCGGCGGTCGGCGTGAGAATTTTTCCAACCCCTTCTGTTGCGGGGGCCGTATTCTGACGAGACTCCTTATCGAAGTCACGCCTGAGTGGCCACGGCGCCTAAAGACCGCAACACTGTGAAACGGTAACGGGAGGGAAAAGGAGGAGAAAATCCATCCATCGCCAATAGAAGCAGACTTTTTTCCTAAAGCATCACTCTCCTCTTGTAAAAGAGGTGGAGGAGCTTTTGCATGCTCAGCAAGTGCGTTCCGGGGAATAGCCCCCAGGCGATTTTTGTTCCGTCCTCTACACTGGAACCCGATATCTTGCATGGAGCACTCTTTCTCGTTTTCACACGTGCTGATGTTCGAATGCTCATCGCTTTTCTCAATTACTTTTGACGAGTTGCACTTTTTTTTTCACGGACTGTTTTTTCAGGTATCTTACCTTCCTCTACCGTGGAATCCAGGCTGGTGACCTGGACGGCCAGCCTGTCAATCCTGGCCTGAATGCCCGCGCTCCTGTGCGCCAGCCGCTCCGCCTCCGTGAAGAGGTTTCCGAACATCTCCTCTGCGTGGCGCGAGAGCGAGGAGAGCTGGCGGATGACGTTGGCCAGGGTGCCGTTGGTCACGCCCTCCAGCTCGTCCGGCACCGGGAAGGAGAGCGCCCCTCGGCTCACCGACACAGGCTGGATCAGGCGCTCCGGGAGAGGCATCCTGGAGGCTTCGGAGGATCTCCTGGCCCAGCTGCCGACAGATATGCAGATCTGCGGATGAGATTCGTCGTTTCCCCTCGGTGGGGGGGATGGCGGGATCGGGCCTCACTCCGCCAGTGTACCGCAGCCTGAAAGGGGAGGAGAGGGGACAAATTGACGCTTGATGAGTTAATGGGGCGCTTCCTCCGCAAACAGAGCGAAGGGGGGGACGGGAGGGGAAACATTGGGGCGCCCAAATGTCTGCCGGGGTCTCCCGGGGAGGACGGTCGACGGGCGAGGCCGGGCGCCCATAAAGTGGGCGGCGCCCAAGAGCGGCCTCGGGGAGAGGAGGGAGGACGACGCGGGGAGGGCCCATTTCGGGGAAAGGGTGACTCACGGGTCTCGTCCGGGTCCCTCCTGAGATTGCTTGGTGCGTCCGGGCGCGTCCGGGTGTGATCCCGGGTGGATCTTGACGCGGTCGCCCCCGTCTTAAGTGGGAAGCGCAGAAAAACTGTTTCTTCTTTTCTTCTTGTTCAGCTTTTCTTTTTGCCTTTTCCCTTTTCTTTTCCCGGCGGAGGAAAAGGAGGAGGAGAAGGAGAAGGAGAAGGAGAAGTCGCTCTCTCTCTCCGCCCAAGAAGAGAAGAGAAGAGAAGCAGCGGGGAAAGGGAGGAGAGAGAGAGAGAACAGGTTGAGGGCGGCGCCCAAGGAAGGGGGAGGCATCGAGGGCAGACGGGCAGGGCGGGGGGCAGGGAATAAGCAAGGGCTGGGGAGGGGAGGAGAGGGCCATCGCAGAAGGCTAAAGAAGAACGGGGGAAAGGTAAAAAAGCGATGGATAAAACTAGAAACAAAACCTCCTTTCTCTCATCAATGTCCCAGCTGGAATAAATTTGGGCCATATTATAAAGACAAGATGTAACAAACATGAAAGTTTTTTTAAAGATTTTGCGATTTAAGTTACTGACGCTTTGCGTTTTCCCTGGCTGCCTTGCATTGGGCGTTCGATCGGAGAGCGTCTCTTGCGTCGGGGAAAGGAAAGCCGTGGCCAAAAAGAGGCGAGAAAGGCGCCCGGAAAGAGACCACACTAGATTTAGTTTATTGGGAAAATAATACTCTATTAGTTATAGTGGCGAATACTTGTCCGAGAAGCAAGCCAGATACAAAAGAACAATAATTTTTAGATAATATTGGGGTGTCTAACTGTGACGCTTCCTGTGACTGAGGACTGCCTCTGTCCATTTGGCCACAGCCTCGGTCGATCGAGTTGCCCGGACAAAAGACAGCGGAAAGGATAGGAGCGCAGGGAAACGCAAACGCTAAAGGTCTCTCCTGTGTCCCCTCTTCGTCTTGTTCTTCCGTCCAGAGGTCGACCTCAGCAAGGTTTCGGAGTACGAGGTCGCGGTAAACAAGGAGCGACCCTCGTTCTCCAAGATGTCTTACAACACCCGCCGGTCCGCCGGCAAGCGCCTGCGCATGGACGCGGACGCGGTGGCCGCCGCCGCCGCCGCCG
>JAAUXV010084763.1_pt1 | contig 10607 bp, 12 predicted proteins | sample 7278181 | NCBI WGS metagenome assembly JAAUXV01 (sample SAMN14350114, study PRJNA611818) | marine sediment metagenome | isolation source: surface marine sediment (2.1m) | place: French Polynesia: Moorea | collected 2018-08
CCTGGCTTTGAAGCTGACCTCCTCCAAAATGGAGTTGCTGGAGGATCAAAGTCTGTTTGAGCTCATTGAATCCAACATTCGGGGTGGCTTGAGGTAATGAAATTAGCTTAAACATGTCGGATCGCCTCATAATATGTTCTATATTTAGCTATTGCGCCACACGATATGCCAAAAAGGATGAGACACACAGAATCACCTACTTGGGTAAGTCATTTTAAATAAATGTAGAATTGAATGTTTACAGTCAACACTGTTTGCAGATGTGAACAACTGCTATGGAACAGCCATGTCCATGCCACTTCCCTACTCGGACATACATGTCCTGGAGGAAGAGGAGTATGCAGACATAGATTGGTCTACCATTGACACTGACAGCGATGGTCAAGGCTACCTCGTGCTCTGCGACTTGAGGTAAGTTATAGAAAGCACGATGTAATGCATTTATAAACATGAAAATACTTTAGGTATCCCCCTCACCTTCACGCCAAACACGCATCCTTCCCATTGGCTCCTGAAAAGGTGATGATTCAACCTGACATGATCTCAGACTACACCAAACAAATTTGTCTAAGTGTGGATGGTCAAGAGTTCAAGCCGGAGCAAAAGTTCACAACTACCTTCTTTGACCGGGAAGGATACTTGGTCCATTTTGCCAATTTGAAACTCTACTTGAACCTTGGCATGGAACTTCTCAAAGTTCACAAAGTCATCGGCTTTCAACAAAAGAGGTAAAGTACATCAGAAATATTAGCAACAACATCTAGTACACAAACAATTTCAGGTTCCTCAAGGGCTACATTGACCGTTGCACCAGCTACAGATCCAAGGCTGCTTATAAATATGAGAAAAATTTCTACAAGCTCCTGGCCAATTCCTTGTAAGTTCTTTTCATGTCATGATGTCATACAATATTAAAGTACTATTGCTACAGGTATGGAAAACTGTGCGAGCGAAAACGAGATCGCATGAGCGTCAAGGTGGCAAAAGACATCAAGACCGTGCAAAAAGCTGCTCTCAGCCATGCCTATGACTCCCATCGTATGGTGGGGGATGAGCTGGTCCTTGTGTTTCACAAGGATATGGTGGCTCCTTTGGATACACCCATCATTGTCTCCTTCTCCATCTTGGAGCTGGCCAAAAAAGTCATGTATTATGACTACTACTACACGTTTCTTCCCTTGTGGCCCAGCATGGAGGTAAACATGAACAAACTTGTTTAAAACTTCAATTTAACTATGTATCTTTGCATTACAGCTCGTCTTCACAGATACCGACTCCATCTGTGTCTTGGTAGAGTCCACTGACATTTTCAGAGACTTGAAATCCATCGAGCACAAAATGGACTTTTCCAATCTGAACCCAAAACATGAACTGTACTGCACCAAGTTCCGCAATTTTTTGTTCAGATGGAAAGAAGAGACGGGTGGAAACTTTGACATTGATGAAGTGGTAAGTCAAATAAAAGTCATGTGTCTCATATATCAACTCAAATGCATTATGTTTAGGTTGCTTTGAGATCCAAATGCTACTGCTTTCATGGCGAGCGGACATGCATTGCCCCTTCTCACCCAGAAGTTTACTGTGTCAAGACCCTGAAAGGGGTCAGAAAACCTGGAAAGGCCAAGTTGACCTTTGAGGACTACAAATCGGCTCTTTTTGACCAAAAGGAGTATCGCACAGATTTCTACACCATTCGTCAAAAAGACTTCAAATTGACCACTCAACACCTCCAGAAACGGGCCTTATCCTGTGTGGACAAGAAACGCTTTTACTACCCCTGCGGGTTCCACAGCTGTCCCATAGGAAGCGTCCATGCCAGGAATGATTCATGTCCAAAATGTGACTCTGTCAAGAAAAGACGTTTATTATAAAACTTTATTCATTGTACATAGTATTTGCTCCATCGCAATAACATCATTATGTAAAGATGGTGGTTGAATAAATGTATTTACAAATGTATCCATTGATTTGTACTTGCTAAAATAAATTATCATTGCTATACAAAAGTATCCACAGGCCTCACTAGCGGGATGTTGCACTGCCTTTTGATTTCGTTTGACATGCTTGACAGACAGGCTGTCAATGAAGTGTTCCACATTGACGTCCACAATTGGCAAATTCAAAGGATCAAACACGTACAGACTATCTTGATCCCTCACAACACTAATGAAATGACCATGAGGCTCTGTAGATTTAGCCATGTTCAGAATAATGGCAAAAGTAGAAGACAGTCTTGATGTGGGTATGATGTCGCATGGAAACACACCTTGAAAATTGGGACACATCAGGTAACCCACCATGTTAAGGTACGTGTTGCTAAGTCCGGGCATTATACTTCTATTTGCACTTTGAGTTTATCATCCACTTTCATTTTTCCAAGGTAAACACTGTACTGAATCACACGGACTGCCTCCGTAAGTTGTGTTTTAAACCCTAGGCTTAGGTCTACCACTCCAAGTTTTGGGATGTGTGAGTATAACCCACAATTATGTCCGGATAGATCCAAAGCATAAAAGTTTAGTCCAGTAGCAAATTCTTCCTTTGAAATGGGAACAACTGCTCCTTCTTCAAGTTTAAGAATTTTGCACAAATCATTGTATTCTCTCAGGCAATAGGTGGCTGCCATTGTGTCTCCATACACAGGCTTGTAGGTTTCACTAGGTATCATGACACCGTTGACTCTAAACTGAAGAGAATTGAGACCAAAATTCTCAAAGTGAAAAGGGTTTTTGCTATAGTCGTGTCCTTCTGCTGCAGTGTCCTTGACCATGCCTACAATAATCAAATGGGGTAGCAACCCTGTAGCAATTCTGTCCACAATTTTGCTACTTATATTAGGGCCAACAACATGATGTATGATTTCTGTTTTTGGAAACCAATAGTGGCCAGGCTGACTGTCCAGAAAGTGGAGCTGAGCATTTGCAATGTTCTTTGCTATCTTCAAATGACGAACTGTCAACTTCAATTGTTCCAGTTGGACCTTGTACTTGACATCATTGTTTTTGGCAATAATGCCAAAAGAGTCTGCATGACGAACTAATTTTACACGAAGTGGAATACCAGGTAGAAGATATTTCCTGCATTGAAAAATGTCAGCATGCAGTTTAGTTGAAAACTCGACCGATTTGCTTAATTTTACAATGTTTGCTCTATCATTGTAGGCCGAATTGTCTGTTTTTGTATTGACTGCTTCTGTTCCACTTTTGTCTTGAATCCATAGTGAAGAGGCTTTCAACATGTTTTCCTTGGCATCTTTAGAGAATGAAAACAGTGTTTCAATGAAGGCCTTGTAGGGGTAAGCAGACGTCATGTTTGTTTGAACTTCCACTCCATCAATGTATACCTTCAGCATCTCAAACAGGGAGCTGACAAAACAATTGGAAATGCTAAAGTCATCTGTTGCAATCGTGTCTGTAGCTTGTCCTTGTGCATTCGGTTTGACAATCTTGAACTTGCCATGCAGTCTGGTTTTTGACAAGTCAATGTGTGTGTCGCTTCCAGGAATAGTAAACTCAATTGTGTCTGCATTGTTCAAGTTGGAAGGAGTGTAGTAAGGAGTGTCAATACCACCTTCAATAGATGTTTCAACTTTTGGAGAGGTGAAAATGTCAAAGGGGGTGTTCATTCCACCCAAGTCTGTGATGTTAAATGGGCCACCCTCTTGAACCTCAACCTTTGCCATTGCTTGAGTCAGTTGTGTTCCAACAGTCCAGCTGTCAACACGTCAAAATGCTGATTTCAGTACGAAATATTAAATTATCTGCCAAGTTTCCTTGTTTGAGTTTGGAAGAGATTGTTGAAAGATGTGACAATGCGGGGATAATGTACAAGTGTTATCCAAACTTTGTCCAACTCTATTTTCCACACTCAAAGCTGAGAGCATCGTTCTTTAAGACACGATCTTCAAGTCAGCATGTCAATGTCACCGGCATAAAGAACTTTCTAGAACTTTCAGATAATCTTGCACAGATTTGTCAATTATGTGACATCCCAGTCACAAAGATTTCCTACAAAGTCAACAATGTAACTGCTGTCACAAACTTTAATCAATCCATTTGTTTTGACAGTTTGATTCCAAAATTGCAGCAAGCAGGACTTTTGTGCCGGTCGAATAAAGAATTGTTTGCCGGATTATCCATCAAGTCTGACAGTTGCTCTGCAATCCTCTACCCGAGCGGTGCTTTAGTATTGCTTGGTGCCGATAACATCAAGAGCTGTCAAGAGTTGGCTGACAATATCTCAAATCATGTGTGAGCATCCTGAAACAATTACATGTGACGGATTTGTAGTGTGCAGACATTGCAGTTTTGTACTGTCTGATGCAATATTAGCTCCAGAAGAAGAAGAATTTACAATACAGATTTGCCATTTAAATGACTTTATTGATTTCTGTCACCGAGGAGAAATTCCTATCATTTATGCTCAAGATATGCAACAGTTATTTTGCGAGCATGTACATTGCATCTCTGCAAGTCAGAAGAATACACTGAAAGCCCTATGTCTCTATGAAACTCTCAAGAATCAACACATTGCAAGGACTCTGAGGGAAGTATCTGCTCTCACCGGTGAATCCGTCAAGAGTATGGGCTCGCTTTTAAAGAAAGTGTTTCCACATTCTAAGGACATTGACCCCAAACAACTTTTGAGCAGGTTTGCTGGGAAACTAGGTCTGACACGGAGGCAAGTTTGCAAAATTGAGAAACAATTCAAGATCACACCAACAACTGTCAACCCGTCCAGTGTGGTAGCTGGTCTCATTGCCAAATTTGTATCAAATGAGTCTTTAGGAATTCATCTGAACGAGATATCTGATGTATGTGGTGTTACATGTGTTGCTATACGCAGATATTTAAACCAAAATAAAGAAACATGATTCGATACGATGATGAATTTATTCCCTATCATGAAGGTTTGCCATTTCAGCAAGGGAGCGGCATGTCTCCCATGGCTGGACTCTTGCATGTTTTGGCTCCAAACTCGCTGTTGTCCTCTGTTAAGAATTTAGCACAAAACAGCATTGTCAAAGAGATTGGAAAGGAAGTAGGAGCCCAACTTGTGGGTCAGGCTATACAAAAAGTTGTAGGTTGCGCTGAGACACCAAGAGCAGAAAATGATGTCAGACCGGTCTTAAAGAAACGCAGGCGCAAGAATGAAGCATGGACCACCTCGCCCATCTTGAGTAAGAAACAAATGAGACATGAAAGCGAAGAAGACTCGATGGACTCGAGTTAAAAAAAGAAATCCAAAGCAGCAAGCACTCAAACACTTGGTAGATAATTATACCAAAGCGGGATCCCCCATTGCCTTCAGTGGCATATCTGCATTGCAAAGATATTACAAGGGCAAACTTAAGCTGAAAGACATAAAAGACTTCCTGAAAACACAAGAGTCCTACACCAAGTTCAGACATGTCAAAAAGGACAAAGTTCATAACCCCACTTATGTATATGCTCCTAGAAGGCAAATACAGCTAGATTTGGCCAATTTTCAAGACCAGGGGAAATATAACAGAGGTTTCAAATACATCTGTGTAGCCATAGACTGTTTTACCAAAAAAGCATGGGCCGTCCCAATCAAAAATAAGAAGAGTGACACTGTGGTTGCTGCTGTCAAGCAGCTGTTTTTCAATCACATCAAAAAAGCCGATCGTTTTGTGGTGGACATGGGATTGGAGTGGTTCAATGCTCCCTTCAAGAAATTTTGCAGTGACAACAATATAAAACTATATGCCCCAAGAACAATCCCTCATGCAACCACTGCAGAAAGATTTGTGCAAACACTCAAGGCACTGATTACAAGATGGTGCAATGAGAACAACACCAAACACTTTATTCCGGCACTAGACTCAATTTTACAAACATACAATAGCAGGTTCCACAGGAGTATCCAGATGTCACCAAATGAAGCTGAAAGTAGCAAGAAGAAACAGTTTCTCATCCGCGATATTAATGAAAAGAGATTTTTGAAAATAAAGAAAAGAAACCCATCTTTAAGGGAGCACCAACTTGTCAGAATTTACAGAGAACACGGTAAATTTAAACGCGCTCATGCACAAAACTTTACAGATGAGATATTTATCATTGCAAAAGTTGAAGAAAAACTGCCCATTCCACTTTACACCTTGACAGATCTCAGCGGTTCTCAAGAGCTGGTGGGAAAATTTACTGCCTGGGAACTAACACCTGTGAAGTTGAGTTACAACTTGCACGTGAAAGAAAAGCTTGACACCAAAGGAGACCAGGTACTTGTGACTTTTCATGGTCTGCCCTTTCAAGCATGGATCAACAAAGACAATCTCACATCATAAGGGAGCACATTGTGTACCTTGTTTCCAATGGATCTCAAGAAAAGTTTCCACACAACACACTCACTTCATTTCAAAATGAATTGCCGCCAGAGATGTCATCCCATACTTTTGAGACCGGTCATTGGGAAATGGCATTGTCTGAAATTGCATTCCATCATCAATTTGTCAATGCCCATGTTCCAGTTCAAGAAACTCAGCCTGCCATAGTTCTTGTGGAAAAACAAAACAGGAGGGTAAAGGTGAATGAAATACACAATGCTTACAAGATTTACCTACCTCATACCCAGCTAACACAATTTGAACTGACAAGCTATTTAAGCAATCGGCAGAAAAATGGGACCATGCTCAAGTTTTACTATGATCAAAACACAGACAGCATCATTCTTCGATATCCTTTCTTGTTGACACAAAAACATCATTTGTGGATTTACCCATCATTTGCCAAATATCTATTTGGCAAAAAACGTTACAGGGCATTTGCTTTTCCCAAACTCAAGAAGTCATTGGAAGGCTATCCTTATTTTGAATATGATTTTCAACATTGGACCAAAGCAGGCACAAGAAATGTGTACTTGAAATCTCCAGTACCACTCAAGGATTTCATGCACACAAAGTGGCGTCCTTTGGCCCATGTGTATTGTCCTCAGCTTGCCTCCACATTAGGACAGGACAAAGTGCTAGGCACTGTCACTGTTCCAGATGAATATGACACGACAACCTATGCACATCATGAATTTCATCATAAGCTGTTTTATCCATTGAACATCCAAGACTTAAAGCAGTTGGAGCTGCACCTGAAGGATCAATATGGTGTGCACCTGCAACTGACAGCGGGTCAGGCTACAGTTGTCAAAGTTATTCTTAGAAAGATGACTCCCCTTCTTCCGCCAGCCGAGAAAGAATACGTGATTCGACTTTCTTCTTCTTCAAGTTCAAAGTCAAGCTTTAAAACATCTTTGCAGCAGGCACTTCCCTTGAAAAAATGCAAGATGGCGCTGGCCAGCATTAGTTTTCCAACCAGCTTCAAAAATGGACTGAGTGAAGAGGAAAGGAGAGTGTCATTTCATATCCTTGACACTGCAACAGCTGAGGAAAAGGATATGACTTGTGTCTTGCCCGAAGTGACTAAAAATGTACTAGAATTGAGCTACGCCATAGATCATGCTACCAATCTGGCCATAGTCACACATGAGAGCGAACAAACCGGGGGATTGACTATTGCTGTTGGAGAGGGACAAAAAATTACAATCACAATGTCTCAAAAACTGCATTACTTTCTGGGAGGGGCCTCTACCTCTACAGATGAAGAAATCAAAGTGGAACTGGTCAAGGACTTTGTTTACCCAAGACCGCCCAGATATGAAGACCATGCACCTAAAAATTTGTTTGTCTATTGCAAACAAATAGTGCCTTCACCATTAGCAGGCAGCATGAGAAATATATTGAGGATTGTCCCCATCACTCAAGATAAATATGGGACATACATATCCAAGGAATTTCTACATTTGGACTATCATCCACTGGAACTACCATCTCCAAAAGATTTCTTTTTTGAAATTCGTACTCAAAGTGGACAATATGTGCCATTCAACGATGAAGATAAGAATGAAGAAGTAGCATTAACATTAGTATTTATTCCAGAATAAAGAGATTATTTCCAAAGTTTAAATTGTTCTACAGTTTTCCGTAACTTGTTAGCATCATGATCTTCTAAGGCCCTTCGATCATAAAAATCTTTAACTTGTCCTGGCTGTGGGCGTCTTGCAGCAGGTTTCCGCTTCACTGTGCTTATTTTATGAATGTTGGTCATGTGTCTCTTCAAGGAGGCTAGTCTTGAAAATGTTGAATGACATAGCTTACAGCTGTGTAAGTCAATGGGAGAGAGTCTAGTGGGCGGAGTTGAATCTCTTCGAGACCTGGGGGAGGGATGTGAGGGCGGAGCTTGTGATGGTGAAGGTGATCGTACTGGTGGCGGGGTTGACCACTTTTTCTGTACTGGTAAGTTCTCATCATCATCAATCTTTCTCTTGATTGTAGTTGATTGAGTTGTCATGTCAGATCTTGGATTCCAAGAAGTTTGTACACCCATATCAGATTTCGAATTCAAAGTCTGAGTTCCCATGTCAGATTCCATAGTTTGTGTGCCCATATCAAATTTTGGATTTCCCCGTGTGTTAGTTTGAGTTGCCATGTCAGATCTTGAATCTATTGTTTGTGTACTGAAATCTGATTTTGGATTTCTCCGTGTGTTAGTTTGAGTTGCCATGTCAGATCTTGAATCTATTGTTTGTGTACTGAAATCTGATTTTGGAATCAGACTTTGAGTTGCCACATCAGATCCCAGATTCACAGTTTGTGTACCAAAATCCGATTTTGGATTCAAAGTTTGAGTCGCCATGTCAGATCCCAGATTCACAGTTTGTGTACCAAAATCTGATTTTGGATTCAAAGTTTGAGTTGCCATGTCAGATTTGGAGACCAAAGTTTGCACCGCCATGTCAGATTTTGAATCTGTAGTTTGAGTTGTTGATCTTTGATCCGCAGTAGGTACATCATCAGTGCTGAGGGTGTTTTCACGCATCATCATTGCTCCACTATCATTCAAGTTGTTCATTTCATGAATTTTATTTGCTTCATGTCGATGTTCCGGTATAAGGCTTGACAACCATACATTGTACAAGTTTTTGGGTATCATAACCATCTCAGAGAAGGTGGAGCGAAAGGATTTCTTTTGTCTCATGACTGTCGTTTGCCAAAGACTAAATCAGCAAGGATTGGAACTACAGCAGACAACAAAATGGCAAGGCTACCTCCGCTTTGACTCTTCAACACTCTCCTACGCTCCTTAACAGGTGTTTCTTTGTCCAAAATGCGTCGATAAGCTTTTTCCTGTTTTTTCAATGTTGACCGAATACGTTTTTTCTTGCTTTGTGGCATGGCTATCTTACCGCCATAGACGAGATTATACAATATTTCACAAATGTCATCAATGCAGGTGTCTGAGACTTCATGAAGAATTTCCCGTCTTTCATGAGGATCTACCTTCAGCAAGGCTTTTAGCAGTCTTAATTTGCACTGCTTTTGGGTGATTTTGAGCTTTTTAGCCATGATGATTGTTAGTTTTCTTCACATTATTCATTCTTAAGATTAGTTTGGGTCAGAATTCTGCAAAAATGCCACTGGTGGAAATTGGTCCATAAAAATGTTACTTCTAAGACGCATTGAATCTGATTGTTTTTGAGAAAAATCAAAAAGCAAGTAACTAAAGGGATTGTTTCTTGTTGCAGCCTGATATGCAGAAACCACATAAGAGCTTCTGTAGGGTGCAATCTGGGAAGCCAAGGTGACCACTTGTCTGTTGTCTCTTATATTTCTCATCAGACATAAATACTGAGTGTTTAGGCTCATGGTTCTGAACTGATTGGATTGAAAAAATAAGGACTGACTCACCAACATCACTGAACATCCCAAGTGGTGTGAGCCTTGTACAAATAGCATGGCAATGTCCTCACTGGAGCAAATGTCCAATGCATCATCAAACAAAATTAAGGTTCCACCATCTTGTTTGTTTCTCAGACATGTCTCTTTGAGTTCTGCATATGTAGGCCGACCTTTGCGAATCTCTGTTAATGAACCATCTTTCAGCATAGTATTGTATTTGGGTTGGGTCTCAGCCATGAATAAAATTCGATGTTTTGGCACAGGGCTGATGAGTTTCAGCCGTTCTTTCAAGAATTTATGACACCATGATGTTTTCCCGCTCATGGTACTTCCAATTACCATCATGGTAAATGGATGCTTCAAAGTCAAGTCAAATACCATGATGAATAAACTTAAACTCATAAACACAGGTTGAAATTCTTAAGATGTATATTTCAAATCTGAAATCTTTGATTGCGATCCAAATGCTCTTGTCTACAGGTATGAAATCCACAAACGCTGCTGTGACTTTTGGCCATAGCCTTGATGATGTAGGCTGCATCAAGCAAATAATGCCCATCCCAAACACGACTCTTTTGTGAACAGGGTGATTCCAATCGTGTCTGAAGCACAGTTAGCTCTGTTGATAAGTCTTCCAAGGTGGATTCTGCAAATCGGATGTATGCAAAAATGTTGTCGCCTGTGTCTTGCCACGCATGAGGATTTTGCATTTGCTTCGACTCTGGATCATGCTGGGAAATGAACAAGCTGATGCGTCTCATGATTTGTTTGACTTTTGTGCACTGAACATCTACCAGGCTAGTAACTTCATAATGTAGAGCATTCAGATCCAGCTTTTTGCTCAAGTCGAATGATCCGC
>JAAUXV010124043.1_pt1 | contig 10605 bp, 11 predicted proteins | sample 7278181 | NCBI WGS metagenome assembly JAAUXV01 (sample SAMN14350114, study PRJNA611818) | marine sediment metagenome | isolation source: surface marine sediment (2.1m) | place: French Polynesia: Moorea | collected 2018-08
ATTTCATCCCCCTCCCTGGTCAATTTTTTACTACCCCCCTCCCTGGAGCAAAAAACCCTCAAAATTTGACCTCGCCAACGTATGGGGGGGTATTTCTATTGGGATAGCTTAGCTCTTTCCGCGGCACTAAAGGGTCCCCCTGCACCCCCGGCACCAGTACATAAACCAAAAACCGGCACTAGACTAACAAGACCCCTTAGATGAACTCATGTGGCAGGGTTTACCCTTGTATGGCTAACCTCCCCGTGGAATCAAAAGTACTGTACGGTACAGTATAGGGATGCATTCGAACTTAGTTCGAGTTCGAAAGTTTGAGTTTTTGTACCGTAATTTGGAAGTTCGAAGAAGTTCGAAGTTTGATAAAAAGTTCGCAAACTTTTTTGAGGACAAAATATTGCACAAAAAGCAAATCTTTTTGAGTTTTCCTGACAAAAATCTTTTAACTTTTTTAGCCAATATTTTTATTGACAAAAAAAGTCAATTTTTTTTTGTTTTAGCTGGTTTTTTATTTAGTAAGTTCGAAATTTTCAAAATGTTCGGTTCGGATCGAAGTTCGATCCTTGAAGTTTGGTTTGACTCGAGTTCTACTTTTGAAAGTTCGGTTCGAGTTCGAAAAAAGTGGGTTTGAATGCATCCCTAGTATTATAGTAGTCGATCTGCAGGGTGATGGTGTAGTCGAAATGGATAGTGCCATTTCCGTATTCGATGTGAATAGTGGGTTCCATTCACTTCCCAAAACTCGAGTAGTCTGTCTGTACAGTATAGTGCTGATTTGAAGCCAGTATGTAAGATAAATAACATAAATTACATGTAGCCCCCCGTTTGAATATCCCGCTTATGGAAAGGTTTTTAACACGCTGCAGACCACGTTTTGCGCCTCGAGGTTGCGAGGTTTTTCGTCCTTGTGACGCCGCGCCATCTTGGACGGCGGCGGCGGCGGGCGAGGCGCGCACAAGCGAAAAAAACACAAAGCTAAAGTGCAAAACAAATCAGGTTGGGGTTCTGGTCGTCGCTCAATTTCGTGTGCGTCTTCTTACTCGTGAGGAACGTCCCGTTCCACAAGCCGCAAGATGAGCGGCAGGCGATCTAGGTCTGCCTCCAAGAAGGCCGCCGCCGCAGAGGTCAAGGAGAAGTCCCCCGAGAGGAAGCGCAGGAAGGTGGACAAGGACGAGCCCAAGGAGACTCCCCCGCCGGAGCCCACCCGCCGGAGCAGCCGCGGGAGGGTGCCCAAGAGGAGTCTAGACGACGACGACGAGCCGCCAGTCAGGAGGGTCAAGCAGGAGAAGACCGTGACCCCAGAGCCCGCCCCCGCTCTCCAGGCGACCTCCTCCAGGCGGAGCAGGGGGGCCGCGCGGAAGGTGGCAGCGTCGCCGGACAAGGAGGCTGAGCAGGAGGAAAACAAGGCAGTGGAAGCTGCCGAGGTCGACAAGACCTCCTCCCCGGTCAAGAGTCCTCCCGCATCCTCAGCGGGAGCAAGGGGCGCCAAGCGGAAACGAGGGAGGAAGAGCGAGGCGGAGGAAAAAGACAAGGAGCAAGAGGAGGAGGTGGAGCAGGACAGCCCCAAGGACAGGGAGCAGGACCAAGCCAAAGGCAAGGAGCGGAACAAAGATGCTGAAAAGGAGCAAGACGAGGGCGAAGATGCCGAGAAAGGCAAAGGCGCCGAGACAGAAACTCAAGAGGAGAAAGAGAACCCGAAGGAAAAGAAGCAGGAGAGCCCCAAGAAGTCCGCAAAAGCATCCCCGTCCAAGGAGTCACTATCTCCAACGCCAGCCGAAATTAAGAAAGAGATGCTTTCCGAAGACATCCCGGCAGAGAAGGAGACGGAGGAGGACTCCGTGGACAAGGAGAACGTGGACCAGAAGAGACCCTCTCCGAAAAGCAAGAAGAAGCCCAAGCTGCAATCGGTGACGGTGAAGACCTCGCCGGTGGACGTGCTGAGCGCTGCCGGCCTGGCCACCGTCATCGAGGTTGGAAAAGGCACCGAGGGGCGCTGCTACCAGTGCCGCGGCTGCAGCAACAAACCTTGCGGAGAGTGCTCTGCCTGCAAGAGGGGCGAGCCCGACGGCTGCATCGACACCTACTGCGAGGGCATGGAGGCCGGGAGGATGGCCAGGGCCGCCGCCAGGGAGATGTACGTGCAGAGCCTGGGAGGGGTCTTCAACAGGGACACGGGCACCGTCATCTTCGACGAGGACCACCCCAAGACGACGGCTGCCATGATCAAGAAGGAGGAGCACACCATGGTGATAAGGGCCAACTCGCCGCCGCCGTCAAAGAGAAGGTCTCGTGGATTGGAGGACTCTGACGGGGAGGGGGAGGCGGCGGAGAGGGAGGCGGAAGAGACTATTGTCGGAGAGGACGGGGAGAGGGAGAAGACCATCTACGGGCCGCAGAGCCGCCGCCGGGGCTCCTCTTCCTCGACGCCCAAGCAGCGGAGGACCAACTACGTGTACGGTGCCAAGACGAGCGCGGCCAAGGTGAGGCGGTGCGGGGAGTGCGAGGGATGCATGAGGGACGACTGTGGAAACTGCGCGGCGTGCGAGGACAAGCCCAGGTGAGAACAAGTACTCTTGCGGCAAAATTTCAATAACAAAAAATATTTTCCTGAAACAGAGAGAATTTCAAGTTCATTTTCAATTGTTTTTCTTTCTTTGTCGGATGAAACAAACATTTGACTGCTTTTAAACAGAGATAAAAATATTTCCCAATCCCTTATCAAGAAAAGGAAGAAGAAGACGAACAAGAACAAGAATAGCTTTTTTATTTAGTATTCATAACCTGGGCCTTGTCGCAGGTATTTCGTTGCTAATAAAAAATGTTCTACTAATCTGTAAAATGTTCCGCTACACCACCAGGTTCGGCGGTAAGGGCACCAAGAAGCGTGCCTGCCTGTCCAGGGACTGCCGGATGCGGGCCAAGATCCGCTCCCCTTCCACCGAGGGCCTGGAGTCGCCTGCATTGGCCACGACAGTGATCTCGGCGACAGAAGCGACCTCGCTGGAGGGGGCAACCGTGGTGGAGGGGGCTGTAGAGGCGGAGGGAGCGGACCCCACGATAGTGACGACGACCACGGTGCTGGTGGAGAACGGGGAAGCGGTGGCGGTTCCCGCCGTAGCCGCAGGAGGGGGAGAAGAAGGCTGCTGCGGCAGTGACGCCTAAGGGGACGCTTTCAAGAATTGTCCTACTGTATCCTCATCCGTTGGAAGACGTATTTCCCCTACACGTACAACATAAAAGAGAGCTATACTTCGTGTACTATGAATGAAGCGAGACAGAAGGAAGAAAGAGATCGCTTGCCTCGTTTGCGGTGTTTGTACCAAAAGAAAGAAATATACCTTTTTTGTGAAATCGAGTGTGTATGTTCTCTGAGTAAATTAAGTTACATGTATAAATTAGTTCAGCCCCGGAAAACCAACTATGCGGTATACGTAGAGGACCATAGTGATATTTGATATTTAACTTCAGTAAGTAGTAAACAATAGGTACTCCGTACTCGTACAGTCGTTGTACATTTATTTGAATACCGCTCCGCAGTATATAGTTGAAGGAGAAATGGTTTCTGGTGGCAATGCTACTACTTTTCTTTCCATTTCGCCTTCTCTCTCCTCTCCCGCCCCGGAAAAAAACTGCTGCGGAAAGTGTGACCAGGCACAGCTAAAAGAAAGACAAAAGTTAAGATTCTCACATTGTGTAGCATAAAAAGTTAACATTTATGAGCAAAACAAAGAAAAAAATGTTCCAAAATTAAGTAAAAATGTATTAGAAGACATATTTTTTTCAATAAATAAAGAAAAATACAAAATTCCAACAATAGGAGGAAGAGGAGGTGTTTTGGAGCTAGATTTTGGTGCTTTTCAAACAATCTGCTGACGACGACGTTTCAGCGCAGCTCCACGGGGGAAAGGTCGTTTTGGCACTTTAGTCCTTTTGCCAAAATCGAGCAAAATTTTGCCAATCTGCCGGATTTTGTCTCCCAGGTAAGACGCAGGACCCACCTGAGGCTCTTATTGACCCCAATTTTGACCTCTCCCGCCCCGCCCCGAGGTCCTTTGGCCTCCCTGCCCTCCCCATTTTGCCACCATCTTGCTGGCCCACGTAGAAAAGGAGCCGGAGGTGGGTCATCAAGGACCTCCAAATTTAACCCCTTTATCCGGTTTTTTCTCGTGCCCTGACCTCTGTTGACCTCTGGTTCCACAATTTGCAGGTGTTTCCTGTCTTAGTGTGTGCTTTGTTGCCGCCCTCCGCCGCGGCCTGCCCGGAAGGAGGATGCTGATCAAGGTCAAGACTCTGACCGGCAAGGAGATCGAGATCGACATCGAGCCCACCGACAAGGTGGAGAGGATCAAGGAGCGCGTGGAGGAGAAGGAGGGCATCCCGCCGCCGCAGCAGAGGCTCATCTTCTCCGGGAAGCAGATGAACGACGAGAAGACGGCCGCAGACTATAAGGTGAGCTAGGAATGACTCAGTCCTCTAAGTGAATGTTACACCACCGAGACCGCCTCTTGCAGGTTCAGGGCGGATCCGTGCTGCATCTGGTGCTGGCTCTCAGGGGCGGACGCTTCTAGAAAGAGAGGGATGTCCTACCAGCTGTACCGCAACACCACGCTCGGCCACACCCTCCAAGAGGCTCTAGACGAGCTTATGCAACTGCAGCTGCTGTCGCCCAACTTGGCATTGAGAGTCCTGCTCCAGTTCGACCGCTCCATCAACGCCGCTTTGAGCACCCGCGTGCGCAACAGGCTAAACTTCAAGGCGGACAGGCTCAACACGTACCGATTCTGCGACAACGTGTGGACCTTCATGCTTAACGACGTCGAGTTCAGGGAGTTCAACGAGATCGCCAAGGTCGACAGGGTCAAGATCGTAGCTTGCGACGCCAAAGCAGCATCGCTGTCAGCCGCGCGCATCGACGACTAAGACCAGACTTTTATTCAAGACAGCCTATGAGGAGACTGACTCTGTAAAGGAAGTGTTAAGTGCCAGCTTACCCCAGCTGCCGATACAGCGAGATAACTTTTTTAGTGACAAAGCAGCAGTGCACAGCAGCAGTCACCATGCCTAAGAACAAGGGAAAGGGAGGCAAGAACCGCAGGCGCGGAAAGAACGAGAACGAGGGCCTCAAGCGCGAGCTGGTCTTCCGCGAGGATGGCCAGGAGTACGCGCAGGTCACCAAGATGCTGGGCAACGGGCGCCTAGAGGCCATGTGCTTTGATGGCGTCCAGAGGCTCTGCCACATCAGGGGCAAGCTGCGCAAAAAGGTCTGGATCAACCAGTCCGACATCATCCTCGTCGGGCTCAGGGACTACCAGGTACCTTGAAAAGATCTGTTTTAAGTAGGTAAATCCCGCAAACTATCATTTTCCCCCGTAACAGGACAAGAAGGCGGACGTGATCCTGAAGTACTCCGCGGACGAGGCGCGCAACCTCAAGTCTTACGGCGAGTTCCCGGAGACGGTCAAGATCAACGAGACGGTGACGTTCGGCGAGGAGGGCTACGACGACGAGATCGAGTTCGACGACGTCGAGTCCAGCGAGGAGGAGAACGAGATCGGCGGCATCGACGACATCTAATGGAAAAGAGAGGAAACAGAGGTACGTGGAAACGGGAAAGCAAGGCTTGTTTTCCAGCTGTTGCGCTATTCCGACACACGAATATCGAACTTCAGGTGAGCGCTCGGCCGTGAAAGGTAGAGATGGGAGGAAGAAGGAAGAATAACTTATGAAGAATGAGAGAGAAAACGTGGAAAATCATCGTAACCACTGTCGTCATGATACCTTTCGGAGCAAAAACATCTAGCTTTTCATGAGGTCGCTGCATCAAAATCCCTCGCAGTGACGCAAAAGAGCGCACATAATTACCGTTTGTTTTCCCGTCAGCTTGGTGTTTTGTAAAACAAGAAAAATCCCTAACCCCCACCCAAACTATCCTAAATTCCCGAACAGAACGAACCGGTCGCCGCGACCTCGAAATTATCTTTTCCATTATGAACTCCCTTAACGTAGCGGAAAATAAAATGAGGTGATTTTTCCAGAAGCCCTTTGCCCGCGCATCCAAAACCGGATACTATTTTTTCGAGAGTTTGGAAAGTTCTTGTTTTGAATATATCGAGATTTTGTATGTTACCTACATATGCTGATAATATTTAACGACATTTCCTTCCATCGAAAACTGAAATCCGCAGTAGTTGTGCAAGATCTGCCACATGTTTTTTCTTTGTTTTTGAGCTATACGAAGACGTTGACTTCACCATATACGGAGTGGAAGAATCGAGTTTAAGAGGAGCTGGGGGTTGTTGTGCCCTCTTTCTTCAATTAGTCTACGATCCATGACGAATCCGCGGCGAGGGCGAGCGTCCCTACCCCTAGCAGTCCGGCCGCCGACGTGGCAATGACCCCGTCGTCGTCCTCCAACAGGTCGAAGGCGGCGGCGCCCTCGCTCAGGCAGGGGTCCTCGCTCGGGTCCTTCAGCGCGTCCTCCAGCAGCGAGGTGAGGTCGTCGCTGGAGGACTCTGACCCGCCAGACGCGCTGCTCCCGCCGCTGCTGCTCTCAACGGCTGAGGCCCCCATTAATGAGTCTTCCTCGGACAGGAGCCTGCTGCTGTCGGTGCCAAGGAGGACAGAGCAGGAGAGCGGGTTCGGGGAGATGACAGCGGGGTCTATTGCGGCAGGAGGGGCTGCGGCGAGATGGAGGGAGGGGGGAGGGGCGCGGCTGTAGGTGGACAGGTCGCCAAGGAGGTTGGCCTTCACGGGGGTCGTGGGCAAGAGTTCGGGCAAGGGGGGAGGGCGTTGCTGTTGTAGCGCCTTTTGCTGCTGTATGGGGATCCTGGCGACTAAGGTCGTAGCGGTTTGAGCCTGTTGTTGCGTTCCAGGAGCTACAGGAGGGGGCAGTGGTCTTGGTGGGTGTTGCTGCTGGGGCTTCTTCTCCCGGTCATGCTGCCTCAGGAGGGAGGAGAGAAACTTTTTGAGCTCTGGGGGCAGTTCGGGAGAGAGGACCTTGGCCACGGGGACAGTGGCGGTTGTGGTGTGCAGCGGGGGAGGGACGACGGGGGGTGGAGGTGGATGTGGGGCGGGGGTGGTGGAGGCGGAGGAAGCGGCGGAAGAGGAGGCGGAGGAGAGCGAGCCTCCGCTGCTGGTGGCGGAGAGGGAGCGGCGGAGGATTCCGGGGAAGGGGATCGCACCCGCCGCCGGAGCCAACCCGGCGCTGTAGGGACCTCCATCCACCTTCTTCCCGTCCGCTATTGGCTTCAGCTTCTTGGGAAGGACAGCAGCTCGGTTGTTGTGGTTTATAGCGGTGGAGACGGCCGCGGCACCGCCTCCGCTGCTTTTCCGCTTCTTGGCATTAGCGGCGGGGCCCCTGCCGTTGCTGCTGGCAGTGCTGCTCGCAGCCTTTGTCGCTGCCTTCCTCTTTGGAGGCGACACCGCCTTGTCCGGGTTTGGACAGCCCTTGGTCGGCCTCCCGGCGGAGAAGTGCTTGTAGCAGACGTTAACGTAGTAGCCGGGGTCCCTGAGCCCTATGGCCTCGCACCAGGCGTCGAACTTGGCCCTCGTCTCCTTCCTCGCCGTGTAGATGTCGGGCGCGGGGCAGCGGCAGAAGGGGACGCGGGAGGAAAAGGAGGGAGCGACGTCGCTGCTCGGGAAAATCACCATAATTACTAGTATACGCAAGTTCCTTTTTCAATTTCCTTTCAAAGCTTCTTACTCTGAGGCTGAGTCTTCTGCGGCCTTGCTGCTGCCCTTGGCGTTGTTATTGTTGTTGTTGCCTCCGCCACACTTTGAGCAGGGGGACGCCAGAAAGGCCGTCTGCTCCTTCCGGATCAGCTCCGTGGTGGAGAGACAGCCGGGAACGGAGCAGAACTTCTGCCTGGGGGAGCTCATCTTGGGAAATCACTACAGGTTGAAGGAGAGGCCTTTTCTAGCTAGGAACCGAGATAACTTGAGCTGTTGGCAAGGAGGCCTTCTTCTTCTTCTAAAACTCCCTTTCTACGCCTCGTAAAAAGTAAGGGAGAGAAAAAAGGAGGCCAGTGCAAGAGAAAAAGACCAACAACTGCGTCCTCCACCGCCTCCTCCACTCTCGTCTTTCCATCCGCTCTCTCTCTTTTTGACATTGCCCCACTTCTCCTCCTCCTTCCCCTTCTTCCGCGCTGAGATGATGGTATTGATTTCCGCGCAGGGTCTCTCTCTCTCGCATTGGTCGCAGCCGCGAAGAGAAAGCAAGAGCGTGGGTGGTGGGTAGGCCTCCCCTCTTAGCTTCCATTCCTTTCCCCTGTCAAGGAGTAGGGGAAAAGGCCCCTCCTGCTCCACTTTCCCTTATTTCCGCGCGCATGTCTGGGGGAGGAGAAAGCACCATCTTCTCTATCCTCTTTTTCCATGGGTGCTGAGGGGAAAGGTGCTGTACTGTTTTTCATCTCCTTCCCCCCGTAGTACGTAAGCGAAGCGTATACGTACGTACTCAAACCACTACTTGTTACGTACGATTGCAAGCAAGGTACAACAGCCGCCGACGCCACCACGAGGCTACGTAGTTGGTCGAGGGAAATAGCGTATGGAAGGTCCACGAATAAAACGGGAGAATCATTCTGTTCGATCGAGTTAAATTTTAATTGCTGTCAGGCTCTGGAAAAGCTGGCCCAAAATAGCTTAGAGACAAAAAAGAAGGAAAGGAAAATAAAAGAAAAGGGAACATACATTGAAGCCAGTTGGCAAAATTGTTCTTCTACGTCAATTACTCCTCCCCTTCGGTGGCAATGTCTAGCAGCTCCACCTCGAAGACGAGGGCTGCACAGGGCGGGATGACGTCCCCCACCCCGTCCTCCCCGTAGGCCATGTGAGGGGGGACCACCAGGGTGCGCCGCTCGCCCACGCACATGCCCTCCACGCCCTCGTCCCAACCGCGGATCACCTGATGGCGAAGGACTGTTGTGTTGGAAGTGTTCGGTACTGTTCCGTCTCTTTTCCTCACCTGTCCTACGCCTAGGGTGAAGTCGAATGGGCGGTCGCGGTCGCGGGAGGAGTCGAACTTGCGGCCGCCGGAGAGGAGGCGACCAACCTGAAAAGGAATTTTTTTATTATGACCTAGGAGAAGAAACAACAACGTACGGAACTTACGTAGTGCATGCTGAGTTTGTCCCCCGGCCTGGACTTGACCCTGCAGTCCGTCGGCAGGAAGGTGACCTCCTTGCCCAGCTCCTCCTCTTGGCACGCTCCACCGTCGGAAGAGGAGGAAGACTCCTCATCCTCGTCCGCCCCCTGGTCCTCGTACAGGGGAGCAGCCTCCTCCTCCTCAACCGCGATCTCCTGATGCCTGGGCACATCCTCCTCTTCCTCCTCCGCGGCTTTCTTCACGTCCATGATGACGATGTCAAAGAGCAGCGTGGCGTCTAGAAAGCAAGAACGAATAAAAACTTTGTTCTTTAACCGTCTACTTTCGAAATCGAAATATACCTGGCGGTATGACGTCCCCCGCCCCCTTCTCTCCGTACGCGAGGGCGGCGGGCACCACCAGGTGCCTCTCCTCCCCCTTGCAGACGCCCACCAGGCCCTGGAGAGAGGCTTACCTTGAGTATCTTTATTTCCCTCTTTGAATCTTGTTCATTACCTGGTCCCATCCCGGGATGACCTCTCCCACGCCCAGGGTGAAGGAGAAGGGCCGCTGACGGTCGAAGCTGGAGTCGAACTTCTTCCCTGAAGTGTTCGGGCGAATTCTCGTATGACAAGCATTTGTTTTGCAATTAGAATTTTACCGTCCATGAGAAATCCTCCGTAGTGCACTGTGACGGTGTCACCGTCGCCGGCTTTCTCGGACTCGGCGCAGCGAACCACCTAGAATAAGCATTAGACGAGGATAGTTGAATTGTCTATCTAGAAATGACTTGATCAAGAATTCTGTAATTGTTTTCCACACTTTCCTTTGTGATGTCGACTTGCAGGGGAGGCCGCCGGTCCCTCCTCAGGTTGAGGGCGGCTGACGGGGAAAGGGCTGAGAGGCAGGTCAAGAAGAGGCAAGCCCAGAAGACGAGGAACTTCATGTTCAAGGCTTCCGGGGTATAACTTTCAAGGATCGAAAAAGACCCGCGAGAGCCGCGTCTCCTCCTCCGAAACCGCCGACCGACACAGAAAAACTAGTCAGGAAAAAAGTGTCCTAGTGCGCGAGTGCACGAGTAATAGCAGGACGACGACGACCGCCGCATACCGGTACCACTGAACCCGGTTGCGGCGATGGATGAAACAAGAAAGGGGTCTTTTCGTCGATCTGCCGCGTTTGCGGTAGTTCTAGTAATAATTAATTGACACAACCATGATCTATTCTTGAAATAAGGTGTGAAAAGAGATAAACTTTTTTGAAAGGGAATGTGCATATGAAAATACTTCTTGAAAAGGGCTGTATAAAGGGAGAAACTTTTTGAGAAGGCTTTTTAAAAAGAGGAAGAAATTTTGAGGCTTTTTGAAAACGAAAATTTTTACCTGCGGCGAAGCCGACAGGTCAAGGCACGGAAAGTGTTGTTCTTCTTCTTGTTGTTGTTGTTGTTGGGGTGACCACTTTCATTTCACTTCCCTAATGTACACTCAAAAGGGGTGTGAAAAGAAAAATCTTTTTCAATAAGTAGG
>JAAUXV010033653.1_pt1 | contig 10598 bp, 10 predicted proteins | sample 7278181 | NCBI WGS metagenome assembly JAAUXV01 (sample SAMN14350114, study PRJNA611818) | marine sediment metagenome | isolation source: surface marine sediment (2.1m) | place: French Polynesia: Moorea | collected 2018-08
GCATCGCTTTCGACGAGCAAGGGTTTGAGGATCGACATACCTGCTTTCATGGCGCCGGCACTCATGAGCACCTCTGGCACGAAGAGAATCCCGTCGCGAAAGTCGATCCCGACGATGCGCATTCCCTCGACCAGGGCCTCGCTCAGCACCTTCATGGGTGTCCAGTCTCGGCTAAGAAGAATGCGCGTGCCTTCCGCGATTTCGTCGGCCAGACCATCGTAAAGATCATCGTGCATTTGCTCGACGAGTTCGGCGTCGCTAAGCGCATGAAGATCGATTTGATCCTCTTCGTTTTCACTCATACAGTTGTCCCCTATTTTTGCGTGCGGCTTTTTTTTAGGCACGACTTTTGGATCGCTATACGATTCCATTGCGCCTGCATATACGCTTTAATCAACGTGCGCAAGATTAAACTTTGTTTAACCGGAAGAACCTTAGATATGGAGCCATCACGATGCGTAACCTTCGTTTTTCACTTGCTTCACTTGCGACGGCCCTTTTCTTGACAGGGGCGGGATTCTATGCGCACGAGCGCAATCAGGAGCGGGCAGAGGACCTCGCGTCGCGTGACACGTCGATACCGCATTTTGCGAGTTTACGCTTTGATGAGGTTCATTTGCGACGCGGTCCGGGTCGCAATCACAGGATCATCCAGACCTACCAGAAGAAGACGCTACCGGTTGAAGTTCTGGGCGAGTCTGGCCGCTGGAAGAAGGTTCGAGACTTTCGCGGCACGGAAGGATGGATTCACGCGAACCAGATTTCGCTGACTCGCTATGCGGTATTGCGTCCGTGGGATGAGGGCGCTCGCCTGACGATCGTGGCGGAACCGGACGACGAAGCGGCGCCACGCGCCTACGTGACGGCACCCAGTCTTCTTTCCCTGCGAACGTGCGACGGAACCTTCTGCGAGGTATCCATAAGCAATAAGGACGGCTACATTCGTCAAGCTCACCTGTGGGGTGTCTACCCGGGCGAAGACTACAAGCGATGAGCGCGCGGGGTAATCGGGAAGAGATTTGGGTGGGGTCTTCGGGCGGAGCCTATCCGGTTTTTGTCGGCCCGGACCTGATGGCGGACCTAGCGCAGCGCATCGCCACCTTCGTTCCCAAGGCGCGAAAAGTGGCTCTTGTGACCGACAGGCGTGTTGGTCCTCTCTATGCGCCGAAGGTGCTTTCGGATCTGCGCGCCAAGGGGTTCGACGCGGTGGAAGTTCTCGTGCCGGAAGGCGAGAGCGCGAAGGCGTTTGCGCCCCTCGAGTCTTTATGCGATTCGCTCCTCGAAGCCGAACTTGCGCGCGAAGACCTTGTCGTCGCTCTGGGCGGCGGCGTCGTTGGCGACCTCGCGGGCTTCGCGGCATCCATTGTCCGCCGGGGCCTTGCGCTGGTTCAGGTTCCGACCACCCTGCTCGCCCAGGTTGACTCAAGCGTCGGCGGGAAGACGGGGATCAACAGCGCTCGCGGCAAAAATCTTATCGGTAGTTTTACCCCCCCCGCCTTCGTTCTCGCAGATACCAAGACGCTTACGACGCTTCCAAAGCGGGCGCTTCGTGCGGGTTCGGCGGAAGTGATCAAATATGCGCTGATTCGCGATGCGGCGTTTTTCGACTGGATCGAATCGGAGGGTGAGCGGGCCTTTCGAACCTCCGCTGGCCGCGACAAGGCCATTGCGCGCTCGGTCCAGATCAAAGCCGAGATCGTGGCACGCGATGAACGCGAAGAGGGCGAGCGCGCGCACCTCAATCTGGGTCACACCTTTGCGCACGCCATCGAGACGGAAGCGGGGTACGGCGAGGGTATCGTCCACGGAGAAGCGGTTGCGATTGGCATGGCACTGGCCTGCCGATACGCTCTGCGCATTGGGATGATTGAGTCGGCAACGAGCGGGCGCATGATCAAGGCGATTGGCGCCCTCGGCCTCCCGACCAGCCTGAACGAGATGATGGCACCGCCCGCGCCGAGCGCTCTGCTCGGCGCGATGCGACAGGACAAAAAGATCAAAGACGGGCGCCTGCGTCTGATTCTTCCCGAAGCGGTTGGGCGGGTGCAGATCGTTGCGCTTGAAGACAGTGATGATCTTGCGGTCTTTTTGCGCGAGCAGGTCGCGTGATCTTGCCATTGATGCGCGGCTGATTTAAGTTTTTGGTTTGCGGAGTGTAGCGCAGTCCGGTAGCGCACCTCGTTCGGGACGAGGGGGTCGTAGGTTCAAATCCTGCCACTCCGACCAACTTTGTCATGGAAAAGCGTGAGCCTTTTTACATCGAATCAGGACTGGCAACACGTCTGGCGGCGCACCGAGCGATCGGACTCCACAAGCGGGTCTGGTGGCAAGAGCGCGACGTCCGAGTCAAGACTCGATTCGACTTACGTTGACGGGGTCTTCGCCGAGGTTGCCGGGCGCTACGACCTGATGAATGACCTGATGTCTCTGGGCATTCATCGCCTTTGGAAGCATCATTTTGTCGGCTCGCTTCCGCTCTTTGCAAGCCAGGAGGCGAAGATTCTCGACGTGGCAGCGGGCACCGGCGACATCGCTCTGCGCCTGTTGAGACGTTTTCGCAAGGCGCAGGTCACGCTGGCCGATCCCAGTTCAGCGATGTTGGAGAAAGCCCGCTTGCGCCTGCGCGGGCGGTATGAATCGCGCGCATCGGTTGTCTGCGCGCGCGCCGAGGATCTGCCCTGTGACGAGGCGAGCTTCGACGCGCTCACAATGGCGTTTGGCCTGCGCAACCTTTCGGATCGCAAGAAGGCTTGCGCGGAAATTCATCGGGTTCTGAAGCCGGGAGGCACGTGCCTGATATTGGAGTTTTCGCCCGCGGTCGCCCCCGGTATTGACAGCGTTTACCGGGCCTACAGCGAGAGTGTTCTTCCGCGGCTTGGGCGGATGGTGATCGGAACGTCGGAGCCTTACGCATACCTCGTAGAATCGATTCGCCGCTTCATCCCGCCCGAACGGGTCGCGGCGGAGCTCACCTCAGCAGGCCTTGAGCGCTGCACCCATCGCCGCCTTTCTGGTGGGATCGCCTTCATCCACAAGGCGTGGAAACCGCTCGTTTGAAGCGACTGGAACCTTGAGCTTCCTCCGCGATCTCTATCTTAGCACGCCCCTTTCGGTCGATCTGGCCGCTTTGCTTCGCGACGGCGTTTTCACACGCCTGTCCCCCAAAACCGATAGGCCAGCGCCTTTGCGCGTCGCCATTTTCCTTGAGAAATGGGTTGCGCGTCGCCGCCCCCGCACGCTCGCCGCCGCGCTTGGCGCCCGGGGTCCGAACTGGATCAAACTCGGGCAATTCCTTGCGACTCGCCAGGACATCATCGGTCCGAAAAACGCGGCCGAGTTGAGCGCACTGCACGACAGGCTTGCCCCGTTTTGCGAGACCGAGGCCCGCCGCGTGATCGAATCGCATCTGGGCATAAGCCTTAAGGCGACCTTCCAAACCTTTACCCCGGCCGTTGCCGCGGCCTCCATTGCTCAGGTCCATCGCGCGAAGCTGAAGGACGGCGAAGAGGTCGCGATCAAGGTCCTGCGGCCGGGCATCAGACAGAGATTCCTGCGCGATCTGGAACGCTTTGCGGCCTTGGCTCGGCTTGTCGAGCGTCTTTCGCCATCGGCTCGACGGTTGCGACCGAGCGCGGTCGCGCAGCGGCTGTCGCGTTCGGTCAGGCTCGAGATGGACCTTCGGCTTGAGGCGGCGGCGCTCTCGGAGTTCGCCGACCGCGCCCACAACGACGACGATTTTCGCGTGCCAAAGGTCTACTGGCACCTCAGCGGGCGCGACGTGCTGGCAACGGCGTGGATTCACGACACGCCGCTCTCGACCTACCTCAAGACCTGCGCGGCAAGGGCGGCGGGCGATGGCGAGGCGCGCACGGACATCACACCCGATCCGCGCGCGGTCGCAAGGAGGCTCATGCGTGGTTTTCTGCGCCAGGCGCTCGTTGGCGGCCTTTTTCACGCCGACATGCACCCGGGCAACCTCTTCGTGAGCGATGAGGGCAAACTTTCCTGGGTTGACTTCGGCATTACCGAGCGTCTTGATCGGCAACAGCAACGGTTCCTTGCGGAAATTCTCTACGGGTTCCTAAAGGGCGACTACCAACGGGTCGCGGAGGTTCACGCGGAAGCTGGCTACATTCCCGATCCCAAACGCATCGCCGACTTCGCCATGGCGTGCCGATGCATCGCGGAGCCAATCCGGGGCAAGGATTCGAGTCAGATTCCGATGGTCAAACTGCTCGGACTGCTTTTTGAGATTACCGAAATTTTCGCGATGAAAACGCGGCCTGAATTGCTACTCCTGCACAAAACGATGGTGGTTGTCGAAGGGCTTTGCCGGGAGCTGGACCCGGCTTTCGACTTGTGGGCGACCTCGGAGCCGATCTTGCGCGATTGGATCAAGGACCAGATGCAGCCTGATCGACAGGCCAGGCAAGCGATGCGCGAGCTCGTGAACGCTCTGCGCCGATCGGGCGGCGCGGCCGATCTGATGGTTCGCATCGAGCGATTTGCCCGGCAAGCGTCGGATCATGTCAACGCGGGCGTCCGCTTGCACCCGGAGGTCATCGAGACCCTCAGTCGGCAGCAGGCTGACGACATAAGAGAGCGCCGTTTTTCGCGGCGCCTCCTGACGATTCTGCTGATCGGATTGGCGAGCGCCCTTATCGTCGGGGCGTTATTCGGAGTCCCCTATTCGTAGCCCTCTTCGGCGTAGATCCTGCGGGCCAGGGGAATCAACGAAGCGAGTCGAGCGAGGCTGACCTCGTCGGCCTTAAAGCTGCCAAGTCGACTAACGGGCGAGCTTGTCGACACTCCAGAAACGACAGGATACTCATCGTTGCCATCGGCGAAGTACTCTTGCGCTCGGTCTGAAAGAAGATAGCGCAGGAACTTCAGGGCGTTTTCACGGTTCGGCGCGTGCTTCGTAATACCCGCGACCGAAAGATTGATATGGGTGCCGGCTCCATCCTGATCGGGAAAGAGCGAGGCGATGCGGTCGATTTCCTCGCTCAAGGCTTCCACCGGACGGTGCAAAGCGCGCGCAAAGTAGTAGGTATTGGCGATGGCGATCTTGCACTCGCCCGAAATGATACCGCGCAACTGGTCGGTATCGCCGCCTTCGGGATCGCGCGCCAAATTGTCCTTCAGTCCGCGAACCCAGGCGCGCGCGGCCGCTTCACCGTGATGAACGATCAGGGAGGCCAGAAGCGTCTGCGAGTAGGGGCTGGACGCCGAGCGCATACATACGAGCCCCTTGTAACGCGGATCGGCGAGCGACAGATAGGTTTCGGGGGGTGGAAGATCGGCGCTCTGGGCGAAATAATCGCGGTCGTAAAAGTTGATCCGCGCGCGCGTCGATATGCCGAACCAATAGCCATCGTCCGAGCGGTAGGCCGGGGGTACGAGCGCCAGGATTCCGGGGTCTGAAACCGCTTGAAACAAATCGGCTTGCGCGGCGCGCCACCCGCGGCTCGCGTCGACCGTGATCAGAATGTCCGCCGGGCTTTGCGCGCCTTCGAGCTTCAGACGCTCGATCAGAGCGTCCGCCTTGCCATCAAGACGGTGGATGCGTATGCCCGTCTGCTCTTCAAAGTCGCTGTAAAGACGCGCATCCGTATGGTAGTGACGCGACGAGTAGAGGTTCAGAACTTCGGCCTGCGCGTGCGCGGAGAAGGCCGGAGCCACAAAGAGACAAATCATCGGCATCAGTCTGAAAAAAAAGCGCATAAGGCCCCCGCCCACTCTTGAAAAACACGACAAATAAAGTCATGTTTTTGGTATCCGCATACAACCGCCCCGTCAAGGCTTAAAAGGCAACGGGCTTGCCTTTCTTTACGCCTTTTCGCAGACTCGCCACGAGGAGAAGCCTATGCGCCTGACCAAACAATCGAACTATGCCCTTCGCACGCTCATCTATTGTGCCGCGCGCGAGTCGAGACTGAGTACGATCAACGAAATCGCTGGTGCCTACAAGATATCTGAGTTCTTCCTGACGAAGATCGTCGCCAAACTCACGGGTGCCGGTTTTCTTGAAAGCGTTCGGGGGCGCGCGGGCGGCATTCGTTTGGCGCGCAAGACCGACACGATCTCGCTGTTGGAGGTCGTTAAACTCGTCGAGAACAACTTTGAAATGGCTGACTGCTTCCGAAGCGGGCCTTCTGACTGTCCCCTCATTGATCACTGCAAGCTGCGGCGTGTGCTTGCGGAGGCGCTCGATAAGTTCTTCTCGGTTCTTGACGCCTATACCATCAGCGATCTCGTCACCGAGGCCCCTGTGGCGCGGCTGCTCGGCATTCAAACGCAAGCCGACGAAAAGATGGCCTGATCGTGATGCCTTATGCCCTCCTTGTGAACGGCGTCGAACGATCCGGCTTTGCGAGCGGTGCCGAGCGATCATGCTGACCTTCTTGTCCATGGCGCTCTTTATCCTGATTTCCTCGGGAACGCCGGGGCCGAATAACATGATGCTACTTTCCTCGGGGCTTAACTTCGGCTTCCGGCGCACGGTCCCTCATATCGCGGGCATCGCAATTGGGATCAGCGCGCTTTTTTACGCCATCGCTCTGGGTCTTGCGCGCCCTCTGGCCCTCTTTCCTCCCTTGTTCATTGCGATCAAGGTCATCGGATTCTCTTATGCACTCTACCTCGCGTGGAAAATTGCGCGGAGCGCCGAGACCGAAAACCGTAAAGGCGGCTCCCATCCGTTAAGCCTGATCGGCGCGGCAGCGTTTCAGTTTGTGAACATCAAGTCGATCGCGATGGTCGCGACCTTTTTTGCGGCCTTCACGCCGGCGCACCCTACGATGGCGTCCATCGTGACAGGCGGCACCTTCTGGCTCTGCCTATGCCCCTTGACATCGAGCACCTGGGCTTTTCTTGGGAGCAAGATCGAGATTTTCCTAAAGAGCCCCGGTCGCCGAAAGACATTCAACTTGATCATGGCGATTGCCCTTGCATTGGTGATGCTGCCGGCCTTGCTGGTGACGAGCGATTCGCTTTCCTGAGGGGGTGGGGTCATTGCCGCCCCGTTTGGGTCAGCTTAGCACAGTCCGTTTTTCTTGAGTTGCGCGTAGGCCCGAATGCAGGACTTAAGTTTATCTTCTCCGCTTTTGTCACCGCCGTTAAGATCGGGATGGTGTCGCTTGGCAATGGCCTTGAAGCGTGATTTGATGGTATCGGGTTCTGCGTCTGGATTGAGACCGAGTGTCGCGAGGGCTTTACGGTCGACCGAAGAGATCGGCCGACGCATTTGGTCTGCCATTTGCTGACCGCCGAGGGGTTTTTGCGTGTCGACGTCTTCGCGTCCGCTAAGCAATCCGAATGTGCAGTCTTCCATAGCGTAAAGGAGATGGGGAGAGACCGAACGGGCACCGAGTTTCCACGTTGGCCGGTTGCCAAACAGCGCATCTCGTTGAAAGGACCGTATTTCCTGATCGCTCTTGCCGCGAAAAAAATCGTAGCTTCGATTCAATGCGATGACATGCTCACGGCACAAGGCCACCCGCTTGCCTCTGACATTAGCGCCCGGCGCCGGAAAGAGTCCGGTCTGCGCGCATCCCTTCCAAGCACAGACCTTCGTCGGGTGCGGCGAAGTCTCGGTCTTGCCTTTGACGCGAATGCAATCAAAAATTTCGGAATTAAGGTTTGAATTAAGATTCATAGGGTCAGCAACGCTAAAGCATAACCTTACACGACTGGACGCGAAAGCACAAGAAAATCGCCGACCCAAGCCAGACACAAGCCCTTCGACGCAACAGAATGTAAACGAACCTAGACAATTGAAAGATCATCGCGATCGCTATAAACTCTCGATAAGGTTGATCATTCCGCCCGCTTCCTTCCCTGTCGATGGACACCCATGAAACGTCTCTTCTCTCATTTGCTATACGTGCCGGTCTCGATAGTCCTGCTCTTGTCTCTTGCCGCCTGCAACCATGTCGAGAGCGATGAAGAAACGAATACCAATGTCATTGAAGCGGCGGATGTTCTTTACAACGGCGCGCTCGCGGACCTTAATCGTCAGAACTTTGATGCGGCGAGTGAGAAACTTACCGAAATCGAAACGAGCTACCCGTATGCACCGGTGACGAAGCGGGCGATCGTATTGAATGCCTATGCGCGTTTTCGCGACGAAGACTATGAGGAAAGCATCGCCGCCGCCGACCGCTACACGAAACTCTTTCCCGATGGTGAGGGCATTGACTACCTGCTCTTTATTCTTGGCGAAAGTCACTTTGCGCAGATTGTTGATGTCCGGCGCGATCAAACGGCGGCGCGCGAAGCCAGACGCTACTTCGACGAACTCGCAACCCGTTTTCCCGACTCAGCCTATGCCGCGCTCGCGACGACCAAGTCGGAGCGCGCGCACGACCAGCTTGCCGGTAAGGAAATGGAAGTCGGACGCTATTACCTCGAACGGCGGCATTACATCGCGGCGCTCAACCGATTCCGCGAAGTCGTCAATTCCTATGAAACCACGCGGCACGTCGAAGAGGCCCTCTATCGCCTGACCGAGGCCTATCTGACGCTCGGACTGCTCGAAGAAGCACGCAACGCGGCGGCGCTGCTGGGCTTCAACTACCCGAATAGCTCCTGGTATCGCCAGAGCTACGAACTTCTACGAAGACAAAGTGGCTCTGGCGCAGGGGCTGAAAATAGCCAAGGGTAATGCTTCGCGAACTGACCATTCGCAACTTCGTTCTCATCGACCGTCTGCATCTTGATCTTGATAAGGGCTTAACCACGGTCACGGGCGAAACCGGATCGGGTAAGAGCATCATTTTTGATGCGATCGCCCTCGTTCTGGGGGGACGGGCGCGAAAGGGACTGGCCGGAACAGACGATAAACATGCGGTCATAACCGCGACGTTCGCTCTTGAGCCGAACCACCCGGCGGGCGCGCTCTTGTCCGACATGGGCTTGAGCGCCGAGCCAGAGGACTCGTCTCCAGACGAGATCACGCTCATTTTGCGCCGGAGCCTTGACGGCGCAGGGCGTGGAAAAGTCTACGCGAACGATCATGCGATCAGCCTGACGCTTCTGCAAACCCTTGGTGCGCATCTGGCCGAAATCCATGCGCACAACGACGCCCGACGCTTTGCGGATGAACATCGGCACATCGCGATGCTTGATGTCTATGCCGACCACGACGCCTTGCTGAACGGTGTGCAGGGGGCTTGGCAGGCGCACCGGGAAGCACAAGAGTCCTTGGGGCAGGCGCGTCGAGAGCAAGAGGAGGCCCGCGAGCAGCAGGATTACCTCGACTTTGCTGTCGATGAGCTTGAAACGCTTGCCCCAAAGGAAGCCGAAGAAACGCATCTTGGCGAGCAACGCAGAACCATGATGACGCATGAGGCTGTGGCGGGTGATCTTGCGGCAACGATGGACCGGTTAGGAAGCGAGGAAGGACCGCGCAAAGTTCTCGCGAACTGTCTTCGCCGTCTGGGGCGCGTGAGCGAAAAGGCGCCTGAGCTCGTATCCGAGCCCGCTTCGCTGATCGGCTCGGCCCTTGACTTGATCGTGCAGGCTGAGGACGACCTTGAGCGCTCCCATTCACAGATCGACTTCGATGCCGACGCGATCAACGCCATTGAGGAGCGGTTGTTTGCTTTGCGTAACGTTGCGCGCAAACATCGTGTTCCGCCCGATGACCTTCCAGCCTTGACAAAGACGTTGCGCGCACAACGCGATGGCATAGCCCGCGGTGCGGCCAAGGTTGTTGATCTTGAGCGTCTTTGCGACGAAACGAAGTCCACCTTTGAGGAAGAGGCACAACGCCTCAGCGAAAGCCGCCGACGCGCGGCGGGTAGAATGGAAAAGGGTCTGAAGGAAAGGCTTGGCCCCCTGTGCCTGAAGGAAGCGAAATTCATCGTTGCGATTGAGAGTGCCCCGAGCTTTGCGCGTTCCACAGGCATTGACAAGGTTCGCTTTCTTGTGGCTGCGAATCCCGGATCCAAGCCGGATGCTCTGGGAAGCGTCGCATCGGGCGGCGAGTTGTCGCGGCTTTTTCTGGCGCTGCGCCTGGCCTTCACCGCGCGCAAACACGCACCGGCCGTTCTCTTTGACGAAATTGATACCGGGGTCGGCGGTCGGGTGGCCTCGGCGGTCGGTTCTTGTCTAGCGACCCTATCCGAGCGCGTCCAGGTGCTGGTTGTGACCCATTCGGCGCAGGTCGCCGGATGCGCCGACCATCACCTGATCGTGCGCAAAAGCCTCGACGCAAACAAACGCGCCAAAACCTCGGTCCGCAAAGCCACCGATGAAGAGAAATTCGAGGAAATCGCGCGGATGCTCGCCGGAGAAAGCGTCACCAACGAGGCGCGCGCGGCAGCCATTCGGCTTGTCAGGGAGGGAGCAGAGCATGACACCAGCGCACAAAAGCAGTCAGCCTAAGAAGGATGCCTTTTTGGCCCCAAACAGGCTGAGCGAGGCCCAAGCAGCCTCTGAGCTTGAGCGCCTTGCCCAACGGATCGCACGCGCCGACATCGACTATTACCAAAACGATCGTGAAAGCGGGATGACCGACGCCGAATACGACCGACTTCACCGTCGCAACGAACTGATCGAAAAAACCTTTCCCGCTCTTGTCCGCCCCGACAGCC
>JAAUXV010103568.1_pt1 | contig 10598 bp, 9 predicted proteins | sample 7278181 | NCBI WGS metagenome assembly JAAUXV01 (sample SAMN14350114, study PRJNA611818) | marine sediment metagenome | isolation source: surface marine sediment (2.1m) | place: French Polynesia: Moorea | collected 2018-08
CAGAGATCGGAAAAAGTTCGTATCCCAAACCTACAATGTTTGTCATTCAACTGTAGTAACAATGTGGCACTTTCATGAGCAGCATTTCAGGTCCAGCATTTGACTTTGCGATCCTCCGCCTCTCCGACCATAGGATCCTCACCTTGAGCAGTTTCGGGGTTGTCGCCGGCTTCCTGCGCGAAAAAGTATCTTGGCTGCTTAACCATGCATAAATTTACAAAACAGTGCAATTTAAAACAAAAATATCGCGCCAGGATAAGGGCTACAACTTCATCGTCAAAGACAATCCGGGAAAGGTTTGTTTAGCTCAAAAAAGTTATTTTTACAAAAAATATTTCGGTTTTCTCATTTTGCAGAACGACACGCTGGCCTCTCATCTGATGGCCTATGAGGCCTGGAAGTCTGGGCTTACCAAGAAAAACTACCCACTGGTCTAGCAAAGTGAACTTTTGTTCATGTCGACCAACTGAGTTTTCTGTACCGGATGGGAAAAAAATGAGAGACTGATACGAAGGCATGCCTACGGCTGAGATAGCAAAAACAGCTTGAATAGAAAAATCAAATCATTTTATTGCGACAAGACGTTTTCTTCTTCTTCTACATAAAAGAACCACGGTATGAAAATATGTAGTGGCAAAATAGTTGTACACCTCTCTCCCTCTCTCAATAGATTGGGCAGACTTCTTGTTGTGGCATTTACTACTGTGTTTTGTTCACCATATCTTTTTGTACTTTTCAGATCAGCCTCTCGTCCACCGGACCCTCGTCTTCCTCCTCCTCCACAGCCTGGACGCCGCCGCCAGAGTCCAAGGGTATGTAGGAGGGAAGGTCGCCCAAGGGAGCCCTGGCGGTCTCTTCCTCCTCCTCGCCCTCGTCAATCTCTTCGTAAGGGCCGCTGTCGTCCATGTCGGCAACGCTGTTGATATCCCTTTCGTCAGTCTCCTCCTCCTCCTTTTCCTCGACCATGGAGCCGTTCCAGGCCTGCTTGGCCAGCTCCACCTTCCGCAGCAGCCTCTTCCTCTTGGCCTCCAGGCTGCTGCTGCTGAGATTCGCCGCCGAGGCTGCGAGAGGAGTTGCTACGTCTTCCGACTTTTCTTCCTCGTCTTTCTTCTTCTCCTGCTCCGCCTCGGCGCTGGGCTGCTGGTCAAAGTACCTCATCCTTGCCTTCTTGCTGTCCACCGTGGCCGAGCCTATGGACTTCCTCTTCGGCTTGGGCGGGGGAGGCGTCTTGGCCGCCCTCTTGCTGGGGGTCTTTGCCGGCTTGGGAGGAGGTGGAGGTGGAGCGGGATCTTCCAGTTTGGAAGAGGACGCCTTCTTGGCGGCGTGCGGGTAAGGGCACTTTGCCCCCCTGGCGCAGACGCCCGTCTTCTCGAACTGCGGGCAGCGGGAGACGTGCCTCCTCTTGCAGTCCTGCCCGGCGGAGCAGTATCCCTTGAGGTACTCTGGGCAGACGTCGGCGTTCGGGTTCACCTTCACGTGGCGGTAGGGGCAGTTCTCGCGCGCGCAGAGGCCCTCCAGGAAGAACTTGCAGGACGGCATCTTTTCCGGCGCCACCTTGTGGGAAAGCAGGCAGTCCTAAGAGAAGAAAATTGGAAATAAAATGAGGTAGTGAAAAAATGCGAGGGGAACTAAGTGTTTCTTACGCACCTCCTTTACGCAGCTCCCCTGCAGGAACCTCCTGCACACGGCCACCTTCTCCTTGTCGTGGATGTACGGGCAGACTCCCTTCTCCCGCTTGTTGCACTTGCCGAACTTATTGAAGAACATGCAGTACTGCCGCGAGCGCGCCTGCGACTTGAGGATGGTGTTGATGCTCCTGTTGCGGGCGTTGGTGATGGAGGCCCGGGTCATGGAGTTGCGGCTGCGCACCAGGGTGCCGGGCTGGTCCTCATCCTCCACGAACTCCTCGCCCTCGATGAAGACCTTGCGGGACATGAGGCTGGCGCGGGCGGGGTTGGAAGACCTCGGGGCGGCGAAGGAGGAAGAGGATGACTTTAGTGGCTCCGCTTCTGCCGTCTTCGTCGGAGCCGAAGCCTGTGGCACTTGCCTCCTCGGCGGCTCGTCTATCCTATTGAGCGTCTTGCCGTTGCCCGTCACCTTGTACTTGATGCCGTGAATGTTGATGATTGCGTCTTCCCTTCTGACTGGCGTGGCCGGGCCGGTGGCCCCTGCCGGCGTCTGCAACAGGCTGGTTCGGGCCGGCTTTGGCGGGGGCATGCTCTTTGGCGTCTTCGGGCTGAGGTGCGCGTTCCTGGCGCTGGGGGTCTTTGGGGTCGTCATGGCACGGTTGGAAGATTGGACATTCTTGCCTTGCCGCTGTTTTCTTCTGTCGATCTTGAACGGGTTGAGTATCCTGTATAGGTTCCTGTTGTTCTTGTGAGCAGCCGCCTTTGGCGCGTGGAGTGACTTGGAGGCGCGGCCGGGCGGGGATATCCTCACCTTCCTCAGCGATAGCGGCGTCACCAGCCTCATGATCGAAGTTTTCTTGCCGTTCGGCGTCCTGTAGAACCGGGACCTCCAGGACAAGTTAGCCTTGGCCGCCACCGGGGATCTCTTGCTGCTGTTGGGCGGCGTCGCCTTCCTCCTGACTAGCTTCTTCGTCCCAATCTTCCTAAACTCTGCGCTCGCCCGCCGCTTTGCCGTGGGGGGAGGCGACCGGACCACTGACGAGGAAGAAGAGTCCTTCCGGATCCTGACCAGCTTCTTGTTCCCGATCTTCTTGAAGACGGACTTCCTCTGTCGGGGCGGGGCGGGGTCCGGATGGTTCTCCTTCTCGCTCCCGGGGGAATCGCGCTTCCGCTTCTGCCCCAGCTGCTGTTGCTTCTTCATCTTGACGAGACTGGGGTCCACGTACACCGTCTTGGGGGTGGTCACCACCGCCGTAGAGACTGGAGCAGCGACTGGTTTGGCGGTTCCTGGTCCAAAGTTTGGGTTGACGAATACCTTTCCGGCCACCGACTTTGCCACGGCCTCGTGGTAGTGGTCCTTCTTGGCCGCGTCGATGATGGGAGCGGGGGGATTCTTTCGAGGACTGACCTTGGCCTTTTCGCTGTTGAGGAACTTTGGGTTGATGTGCGGCGTGGACGCCGCAGAGGAGTCCGCGGCGACGGGTATGGAGGGCAGCGGCCGGTTGGCGAACTTGGGGTTGAGGTGGACGGCGGCGGCGGCGACGGCCGCGGGGGAGGCCGAGCCAGCAGACTTGGAGGCGGGGGACCGAGGTGGGGGGCGGAAGTTGGGGTTGACGTGAGGGGCGTGGGACACCCCTCCGCCGCCGCCGCTCACAGGCACCCTGGCGGCCGCATTGAAGTTGGGGTTGATGTGCACGGCGGAGGTGGCCCTGGGGGGGCCATCGTGCTGCTGAGGGGGTGGTCGGAAGTTGGGGTTTATGTGCACCTTGGCCGAGGTCTCAGGGGGGTTGGCGCGCGAGGGGTCCATGGCGGCGGCGGGGTCCGAGGTCACGGAGGACGCGGACGCGACCTTCAGCTCCACAGGCACGCCAGGCAGAAAATTTTGTCCCTAAAAACGGTTACGGTCCATCCAGGCGGACGACAGCGGAGGAGAGGGAATGTCCGCGCACAACTCTCACAACTGCGCAGAAGAACAAATCACGGTTCAAATTTGTCGTCAAAACACTTGGGATAACAGGTCTTTCAAGGTGTTTTTGCTGCATACGCCGTGACATATCGATAACTGAAAGAGTTTAGAAGCAAAATAACACTTAATTATGAACTTTGTTCCATTTCTTTGCCCGTTTTGACCCCAAATCGCCTTCCCTCTGTCGTTCTCGTCCGATTTCTCTCAACCTCTTCTTCCCTCATAAAACACAACAAAGAAATGCGACAGAAGAAAGAAAGGTGAACACTGAACAGCCAAGTGTCTTCAAGTCCAAGTTGACCTCGACCTCGACCTCGACCTTTCCAAGCCTCGTCCTGGGGCCTACGCTCGAGACGTTAGAGCTAAGGCTGCCCTTCCTCGTCCACCATGCTGTCTCCTTCGTCTTGGGGCCCGGCGGACTCTGTCCCCTCGTCCACCTTCACGCCGCAGGATCCCACTGTGGAGCAGGTGCGCCTGGCAGCGGGGCAGGACGTCACGTTCGTCATGGCCTCGGGGGCGGACAGGTGAGGAAGTGTGCTCTGGGAGCAGGGGGAATAGAGCAGTCCCGTTTATTACTATTTTTGCTCCGTGCTCTGCACTATATAATATAAAATGAAATCTTCTTTCTTTGTTTTTGTTCTTGGTAAATGTGAGGTAATTTCCTTTCCCAGGGCCTTCCTGGTGCAGAAGCTGTTGGCCGAGGCTAGCGTGGATCTGAGCCTCAACAAGTCAGTGGCTGTCCTGCTGGTGCCAAAGGAGAATCGCGACACCAAGGAAGATGAGGATGCAGACGACCCCCATGAGAGTGAATCCCGCGAGCGCGTCAGGCTCTGGTCCGAGTACGTCCAGAGGGTGCTCGACCAAGACGTCCTCAGCCTGCCCAAAGACGAGGACAAATTGACCACCCTTCTTGAAGGCGGCGGCATCCTGGTGGCCACGCCCAAAGATGTTGTCGCCGCCAAGGAGAACCTGAAGGACGTCTCCCTGGTCATCGTGGACAACGCCCAGGTGTTTTTGGGAGGAGAGAGTCTCGCTTTGGTCAAGGACCTGAAAACGAAGCTTATGGCGAGGGACGAATCCTTCCCGCCGCCCAAGTGGGTGGCGATCACCTCCAGCCTGGGCCAGATGGGGGCGGAAGGCAAGGAGGGCTTCTCGGAGTTCTCCCTCATTTCTCGCACCCTGATTGGATCTTTCCCCGGACGAGTAGAGACGTCCTGCGAGCTCACCTCCCTTCTAAGGCACTCCGCCAGCCCCAGGAGGCTTTGCGTCGTCCGCCACGGAGCTCCCGACGCCGCCGCCAAGAACGAGGAAGACGTCAGGAGGGAGATCTTCGCCCTCCTGGACAGCTGCTCCTCCTTCCTCGACTCCCACAACTATTCTCTCTTTGAGACGTACGGGGACGAGTTCATGGACCTGATCGAGGACATCCCGGACCCGGCGGAGGTGCCCAGGACGCTCCTGCTGCGCTTCCGCCGGGCCCTGGACTCCCTCGGCCTGTACTGCGCCGACCGCGCCGCCCTCCTCCTCGTAATTCAGCTGGAGAGGCTCAAGATGAGGGAGAAGTACGAGCGGCACTTCCTGCTGCACGGGATGCTCTACACCACGCTCATGCTGGCCAGGAAGGCGGTGGAGGAGGAGTTCGACCGCTCGGGGCTGCTGCCGGACGACCCGGAGGCTCTCATCAGGAAATACTCGGCGCCAAAGCTGCTCAAGCTCGTAGACATCCTGCTGCAGTTCAAGCCGGAGCATGTAGGGGCCTCCAGGTACGGCGGCGGCAGGCACAGGAGGGACAGGCGGGGAAAGTTTGATCGTCAAAAGGCCAGCTCCAAAGACAGGGCTGTGAAAAGGGAGGAAAAGCAAGTTGGCCAAGCAGAACCCGTGAAAGAGCCTGCCCAGGAAGACGAAAGCTGCCAAGATCATAGTGCCAAATCCTCAGCGGATGCGCAAGCCACTGACGAACCTCAAGCAACCGGCGACCCTCCTACAGCTAAAAACGCCAAGGAAACAGCAGCCTCGGCTGCGTCGACGAAGCAGACCGGGACCGGCAGGCGGGGACACGGTCGCAAGCACCCCTACTCCAGCTACGAGGACCCCGACTCCCTCCACGGGATCATCTTTGTCCGCGACCGCTTCCACGCCCAGCTGCTCTACCACTTCCTGAAGGACCTCAGCCGGTCCGACGACAGATTCTCCTTCCTGTCTCCGCAGTACATCGTGGCCAACACACCGGACGACGGAGACGTTGAGCCAGGGTGCGACGGGGACGACGAGGCTGCAAGACGAAAACAGGAAGAATCTCTCAGGTAACTCAAACGAAAATTTCTTTTTTTAAAGTTGCATGTCAATTTATGTGTTAGTGTTTTTTTATTACATTTTTGATTTTTTATTATTTTTTGTTATTTTTTTTGTTAATATCACGTTTGTGTTTGCAAGTTGTAATTTTAAAGAAGGAACGCCATGCAGCCTCGAGCAAAACAGTTCATACCTCAAGGGAAGCAGTTCCTATTGGTGGTCGGCGCTCTGGTCGGTACTTTCCTTCTCGGGGATCTCTTTGGCACGATGAAGCGGTCTCGCGGGTCCCCGCAAGTTCAGGAGACAGACGAACAAGCTTCCGGGGAATCGCGGACGGACAGTGATCCTCCCCAAGAGAAGAACGACGCGACCGTGGGCCGGGCATCGGAGTCGGGGATGGACGCCTCCTCCTCCCAAGCTTCCTCCTCTCTGCTGCCGAAGAAGCTGGAGAAGGCACACTTTTCCCAGGAGTCCGACGCCCGGCGGCGCGTGCACAACCAGAGGCGGGAGGGCGACAAGGAGTCCTCCTTGCGCGCCACCACCAAGGGCGCTGCCACCGAGGACGAGGCGAAGACCGCGCAGGACGCCCACGAGGACTGCGCCGAGAAGTCGAAGGGGATCAACGTGGTCAACGTCTCGCACAGGCTCCTGGGGAATGGCTCGCAAGTTGAAAGTGAATCCGTGTGTGAAATATCCCCTCGATGTGACGGCGGGCACAGTTTCAGTTCTTGCGTTCTAGAGGCTATGCATGCTTAATACATCCTGTAACGAGAACGACTTTCTCATCATTTCACCATGGAATTCAGTCTCCGTAGTGGGCATTACAGCGTTTTGAAGTTCTTTCCTTCACTTCTTCTTCACAGGCGCTTCCGAATGAAGGAGAGCAATCTCCTTATTTCCAACTCTCTGCTGGAGGTGGGCATCGAGACCGTCCGCTGCAACCTGGTGCTGGCCTTCGACACGCCGGAGGACTTCATGTCCTTTGCCTACCAGAAGGTGAAGGCTCGGAACAAGAACGCCAGCATCGTCTTCATGGAGCAGGAGGCGAGTGAGGGAGGCAACATTCGTGGGGGCGAACTGAAGGCAAAGCTGGCGAGCTTTTGTTCGGTGGAAAAGACTCTGCTGGATCGCTGTTCCTACAAGGATCCTTCTCCAGAGGAAGTTTTGGAGGCTGACCAGGTATGATTTGGCACAGGCTTGTGCAAGTTCTGCTTTATAAAAACTTCTCCCTCTTTTAGATGGGAGATTCTTGGCTGCCCTCAGAGTACCGTCAAGAAAGGGCTTCCAAGATTTCACCAGCTTTACCGGGCCCCGCAAATCAGGAGAAGGCAAACGACACCGACCCTCCCATAGCTGAAAATAACGCCGAAGACAGCAATGCCACTGTTTCTACTCCCGTTCCTGCCGAGGCACCTCAGAGCCGTAGACCCCATCACCACCACTACCATTACCACCCGAGACGCGGCGGCCGCCACGGCCAGCACGGCGGCATTCCTGTTCAGGTGAATCTCCGCTCGGCCATCCACTTCCTCAACCGCTACTGCGCCAGACTGCCCAGCGACACCTTCACGCGCCTCACCCCGCTCTGCGCCGTCAGGGAGGTCAGGTGCAAAAGCACCTCCGACGTCGACTCCGATGCCACCGCCTTCGTCTGCGCTGTGCAACTTCCCGTGAACAGCTCTTTGAGGGAGGTGGTGGTGGGCCCGCCGGCGCCGTCAGAGACCCTGGCCAAGCGAGCGGCTGCGCTGGAGGTGCTGAGGAGACTGAGAGCCCTGAAGGAGGTGGACGAGGGCATGGCTCCTATCGGGAAGGAGAAGTTGCTGCCAGTTGCGGCGGCACCAGCGATACAGCCAGTACTGGATCCGCCTACTGGATCAGGCACCCCCACTCCGCCACCTCCCTCCGGCGCAGTGGTGGCCCCGACTAGTAGTAGTGCCACCGTCGCTCCCGGCTTGCCTCGGCCTCCACCGGGCCCTCGTGACTTCCGGACAGGCACCACCAAGCGGCGGCAGTACTACTACAAGCAGGTGGCCAGGAGCCTCACCACCACCGTCTCCCCCTCCGAGGACAACGAAGAGAGCTACCGGCTGTACGCCATCAACCTCCGCCTGACCTGCGCCATCCCCGAGGACCAGAACACGCGCGGGCGCAGGATCTACCCGCCGGAGAACGCGGAGCAGAGCTTCGGCTTCCTGTCCAACGAGAGGATCCCCGAGGTCTGCCCGTTCCCCATCTACACCCGCTCCGGCGAGGTCCTCGTCAACTTCGTCCTCTTGGAGGACAAAGTTCGCCTGGAACGAGAGGCCAAGGAGAGCGTGCTGGACTTTCATCAGTATACCTTTTCCCAGGTGAGTGTTTATCTTCCACAGCTAGTTTCCTATGAGTTTCATCCCTCAAAAATATTTCCTTTAATCCAGGTCCTCAGAATGGAAAAGTATCCGATGGAGTTTTCCCCTGACAAGAGCGACAACTCTGTCATGATCGTCCCTCTACGGAAAGAGGAAAACAACGAGAGCCAAACCACCTCTGGAGACGACGGACCAAACAAGTGCATAGACTGGAAGTTCCTTGAGCTCATCGGCCAGCAAAAGACCTCGAAGCTAGAGGTAGGCGTCATTTTCCCACACCCTGATAATATTTTGAGGATGCGTCCGTAGAGGCAAAAGAACGTGTAAATTATTTATCGTTTATTCAGGTTCAAACTTTTCTTGGTACAAAGGGTTAGGCAGAAAAACCACCCAGACTCTGTGCGTTTCTTCCTCCTCTGCCCCACCCTAGGCATACCATGTTGTACTGTTCTGTACGTACGTAACAGTTGCGGTATGATAATGGAATATTGAAAAAGCGGGATCCAGATTAGATTGCCAATTCGTGAAGTAGCCAATGTGACTGTTTGCAACAATCCTTTTTAAGAAACATTTTCCCCTATCCCCACTGATGCCAATCGATGTTTTGCCAAGTTCTTGCTTCAAACATACACAAAATACTGTTTCCTACCTGCTGTACACTGTCCATGCACGTCCCCAAAGAAACAGGATCATGTGTCATCCATTTGAAGCAAGAACTTGGCAGTAAATTTTCCCCAAAAGTTATTAATATGTAAGTTATTAATTGCGGGACCGATCTCTTTGGTCTTAGGGCTCCTTCTCCTCCAGCGTGATGCCCCCGTGCTTCTCCATGAGCATCCAGTAGTTGCGCATGTAGCTGCAGTGGCCCTTGTAGCAATGCATCTCAGGCGGCTCCGGGCAGTCGCGGGCGCCGGGGCAGGTGGGCTTGCTCCAGTCGATGCCGGGCGGGGGGCTCACCATGAACACCTTGACCTCTTCGGTGGTGGTGGTGGTGGTGGCGGCGGCGGCGGCCGAGGTCGAGGTCGAGGTCGAGGTCGAGGTCGAGGTCGAGGTCGAGGTCAAGGTGGTGCTTGTGGATGTTGTCGTCCTCCCTTTGGGTAGGGAAGAAATGGAATAAGCCGTTTGTAACAACATTACTTGTCGGGTATTCCTTTCTCTTTCTCCCCTTACCCTTAGAGCCGAAGATCACCTCGATCTCCGCGATCTCCAGGTCGTGCTCCTCCGGCACCGGCACAGGGAAGGCCAGGTTCAAGAGTCTAGCAAGGGGCGACTTTGTCGGATCAAATCAACTTCGGGGATTCTGTTATTCTTTATCACCGATGGTGACGAACCTCCCCTTCATTGGCGCCCCCGTGTCCTCGTCGCAGTGCAGGGTGAGGGTGGTCACCAGCTGCTGCCCCTCCTCGGGCGGCGGGCCGTCGTACTTCGTGCACTCGGGGTTGGTCCTGCCGCCCATCTCGAAAGAGTTGCCCACCCTGATGTACAGGTGCTGTACCATGAAAAAACCAAACGGAGTGCATTATTCAGCAAAACTTCTGCTTATTATGATGCGCCTTTTGTCGCTTGAGAGTTTGGATTTGAGGCAATTTATTTAAGCGACTTCCGCTGAGGAAGTCTCAGTCAACCATGTTTTATGGAACGTATTGGTATGGTTTGTAAATGCTCACCCTGAGGACGTCGGTTGCCGTCGCCGCGAACCCTTTGATCTTGATGCCGGTGACTCCCCACTCCTTCTCGTCGCAGTAGCTGCTGATGCTGCCGCCTTCCCCCGTGCCACCGTCGCCCTCCTCGAACTCGAGCTTCGCGCAGAAATGCGTATAAATGAATTAAGCGGGCAAAATGTCGCCCCAAAAATTTCCTTGCCACTTCTTCGTCACAGTTGAACGCTAGAAATTAAGGTACAAGGCGCACACGGCGCCCCCCGAGTACTGGATCATTCATACCATCACGTAAGTCCGGATGTCGTCCCTGGTGGTGAAGGCGAAGCTGTCGTCGCCGTCGACGACGTCACAGGGATGCTGATTAGTCGCATGCGGGGACGTGGTGACTGCCCTGACCTTCAGGTTGGGGTTGCACCGGATGTTGTCGCTTCCCTCGTCTTCCTCGTCGCTGATGATGACGCCGCGGTTGGTGACTTCGCAAATATCTTGCGTGGAATGTAGTTTTCAATACGTAATTTCAAGAAAGTAATCATTTCAGCTCTTCATTGTGTTAGAAATACTTTAGTAAGTTTTTTTGTCAAGGTACGAAGTACCATTGCGAATTTTATGACGACATATCTTAGACTGCCTCACTTTTACATGCTAGGCAACTACCAATATTGCTTCCATACACACCGCCAAGAACTCCTCCCCCCTGGTCCAG
>JAAUXV010001103.1_pt1 | contig 10583 bp, 13 predicted proteins | sample 7278181 | NCBI WGS metagenome assembly JAAUXV01 (sample SAMN14350114, study PRJNA611818) | marine sediment metagenome | isolation source: surface marine sediment (2.1m) | place: French Polynesia: Moorea | collected 2018-08
CCCCTTGAGAGCAAAGACCCTTTTCTGTCTCACTCCAGTGCTTCTAGCCTCCCTCCCCTTCTTTTTTTCTCGCAGCATGCTTCTCCTCCCTTTTCCCTTCTCTGTTCCTCTCTTTAAGCATACAGACCGCCTACCGACAACACCAATGGAGTGACTAGGCAGTTTTTTAAAGTTGCATATCTGCAAAGTCACTCTTTCCGTACACCGCAAAATGATATGCAAATGCGTGGAAATGTTAATGGTCTTTGGGGCGGAAATTGGGTTAATGTTTTTCATTCCAGACAGCCGCTCCATTTTAGGCGCTGATCAATATTCACATCCCCTCTCCTCTTTCCCCTTTCTAGACGACAAGACGAATGAATGGAGGGAGAAGAGAGGAAAAGAGAAGGGAAATGGGGGTGAGGTGAGAAATGTCACTTCCTGCTACGATGTGCCAACCCCACCCCACTTCGTGTCCAGCCCAAAATGAACCCCAATTCCTCTTTCCACTCCTACGGTGTGCATTTTTTCTCCCTTCTTTCTTCGCTTTATTCTGCACGCCGATACCATATAAAGTGAGTGGGAGAGGAAGGAGCTCTTATTGAATTTATTCCCAGACTCCCTCTCTCCCATACAGCATTGAGCATCGAGAGCCGAAATGTAGGGAAGGGTGGTTCTCCTCTGCAATGCCGCCATACCGACGGAGGCAGCCACCGACCGACAATGGAAGCCCCCCCTCCCCCTTTTTTGCCACCGTGCGATGGCGGAGGAGAAGAAATGTATGAAAAGAGGCGGCGAGAGACCGATCCCTCCTCTCCACATTCGATATCCCATACAAAGGGAGAGAAGAGATGCCTGGAGACGAAAAAAAGCCCTTTCTTGGCTTCCCACTTTTCCTCCTCCTCTTTTTTGCTTCCTTTCGTTCGTCGCGGCAGCAGCCGCAGAAATGGAGGCTCGAATAAAAAAGGAGCACCACATACCCTCCTTTCCCCAACCCAAGTCGAGAAAACGAGGCTTTTATTCAATTATGCTCACACTTCTCCTACCACGGAAAGGGGGAAACTGTGTTTTCTCGAGTGGAGAAAGGGGGGAGAGGCAAAAAAACCCTCCTCCGCCTCCTTCGCCGGAATAATAAGCACCTTTTTCGTGGGAGTTGGAGTGAGGTGGCGCTCGCTCAGACCACCACCGCAAATGCTAATTCGACTCAGTCACGCGAGTTAAACATCTCTCCTTTTCCCCTTCCACTATTTTCCGTTGGCAAAAAAGTAAATTCCCAAGAGACGGAATTAAAACCGCGTTCCCCTAGAAAAGGCCAGGCAAGCATGCAATGGAATGGACTCCCTAATTTTGGAGCCACCGCCTCCTCCTCCTCCTTTTTACCCCTTTTCTGTTCTTTGCCATAAGTTTTGTTGCCAAACTGAAAAGGCATATTTCTTGAAACAAAGTTTTAATTAAGCAATATTTGGGTTGGCGATTTTTCAGGCAAAAGCATTTTTGTGTCTTTAAATTGTTGAATCCCACTCCTCTCCACGCCTCATGCATGCAAGCACGCAGAAGCTCACCAATTTTTTCCCCGCCAAAAAGAGAAAGAGGAGAGAGCTTCCAAGGCCGGAACTCGGCAAAAAAGTGGTTGGTTGAGGCTGCTGCCTGTGGCAAAAAAAGGAGGGCAACACCGCCACCAGAGGCCGAAAGGGGAAAAAACCGCCGCCTCTGGTCGAGAAAGTTAATATACAGCAGCCACCAACCAACCATCCAGAATAGGCCAGACCAACCAACCAGCCAGTTTCGTGTCAATTAGCAAATGAGGAAAGAGAGGAAAAAGAAGAGGCACTCAGGCGATGACGACGATGCAGACACACAAACGAAAAATAATCCGACCCGAGCAATTCACTCTCACTTTTCATGAAGAAATTACTTGCGCAGTAGCTTGAAATATATTTCCGCCTTTTCTGCATTCCCCGCCGCTTTATTCGCGAAAGTGCGGGTTTTGCGCATTCGCCGCCATTCCGTAGTCAGGAGCTCGCTTCTCCTCCTCCTCCTCTTTCCTAGGCATTTTCTCCGTGTCGTACTGCGAAGGCGGAGGAGGAGGAGGAGGCGGTGGTAAAAGCGGCGTCGGCTTTCCCCCCTCCCTCCCTCCCTCTGCATTTGGCAAACATCAATTTGCAGGGTTCCGCCCTCCTCCGCCCGCGGCCGCCGCCGTCGCAGAGAGGAAAGGAGAGGGGGGAAACGCCATTACGTTTAGTGCTCTTGTGCGCTGTTGGGGAATTGCATAGCCAGCCTGGACTGAGCTGAGCCGAGAGGGCACAACAACACTACGCAGCCCTTGCTTGGGTTTGAGAGGGAGGCTGCAAAGGCTCGCCTCTGAAGAGGAGGACGAGGGGGGGGGGGGCAACAATGGCGAAAGTTTAGCCAAGAGGGGCGGTGAAAGCGCCGCGGCACCAGAAAAGGAATTTAAAGGACAGAAGAGAGCGTTCGACATGCGTTTCCCTAAAAAAGACAGACCTTGTAAAAAGGGGAATATTTTTGGGAATCTTGTGTGAGATCATCACTCCAAGATATGAGCATCTTCCTACTTTCATGTGTTGCATGTTTAATTACCTCTTTTTCTCCCGAATATCCCATTACACCGCGCACACCATCGATTCCCATATTCCCCCGTCTAATCTTATCTCGTCTGACACTGCTCTGCATGCATGTATGATATGGGGGGGATAATATTACCACGTAATCTCCTCTCTACCCTCATTTCCCATAGTGTTGATAACGATTTTGCAGACACGCAAAAAAGTCGGGACAAATTATGTGCGAAAAAGGGGAAAGCCATTTTTGCGCGATTTTCTTCAAGAAACAAAGGCGTGGTTGACACATTTCTCGTACAGGCGACACGCCCAACACAGGCGGGATCCCATATAATATATCCACTTTTTCTTCTTTCCCGCTCTTCAAAACGTGGCTCCTATCGTGCCCTCGCCCGATCCCTCACCTCGGGTTTTATCTCGAGGAAAAAAAGGCGGTATAAAAGAGTAAAGTGTGTATGGGAAAAGGAGAGCGGAGTCGTCGCCTCTGAATAATGGCGGCGCTTACAACGGGGAGGGAAAATCAAACAGGGGGAGCGGAGGGAAAATAAGCGATATCGGAAGAAAAGGCTCTCCGTTATACTGTAGGACCTCTTTTTAACCTCCGTCGGTGGCGCAGAGAGCAACACGGTTCACAGGTTTTTTTACCGGAGTGAAAGTCACCAAGAACTTGGAATCCCATTAACTTTTTAAAAATACTGTTCTTTACATTGTTTAGTTATGCTGAATTGCTGTATAGTGCATTATTGCACAAAACGTCAAATCCTCTACCGTCGAGGGTTCCAAAAAAGACCGCAAAAACGGCGCCGTCCTGTCGCTCTGCTCTCTCTCTCCTCTCCTCCTCCTCCTCCGCTCCCAAATGAAGTTGAGACATGCAAACTCGAAAGGGAAAAAAGTGTGCGCTGAGCAGTAAAATAAAGGGGGAAGGGAGGCAAAAAAATATTTCGGGAATCCGAAGGGAGTGCTAAACCCGTCGCGTGCCTCATGCAAGAATGGTAAAAAAGGGGTTTTAACCTCTTGCCTCTTTTTTTTGTGTCTAGTGGTATAATATTCCTCCTCCTCCGCTCAGGGGAGCAATCCGTCAACTCTGACACCATCATGGATGGGGAATTAGGGTTATGTGCGGTCGGGGTTTCGAGCCTGCAATTTGCATCGCACCGAATAGACCATAAATTATGGCGGGAGTTTGTGGGGGGAAGAAGAACAAAGGAATTCACCCGTTTGATCAATTTTTCAATTACTGTGCGGGGAAGGAACATTATGCTAGGCTTTCAAATGAGCAAGAAGGGGGGGGAGTTTCTTTTTTGCTACCAGATAGCCCCTGGAAAAGCAGCCGAGGGAGAATAATTTATCAGGGGCTAGTCAACTTTTTTTGTTCCTGTCCTCAAGCGAAAGGATATATTCCGAAAGATGAGAGAGAGAGAGAGCTTGCCAAGAAAACTGTCCCCGCCGCTTCATGCGCATAGCTAGCAGAGAAAAAGAGGCCAAAACTTTTTTTACCTAAAGCATGTCTCTAGAAAGGAAGAATATTAGCGGCAAAAGTTTTCGAGATATTGGGAAATATTGTGTAGGTATACATGTAAGCAGGAGAGCATGAAATATTATCTGGTGAAACAAATGTCAGCGGCAAAAGATTTGCTTCTGACGTGATACGAGGGAAGTTTTAAAATTTGTTCTTTATATACGATCGACGTATTATTCTCCATGTGGGGAAAAAGACTGTTTCCGATAATATTGAAGGATTGTGTCACGACGAGCTTCTCCTCATTTCTTTTCCCTTCCTTTAGCAAAACTTTTTTCCTCCATGCAACTTGTTTCAGATATGCTACTGGGAAATCGGAGGAGTAAGAAAAGGGAATCGATTCGCAGATATGAAGATTTTTTCCTCTATCTCGAAATGTCGCGTGCTGTGATCACATATGGTTTGCCGAATGTATGATGTGGTACACGTAATATGAAGGTGATGTATTCGCAAAAAGAAGGGGGAAAAGAAGGGTGGTCATGGCATGAATATTACATATCCGAAACCGATTTAACCACCTGTTTTAAGTGTGAGCATCGCTGCTTCCATTCTTTTGAAACGGAAATATCAAGAGAATAAAGAGAGAACGCGGCAAAACACACATATGCCGTTTTGGCGCATAATTCGCCGCCGATGGAAGAAAAACACACATTTAAGACATCCATCATAAAAATGCGCCTATACAGAAAGGTAATTTGGGCTCTAGTGTCTACTATCCGTCTGTGATTACATGGGGAAAAGAAGGTAGGCGGTACGGAAATTGCCAAAGAAATTCATTTACATGGGACATGAGTAGTACCACGTTATATAATGTACTTACCAATGACCTTCTTCTAAACATGCTATCTTTGAATGAATCTTCCTTCAAAGTTACCCTCTTCAATAGCCTTTGAAAACAAAAAGCTATCCCAGCCTATATGTACCGTACGTGCAAAGCTTTGTCATGTAATGAATACCGTCCTTTCCTCCCCCTCTTTGTGACACGGCGGCGCCTATTTACAAGAAGCCTCTCCTCCCTTCATTGCGTAGTAAACAAGTAATTTATTCTCCGCTGCCGCAGTGATTGACTTGGACGAAGAGGAGGAGGAGAAAGAGAAAGACGCCTTTTATTTTTCTCCCTCCTGCACCCTAATCATCCTTTGAATAGCCAAAGAAGACGAAGGCTCTCCTCTTCCTCTGTCTCTCTAATCAAGTCCTCACTCACTTTGTCATTCTTTTTCTCCCCACTCTTCTTAGGCAAGTGGGTAAGTAAGTAAGAAAGAGAGAAAGAAGTAGCAGAGGATGAAAATCACCCAAAATACGGTACATCTAATTTAAAAAGAGATTTGATTGTATATGCAATTTCTTCTTTATCCTAATATTTTTTTTTGAAAATGGGTAAATTTCCCACTCTCCCGGACCCTTTCTCTCTTCCTTTGACAGCGCCCACCTTCTTTCACTCCCTAAAAGGAGAGAAGGGAAAAGGAAGGAAGGGCTACTAATTAATTTGCAGCGACCGTCTCTCTTGCCTTGCTCCAATTCCTTTATAATCAAAGGAACTTTTTCTTTGCCTCCTCCTTTTGCGAACTGAGACAAAAGAGTTCCAACTACTGTATACTATACAACAAAACAAAAGCAAGCAGCATTTCTTAGCCTCAGAGGCAGAGTCTGAATTCATCGTTCTGTGTAAAAACAGTTTCTAACTATATCCAAATTTGACCTTCCTTCCTTACTTTTGAGAGAAAAGCTTCTGAATTTCCAAGTATGGTGAATTCCAGCTTTCTAGATTCGGAGAAACCATCTTGCTTCCGCCTTCCGTCTTGCCTAGTATACAGTATCCCACTCACTTCCTCCCGGAGAAAAAGGGGTCTGGTACGGAAATCACAAAGTTAAATATTCGGAACAGTGTTTATACAGTCTTATAAGGACTTTTGGCAAATCCTACTCTTGTACGAAGTCAGGGCTTTCCTTTTTAGGCCGCGCAGCTGGGTCCCTTCGCCGGAAAAAAAGGGGAAAAGGAAGGTGGTGTGCAAAAAAGATAAGAAAAGAGGAGAGTTTGTATTCAGCAGGGCGGCCTGCTTTACACTCCTCCTCCTCCTCCTCGCTCAGTGGCGGCGGAAGAGGTGGAAGGAAAATCCTGGGGGAAGCATAGATTAGCATTATCCCGACTGGAGGGGATAAGAAAATAGGTGCAACACCTGGGTTCCCCCCAACACTTCTCTTTTTTTTAAAAAAAGAAGTCAGGAGCTCTTTCCCGTACACCCACAGTTGTTTCCTTTGTTTCTGGCAAAAGAAAACATTGGCGCTCTCGCTCTCTCACCAGCATTTCCCATAAAATGGAGAAGGAGGAGAAAAAAGCCATTTCCGGGGTGTAGAGTGGACACCATCAATATTCATGGGGGATTTTCTTGGTGAGAAAAAGGGGGGTGTATGTGTGTGTCTGAACTAGCACTGTCCAAGATCGGTATATATCAACACTCTATGTGGGGAAATGGTAGTTACTTTCTTTTGGCGTAATAATGTACAGGACCTGAATGGCTGATGCATGAAGTGAATGTTTCAAGACTCTTTCCTTTTCGGGAGAGAAAAGGGGAAAAGAAAGTTAGGAAGGGGACGGGAGAAAACTTTTCCTCTGCCTCTGCTGCGCAAAAGGGAAGGGGAATGGGAAATTAGCAAAGGGAAAGGAAGGGTTGGAGGCGGATGCTACATAAAAAATGAATAGTCTGAAAGGAGGAGCTGGAAGGAAAGAAGAAGTTTTTCAAACTTTCTTTTTCTCTTTCTTGCATGGAATAAGGTCTCTGCTTTGATCAGGGGAGAAAAAGTACAAATTACCCCTTTCCTACCCTTCCTCTTCTTATTTCTACACAAATGTCAGCGGCTACAAAAGCAAAGCGGAAAAGAGAAAAACAAATCTTTTTTCATCTCTGGTCTGGCCAAACGTGGTGGTCAGGCTAAAGCATTGGCTTTGCCAGAAAATGACCCCACCCAAAAAGGAGAAGTGAAAAATGCATTTGACCCGCGGCGCGAATCAAGAAGAAGATGATGGTGGGAGAAGAAGAAGAAAGGGGCTTTGTTGTTGGAGGAATTCGCCAATGGCGCCTATATCGTACCATAAATATCAAACAATCTGGCAGAAATTGGCGATTCTCGTCTTGAGTCCAACGCTGCCAGCGAACTGGACAGTTGACAAAGCTTTGAGGCTAAAGAGGGAGGACGAAGCAAGGGGGATTTAGCCTCAGCGTTGGGCGTGAAAAATGGGAGATTACTGCTTAGGGAGAGGGGATTTTTTGGCAGCATCGCTCTTTCCGTCGCCGAGCGTAGGAAGAGACAAAACATTGCTCAACTTCCGGTTGGGTGTTTGAGGACGCTTCTTGCCACCCCACTGAGGACAAGCAAATACGGTTAACGATACTGTGTTTAGGATGGAAAAAGAGATGGAGGAACAGATTAAAAAAGAAACTTAGTATTGCGGTTCAGAAAATGCTTTTTACGGACCTTTCCGCTTTGCATGGCAACAGTAACAAAGAACAAAGCTTTCTTGATTCTTTTAAGACATTTCAAAGTGGTTTTTTCTTGCTCCTTCTGTCCGGCGGTGGCGAAGAGTGTAAATAGTGAGAGATGGGGGAGAGGACGAGTGTAATATTCCTTGCAGCAGCAGCGAACAGAGAACAAAGGAAAATACGAACAGACGGACTTGCTTTCTCAAGAAGGAGAGAGAGAAAACCCACTTTTTATAGTATTCCTCCTTTCTTGGGAAAACTATGGCGGCGGCGGAGGAGAGCAAAAAAAGCCACTCGATGCCGCTCAAAGAAAACGTGGGAATAAAAAGAGAGGTCTGAAGATTTTCTCGAGTGTTGTTTCTCTCCTTCTTGTTCTGGTCAGAATTTATTGCAAAGAAGGAAGGAGGACCACTTTGTCTCTCAATGGCAGAAACACACGTCTGTTTCACTCACACACAGGGCCCAAAAAGAAAAGAAACGGCGCATCGATCAACTGCTTTTTTGCGTCCCAAGGTGCAATTCCCACCGGGCTTCCAGTATGGATTCAACCCAGATGGTTCCCCTTTCCTTGGCCCATTCTTTCATCCGCTTTCCCTTCCCCTTTTTCCCGGCGGAAAATTGCAAAGTCTCATTCGTTATGTGAGGAAAGAAAGGGGGAAAAGGAGAGCAGAGGAAGCAGAATCCTTTTTTCTCTCCCTTTTCCCTCCATATCTTCATTATGTCGGGGCAAAGACGAAACTTATTACGGAGCAGTAAAATGTGAAAAGCAAGCCACTACAACAAACAGAGTAAATGCCCATGTACTTGAAGGACTAGAAAGTTAATCACGATATTTCAGTGAAATCGTATGTGTTTCTCGCATAATCTATGTGGGAAAATGAGTAGGAGCGTCTGCTTCTCGGCCCCCCTTGAGCGTGAGAGAAGAGATCTTTCCTTTCCTCTTCCCACCCGCGGAGAAGGAAGAAGAAGGTTCCCTTTTGCAGAATGGGGGAGAAGAGAAGGAGAGCTTCTTCCACTTTCGTTAAACAATGCACGCGCCTGCAATTTAGGGAACTGTTATCATTGGTTCCCTCCTCTCTCTTACGGCTGAGAGAAGCAGCAGCAGCTAAGGTCCAAACGACCAAGAGGGGGAGGATGAGGAGAAGGGAGGCTAAACCTAAATAAAGGGTCCCTCCTCCTCCTCCTCCTCCTCCTCCTCCTCCTCCTCCTTCATAAGCCTTCCCTCCTCTTTTCCCTTCTGGTGCCATTTCTCCCCCCTTCCCTTCTCCTCTCGTCTAATAAGGCTGAAGCCCACATAAAATGTCTTCTTATTACGGGAAGAGAGGAGAGAGGAGGAAAAGGAAGGAGCGTAATGAAAATATGCTTGGTGTGGGGTATAGTATATGGGGGAGAAGGGGATTCGCCAAAGGGAGATAAAATGCCAAATGATGTTCTCTTTCGAATTGGAAATCGTCGATTTCCTTACGTCTTATGTGAGAACGTGCGTTATGGCGCTAAGAGGCATCTTTTTTCCACCAGATCCGCTCTCTCAGCTCGGGAATCGAGAGGAGGAGGGAGATGTGACCATTGGAGAAGACTGATTTATGTTTGGGATGGGGAGGAGGCGACAGAATCGGCGGTCCCGTTGCTACTCCAAGAAAAGGAGGAAAGTACTCAACTTTTTTTTCTCCTTTTTCCTAAGTGCTTCCTCCCTCTTCCTCCTCCACACTTGGCAAAAAGGATCGGAGGAGAGATTGAGCCTCCACCATTCGATTGGACCATATGTGGGAGAGTGGGGACGTAGCAAAAAGGAGATATTCTTCAGAAAGCTTCTTCACGCTTTTCTATAAGGGAGAGCTCTATAGAGTAGGACTTTACTCCCCGCTCTATTCGTATAGGTAAGCAGTGTGAGATGCAAGATTCATGCAAAAACAGAGAGAGTCAAGTTGGATGTATCGAAGAAAGTTCAGCATCGATCTTAGAAGCTGCATTGGGATTTGCCAAACATACAGGGCCAATTCAAAGTAATGAACGAAAATGCAGTGTTATATCTGGGCAAATGTCGGGTAAATTCTTTCCCGTCCTGGTTTGAGTGACATGGGGAAAAAAGCAAAAGAAAGAAGCTCGATTCCAATGCAGCACTGTCCGTTCTATCTTTCCTCTTCCCTTCCTCCCCATCCATGCTGCCATTGGATGGAAAGAGGGCGGGTCTGCGACGCCGCTCGAGAAAGAGGAGGGAGAGCTGATTTGAATTTAAAATGAGAAAGCAGCTAGATCACACGGAGGAGGGGGAAAAGGGGGAGGAGAGAGAGGAAGGAAGGGGGGAGCAGTAAAAAGAGAGCAAGCTCTGGCTTTCGCATTTCAAGGCAGCCGCGACCGCCGCTGCTGCTTCCACTATGTAAATCAGAAAGAGGGGGAGAGGAGGGGGAGGGGGAGGAGGCCAATGAAATTTCGAGTTGGAAGGAACTCTCTCTAGAGAGAAAGGCTTGCTTGGTGGCGGAGGGGGGGGAGGGGAGAGGGATCCAGCATATGGAATGGAGGAGGAGGGGGGAGATCAAAAGGAAGAAGAAGAGAAGGGGGAATGCAAAAAAGGAGGAGCCAAAAGTTTTAGGGTGGGGTGGATCCCTCGTTCCACACCCCTTCTCCTTTTTATAGAAGCGGCGCCGGCTTGCAGACTTTCCATTGGCCGAAAGGATAGAAAGAGCTTCTGCGTGCATATTTCAAGAAGAGAAAGAGACTCTTGCTCCTTCATAGATATCTCTGAAAGTGTTTGATCTATGCTGTCTTGTTTAGGGACCCGCCCTTTGTCTTCGAACCTCCGTTTTCCCGATACAAACACACACCTCCATTTCGCACACACTGCACACATTGCTGTGTGCGGTAACTTTCGCCCCTATACCTATATTTGGGGGAAACGCAACATCGCTACTGCGAGAAAAGTGATTGATGTGGCCTCCCCTACGTTTCCGGTCGGTTGCAAAAAAAACCGCCAAAAAACCTCCTCTGCCGCCTGATATTGATAGGATTATTGGTATTATTATTATGGGC
>JAAUXV010060849.1_pt1 | contig 10573 bp, 12 predicted proteins | sample 7278181 | NCBI WGS metagenome assembly JAAUXV01 (sample SAMN14350114, study PRJNA611818) | marine sediment metagenome | isolation source: surface marine sediment (2.1m) | place: French Polynesia: Moorea | collected 2018-08
AGAAGAGGGGCGGGTAAGGGGGCGAACTAGGTCCGCAGATGAAAACAGAGCAGAAGAAAGTTGAGTTCAGGTCAGATCTCGGGACAAAAAAACGGGAGGGGGGCAGCAGCAGCAGTTGGCATCAACTCTGCGACTTGCGAGCGCAGTACATCGAAAGAGAGGTGGTGAAATGAAACGTCGTCGCCTACGCGAAGAAGTCTCATGGGGAGGGGGAAGGAGGGAGGCCTATAAAGAAGGAGGGGAGGGGGGATTTAGTGGGCCGACAGTTTGATGTCTCCGCGATAGAGAGGGGAGAGGAGCGGCAAAATGCGCCCGATCCCTCTATCTCCCATCGCCTTCCCTTGGGACTTGTGGAATTCGCTCAGATTAGGGCAGCAGATTAAAAGACGAGAGGACAGAGACAGGACAGATTTCTCGACTTTGCGGCTTCGGGTACCTATCTTTTCTAGCGGCAGCATAGCGTGTACTTCCGCCGTTAAATCCGTCGGCCCTCTTCCGTCATAACTTTTGCCGGAGCGGCGAATTATGGAGATAATGAATGGATGCTTTCGCCGAAAGTTCAAACCCTGGTCCACCACGTGCAGCTACTTACTTGCAACATTCTTCTTCTTTTGCTCTCCAGAGTATTTACGACAATGTGTACTGTACACGCATTCCCTGCACGGTCCACCGCCGACTTTGGGCGTTAAGTCAATTATTTCTGCCGCGTGAGATACCCCTCTCACGTAAGGGGAAAGCAGCCTTTACCCCATACCTGGGCATTCAGCTACAATCTATCGGCCCCAAGACTGGTAGCCACTCTTTTTCAAAAAACTCAAAAAAGTAAAAAGAATCACACACCAAAGAGTGAAATGGTCAAAATGTTTAAATTTCTCGTTTTATAGATTTCTTTTCTTGCTCTCACTTTGTTGCTCAAATTTGACTGATTTAACAGAACACATTGTTTACCTTTGAGGGAAAACTCTAACGAGTGCCATTTTTTTCGTTTCAAATCCACAAAATCTCACTTTTTAGCTTGTCAAAGTTTGTTGGCAGAATTTTTCATCGGTACTTTACGTAGTAACTTCTCAACTTTACACTACAGCACACTTTCCTCTCATTCCCCTTGCACCACAAATTACCACATCGTCCCTTAAATTACACCAAATAATTTTTTTGCTATTGCTCTTGGTTGGGACAACATTTAGGTCAATGCTGCAGCAGTTTTTTGCATTGTCCAGAGAAGGTCAATACTTCTACCAGGACATTGCATATTGTAAATATTTTTGCTTAGGACTATCATTTGCAAAGACAAGAGCTCAATGCTGTAAGTACAGCATAATAGCACAGCTTTGCAAAATTTCAAGACCACTTATTTTTTATGAGTAGCTTACATTTTTGCAGGAAAAAAAGGGAGCAAAGTTATTAACCTGGTTGCTCTGATGCACCAACAAGTTGAGGGATGGGATGTCAAAATTTATGATCAAGCAAAGCTTTGTTCAGGGCAAAGTTAATGGTCAGAATATGAACATGATTTCAGTGAATCACTGCAATTTTCAATACTTCATTTGCACACCTTTGCAGTACATAATGCTGAAACTCAGGAATGCCTTTTTTGCAGATGCCTTTTTAAACTCTCCTTTTTAATCCCAAGTGAAATTTGAAATTACTTGAACAATCCCAAATTTGCTACTACAAGTCTAGCATCAGGGAAGACTTTGGAAAAATGAGACTCTGGATGCTTCTTAATTAGGTTGTGAAGTATTTGAGATAATAGAATCATTGCAGGAAGGTACACCATCAAAAGGCATCAATTCATACAGTCATTTTCAAGCTGAAAGGAAACCAGACCCTTTCCCAACACTCATAAATCCAATGCAACTAAAGTTTTTTTTGATTTTGTACTGTTAAGAAATGCAAAATTAACTAACTTGTTGGTAGTGCCAGTAAATTGAATACTTAAACAAAAAAATTCTTATTCTGGCAATGTTTTACCACCTTTGCTGAGGCCAATTTTTCAAAACAGCATTTGTAACTCCTGGCAACATAAAATTAATGACAGACAGAAATGATGTTTTTGTAGCATGTGTCCATTGCTGCCAATCTACTAAAAGTATGTGGCATTGCTGCACTACTAAAATGAGCATCCAATTTTTGCGCCACTTTCAAAATAATTTTCAAACTATGTAAAGCACAGCTTACCTGAAACTTAACTACACTGTGTTGCCAACAAATTCCCCCATTGGTTTGTTTTTCAAAAAGCAATGCAAGCTCCTCCAGAGGGGGGTGGGTCCTAGAGGGCGGTCTTGCCGAAGGTAGGGAGGGGGTTACTCATTACCTCGTATCTATAACATTGCCCCAAAACAACAATAATTGCTTGTTTTTAGATGTTTTATCCCTATTACAAGATCACTCTATGTATAGCAAGAGAAAAAGCCCAATTTTAAATAGAAAGGATTAAATATTAACTGGCTCTTGGTAGTTTGTATAGGCAACAGGTATACTGTTCAAAATAACTACCGGTACTTTCGAACCATTATTTAGCAACACATTGCACATGGATAGAATGAACAGGAATTCAACTAGTGTGTAATGTTTGTGTATTTTGCCATCAAAGGCGGTAAATAAAATAAGGAATTTTAATACCATGGAATGTTTGCCCCAATTTTTCTTTCTCTTGTTCTGGGAGGGCTTTTTAAGGGGGGGGTTCATAAAAAAGTGCTAGGAGGGGGAGTAAAAAATTGGTCTACTGTAGGTGCCGAAGAGGGTTTTTTGCCCTAACCCTCTGCGTGCCCAGGTATGCTCTACCCCCTTCAGACCGCGAAAGTACTTTGGGAAGGGGACGCCATGTTGTTGCTGTCTTCCCCAGAGGATGAGGAGGATCGTTCGGGCCTCCCACCGGCAGTCAAATGAGGGAAGTTGCTTGCACGGACTAGGTTTCACCGAGGCCGAAGCCGAACAAAACGGGAAATCTGAGCCCCCCTGCCTCCTCAGCCGTTTGTACTGTTGTCTATTCTAGCGTCTTCCTACTTTGGCTCTGCAGCATCTCCTTCTCCTGCATGGTGCCAAATAAAATGCAGAAGAGCCCCCCATAAAACCTAATGGGCAGCCTGTGGCGACTAGCCTTGTAGCCTCCCCTGCCGGGTCTAGAGAGTGGAAGAAAGAAGAAACGAACAAGAATTCTGCGCTTTCAAAGAGAAGAAATTTTCTTATTTCAAAGCGGGGGAAGCTGCGGGATAAGCCTTTCTCGTGCCCGTATATAACGAGGGGGGGCAGAGGGGGGAAGCGGGATGAGTCAAACTAACTCGCACGATAATTTTGAGGCCGAGGAAAAGGATAAAGGGCAAGGTGGAGTAATGTGGCTCCTGGGATAGAGGGGGGGACGACGACGGAAGAACTGAAGAGGGGGAGGAGGGCGCGGGATTTCTTTTCATGGCTCATTATTTTCCCTGCCCCCCCCATGTCCTTCTCTCTTTCTCGAGTTGGGTTAAGGGAAGATCGGTAGTGCGAGGAAAACTTTATCACTCGAGAGAAAAGTTAACCTCTATTATCCTCGTTGCGCCTTACATAATCCCAAATCAAGGTACCCCTACAAGGCATGTCTTTTTCTTTTCTTGTAGGTTTGGTCTACATACTACATACTACACTTGCCTTCGTAAAGTACAAGTAATGAGAACGAGGGCCAGAGCGCGCGTGCCATATGGAGGAGCCTTGTCGGAGAGAGAGAAGGAGAGAGAGAGGGAGGGAGGGAAGGAGAGAGAGGCATCCTAGAGTCCTAGGACTGGTCTCCGCTCCTCTGCCAGGAATGGGGAGGAGGGAGAGGAGAGCAAGACTAAGAAGGTCATCAATTCTCGGTTAAAGATTATTCCTTGGAGAGGGGCAAGCAGACTCCGGGGTTCTTATGTCAGCAACAAAGGCCAGGAGGGAGTTCCAGTACTAGTCAATGTGCAGGCTACGGGGGAAGAAGCGTAAGCAACTGAAGATACGTACAGAATCACCACGGACGGCCTAGATGTAAAGTGTACATAAGATTAGTCTAGCCAAACATAATTGCAGTGTTAAGGCTAAGGCGAAAGCGACAGACAATGGTGGTAGGTGGATCGCCGCAGAAATAAGCGCTAAGAAAAAGGGGGGAATTTCTCCGCGGTCCGTCCACCCATTCTCTTGTTTGTCTGACATGAATAAGGAACGAAGCACTGTTGTAATCAACCTCATGGAAACCATTTATTCCATTATTAATGCTTGTCCTCGTTGTTTACCTCTTTTTTTCTTTGACGGCAGTGCGGTGCAGCAGTGAAAATTGCTACAAAATCGGGGAAAATCCATACAGTATTACAATAAAAACATTTAGGTGTTTCCGGGAAAACATTATTCCCTTCAAAACATCAGTTTTGGCAGGGCAATGATGCGGCATGGAATGCCCGGGGGATATAAAAACATTTCATTTATCGACATATAAAAATGTAAGTCTGACTCTTGGAGTTTCGCTACACGTTGTTGCTCCACATTGAGATTCTGTCCTCCTGACTCTTGAATTCGAGCTGATTAAGTACAGGTTATATTTTTTTTTCTGAGATACGTTAACTTAATCCAACTTTTTTCTTTAGAACTCCGCGCTGAGCCTGGGCTGCGGTGAGATGCTCCTGCTCCTGCTCCTCTTGATGTTGGCACCGCCCTTGTTGAGCTGTTGCTGCTGTTGCTGTTGCTGTTGCTGTTGCTGTTGCTGTTGCGGCGTGGAGGTGGCCAACGTGGCCCCTCCGCCGTTGCTATCTAGGATGCTTCCTCCTCCCATCGCCGTGGGCGGCCTCCTTCCGCTGTCTGCGTACCTGCCCAGGGTCATGAACCGATTGAAGGGCATCGTCGGAGGTGCTGCGGATGAGTCGTACTCAAAGAGTGAGCAATTGGGAGGAGGGGGAGGGGGAAGGGTGCCGAAGGGAGAGGCGGCGGTTTGGCCGTGGTGGTTGTGGTGGCCGTGGCGGCCAAGGGTGCCGACCTGAATGATTAGTTGAAAGGAGAGGAGAGGGATGATTGAAGCGACGTTAAATTACAAAACATCCATGATTTCTAGCATTTGGGATGAACATTTTTTTACCTGCGAAGCTGCGGAAGAGGCGCACCCCCCGAAGTGGCAGTGGCAGTAATGAGCCATGGGCATGACCGGCGGGGAGAGAAGGCTGCTCCCGGCAACGCTACCATTTCCTCCGCCGTCGAGGCCACTGCCGCCGTACCTGAAGGGAGACACGCTGCCGCTGCCGCCGCCGCCTCCGTGGTTGAGAGCGGCGGCGGAGGTTAGAGTGACGCGGCACTCCGCGTCCTCGTCCGCGGCGGAGCAGCCGCCCAGACCGGAGGAGGAGCCGCCGCAGTCCTCCTCGTCGCGGTCGGGGAGCGGGAGCGCGTACTGCCGCATGCGGTGGTGCGGCGGCGTGGGCGGCCGCTGGACGCCGCTAGCGCCGACTGCGACGGCCGCGCCACCCTGGTGCTGCGCCGCCCCGGCCTTGCGCCGCAGCTTCAGGCGCCGGTTGGCGTAGAAGAGCTTGGCGAGACAGAGCAGCAAAATGACTAGGACGAGGGCTGCGATCGCCGCGGCCACCACCGGGTAGGAGAGCGTTGCGAACCTCTCGTCCGCCTCCACCGTTGACCGAAGCCGAACTGTCTGCACTGCGGAGGCGCGACCGACCTTGTTGGTGGCCACGCAGCGATAAAGGCCCTCGTACTCCTCAGTCAAGTAACTATACGATTACGAAAATGTAAAAGTAGAAAAAGTGAGAGGAAAAAACTGAATATAATCTAACTTATTTACCTGATTTTGAGCACCTGCCCCTCCTCCACCATGGCCACCCTGGTGGTATTGACGGTCGCCTTGAGCGGCCGCGAGTTTAGCACCCACTCCATTGTTGGCCTTGGCCTCCCCGCCACCCTGCACACCAGGGTCAGGCCGTCCGCAGGGTCCTCCACCACCGTCAGGTTGTCCCACAGGTTCGTCACGGACAACTCAGGCAACTCCAGCGGGAGCACCCGCAGGTCTAGGGACTGCTCCTCCTGCGAAATAAAAGAAGCTAAATTGATATTTTCTTCCACGATATTGCAAGGAAGTATTCCACGTACCGTCTTCCTCTTGTGCCTCCCTCCTCCTCCTCCTGCGGACGAAGACGATGACGCCCCCCTGCTGTCGTCATTGTAATATCCGCTGTAGGAGGAGGCGAGGGCGGAGGCGGAGGCGGATCCCTTCGCACCCACCTCTGGCATCGCCTCTGGGCGAACGTCGACGCGGCACAGGTAGCGGCCGCGGTTGCTCAGATCAACGGACGGGAAGCTGGAAAGGAAAATTACCATACATTTCGTGCTTTTTAAGAGAGAGTTTTTTTTAAAAAAACTACCTTAGCTGCTTCGTGTGCGACCACTTTGTCGATAGGTAGTCTATCCTGAAGTCCCCGAGCCCGTCCCTCTCCCTCTCCCCCTTTGACCTCCCGCCCACCAGCTGGAGGTCCCCCCTGCTGGCGTCGTGCTTGAACCAGGTGATGTTGGCGTAGTCAGACTTGGAGGCGGAGCACTTGAGCTTGATCTGGGATCGCTCCTCCGCCTGACGCGGGCCGTCAACGTGGAAGCCGTCGGGCACGTCCGACACGAAGAAGGGGATCTGGAGAATGGACAAAGAAATTAAAATATGCCAAAAGCTGCGATGTACTAAATTAATTGTCGCTGTAATCCGAACTTGGCAAATGCCATCCATACCTGATCGTATCTGCAGCCGCTCTGCCCTACGCCGTTGCAAGTCTAAAGAAAATGGACATAAAGGCAGTCTCAATTGCAAGGGAACTGTCCGACTAAATTTAAATGTCAAATCACCTGGCAAATTAGCATCCCCGACTCTGTTGCCACATGCTGCAGCGTCGACTCCATCCTGTGCGCGGAAACGACCGTCTGCGCCCCTGGAGAAAGGGCCCTCGTGCCCTTGTTGTCGCAGTCCAGGCGGGAGGAGCAGGGCTTGAACAGCCAGTTGATCTTGGGCCTGCGGGGACGAAAAGGGGATGCTCATGCAGAGTTATGCTATGTATATCCAACTTTCAACGTAAAACACGGTGAATCATATGTATCAAACTGTAATTGGGCAGAATACAAGAATTCCTTCCCATGTAGCCAATTCATAAGTTCCTTAATATCTTATCCGACCTCAATTCACATACAACGTCGTGTACAGTACGTACAGTAGAAGTAAAAAGCAGCTTTTCGTTTTCGGTTTTTCTGGAGACTACTCATCTTTTATATGACTCACCTCGGGTGTCCCGTTGCCACGCACTTTGCCTCGTAGTTCTCCGCCAGCTGGTAGAAGCGGCGGCTCTCGGACATGGAGGCGCGGGCCTGCATCGATGGAGGGAGGAGGAAAACACACGTGAACAAAGTATGTCTAGAACGCGGCCTCAAGAAAGACACAAAGAAAGGTAAGAGAGAAAAAGATCGAGAGATTAGATAGAGGACGGAAAAAGCCAGAAGAGAACAATGGGAATAACTTTTTCCTTATCCTTCTCCCCGCGTGTCACATCTCTTACTTCTTCACTCACTTCTGCTTCCCGCGACGGCCAAAAAGGTGCAATATCATCAGATCCTTCGCCCTTCATAAAAGCCTCCCTTTTGTCCTCCCTTACCTCTTCGCTACCTTTTTTGGGGAAGGAGGGAGTTAACCATCTTTTGTGCCGCCGCCCCCGAGTTTGCCTCTCCCTCGAGACAAAAGAATGGCGGAATGAGCCTCAAAAGTGCCGCCGCCTTATCTCGGGGGCGGAGGGGCACGTGTCCACCGCGGAGGCGGCGAGAGAAAGCACGCAAGAATGGAGGCACAAAAATGCCCAAGAAAGCGCTTAGTGGTTTTTCTACGGTAGGTATAAAGAATGCACTTTCCCCCCCAAGTTCAACTGTATCCAAGTACACAGTCGAAAAGTGACCCCTCAACAATGATATTCTTTCTTTTTCCATCTCAAAAAAGAGCATTCTCCTTATCGCCCTAAAAAGAGAGGAGGGGAGTGGGAGAAAGGCTAAGTCGGGAAGAGGCCCTCTCCTCTCCTCCACCACCTTCACACTGCGGTTCCTAAAAGTCGGCTTCGCCGGAAGACCTTCTTCACCTTACCCCCCCTTCCCTCTCCTCCCGTCACCCTATTTTTGCAAAGTGCGCAAAAAAAGTTTCCGTAGAAAATTGCTTTCGACGTTGACTGACTGAAAGGGTGCAGGGATCCCTCCTCTTGCGTACACCGAGAATGTACTGAGCATATTGACAAGGCGTGGGTAGTTCCGGGATCGCTCTTGCAAAGAGCAAAGAGGAAGTTGGTGACGCAAAAGAAAGTGGAAAAACAAATGCGACGAATCGTTGTTTTCCTTTGCGCAGTCCTCACCTTGGCGGGTGAGTTGACGGTGAGCCTGAGAGTCTCCTCGGCCCTGAGCTCGCGACTCTTCTTCCCCTCCTCCTTCTCCTCTCCGTCCTGTTCCAGCTTTGTCCTGACGACCAGCCTGTACGAGCCCGCCGTCTCCAGCCCCACCCGCTTGATGGTCAGCCGCGTGTGCATGTTGGGGTGGTCGAGCACAGTCCGCACAGAGTAGTCCTGTCTCATCCTTGGGTCGGCCTGCGTGTCAATGGGCCTCCCCCTGGGGTCGTGCCATACGACGGAGGTTGGCCTGGGGTCGCCCTCCACCTGCACCACCCACCTCAGCTCGTCCGCCCCTCCGTGCTCCCGCCCCCACGCCGTCCCCACCTCCCTCTCCTCGTCCACCGCGTCCGGCGCCAACCGGAGGAACGGCTCGTCGCGGTCCGCCACGCGCACGAACTCGGAGCGGGACTTGGTGTTGCCGGAGTGGTCCGTCACGCGGCACTCGTACGCGCCCTGGTCGTCCTTGGTCGCGTCGCGGATCTCCAGGGTCTGGAAAGAAATCGGGAAGAAAAGAACGTACAGTACAGTCATGAGCTTTACAGCCATGAGTAGTTCTCTTTGCTCGTTGCTGGAGATTGCAGCGATATTTTTTCTCAAAAGCCCCGTATTTTCCCAAGAGACCACCTGTTTGGTTGGGGGTGCTTTCTTCCTCTTCCTCTCTGGCTTTATAAGACGGAGCGCAGCAAACACAAGACAACCATGGCCTGGGGGGGATCCAGAAGTGAGGCGCCACCAAACAAATCCCCCCCTTTTCGATCACGCCGCCTCCAGCCCAACAACAACACGGCCGTAGAAAATCCCTCCTCTCAATCCCGGAGGGGGGAGGGACGTCTGTTTGCCCATTAGTGGAATTATTTATACCCTGCTGTGCACTGCTCTTCCGGGCAAGATCTTCCCCATGCCAGCAGAGCACTGTGTAGTACAAGCACACATGCTGCTGTACCTACACCCCCATTCTGTACGTGGGCACGCCCCAGGCCTAACACGGCGCAAGCAATGTCTGAGAGGCTCTCCCCCTAATCCACAGCCTCGATCCGGGGGCAAGGGATTTGACGACGACTAGTCGCGAAAAGACTCTACAGATTCCAGAGAGGAGGGATACTGAGTAGGCACGTGCTATTGTTGGTGAATTCTTTTCTTTTTCTTCAAAAACTGCCCTGGTACGATAGCGATCGAAGGATAACACAATTGGGCGAAGGCAGAAATGGATGACTACTGTTCTATCGAAGAGCGGGTGGAAAAGGAGGAAAATGAAGTAGGTTGCCCCGGATTCCTGGTTGAATTTTGGGGGAAATTTTAAAAGTCCAAGTCTTTTTCATCTGGCTAAGTGGAGCGTTCCTTTTCCTCCTAGTAAATCAGTCTAATATGAATTGAAAATCACGTAAAAAAAACCCACCTCGGAGTTCCTGGAGACTGTGATTGTAGAAAGCGATTGAACATAAAAATGGAAGAATGAAGATAGCCGCTGTTTCCTTCTCTCCATGGGAGAAGAGATGTACGAAAGTGAATTTGCCTGATATGTCTGAATAAGTCCTCTCCCCTCTTTCAGTAATCAGTGGGGCTTTTGAGAAATTTCCCGGGCGGGCTGATCGCATAAAAGACAGTTTTGTAACTCTGGTTGTAATTTTTCTTGGGGAGTGATGGTGCTGCCAAACGCTTTCTAGACACTGTATCTCACCCTCTCGACCACTTTCAGGTGCGGTGCCCCCATGCTGAAGTTCCTGGTCTGCTCGATGCTGTCTGAGGCGGCCAGGCGGCGACCGCTCAGGGCCAGGGAGTTGGGCGTGGTCCAGCTCAGCTCGACGCGGACCCCAATGTCCAGCGTGACTGAGCACTTGAGCTGGAAGGTGTCTCCAACCTTGACGTGTCCCCCGCCGTTCGCGCCGCCGCCGCCGCCAGACGACGAACCCTGCTGAAGCTCGATCACCGGCGGAGGGACAAAGTCGGTCCTGAAACAAAGCATGGCACATTACTTTTAACCTGTTGCTATTCATGTTAACTATCTTACATACGTCCTTAGCTATGAACAAACAAGGCTTTCAAAAAGTTCTACTGTATGCAAAAACCGTTAAAAATAAGCCGAAGCAGAGGTTTTCACCAACGCACTTTGCAAGCACTGTTACGATGAGTATGAGCTGCTGCGTCTCTCCCGTGGCGGAGGAGGCCAAGCACTTGAACTG
>JAAUXV010149512.1_pt1 | contig 10572 bp, 13 predicted proteins | sample 7278181 | NCBI WGS metagenome assembly JAAUXV01 (sample SAMN14350114, study PRJNA611818) | marine sediment metagenome | isolation source: surface marine sediment (2.1m) | place: French Polynesia: Moorea | collected 2018-08
CTCCCTTCTTCCCATTGCTTCTGCGTCGACCACGACCAACCAACCTGCCGCTGAAAAGAGACTTACAGTAGAGAAGGATGAAAAGGGGGAGAGGAAAAAGGAAAGAATCTGCATACTTTCCGTTCATGGAATGGATTCCTCAGTCCGTTCCACACAAATCGATTACAAAACTTGTTCTAGTTTTGCCGCGGTATTCGAAAAACAATAGTTGGAAATTTGGAATATGAGACACAATTGCATTAGCATGAAACTGTCCCCTGAACCTGCAAGCGCCCAGTGTTCCCTTTTCTGGTTTTGCCATTGTGCCCACGCCTTGTCTAATCCGTCTCTCTCTCTCTCTCTCCTTTTCTCTCCAGGTATGTACCTCTTCCCTTTCTATTCACCGGCCGCCGATGCAAAGATGGATTCTGTCTTGGAAACCGTTGGGAAAGAAAAAGGAAAAGAAAGAAAGGGACATTCCTTCAGCTGTTAGAAAAGCAGGGCTTTCTCTATCAAAACAATTCCTTTAGTTCAACGTACGGAATGCTTCGGGAGAATGTTCTATACTGGAAACGACGATTGCGCCACATGTTCTCCAAACTTTTTTTCCCTGTTGAACCTGCACTCTTTTCGAGATCGGGTCAAGGACTTCCTCGCCCCCTTTCTTTCCCCCTTTTTTTGTCTCCTCCTTTCCTTTCGGCGACACTTTTCTTGATTACCTCCCCTCCTTCCTCCACCCCTCCTCTTCTCCTCCGCCCCCAGCTTCGGAAAGAAGGGGAAGCAGGCAGGCAAAGAAGTCGAGAAAGACTCGATTTTTGCCGCGATAAACGCAGAGAACTATTTGGGGACTATTCTTTGTACATGTACAGGGACAAGCAGTGCGAAGGATTCGGAATGTAATCTAGTGCTTGTTTTCCCCCTCTCTCCATGCATCATATCCGGCAGGAACAGCGGCCACCTCTGCCGCGACTACCACAGAGGATTAGCCAAAAAAGAGAGGGAAAGAAACTTTTCTCATTTTCGTGGCGGGCAAAAAAAGAGAACAGAGAGAGGGGGGGGGGGAAGTGGCGGCGGAAGAAAAAGGAAGCAGGTGGGTGGTAGGGATTGAGGGAAAGAAATTATGTGGCAACTCAATCCATGATGACGGAAGGGAGAGGAGAGGCATAGTGGGAATCTGCGGGGAAATGGGGTGCATTTCTGCAATGCAAAGTAGAGTGCTGCAATTTTTTTTGGTACAAAATCGCAAATGTGAAGAGAATAACTGCGAATAACTGTAAATAACTTTTTTTGAAAAACAACCACAGTTTATGAAAATACGAAAATCACTTTTGCATGCCCTTCCTCTCCTCAACCTTTGTACCTCTCATACAGTCATACGCTACCATATCCTTCTCCTTCTCCTTCCCTCACCCTCTCCCCTTCCGTTTGAATGCCCAAAACGGAGGGAAAAAGAATAATTTTATGTGGGGAATGGAATGCGGATACATGATCGCTTCTTCCTCCCACTCCTCTCCCTTCCTCGCTTTGTGGTTCCCGGGGGAAATTAGAAAGGGGGCGGTTTTGATGGTTTTGGATGTTTGGAGGAGGGCGAGGGCGTAGGGCGGGCTCTTTTGGGTTTGGATATGCGAACATAAGGAAACGGCGGCAGCCGAAGGTTCCCTTCCTCCTTCTCTTGGGAATAACGACAAAAATCGGCTTGGAGGAAAAGGAGAGAGGGAAATAGGACTTTCAATGACGAGATGGTCTGAACGTCTGGCTGTAAAAACAGACATTATTCACAGAAGACCGAGAATTTACTGCTAGACCCATAATGACGTAGCTGCAAACCGCGAATAATTAGCGTGTTTAGAGGTTTTACTGCTCCCAGCTAGGCACCGGTAGTGTAATTAAATAAGGGCGGGGAAAGAAGGGGTCCAAGCCTGTTGTTGATCCGAGGCGAGGGGGGGGGGATTTGTATACACCGCTTTTCAAGTGAGGAAAATGTGTGAGAGCGCCTGCTTCGGGTACATTGTGTGTCAATAACGCCTGCTGCAAATTTGGGGACCGAAAATTGCTGCTCGCCGGCTTTTATCCATTTGCTAAACGGGGAGGGTACGCCCCTCCATCCGCCTTTCAAGCTTTATAAGTATACAAATTTGTATACGGAGGGCAAAAAAATCAATGGGCACCCCCTTTATATACACTTTGTAAAGGAGTTATTTGCCACTCAAAACTAATTTAATTTGGTAACGCTTGATTCCCACGCCTGTTTGGTGGTTTTTGCCGCTTCCGTCCTTAGACAGCTCTCGGAAATGGAACGGAAGAGGCGACAGCACACCAAGAGTGGGTTTTCTCGGCTGAAAGGAGGCGGGGGAATGGAGGGGGGGGGGGCAGAACAAAAAAGTGGGAAAATCACTTTTTCACTTTGGGAAAATCTCCCGATCTCGCCTGCCTCCATCCACTTATCGCTTTCTCTCTCGCTTTCTCGCTCTCCCACACTAATTACTCGTAGGTAGGAGCGAAAGGTTGGTTAGGACAAAAAAGAAAGGGGAAGAAAAAAAATCTCGCTTGCTCCCTCTCTCCATCTTCCACTCCTTTTCACGCAGGGGAGAGAGGGATGGAGCAGATTGCTTTTCCCATTTCCCCCACTCTTCTCCCTTCATTTCCCGAGACGACGTTGTCGCCAGGTTTTCAGAATCAGATACCGGCCCTCCCCTTCCCCCCCTTCTTCCCGACCGTACATTCCTACTCCCCCTAGTTCCCCTTTGACATCCCCGCTACATGTCAGAAAAATCGGTCTTCGAGGCGGCGGCGGGATAGAGAGCGCCGCGCGGTGATTTGCCAAATTATTCCCGAATCGAAAGTCGATGATGGGGTGGCGATCAACCTAGCAGGGCCACGATCGAGTGAGGCCGAGGACATCAGCAGCTGTTTTTTTGTGGCGGCCGCGTAGAAGTCGACGCTAGGCTGCTGCTTTTTCTCTCCTTCTGGAGAGAGAACGAAGAAGAAGGCCTTGGAGGAGGCAAAGAGCTCGTTGGAGGAGGAGGAGAGGACAGGGAGACTTCTGTTTCTCCCAATGCGGTAAGGAAGGAGGAAAGGAAGCAGGTGGAAGAGAGAGAGAGAGAAAGAGAGAAGGATTCGATTCCCCTCTCCAACCAGCAGTAGCAGAGAGAAAAATCTTGCTCCTTCGATCGTCGTGGTGGTGGTGGGCATGCAACAGGCAGCATGCCCACGGCACCCATCCTCCCTCCCATGCACAGGCGGAATGGCTTTCTCCACCCCGACCAATGGCGAGCCGCCTCCGCCCGGCGCCGCTTTCGCCGCTCGAGTCCCCCCCCCCTCGCTCCTCCTTCCACCTGACGGGGGGAGGCGAGGCGAAACGCCGGCGGAGGGGGGAAGGAGTAAGGACAGCAGGTCAGGGGGGGGGGGCGCGGCGGCGTCGACTCGATCGCGGCTCTTCCATCATCGTTCGCCGTTTCCTTTTTTCTTTCCTTTTGCCTGGTGTGTTGGTGCAGTGCGTGGCAGCGCCTAGGCAAAAGAGCGCTCTCTCCTCCAGGCCTGACTGCCCCCAAACGAGCCACCCTACCGGTTCGCAGGAAACTCTTCTCCCTCCCACGGGGTGTGAGTGCGCGGCGGCGGTGGTGAGGAGACTCTCTCTTCCCCTCCTTACTTCTCACACGAACTTCCAAAGCACCTTCTTATTCTGTGCCAGATCGTCGCCGCGTCGCCACTGCTGAAAGTGACTATACTCTGTCCTCGTACGATCACTACTCATCATCATCATCGTTTTTGTCTCTCTCGGCCGCAGCAGCAATCAGATTCACTCAGCTTCTCAATTCTTTGACTTCTTTTGCTTCCGAGCAGCATTTTTGAGGAATTCTTAATTTTGCGTCGTTGAAGAATCAAGTGCTTGGTGTTTTTGGAACTACATACGAACAGTTACGCTTCGGTACTAAAGTGACAGAAAAGTACCAACCAAAAGTCTTCTTCTCATCCATGAAGATTTTGCTGTCGGTGGTGAGCATCATCACAGCAGCTACTTCCGCAGAAGAAGAAGTAGAAGAAGGCTTCTTCTCCTCCATCCATCGGCCATGCGTGTGTAAGTAGCTCAATCAAAGTCTGGCAATGAAGAGTAGGGAAGAAATCGGACATTTTTTGAGCGACTGTTGCCCCTCCATCCAGACAGTGGTGTCAGGAGTCAATAGCGAACAGAAGCCCGAGGTCCCCCTTTCCTTTTTTTCCTCCCCTGTGACTTCCCCCTCCTCCGTTTCCTCCCCCTCCTCCTTCTCACTCCATCTTTGTTTGCGTGAGCCACGTCATTTAAGACAAAACGAGGAGGAGGAGGGGATGGGGAAAGAAGAGGAGGAGGAGGATCCGATGCTTTTTGGCAGCTCCATTCCAACCCTCCCCATGGTAAAAACACACGCACACGATAGTGTGGGGAGGAGGAAGAGACAGAGATAGGAAAAGAGGGGGTGGAGAGGAGGGGGGATGGATACCAACCCCATTCGGTTCGGTCATGACTTCACTCTTCCCCTTCCCCGTCTCACCCGTCTATCCAGACACTCACGACACACACACACGCCCAAAAAAGAAGGCGCCACTTCCCCCTCTTCCTCGCCTTCCCCTTCTTCCGCCTCCTCCATTTCCAGATAAAGTGCCTGATTTCCCCCTCCCGCGCCTCCTTTTTTTCGTTTTTTAAAAGAAGGATACCGTGAGCTTCAATTCCGTACACACACCATTTCATGCCATGCAGTCTGAATTTCCCCCTCTCCACTTTTCTCAAACAAAGTTGGTTGCTTCGCTGGGGTCGCCGCCAGCCCTTGCAGTGTATCGCAAAAGTCTGCGGGTATTAGGGCCGCCTGCTGGTTTGGGCGGAAGGAAGGACGGACGGACGGACGTAACGACGCAGATAGATCTCCATTTCACTTCGACTAAGAAAGCGAAGTGTAAACACAGCGTTTCCCTTGCTCTAGTTTCAGTCCTGGGCAGTCACTACCTACTGCTTTTCACTGTGTATTCTTAGAGGAAGAGTTTTTCCTTCCTCTTTCCCCCCTCTCCCTTGGCCGTGGTGTTCCCTTGAGACTAGGGACGCGACGGATCGACCGACCCAGCCACGGTATTGAGAGGACGAGTTTTCGGCCATGGCTGGATTGGCGAAAAAATGAGAAAATGACCTAGAAAACCTCCCGCAGAACGAGTAATCATTTCGGTCTGCCTTCCTGCACTGCTCTCGTCTGATGTAGTTTTGCGCTGAAACACTTTCTGTCCCAGACACTTATTTCGTGATCGGGGTTTCCATCCCTATTTTTTCTTTTTTTAGTCTTGCCAGCATGTCGTTGCGTCTTATCCGTTCAGTCCTCCACCCCCCTCCCCCTTTTCCTTTTTCTCGCCGGCGAAACGCATAAAGCAGAAAATGGCATTCCGAAATGCTGTAATGTGGGGTTCGGAGAAGGGAGAATGAAAGTGACATTCATCTCTTCCCTCCCTCCCCCTTCCTTTTTGTCTCCCCCTCCCTCCCTCGCTCCTACACGAGCGAAGAGACAATTCTGCCGGAAAATTCACATTCATCTCCCTCCCCTCTTTCCCCTATACCACGGTCGGAGGGAAAGGGGAGGGGAGGGACTGATCCCCAGAGTGCATGATGGCAGCGGAGGTGGGGGCGGGGGAAGAGGAAGAAGCGAGAGACGGCATCTCCGCTCTTTCCCCCCCGCACGCATAATATAGTGGGCGGAGAAGAGCAGGAATTAAATTGTTTTATCGTCCTCTCCTCTTTCTGCTCAGTCAGCCGTCCTCCCGACTTTTTCTTTTCTCTCGCTTTTTGTGAAAAAAGCCTCCTGTCGACTTTGCCCTCCCTTCCTCCCTTCCTCCCATGGCTAAATGAATTGGGAGCCTCTCCCCCTCCCTCCGCTTCCCCCCCTAGCTGTCCCTCCCCTTATTTGGCTACCGTCCTCCCTTGGCATGTGTGAATCATTTATGACATACCGGTTTCCCTCCTCCGCCCGCGCGGTAACTGCGGCTTCCCCCGTACCCTGCCCTTACTACATTTGCGTGCCTCCTGTTGTGCTGTGTAACCGCCTCCGCCTCTCATTACCTTTGCACAAGCTGGTATGGCTCGCCTGTACGTACGAGGAGGGTTTTTCCTAGGTACGAGGGAGAAAATATGCCATTGGTTTTTCCTCGTATTCTCCTCCATGCTTTTCTTCCTTTGTTGTTGGTACACCTACGTCGTACACTGATGCGGCGTCAGACAGAGTCAAGAAAAACGAGAGTTTTCCTTTCTCTCCTACAGTCCCGACTGCCAACAGGTTTTCCCTCTTTTCTCTTTTTTTTTGGCCCCCTATATAGGGTTCACCCACCCACAAGAAACCTAAGCTCATGACTTCCTTCCTAGGGTAGAAGGGAAAAGGAAAAGGTCTTCAATATGATTACTGCTCTCCCTCTTCCTTCCCCGAGATTCGTGACAGTTCATTTATCATTTCTCCTTCTCTCCAGACTCCCCCTCCCCCCCTCTTCTTCGCACCTCCTTTGCCCCGTTCGGCTATGGAGAGGGGAAATGGGGGAAGAGACTGGCAGAGTTTGCTCCCCGGATCTAGGAAAGGGAAAGGGGGAATAGGAGAGGGGCGGAAAAAGTCTCCCCCTCCTTCTTTCCTAGAATTCGCAGAGGATAGGGAGGGGAGGGGATTATTTCCATTTCAATTCTTCCCCCGCCGAAGATAAATTCATGCAGAAAGATTGGGTGGGAAGAAAAGGAGGGGGGGAAGGAACTGTAGGAGGGGACCGACCCACTTCGGAAGAAAAAAACGGTGGGGTGGGGGGGAGAAAAGGGACACACTGCAAGAGAGTTTGGGTGGTGCATCTAACGAGTTCCCTCCGTTTCTTGTGTGCGCATACACAGTAATTCGAATTTCCGTCTCAGTGGCAGTGAAAGTATGGGGAAGGGGGAGAGAGAACGTTGCAGGTGCATCGTCGTCGAAAATGGGAAAGAGAAAGGGAGATTATGCGAAGAGAAGGAGGAGGCAAGGGAGGGGACTCTCTCGCTCGCGTGCTCTCCAGAAAATGTATTATTGTGTCATGCACGTCCCTTCCTTCCATCCAACCAGCAGCCACCGCAGCTTCCCCTTCCCCTCCCCCGTGGAAAAAAACCTCTTTTGGAATCAGAGCTGCGTGATAGGTAATCCGATCTCCTCCGTCCCTTTCCCCCTCCGGTCCACAAAAGCGGTCGAGGCTGCCACCGTCCGCGTTGCTGCGGCTGCTGCGGCGGAGAAGAAGAAGAGATGGGAGGATCGTTATCACGAACTTCGTCTCCTTCTCTTCCTCCGAGAGAGTATATCGATTAGCAAGACTTCTCTTCTTCTCTTTCTCCATCCTCCAACGCGCATTTAATGAGGGAGAAAGCTACTCTCCTCCTCTTTCCATCTCTGGCTGGGAGGGGTTCTCCCCCTACTCATTGTGATTGACAGGTGACTGCCGCCGCGGCCGCCGCCGCTTCCATTCCCCCCTTCTCCAATTCTATTTTCCCGTGGCATCATCCTGGAATGAAATTCAGCAACGTAGCGTTTCCTCATTTGCTAGTCCTTGTATTACATTGTACCTCTCTGGCGAATCCTTTGGCTTTGTCGAGGGAGCAACCTCCTCCAATATGAAAGAGCAAGAAGCAAAAAGAGAAAAACCCACTCCCCCCACTCCCCCCCTCGAATCGTCTGAGAGACCCGTGAAAGCAAAAAATGGTTGAGCGGGTTTTTTTGCCTCCACGTTCATCGATTCGATCCCTTCCCGTATCCCGGGCAAAAGCAGGTTGATTGAAAGAGTGGGAAGAAGAAAACGAAAGGGCGTTTTAGCCAATTTCGCAGGAAGCCACTTTCGCCCTCCCCCCCCCACTCCACTTCACTCACCCGTCGAGCGAGAGCGCGATTTAACAATGACAGACAGCAAGCAGGGGAAAACACTTTGCTTTTTTGCTGTTGTCTGTTTCCACTTTTGAAAAAAGAAACAGCTCTTTACCTCATCATCCATCCGAACGCAATCTCCTTCTGGAAAACGTAATGGGTCTCACTCTTTTTTTTCTCCGCAACACCTCCCGAAAACTCGACATCGTGTTTGTGCTTCTTTCCCCCCTTTTCTCCGCCTCCTATGCCGTCTGGAGCTGAGAGATCCACTGAGATATGGAACCGAGAGAGAATTTTCGTCCCTCTCCCCCTTTTCCATCTCCTGCTTCTCACCTCCAAAACATCACCCCACGACGGAAAAGGAGGAAGGAGGTGGCGGCGGCGGCGGCAAAGAAGAAGAAACTGTTATTGAGAAAAAGACCTTCTTTCCAGAGAGAGAAGGGACCTGCTTTTGACAACCCTCCTCTTGCTCGGAGGGACTGAGGGACTCACCCCGAACCTTTTTCACCCCTTTTGCATCTTCCCCACACACCTTTCAGTCATGTCACCACAGAGCCTCAACCGGCGAAAGACCCGCCAGGACCAGATGAAGATTCCCTTTTATTACAAGAAGCATAACACATTGGACTCTCGTACTACTTAGCACACTACACGTCAACTCAGCACTCAGCTCTCATACTCTTTCCCTGCTGATAACTGGGTGTAAGTTTCGGAGACAAAAGAAGGCTTTTTGCCTCCCGGGTGCGGAAGGAACCCTTATCAGGAGTCCTTTTTTCCTTGTTTTATCAGCGGGTGACGCTTCCGCACGCAGAAAGCACAAAGAGAGAGTGAAATCGAGGGAATCTAGTTTGTGCTAGGAAATATGTTTGGGCTCTCCGTGGGAGTATCTCATCTCTTGTACACCTTGGAAGCTTGTAGCAAACAGCAATAGCTCCTGCGCGCACAGTTTACCTTAACTTTTTACCCTCTCTTGCTCTCCTTTCCCCTTTGCAATTAACGGCGAATAAACACTCGACTCAACGAGAAACAGCTTTTTCCGTGGCCCCTGTAGCTCTCTTTTGGAGGCTGCTGCTGTGGAGGCTTGTACTTGAAGGAAGCCGAGGCGTCCGCCGCCAAAGAATAAATACGGAGCCAGGGCTTTAAATCTTCCTCTCTTCCTCTTTCTTCTATCCTCGGCGGTCTCAGACGATCGGCGGCGGTCTTTTTCCCCCTCCCCAAACGGGTTCAACAAATACAATCTTCTCCTTTTCAGGAACAAACTGCCAGCGATCCCTCCTTCCCCTCCCTCCCTTCGTCGGTGGGAGCTTTATTTCCATGTCCGACCGACCGCCGTTTCCCCCCCTTTTTCTTCTTTTTCAGCATCTTGTAGTTTAAAATGAAAATTTACGGCTTTTCCCCTTTCCCTCCCTCCAGCAACAACCGCGGCGACCCCTTCCTTCCTTCCTTCCTTCCTTCGGGTCCTGTTGTTCGCTTTTCCCCCTTTCCCTCTCGGTTTCCTCTTTCTTCTTTATATGCACGCGCCACGATGTGTGGGAGGAAAGTCGGCGGAGGAGACGTTGCAGAAATTGCCCCGACTTAAAAAGTGCCATAGACAAAAGCGGAATATTCTTGAACTTGTTGAACATGAACTTGAACATGTAAAATGTTTCTAGCATATAGGAATATCCGTTATCTATGCCGCCGTCCGCCCTCATTTCTCCCGTTAAAGCATGCAGGAAACTTTTTTTTGCATCCCTTCTCCCTTTCTTTCCCCCCGCAACTTTTATTCTTTTTCCCCTCTTCGCACATGCGGTGGCGAGAAAGTGGGAGGAGGAAGGATGTGGCAAGCAAGGGGTCGGTAACGATCATAATGCCCCTTCCCCCTTTCCCCTTAGAATTTTACCCTTCTTTTCTCACAGTTTTGCCATGCAGGGAAGAGAAAAAAGTGGTGGGAAAACCCAGAACCGGTAACTTTTTTCAACAAGAGTTTAAGGCCAGCACAGGCTTCGATTCTTCCTATACGAACCGAAGCTGTAACGGCCGACCATTTATTACTGGGAGAAAAAGGGGGGCCGTTTTAAAAATTCATGTTCACTGTCCTATTTAGGCGTAATCTTCATTCAACCCTCCTTTTCATGTACCGCCGTGGCCGCCGCCGCTCACGTCAGTCACCGGCAGTGCTTGAGGGTTTTTGGGGAAGTGGAGGTGTGTGCAAACTGCTTCACTCTCCATCCACCCGAACGAACGTCCGTTCGAAATTCAACTCCGCTTTTAATCAATTCCGAAATTTGCCGCACTCCAAAAACTTCTTCACCTTTGTGGCGCCCAAAAAATTCTCAACATTTAAGTATCTCTGAGGGAAAGTGTCTCTTTGCCCCCTGGTGCTTAGCTACCTGTGTTCGGCAATTTAGTCAAAATTTCGCTCTTGACAAGGGAGGCGTTGTTACTCACCCTCCGTCCGCCCGTCCGCTGCCCCCCTCCCGTGTTTGGCTTGGATCATTTGTCGCTTTCTCCCCTCCGCCCCTTTCCACCTTTCCAACTACTACTCACCCTGGGTGCGCACGGACGGTGTTTACATTTTCTTGATCGATCGCCGCCGCCGCCGCCGCGGCTCCCTCCTCCTCTCTCCCGCGCCCAGTTTTGAGAACGGGATTCTACGATGTAATGAAGCAATCGTTATGTTCAATTTACATCCATGACTATCGTCTTTCGTATTGGTGAAAGTTTTCCCCCCACTTCCACGTCC
>JAAUXV010141907.1_pt1 | contig 10563 bp, 11 predicted proteins | sample 7278181 | NCBI WGS metagenome assembly JAAUXV01 (sample SAMN14350114, study PRJNA611818) | marine sediment metagenome | isolation source: surface marine sediment (2.1m) | place: French Polynesia: Moorea | collected 2018-08
CCAAATTATGTTGGGTGGATCAGGTCAAATTTGAGTTTTGAGGTCATTTAGAGGTCAAAAAAGGTCAAAAACGCAAATCGCTTAAAATTGGTGAATCTTTTTGGTGCTTTTTGATTTAACTTTGGCAATCTTTGAAAATCTTCTGTAATTCCTCGCCGCAGGTCGTAGAACTTAGTCTGTTCTTGTTCCCAACCAGCAGGTCGGTCGGTTGCCCCTGACAGGCCGCTCTCCTCGTCGACGACGTCGGCTTTGGCATCAAAGGCCTCATCTTCCTCATCCTCGACGTCCGGAGCTGGAGCATCGGCGGCCGCTGCCTCCTCTTCTTCCTCCGCGCTCCCGGAGGCCCTGAAGAAGGAGTACGTCAAGCACAAGGTGGACTACCTCGGCGCCCTGCCCATCAGCCCCAGGGCCACCAACTTGGCCTCCCTGCAGAGGCCCCTCAAGGACCTGTACTTCAAATACAGGGCGCTGAGGAACCTCGGGCAGACCAACCTCCCCGGGACGCTGGAGATCAGCGACACCGGGCTCACCGTGCAGTACATTCGGGAGCTGCACAAGGGAGTGCAGGTGTGCAATTGAAATCGGCGACGCGAAACATTTCGCGGTTTATAACTTCTTTCTTCCAAATTCCCTTCTTTCAGGAGATATTTAATCCGTTCCCGACGATTGCGGTGTGGGCGGCAGTCAAGTTCGTGCACAAGAGAGAGGTCGTGCCCAGCAGCGGAACGGTTCACCACCAATTCGCCTTTTTGCCACTCATAAGCGATCCAGATAGTCAGGTGAGAAGGATAAATTAAATTCACGGTAGTAATTTATTTCCCCCGGAACGATTTAAAAGTGAAGAGCAAATTTGAATTTGAATTTTGAATTTGAATTTTGAATTTTGAATTTTGAATTTTGAATTTTGAATTTTGAATTTTAATTTTGAATTTGCGTTTTGAATTTGAATTTGAATTTTTAATTTTGAATTTGATGTTTTTAGTGGGAAATGACAGAACGGTTTGGAAAGTCAAACCAGAAAGTAACGGATATGTATCCTCCTATCTCAGGAAAAACATCGCCTCTTCCAAGACCTCGACTTCCACGAGGTGGAGCTCGCCGCCGACGCCCCTCACCCTCCTGTCTTCGCCTGCGTCATGCGCCGAACCGGGGTCCCCAAGCAGCTTGAGTGCCACGGCTTCGTATGCACCTCCTCGGAAGACGCCATCATCATCGCGGCCAACCTGTACCAGGCCCTGCTGGAGACCATGAAGCGGCAGCGGCAGGACCAGGCGAGGAGGCAGCAGCAGCAGAGGCGGCGGGCGGCCAGGAGCAACACATCTTCGATGGCGCGTGGAGGAGTGGACGGGGACGATGACGACATCGCCGCTCCGCCGTCAGTCTTCTCGGACTCTGACACTGCACCGGTGAGGCCGCCCAGGAAGAAGAACAAGAAGTCGTCGAGAGGAGAGGGGACGCCACAGGCGTCGCTGGCTCTGCAGCGGAAGAAAAGCCTGAGAAGCAGCATCCGCAGCAACAGGAGCAATGGAAAGGGCGCTAAGAGGGCCACCGTCACGATCGACCCGACGAGGAGGACAGCGAGGGCCTTGGCGAGGAGCGACAGCGGCAGGAGGAGCATAAGGAGCAACGGCGGTAGCGGCTTTGCCAGGAGGAGCACCAGGAAGAGCGGTAGAAGACCGAACGTACAAAGGCAGACTCCGACCGCCTACAGCACCCAGCTTGCGCCACCTCAGCCTACTCCAGGATTCCCGGGAGGAGATGTCTACACCCGGGTGGCCATCCCGAGGAGTAAGAGCTTCATGAACGTGGGAAGCCAGTACAACCTGCAGGAGCTCTTCAGGGAACTTAAGGAAAAGGAGGGCGTGGAGAGCATCGACGACGTGCTCAAGAAGGTCATCACTCCCAACGGCATATCCTTTAATGAGATCAAGCCGGTCTACAGGGAACTGCTGCTGAAGTTGGCAATGACAATGTCTCAGGACGAGATCTTCCAGCGATCCAAAAACATCATCTCGCAAGAAAAGAAGAAGCGGAAGCAAGAGAAGGAGAAGGACACGAGCAAGAAGGAGAAGAAAGGCAAGAACTCTGCGTCAGGCACCTCGACTCTGGGTAACGACAACGGCAGCAGCAGCAATACCATCAGCAGCTTCTTCAAGATGACCTTCTCTTCGTCGAGCAAAAGCAACTCCTTGGCGGGAGGTGGCAAGAAGGGGACCGGCAAAAAAGGGAAGGCTGGAGAACCATCACAAATTAACACGCTTCCCGTCACTATAGGAGCAAAGGGAGGGAATGAGGGAGACAGTGGCTTCGGAAGCAACGGTGGAAGTGGGAGTCACTTTGGCAAGCCTCTTCCAATTCCGCCCCAAACTATCACAACCAAAAGTCGAGACAAAAGCATCAACAAGGCGGACATCAGCGGCCCGCTGCCCATCACCATGCCTCTCCCTCTACCCTCTTCATCCCTGACCAAGCACAATCCCTCGACGAGGACACCTGCTGCAACGAGGAAAAAGAGCAAGCTCTCCGTGTCGAAGTCCATCGACGAGAAATCCGCTCCAAGCGACGACAGCGGCGACCCTTACGCTTCCTGCTGCTCCGAGTGCGGCGGCGTCTACGAGTCGGTCTGCAACTACGACACCTGTTCTTGCAGGGTGAAGGACCCGCCTCAAAGGGAGTCCATTCATTCTCTCTCTCACTCCACCTCCTCCTCCAAGAAGAAGAGTCCCTATTTGTCTCCACCGCCGTCGGCGTCGACGGAAGGGGGGCAGCATCCGTCGACCGTTGGCAAGCCGCCCCTTCCCCATCCCTCCGCCGGAAGCGCAAATCGTCTCCGCCATCCGCCTCACCACCATCCACAGAGACATCAGGACGGAACAGAAGATCCCGATGAGATTTATTGCGACTGCGATGGGGAGTCTTGCGCCTCCAGCGAAAAGTGCTACTGCTCCCTGAGAGGAGACCCCAGGGATCAGAACCACCACCAGCACAGGACGAGGGTTGCAGTCCATCGGGATGCGGACGAGAAGCAACAGCAAATGTCTCCTCCCTCGCCTCACAGTCACCATCGGATTCCCAATAACACGACCATCATCCACTGCAGCGGCGGCTCCGGCACGGACACCATCCGCTCATTCTCCTCCGTGTCCTCCTGCTCCACGTGCAACTTTCACACGTGCGACAGCGGATCCACCGCAACAGACACCACCTGCTACTCCATCAAGCACCAGCGGACGTCGGCGGATGGACGAGGAGTTGGAAGCGTCAACAGCGGGGATAGGTACAACAGCCACAGCAGCCTACTGTCTGGTTGCGAGTCTCCGCAGACCGCATGGAGCCGCAACTCCCGTCTCACCAGCCCTGATAGCCATCCTCGCCACTCTTCGCGAACGTCGTCACACCAGCACGACGACAGACACAGTTTCGTCAACAGTTGCCCCTCAGAATACTCCGACGCCTCCATCGCACGGAGGAGAAGCAGGGCGGCGGCTCCTCCTCCGCCGGCGCCGGGATCCTCCTGCTCTGCTTGCAGCCACCACCAGCAGTCGAGGCCGGTCGGGAGGGCGGTGAGCTCGCTCTGTGGGAGTTCGTCCAACAGCTCTTCGGGATGCAGCCACCACAGCGCCCCTGTCTACGGCGGAGGTCACCAGCACCCAAGGAGCGGTGTGAGGAGGGCGACGTCAAAAGTCCTCCTCGTGTCCGCAACGGACAGGTCTGGCAGGGTGAGTACTCTGCTTAGCACGTCGTTATTTTTTTGCGAGCGGCGCTTTATTTCCTCCGCCCTTTGGAAATCCGATTTCGCGCTTCATCCGTCTTCCTCCTCCCAAAGATCGAGACTTCCTCTCAGGCGCGTAGGACAAAGAATTTAACCGACGCTTGCTTCTGTAGGTAGAAAAGAGAGGAAGCATCATCGTTGAGCTCGATCTTTGTTGATTTGCCCAACCTTGAATTGGTAGGAAGGCTAGCTTGCTAGGCAACGACAACAAGGTAGCTCCCCTTCATGTTTTTTCTCACACCGAAGTAGAAACTTTTGCTTCAATTTGAGAGCATTACAAATCGGGGGGAAACGATCGTCCTTTTCCTCGTGAGTCATCGTCGCCACCTTTGCTGCTTTTTCTTTTCTCCTCAAAATCAAGGGATCTACAGTCGTCAGAATCCCGCCTCTAGTTGCTGTGGGAGAACCTCTCCCACCGCTTCCCTTTTTCAATCCTCCTTCATTTATTCTGTTCGCCCGTCCCTTCTTTCTTCCCGTGCTTGCTTCGATCACGAAAGCAGGTCGCGCGGAAAAGCGCCAATTAGAACCATGAATCGTGTGATTCACGAAAGAAATGAGGCAACTTCCCTTACAGAAGGATTTTTCTTCTTTAGTTTCGACCACCGTTTGACACATCCATTCATTTTGACCATGATTTGGGCTATTGAAGTGGGCGGAAACCTCGCAGTGTGGCAGCAAGAAAAGATCCCTCCAGGCGCAAAAGGAAATAGCCAGCAATTGGGAGAAGGGACCGGCGACAAAAAGAAGTTTCATCTTTTCTTATGTTCGTGTGTGGGAAAGGAAGAAAGGAAGTCGAGCAAATCGCAGACCAGTCCGGCAGCCGCACTGGACGGGCCTAATCTATTAGCGATCTCACCTTTCAATCAATCCCTTCCTTTCAATCTTCCTTTCTTGTTCCATCCACCTGCCCCTCTTTTGCAACCTGTCACCCCCTCTCTCCTCTCTCCAAGGCTGAGGGCAGGCCATGCGTTGCGTGCGGTGAAAGAACAAAGGAGAAACTAATCTATTTCATTTCTCTTCACAGGTCGTCTACCGCGGTGCCTCCTCTGCCTCCAACCTGACCACTCTGGACGAGAACGCCTCCTACCACGGGAGCTACCACAGGGGACAGCAGCAGCGCGGAGGCAGCGGCGGCGGCAACCCCGGTCGCCGACCCCTCATCCACTCCTCCCACGGCCACCTGAACGTGGTCCCTCCGCCCTCCGTCGGCCCGGGCGCCTCCTCCTCCTCCGTCACCGCCGCCTCCGCCTCCGAGGAGGGCGCGGCCGACCGCTCCTCCATCCTCTCCATGAAGAAGTCTGCCGAGATCGCCGCCGTCTTCTCCGGCGCGCGCATCAACCAGACCACGGACATCGTGGACGAGCTGCGGCAGGTGGAAGACGACAGCGAGAGCATCTGCTCCTGCTGCAACGGGGGAGACGGCGCCGCGGAGGGCGGGTACTCCTCAGACGGGGCGGACTCCACCGACGTCGCCTACGAGACCAGGAAGTCTTGTCCGACCTGCGGCGGCGGGCGACAGACTCAACAGCAGCTGCAACATCAACAGCGGCGGCGGTCCACCGACATGAAGTCCTCGCTTGGGTACTTCCCCTGAAGCGGAATGTTGGCAATCAATGCAGTTTTTTTATCCCCCTCTTTACCCACCAACCATTTTGTACATAGCATACCTTACCGAAAACAGACAAGGCTAGGACTTGTGCAATATTTTTGTTGCGTATTTAAGGGCCCAGTGCAATACTTTTGAAAAGGGCTTCCGTGCAATACAATTTCTTATTTATCGTTGTTGACATTTTTGCCTCAACCAGTATTACAATTCTTTGAGCTGCTATGGTTTCGTTTCTTGTTGAACAGCAGCCTGCTTTTACCCTTCTACTGCTACTTTTCGCGTTAAAGTTTTTCACAGAGTTTATACTTTTGTTACTCCCTACTGATGCCATACAGTTTAGTTCGTTTGAACCAACGTTTATGTTTCCTCCCAGTGAGAAAGTGGTCTGATATCTGATACCGTCTCGAATGAGTTACTTTGCGGGTCGCCCCCATCACAACACATCAAATTTAAAGTTGACCGTCCCCCAAAATGGGACAACAATGACTGTATTTTTTCTCCAAATCAAACAGAAGTGGAAAAACTGGAAAGTTCTAAGTTGATATCGGAACCCAATTTTTGTTTGTCGGGGAAAACTAACGAAAGGTCCAGGGTTCCTACAGAAAAAGAACGTTATAGTAACAAACGACCCAATCCTTCGCTCTTGCCTCTCACTTTTTCCCTTCCCTTAACCAGACTGTGATATTTCCCAGATACTGTAATACCGCGTGCAATGATATTACCGAAAATTTTATTTTCGCCATTGTTACGGATAAACTCTTCGTTCTCGCTATCGCCCCCAAAGCCCCGGAAGGATTTATTTGCCATCCGAGGGAGAGGGGAGCAGGCCGGGCAAAGTGCAATATTATCCTGTACATTAGCGACCAATTTTTTACCGTTGTTTTTTACCATTTGTTGTTTTGTTAATTGTTAAGTTTTATTATGTTGCTTCTATGAATGTTTTCTCTCTTGAAATAAAGTTTATTCGGAGATTACAAAGACATTCCTCCCGTGTTCCTTTTTCGTGGGAGAGGAGGTGTCCAAAGGTGGCAATTTTGGTAAGGGGGGAAATAATTGGAGAAAATTTCTCCCCACCCCCTCTCCCTTTTCTTTATATGGGAAATCGCGCGCGACAACTGCGACACGCCTCCTTGATTTCTCTTCTCCATCGTCTCGTCTAAGAAAAACGTCACTGTGTCCGTCTACGTAAAGTAATTTCCCACCGGTGTCTCAACGCGGCGGCGCGATATCCCGTGACAAATTAAGTGAAAATGCCAGATTCTGAGGAAAGCCGGGGAGGGAGACAACTTTATGAAATACAGAAATAGCTTATCTTCAAAAGGACCCTCGGATGGGTGTGAATTTGAACGCCATCCAGAATATTCCCTAAAATAAGTACTAAGTACTCCCATTTAGAATGAATGGCTTGAAGTGCTGCTTCAAAATTGTCCTTGTATCGGTTCAGCAGTTGCATGAGACCCCATTTTTGTCTCATTCCAAATGCATCCCCTTGGTCATAAGCCTTGGTCCCCTCTTCATTTTCCCACAGGTGGGAAACTGTTAGTATCGGCCCCGTCAATTCCCGAATCGATTCCCCCCCCCCTCGGATTTTGCGGTTGTTGGCAGGAGAAAAGGAGACATCGTTGGGATGATGCAGTTATGACGACGACAGGAAACAGTTTTCTTTTTCCCTTGTTGTCCGATATGAAAAAAATCCCAACGGCACTTGCTTGGCTTGCTTTGCACGACGGTACTTGGTGATGCTGCATTTAACGGATTTCCTCCCCCCCCCTGTTAAATGCAGAGAGAGAGAGGAAAGGGAATTCAACGGTGGTGGCTTCTCTTCCCGCTATCTCCCACCTAACAAATGTAATATAGGGAATGGAAGCCAGGTGGGAACTGGAATGCTTCTCCCCTCATTTTCCATTTTCGCCAACGTTTTATTGCGCGCAAAAGGAAAAAGCTGCGGGCAACGGCCCCCACAATAATTCAGCACTTGCCAAGCGCGTGCGATTCTCGAATTCCCAGAAAAAAGGTGGATTGGAACCGTGCTCCCAAAAAAGAGGCGTTGTCGGGAATTGGAGCATCAGAATTGCCCAAGAATGACTGGGTGCAAAAATCACGCCGATTCACGTCGGCTAACAGGCATCATCCCACCTCCCACATTGCAAAATCACTTTTGTCCAAAGGGAGAAAAATCCGTCTCTCCCTTCTTTTTTTGGGAGGGGAAAGTAAAGGGGTTCGAACAAAAAAAGGAAGCTTTGAACTCTCCGGATCGTGCCACTGTCGGTTGTTGGGACACATTTTCCAGCCTCTGCCTTCGACTCAACTGACACGGTTGGTTCGGGTTCAGTTACCTCTCTCCTCGGAACGATGACAAAGTTTCCAGAGATCTTCATTGTCTCTTGCGGGATTAATTCCAGCTTGGACAATGGCCATCCGGGCCTCATTGCAGCTAGCGCCTTAGACAATGCCAGAAATGCAATTTCCCAATTCCCCCGAGCAAAAGCGCCGTCATCTTGCTTTCCATCCGCCGCTGTAGGCAGGGAAAAAAATTGTGGCATAGTCATTTCCCATTTTGTCCAGCATGGCCGAAATTCAGAGTTGCTGCATTTGGACATAATAGGTTTCTGTCCGTCCAGGTCCGGCTTTGCCCGACAGTTTTTCTCTCTTTCTCCGCTCCGGTCTAATTGCTGTATTAGGACGGCATGTGCTAAAGCTATTGGAATGAGAGAGAGAGAGAGAGAGAGAGAGAGAGAGAGAAGGCAGAGTATACATGAGAGAGAAAAAAGTAACGGCGTGAGACGCGCGAAATTCCCAGAATAAACAAAGACAGAAAAAAACACAACTAAAACTACGGCGGGAGAAGATTCTTCTAAAAACGGGAAAAGGAGAGTCGGTAACTGTTTTTCCCTCCTTCCCGGAATTCCACAGGTGGCGGAGGAGGAGGCGAAATTAGGGAGGATGGAGGAGGAGGAGGAGGATTGGTACCAAACTCCCACCACCGACGAGGGGGGGGAAATGATGATGATGCCAAAACGGCAACGGCCGAAGGAAAAGGAGAGGAACACTGCTGCAGTCATGAGAATTCAATAAGTCAGGTGGGGGAATTTATTTATTTGCCTCCATTGGCCGAAGATGACAGTCACGACGGAGAGTGAGGAGGAGGAGGAGGAGGAGGAGTCAGGCGCGTGAGTTCCCGAATAAAGGAAGGGGAAAACATGCCCGAAATTTTCGAATTCCACTTTTGGATCCTCTTTTCGCCATCTGCCGTTCCTTCCTATGGTCATTTTTCCCAATCAGTTGCCTTCTTCTTCTTCTTCTTCTTCTTCTTCGGTTTGGACATGGGAGGAAGAGGCGGCAACACGCCAGTCACGACTCCACAAAAAGGGAAAATAGGGCCCCCGAAATTACGACTTCTTTCCCCCTCCCCACCCCCTCCCGCCAACACATAAATACACAGATAATCTTTTTCGAACGCAAATTTTGATCGACGGAAAAAAGTGGCGGGGAAATAATTGGCAAAAGTAGAAAGGCACGACTCTCCGATAGTTTTGTAGAAGAAGGCCTAGATGTATCCGTTGCTTCTTTGGACACTTTTTTACTCATCCGTCTGCGCACACAAGCACAAGATTTTCCCATCGAGCAGATGAAAAACGGACGATAAAAAAGGGCTGTAACATCCCTCCCTCCTTCCACGAGCAAAAATTCTAGGCAATTTTCCTGGCTGAGAGAGGGAGATGCCTCTTTGTGGTGGTGGTGGCAGGCACGCCTCTTTCCCACACACCGCTGCTAAATGCCTCCTTTCGTTTTTTTTTCCAAGAGAGACATCGAATTTGTGAAGATGTCTCAATTAAACTTTCCTTCTTGAGACATCGCTAGACGATGGGCCCAGCCTCATCGCCGCTGCAATGAAGAAGAGAAAAAAATGCCTAAGGAAAAAAAGAGAAAACGTAGAGAATTCCATTATTGTTATTTCCTTTTTTTCCTCTCTCGCGGTTGTCCATTCTCGTGATTAGCGTGACAATGGCTTTTTCTTCTTTCTGCGGCGGCGTCTGAAACAACCGTTCGCGGGAGCAAAGAGAGAGGAAGGAGTAACTGTAATCCCTCTCCCTCCCTCCTTCTCTAAGTGGACCTCTGTGTGGGAATTTATTTATCATGCGGGAAAAACGACGGAAAAAGGCAATTCCTCCCTCCTCCTCCTCTTCCTCCTCCTCCTCCTCCTCCTCCTCCTCCTCCTCCTCCTCTTCTCCCGCCATTCTATCGTCTTGTTCCGGAATCCTCCTCCTCCTCCTCCAATTACTTCCACATCCCTCTTCCTCCCTTACCGTTTTCTTTTTTCTTTTCCCCTCGATCTCACGCGACGATTCCCCCCCTCTCTTCTCTCCATTTTCTAAAAGTGGGAAAAGAGTGTGTGTGTCCGGTATCTTTTTCTTCGGAGGAGGATGAAGGAGGCGGAATGCGGACTCTGAGACAAAAGGGGTTGAAAAAGGAAAGGAAGATGGGCAAAAAACTGGGGCAATCCACTCTCAGACTTTGTTTCCCCGCATAAAAAATACATAACTCAAAATTAATTCAAATGTTGCATTTCGCGAAATAGACCTTTAGGTGTACAAAATTATGATGTGTACATTGTGGTCAAAAAAGTTGTTGAATCTTTGTCCTGTCTGAATGGTCAGCACAATTCCAACAGTGCGGAGAGGGAAAGAAGGAAGAGGAAGGCTCTCCTCCCTTTTCTGCCTATAAAGATAGGCAATCTGGAAGAAAAAGGGGTGGAAGAAAAGGGGGGAAAGAAGAAGAAGAAGACGCTTTTAGCCACTTTTCTCGCACTCTGGAAGAAAGAGGAGGAAAAAAGTTCTGCATGATGCTGCGAAAGTAAAGCTTTGAGATTCCATCAATCCCGCCCAGATCCAAGTAGGATTTTCCTCTCCTCCGAACCCGTTTCGTAACCCAATGGCAATCGATGCAACTTGGGGGCTTTGATTTTTGGGAAAGCAACAAGGCTCATCCCTTTCCCCAGTCCTCTCTCTTGCAAAATGTTTTGTGAGATTCCATCACGTCTGCATAGATACAAAACTGGGACGTAACAGGAAAATGATTTCCAGGAGACCCGTTTCTGCATAATTGTTGTTTTTCCCGATCCTCTAGTTTTTATTTTCCGGAGAGAAACGCGGGGAACGCGAAGTGAGTGAGGTGATAAAATCCC
>JAAUXV010184133.1_pt1 | contig 10557 bp, 13 predicted proteins | sample 7278181 | NCBI WGS metagenome assembly JAAUXV01 (sample SAMN14350114, study PRJNA611818) | marine sediment metagenome | isolation source: surface marine sediment (2.1m) | place: French Polynesia: Moorea | collected 2018-08
ATGTCAAGAAGGCCCACCTGTGGCACCTCCTCCGCCGCCGTGAGACGGGAGACGTCTCCTCCTCCCCCACCCGTTCTCGCTATGCGCCCCCCTTTACAACAATCCCCCCCCCCTTTGCCGAAGTAGGCCGATGCCCTCTTCCTTCTCCCCGAGAGTTTCTCCTCCAGCTCTCTCTTTCCTCCCCCCTTTCTCCCTGCTACCTCTTCTTCCTTTTCTTGCCTCGGCTGGGAGCAAACAGGCAGCAGACACAGACGGCGACGGCGACGGCGACGGCGACGGAGGCGAAGGTGGTGGAGGAACGCGGAAGGAAGAAGGGGAGGCATGGAAAAGCGGCGGCGGCGTCGTCTTCCCCTCTTCTCCCTCCTCATCATCATGCCTCTTTTTCCTCCCTCCCCCTCCTCCTACTTTTCACCGTTCCTGTTGTTGCAGGCCAATGACTCTGTTGCTCCCTTTCCTTCCTACCTACCTGCAAGCGGGAGGAGAAAAGCTCGTCTGTTCGGTATGAACGTTAACGTTGTACATAATGGAAAGATGTGGAAAGAGGTAAATATTTTTTGGGAGGCTTTCACTCGGCAAAGGAGCATTTCTTTTTCCCAAAAAAAAATCAGTGACAAAAAAACTGACCCACCGCTTCTCCTCCACGTCCCCTTCCCTCTCCTCCTTTTCGGTAGGCACCCGGCAACACTCACTTCAGGTGCTGCTGCCCCCTCCCTCACCCCCTCCACAATCAGGAAGGAGAAGTTCACCGCTATGCACTTCTCCCCCCCCCCCCCACCTCGCAGCAGTGGGCCGCCGCAGCCCCACCGCCACCGCCACCAACCTCCTCACCCTCTCCGCAGCCGGAGACTTGTCAAATGACAGCTCTCCCTCCCCCTCTTCCGAGCGCGCGCTCAATTCTCTTTCCTCTCCCCGCCTCTCTACCTCCCCTCCTCAGCTCAGTTCACTCGGCTTCGACAAAGGGGGAGGTCGCTTCGAGACTCAGGTCCGTTTTCCAGCCGGAGAGGAAAAGAGACGGAGGTGGCATTGGACTCTTGGAGGAATCTGGGGATTCTTGGAAGAGAGAGACTCGATGGGTGGAGGAAGAAGCTGAGAGAGAGGAGAAGGCCTCCATAGAAATCGCGAAAAAAGGCCCCGTGAGTCACCGCCGTCGAGTCGGAGAAAGCACGAGAAAGAAGAGAGAAAGAATTGCGTGGAGAGTCTCTGGAATTCCTCTTCCATTTCCTCCCCTCCCCTCTCTGAGTAATAATCAAAAGCAAGAAAGCAAAGCAGTCACCGGAGCCTTTCAAATATTGAGGAGAGCAACAAAAGAGGGAGAAAATAGCATTTGTGATAAGCATTCGCATAGAAACGAGAGAAGAAAGTATCGGAGGAGGACAACCATACAGCCACACACGAAGAAACACTTTGTCCACTTCGTCCACTTCGATCTTCAGTTTCTCCAAATGGCGACGTCCGAATGGTGAGTCAAAAAGGAGAGGGAATTTTTCATTTGGCCAGAGATCCTCCTGGCTCTTATCTGCAAAGTGGCTGAGTAGGCGCCTTTTTCGCCAAGTGGTGTGCAGGGTGGGGGGTGGCGTGACCCAAGGGGAAAAAAGAAGCACAAAGAGTCCTTTTCGCAAAAAGGTAGGGAAGACTCCGTTTGCTCCTCTCTTCTCTTTCCAGGGGTTAATTTGATTTTTCGCTTAGACACGAAGGTGGAAAAAGGTAGAAAGGGCTTTAAAGGAAGGAAAGAGTTGGAACCGACGTCGCTCCCTATTGTTCTTTACATTTCTCCCCCTTTCCGTCTACCAAATGGCACTCAAACCGCCTTCGGTGTACAAACAAGGCACGGAACAAAGGCGAAGCAACTAAGGTCATGCAAGCAAAGCAAGCGTTCAGAGGAGAATGGACGAGGATCCGGCTGTCTCTTTTTGTGGGCAACGTTGCGGCTTCGGGGAATTTTCCTCCGGCGGGTCGGCATTTTCGGCGCTTTCTTCTTCCCCGTCCGCCGCAAAAGAGTTTTCCGCCGTTTCGATAGCCAAAGCAAAGCATTGGGGTCTTTACCCTTTTTTCCCGCCACCGTCGTGCCTTTTTGTCTCTCCATCCCATGACTCCTCCATCAGCTTTTCCCTCCTTTGCTCTCTCATTCTCCTCCGTGTTTTTATTTGCCCACCTCTCCTCCCTCCTCCGGCTCTCAGACCCAGGAATGAGATAAAAATGCGGCCTATCCGAAGCCAAATACTCGGGGCTGCTCTGACCGGCCTTTTCTTCTTCTCCCCCCTTTTTTCTCGGCTGTTTTTCGAAGGAGAAAAAAAGGGAGGAAGGGGGAAAAGACACGAAACAATAAGATCTCGTGCTAAGAGAGGGCGAACCTTAAAAGGCGGAAAAAAGAAGAGTTGAGGAAGGAGAGATATCAAGGAGAGGAATCTCCCAAGCCAGGCGGGGAAGGCGGGGGGAAAAGGCAAGGTATATATACTGGCTGGCGGACTACACCAGCGAATCCGTGTACGTACGTACAATCTGCCAGGGGGAGGCGGCATCTCCCCAGCTCTCCTCCCTCTTTCTTCTTTTCCCTTTGCCCTCCCCGAAAAGTTTCTTTCGTCTTCCTTCCCGTTTCGTCTTCTTCTTCTTCCTCGTCGGATGTTGGCGGTGTGTAATTTAGCCTTTCCTTCTCAAGCCAAAACCACACACTCAACCCGTCATCCTCCTTCCCTCCTTTTCCGTGTGCGTTGGCAAAAAAATGATGTCCGTATGTACCACCACCCCTCTTCTTTTGGCCACAATAGAGTTGAGTGTTATTACGCTCTTCCATTTTCTCTTCCCTCCCATGTAGCTCTTTTCTGCCCTGGCCAATCCGACTTGTTTTGCTATATGTACTTCTTCGTGTACGTGTGCAAGGCCCCTTTTCAGGGAAGGGCCCTTCTTCCCTTCCCCTCGCGAAAAAGTAATGAGCGCACAGCGGGGCGATAGAGCGTTTTCCTAAAAAGGAGAGTAACAATGGACCACGGGGGGAAAGAAGGCCCTCCTCGCCTTCTTCCATAATTTACGAGGCCCCATTTCCATTTCCACCTTCTTCCTCTTCCTCCTCGGTCGTTCGTTCGGTCTGCCACGGTCTTCGGCTGCAGGCCTGCTTCCCTGCAAGGGAAGGAATCAATGACCGGGGAGGGAGGAAGGGGTGTCGGTCGGAGAGTGGCCGTAATTTGCATTCATGCCCTTTCCCCGCTTTGGACAATAACAAGTAGAAGGAGGAAGGGAGAGTCTGTCGCATGACTGTCTTTTTTGGCCAGGAGGAAGAGGAGGGGCAAGGGCTGATAAATGTTCCTTTCTCCGACTCTCCTTCCTTTCTCCGTTTCCCTTTATTTTGCGCAGCGAAGTAGTGGCCACGCCCATTCCTCCTCCTGCTCCTCCTCCTCTGTACCTACCCTTTCTTTTCCTCTTCCCTCCTTTGTTTGCACACATTCGCGAAATGAGCCCCTCTGCGCCATAAATTTGCCCGGCGGAGGAGGAGGAGGGGGAGGACGGAGGAGGCGACTCTCATGCGCCACACCTGATCGGGGGAGGCAACATGGCGGCAAAATAGGTTGGATTCTAGACCGGCTATATTTTTAACTAAATCTTTGCTGTTTTGCCAATTTTCATCATTGCTTCCAACCACAACTCTGCAATTGAGTGTAGGTGTCGGACCAACACCAACACCCACAGGGGAGCGGCGGCCTGCGCGAAAGGGCGGTGGCGACGTCGAAGGCAGCAGCGAAACTGCAAACTGATATCGTTTTCCGATGGGTTTTCGTCCGCCTCCTCTACTGGGCTGTTGTGTATAGCCACCAAGAGTCCATTCCACCCAGTGCTTGTGTGTCCAGCAGTCTCTTCTTCCTCCTCCTCCTCATCCCATTTCGCCACACGGTCATGCCCTCCCATCCCTTCTTCTTCTCTCGTTCCGCCCGCCAGAAAACGCGCACTCACACATGTGTGTGTTCTCCTCTCATCTCCCCCTCTTCTCTTCTTTTCCCCTTCGGCGATGATGATGATGCCCCCCTTCTCCTCCTCAAATGCCCTCCGGATGGCTGAAACGTGAAACTGCGAAGCGGACTTTTGAGAAGGGCTGTTAATTCTTTTCTGCCCTTCTTCTTCTCGTCATGTTCCCATTTTCGCCCTTGTCTTCTACAGAGCAGAGTCTCACGGAACCGTAATTGGCGTCGCTGGGAAAGAGAAGAAGACGGATCCTTCCAATTAAGACCCGCGACAAGACACATGTGTGCTTTGTAGCGGTGGCTGCTAAATTGACCGGGCGACAGAGGAAAAAGGCGTTCCAAAAAATTCGGTTCGGTCAACGAGCCTCCGGCAAAAAATGTGTCTTGCTGGCCAAATTCAGTTGAAGCCCCCGTCACCCTTCTTTTCTCTTTTGGTCTCGCCTCCCCCCTTTTCTCACACACCCAAAAGTCTACAGTGTAATGCAGCCAGCTGCTTGCATTCAACGCTTTGGAGGACGAGAGGAGGTGGTGCTCTCCTTTCTTTGCCGCCCTTTTTTGTCCCCCTCCTTTCGTCTCCTCCTCCTCCGTGTCCGTTTTTTCAAGGTTAAATTCGGCGGAAGGACGTTGTCCCCGACGGAGTGGCCGTCGAAACGGGCGATCACCTCAGCTCTCTCTCTCTCTCCTCGCAATCGATACACCTTTTTTGCCTGCTGCGCTATGCCTACGAAAGAGCAAAAATTGTGCACACAGCTGGAATTGTACAGTTTCTTCCTATTAGCAGTTTTAGCAAAAGGGTACCTCCCCACTTGGAACCAAGCCTACCTTTTTAGCATTCCTTTTTCTCTACTGGCGGTTTTTTCTTTCCTTTTCTGCCGGCAAAGTTTGCGTGTCGGACCGATTTGTCTCCGGCCATTTCCCGAAAGGAGGAGGAGGAGTAGCTTGCGCACACATAAGAGGCACACAAACAAGGAGGAGTGACAGGAGGAGGAGAGGGAGGGGCAACGAACGAACGGCCACGAACAAAGTAGCCCAGGGAGTGCGAGAGGGGGAGGAGGGAAGGCATCATCGGTCGCGGGGCCATGGCGGAAGGGCAATGTCCCTCGCTGTTCTCCGACCGACCGATGACTTCCATGCATGAGCGACTTTTCGGTCACCAGCACTACTGCACAGTAGTACATACACGATGCTTTTTGGTGCCCGCCGTCGATCGCAAGTCGCAACGGTCGCCCCCGCCAAACGAAGCCAGATCGGAAGGAGAATGATGGCGGATGTCGACAGTGGGCGGAGCTCACCTCCATCAGGCCGTTTGGTACAAGGGGGAGAGGGAAGGGGGCACCGATCGATCCATGACAAAGAGAGAGAGGCATGCGAAATGATTTTTTGTGCTGCTACCTTTTTCGATGGAGGAGGCGGATGGGAACATGAGCTGGGAATCAATTATGTCAGTGGGAGATGGGGAGGAGGAAGGTTAGTGAACGGGACGGGCGGGGGACATTAATGAGGAATGGTGGTTTTCTCCCTCGATCCCTTTCCTGGATTGAGAAGCAAAAAAACATACCTGCCTAATTAAGCGCATCCAGGAACGGTCGGCACGCAATGACATATCGGTCCTGCCAAAATGAGATCGCCCTCTTATATCTCGCTGGAATTCGGTGACAGTTTAATCAAGTTTTTTTCCTTTTTTTTGCAGAGATGGAGCCATGTCTTATACGCTTGAGCTACTTCGAATGGAGTCCGAGCAGCATCAGCACCACTGGCGCGTTGCCGCCGCCACAGCCGCCGCGGAGGACCAGCCAACTCCTCCTTGCCAGCGGCGCTGTGCCGTCCACGGCAACCCGGCGGGAGCGCCGCCATCGGACTCCTTAGACTTCAGCAAGACCTCGGCAGCGACCGCCGCCGGGGCCAACCCTCACTGTGCCAAAGGTCTTTCTCACCATAGTTATTGTAAGTAAAAATCTTCGCAAGGAAATTTCAATTACTGTACATATATTCACGAATTTTCTTTATTGTTTTCATTAGATAAGTGTTGCGTCAACATCCACGTGTCCCGCCTGTTGGAGCACTGGCTGGACTGGGACCGGGACGTCGTCGACACCTCCTCGCCAGCCGCCGTCAGCCATCGTCGATCCGCCGAAGCCGTCGCCAACTCGTTAGGCGACGGAGCCAGGAGCGACACCTGCAGCAGCAGCAACAGCAGCAACAGCGGCTGCAGCAACGACAACGGCTGCGACTGCAGCGACAACGACAGCGATGCCGACGACGACGACTTGGAAGGAGAGGAGGAGGAGGAGGGCCAAGCCTCCAACACTGCCAAAAGTCTGATCCTGTCATCGTCTCGTACCACTCCTCCCATTCCCACCTCCGCCGCCTCCCTCTTCCTCCCCCGGCGGCCCGTGCCGCGAGGCAGGGTGGCCTGCTGCGGGGTCTCCTCTGCAAACGGGAACGTCTCCCACCTCACGCTGGGCGAGATCGTGGAGCAACAACTGGCGGTTGGGGACGAGGAGATGGAGGAGGCGGAGAGAGAAAGAAGAGAGGCGGAGTCGTCAGAAGTTGACGTGCAGTCGTGGATTAGGCGATTTTCTTGCGCAAGAGGCTGTGATGATAATAATAAGAAGGAGGAGCCGGAGCCGGTGGAGGCCGAGGCTATCTCATCCTTCCTCAGCTACCTGTTACAAGGCGCCGGAGGGCGGCAGCACCTGATCAGCGGAGATGCCCTCGTAAACCTGGTGGAGATTGCTCTGGAGCGGCATCAAAAAGTGCAGCAGCAGCAGCAACAGCAACAGCAGCAACAACAACAGCTGGAGCGAATAATCCTCCCTCAGGTTCGGCATTTGCTGGATCTGCAGATGTACCGCGAAGCTGAGGCCGTGGCGAGGGCGGTGTTGCTGTCAGACCCTGATGCCGCCGACGCCGCCGACGCCTCTACCGGGAGGACGTTGCTGACCCACTCCGCCGAGCACGCCGACCGCGCAGCCGGACTCACCAGGCTGCTCCTCAACTACGGGGCACGCGTGTGGCCCGGAGAGGAAGTGGTGGTGGCAACGGACGGCAGCGGCAGCGGCGGAGACCTGGTGCCTCGGCTGTCGGCAGAGCGGGAGCGGTCGGCATTCACCTGGTTCCTCCGCGGCGCCATGTCTAGGTGCGCCATGGCAGGCGTCGGCGTTGGACCAGCGGTGGATCAGCATAGGCCGCTGGGAGACGCCGAGGAAACGCTCTCGCTGCTGGGAGCCGCCATGGGGGAGGAGCCGGCGCGGATGCGGCGCCACGTTACCAGGACCATGCTGGCACTCGGGCGCGGGGCGGCGCTCAACGGCGCGCTCTTCCTGCAGTTGCGCCTCCGCCTGAGCCCATGGTGGCGCGAGCCGCAACCCCTGCGCCACCAGAGCGCTAGACGTGTGCGCCGGTCCCTGGGCCCTCGCCGGCTCGGAGAGGGGCGGGCGCTGTCGGACTTGCGGCTGCCGCTCAAGCTCAGGAGATACGTCAGGATGGAGGAGCCTCACTAAGATGATATATAGCTAAAAAATGGTGAAGATAACGGCGGAAAAGAAACTTTAATCAAAAATCATCTATCCTTGCCGAGGGAAAAGGCAGGGGCAGTGCTTGAAATTGGCCTGTTTCCCCGTCTAAAGTCGCCAGTTATCATCGGTTCCCCTCGCAAAAAAATCTGTGACGACGTCTCTCAAATGAATGTATCCCGGTGACATCTTCAAGGCACCACTCTTATAACCTGCCCCTCAACCCTAGCCCCCTTTTCAATGTGTACCTTTCCCCGATCCTCCTGCAAAACACGAAACTGCCCGACATATTTTCTACCAAAATCGACCCATACCGTCTTGAAAGAATCCTTTATTTCGACCCCCCTCCTCTTTGGTGCGCATTAATAAACGTCCCACCTTTAGAGGTCTCTCCGTGTGTCTCCGTCGCCGATCCCAAAAATATCATGTGTTCAAGGACGTTTTCTCCGGCTTACTCTTTCGGATCTTTTTCGTTCCCCTCTCGAGTGTTGCTGCAGCCTCCTGATGTGTTCAAGAGCCTTTTGTGATCCCCCAAAGACCTCCTCCCGTTTCACACCGCCCTCCCTCCATCCCGCCTTCAGCACCCCGTAATAAGACAGGCACTGACAGAAAGACAGGCAAAAAGGAAAGTTCTCGCTTTGATCAGGCTGACTTCAACACACTTCATGCATACTTTTTCCCTCCCTCGGCACTTCTCAACTCCGAATACACTGTCAACTTTTCCGGCACTCGAAAGCAGAAGAAAAAACCGTGTTAACAGTAAGAAACCGAAGCCCATTTTAGGAGAGAAATCACAATACTTTATAGTTTGGGTATGTAGCATGAGGCACTTCTAGTCTGAACCGTAAAAAACACACAGCTTCTTTTTCCCCTCAACTTGCCCCTCCCTCCTCCGCCCCGCTCCACGACTGCGATTCTCCAGGCTCGCTTCTATCCTTTTTTCATAAAAAAGTTTTGCCGTGCCCGATATTTATTTTGCCGACTGAACCATATCAAGACTGCCTTCGTTTGTTCCCCCCACCCCCCTATCCGAGTTTTGTTTCCTCAATCGGACTCTTTCCTCGATCAAGATTTCTGACCCTCCCTCCGAGATCCAGGTCCAACTTTCCTGATTGGGACTTCCCAAAGATTTTTTATACTACAAAGTTTTCCCAATTTCGCATCCTCCCCTTTTATGGAGCGTATGGCTTCAAGGCGGTCTGCCTCAAAGGACTACAAAACCCCTCTCCCCACCACTTCGTTTCCGTTTTTAGGAACCAATTCAACATGTATTTTGAAGACGAAATAATAAAAATGCCCAGAACATGGGCGAAGATAACTTATGCTTTCGATACGTTCGATAACTGAGCGAGAACTACGTATTATTTAGTGGGAAAACCGGCCGTATGACAAGTAGCGTACGTTTTCGAACTGCGTTCGGGCGGTTAACAGGCGTTCTTTTCTTCGCTTTCTCGTTCTTTCTCACACAAGAGCGGGAAATGGTCGGTAGTTCGGTGGAGCCACCGCCAGTTTCCCCTGGGGAGGCAGAGCGGTCGTCGAGAGAGGAGGAAGGAGGAGAGATGGAGAAAGCTTGCAAAAAGTTTTTCATCTCCTCTTACAGACGGAGGAGAGGAAGGAGGAGAGCCAGCTAGCCAGCCAACCTCTCTCCTTCCAACCCCCTTTGGCACAGTATTTGCACTGGAAAGCTCCCTTCTCCCCTCCTCTTCCCTCAAGTCCTCTCCGCCTCCTCGGTCTTCATATTTGCACAGCTCTACCCCCCGGCTCGGCTTCTCCCCGCTCCTCTTCCTCTTCCCTCCTTTCAGCTTCGCGAAAAAAAGTTTAATTCCTTGCCTTCTTTTCTCTGTCTTCATATTTTCTTTCATTTGAAGGGCCAACGGAACGTATGCTACCGTATGCAGGGAGACGTGAAAATGAAGAGGAAGAAAATGGCGCCTCCACGCATCATATCATCTCTTCATCGTAACTGTGGTCTTTCCCACCTTCTCCTCTCCTCTGTTCTTGTTCCACGCATCCTCCTCGTCCTCTCCAGCCAGAGCCTCAGACATCTGCGCCTGGAGAGAAAGAGAGGGAGAGAGGGAGAGGCCGGCGGCAAGAGGTTGAATGACCTTACGTCGTACAGAGGAGGAGGAGGAGAGAGGCTGCTGCTTTTTCCCCCTAACGGCGGAGGGAGACCAGGCGAGGCTGCTCGCTGTGAGCAAGGAGAGAGGGGAAGTGGGTCGATAAGCCTCCGAGAGAAGAGGAGGCCAAAAAGGCAAGGGGAGAGGGGAGGGAGAGAGAGAGGGGGGATCCGCCGCCGCCTCGCAAAAAAGTGGGGGAGAAAGCCTCCATCCATCATACGGGGGAAGCAGGGGTTGCGAAAAAAAGGAGTAGGAGGTTGGAGGCAGAGGCAGGCGACAGGGGGATGTAGGGGGAAGGGAAAGAAGGGATGATAAACGGATTACGTTTTTGCCAGGCGGGGAAGAAGAGGAAGCGGCGGAGGGGGATGCACGGATGGAGACACGAGATAATGCTGCGATCTGGCTGTGGGATAGGATAAGGACTCGAGCGAAGGAAGTGCTCACAGTGCAAAAAAAAGGCGGAGGAGAAATTGCGCCTTCGTTGTCGTCCAGCCGCTGTCGTCCCTAGAGAGGAAGGGCGGGAAGGCCCACCTGCTTGGAAGAATGAGGGTCCGAAAGCCCAGGGGAGGAATTTTCGACAGCGCCAACTTTTGGCGGAAGCACTCAGTCTCCCCATCCGACCGACCGATCCATAATGAAACCTTCCCTACAGGTAGTATGGTTGCATATACACGCACACGGAAGGTAGAAAGAGATGAAAGGCCGCCCAAACTTTTCGCCAAAAGCTCTCGGGGACGCCCTCCACTTTTGGTTGTCAGCTGCAGCTCTCAAACTCCTGCCGGTTAAAATTAACGAAGGGTCTGCACAAAAACCTTTCCTGAAGCTTGCTTACCAGTGCAAAGAAGGGTTGCGGGTCCTTTTCTGCAAAAACATATTTCTAATACGCCATCCTTCAAACACTTGCGAACCCGTTCAGAGTGCATTGACTTGGGAACTGAAGCCGCCGTCTACGCAGTCAGTACGGGTGGGAGGGCG
>JAAUXV010011773.1_pt1 | contig 10556 bp, 11 predicted proteins | sample 7278181 | NCBI WGS metagenome assembly JAAUXV01 (sample SAMN14350114, study PRJNA611818) | marine sediment metagenome | isolation source: surface marine sediment (2.1m) | place: French Polynesia: Moorea | collected 2018-08
CGCGCGATTTGCGCCTTGATCCAGACGATAAAGCGGCACAGGGCGCGCCCGTCGCGAAGCGCGGCGGCCCGCATGCCCGCCGCTTCGCGCGCGGATTTTCGCGCCATTGCCGTGGCAATGGGGCAGGGGGCTTCGATCAGGTGACAGGTTCCCTCCGCCAGGTCGCTCGCGTCGGCAGCGTTGGACAGGTTGGGGTCGATCAGGATCCGGTGCGAGCTGCGCGCAAGGCGTGCCAGCGTGGAGCGCCATGCAGCGATCCGCTCCACCTTCGCCCTGTCCCCGATCTGCTTGCGCGCCGAAGGGTCGAGCTCGGCGTCGATAAATAGCGTGCAGTCATCTTCTTCGATGAGCGCATAGGCGTGAAAGAGCGGGCTATAGTCGAATAGATCTGCGCGCAGGTCGGTTAACCAAGCCACGGAAGCGAGGTCGTTGACGAGCAGAACGCTCGCTCCGGAGGCCTTCATGGACGTTCGGATTCGGGTCAGTTTTTGCGCGAAACTGTCATCGCGGTAGAAGGAGGCGCGTGCGAAAACGCGGGCGCGGGCCGGGGCGGGACGGTCCTTCCAGATGTCCGTCACCGGGTTCGGCGTGAGCCTTGAGAGCTTAAGATGTTCCTTGCGCAGACGCCGTTCGAGCTGCCTGTAGCTTTTGAGCCCGTGAAGCGAAGCATCGACGCCGATGACGTCGCCGGAGCGAAGATCGCCGCCACTGTGATCGCCCGAGGTCGAAGCGGTCTGCATGAGCCAGTCGAGCGCGTCGTCGAGCCCGCGCTTGAGTCTGCCCAGCGAGATTTCTTTCCCATTGATTTCGCGCGGTGCGCGCAAGAGGTAGCGGTCATCGACAAAGAGCCGCGCCTGGCTGCGCGTTACGACGAGCAAGCCCGCGGAGCCCTGAAACCCGGTCAGGTAGGTAAGAAAGCGGTCGCGCGGCAGGAGGTTTTCGCCTTGGTGCGCGTCGGCCAGAGGCAAAAGAAAGGCATCGACATCCAAAGTTACGAGTCGCGCGCGCAAAGCCTCGATTTTGCTCTTGTCCGTAGGGGCAGGGGGCTCGTTTTTCATTGTCATCTTCTCAAGTGGGTAAAACGTCGTATCGGCGCAAAGCCTTGAGCAAGGGCATGAGGGGCAAACCGATCACCGTCGGCCAGTCGCCGTCGAGCCTTTCGATGAGTTGAATGCCCAGCCCCTCGATCTGATACCCTCCCACGCTCTCCAGGGCCAAATCGCCAACGCGCCCAAGGTAAGCGTCTACGAAGGTTTCGGAAAAATCGCGAAAGTAAACCGTGGCTTGCCCGTCCAGAACAAAAAGCATCTCGCCGTTGCAATAGCCCGCGCAGGCTGAGGTCAGGCTATGCGATTTGCCCGACATCATCAGAAGCTGTGCGCGCAAGGCGCCGAGGCTTGCGCTCTTATGTAAACGAAGGCCCGCAAAGTCTGCGCTCTGGTCGGCCCCGAGAACAAGAATGTTCGGATCATCAACGCCAAGGCCACGGGCTTTGGCCTGAGCCAGACGGCGCGCCGCCTGCGTCGCGTCATCCGAATCCCGTTCCACATTCCGCTCGTCAATGCGCGTGGGCATGACATCCGGATCAAGGCCACAAGCGCGAAGCATGCGCGCGCGCGCGGCGCTCTTCGAGGCCAGTATAAGACGCTTGCTCATCGGCTTCCCTCTGCCGACCCCGCCTCGCGCACCGCTTTCGGATCGGCGCTCAGAAAGTCAATCGCCTGTCGCTTGAACGCCTTGTCTCCAACCGCGCGCATATGGTCCTTTCCTGCGAGCGTAACTCCCCGCGCGTTCGGCAGCAAGTCCAACAGCGGATTGATCTCACCAGCGATTTCGTCCTGATCGCCGATCACCACAAGGGTGGGCTGAGCAATCCTCGCAAGATCGCCCCGCGCAACCCGATGACGCGCCTGAATGCAGGCGGCCAAAGCCTTTGTGTCCGAGCGGGTTTGTTCGGCAAAGCGCCGGTAGTTGAGAACGGAAGCGGGGGTGCCATGATCGGGCGGATCGGCGACAAGGACGCGCGCGATTGCCTCCGTAAGGGCTGCGCTCTGACCGGTGAACAAGGCCTCGCCAAGCCCTGCCAAGACAAGGCGGCGAACGCGCTCCGCCCCCCGGGCCGCCATCACGGCGCCGACGCGCGCGCCCATCGAGTAGCCGATCAGGTCAAAGCGCTCGACGCCAAAGTGATCGGCGAGCGCAAAGCCATCCTTCGCCATCACCTCGAGGTCATAGTCCTGCGCCCGATAGAGCTTTTCACTCGCCCCGTGACCGCGGTGGTCCCACAGAATGACATCGAATGCCGCACGGTTGAGGCTTTGGACCCATTGGGTCGAGAGCCAGTTGGTCTGGGCGTTGGAGCCAAATCCGTGCACAAGAAGAACCGAACCCTTTGGCGCCGGGCACGGCGAGTGATATGCGCTCAGACGCACCCCGCCATGACGAACCGATTCTGTCCCTATATCCATGAGCCTCGCCTCCTCCTGGTGTGACGTTAGGCTCCATAAAAGCTCTTGACAAGAGAGCCCGCGATCATATGCCATCCGTCGGCAAGCACGAAGAAGATCAACTTGATCGGAAGCGAAATGACGACGGGCGGCAGCATAATCATGCCCATGGACATCAGTAAAGCGGCGACCATGAGGTCAATAATGATAAAGGGTAAGTAAAGAAGAAATCCGATTTCAAACGCCCGTCGCAATTCGCTGATCATGAAGGCGGGCACAAGCACCGAAAGCGCAAGCTCGTCTGGGCTTTGGCTTCTATCGACATCGGAAAGGGAGACGAAAAGCTGTAAATCTTCTTCGCGCGCTTGCGCGAGCATAAAGTCGCGAAAAGGCATGGCGGTGCGTGTAAAGGCTTCATCCCAGCCAATTTCGGCTTCGACGAGCGGTTCTATGCCTTGCCTGTAAGCGCTCTCAAAGGTTGGCGACATGATGTAGAAGGTCAGGAAGAGAGCGAGCGCGACGAGAACACTGTTGGGCGGCGCGGTCGCGGTGCCAATGGCCGAGCGCAAGAGCGACAGGACCACCACGACCCGTGTGAATGAGGTGACCATGATGAGGATCGAGGGCGCGAGGCTGATGACCGTAACGAGCGCAAAGAGCTGAAGAAGGCGCAGGGTGAAGCTACCGTCTGCGCCCTGTCCGAGTTCGGCGAGGTCGAACGTGATCGCTTGGGCGCGCGCCAAGCCCGGTGCGGTGAGAAGGCACAGGGGTGTGAGGCCAGCCGAGACGCCGAAGGCGCAGCGGCCAGACCTCACGATTCCGGCCCCGGAAACTGTTGATTTTCGGGAGGGGAGGAAAGGTTTCCGGGGCCGGTGTCGTGATCGCGAGCGGTGCCTTTAAGCAAAAGCGGACTGCTATCGCCGACCACGAAAAGGAATTCATCGTTATCCACCGTTACAAGCATGAGCCGGCGTTTGACATCGAGGGGAAAGGAGGTCACCTGACGAATCCGATGGTGAAGCGCCCCCGTTGCCATGCGGCGCACGAGCAGACGCTTTACGAGCAAGCCTACAAACAACAAGATTAGGGAAAGGCCGACAAGTATCGCGAGGGTTGAAGCGTAATCGGTCAACTGGTTGTCGAACATCGGCCCTTCCTCCGTTAAGCCAAAAGCGATACAACGGTAAGCAACCTACGAACGTTGACATTGGCCTTTTTCGGGCAAAAGAACAAGAAAAAATGTTGCTCTACATAACATTGTGGTATTTATCCACAGGTTTGTATATCTTTACCATTCGTTAAGGTTTATAGATGGAAATGGAGCCGTTGGTTCTGTTCGGCGTCCAGTTTGTCCGTTGGTAAAGCGTAGCGAAGCGAACAGGAGCCCGAGATGAACATCGTTGACGGCAGTCTTTTTGGGGCACTCAAGGAAAAAATAGCTTGGCATCAGGCGCGTCATGGAGTGCTAGCGCGCAACGTGGCGCAATCGGACACGGGCGGGGCGCATTCGCTTGATCTTGTGCCATTACGGAACGATCTGGTCGCCAGACGCCTTGCCGTCACGCAGTCGGATTCAGCGCATCAGTCGGCCATATTGACGCGCACGCGCGGTAGCGCTTTTCGTTCACAGCGCACCGGTGAGACAATTGATCTTGAGGCGCAGATGGCGCTGATTGCGCAGAATCAGATCGATCACGAAATGGCAGTTTCGATTTATGGCCGTATGCTTGACTGGGTGCGTCTGGTCGGCGGGCGTCGGTAGTCCGGTGTGGTCGTTTCAGTGCTTTGGGGTCGAGCTGGTTTAGGAACGGAGAGAGCATGGAACTCACTCAGGCGGTATCGCTAGCCATATCGGGATTAAATGCGCAGACGGAGCGGATGCGGATTGTTTCGCGCAATCTGGCGAACGCCGACACGACATCGGACGTGAACGGTGGCGAGCCCTATCGTCGACGCTTACCCTTATTTCGAGAGGTTTATGATCGTGAGCGGGGACATAAAATTGTAGAGGTACGCGAAGTGATTGACATGTCAACGTCGCTGGTACGTCGTCATGAGCCGGGGCATCCGGCCGCGGATTCGGAAGGTTTCGTTTCCTATCCGAACGTTCAATCCCTCGTGGAAATGATGGAGATGCGCGCGGCACAACGCGCATTTGAAGCGAATTTGCATGTCGTATCTTCGTCGCGCGCGATGATGGGCGATGCGATCGCCCTTTTGCGTCGTTAGGGATGTTTTTCATGACTTGGAAAAATTGGAAAGATAAGCCATGACGCAGATCAGCGCCCTTGACGCCTATCTTCGACAAAGCTCGCTCGCGCAGGTGGCCGCAAGAGAACCCAAGGCCTTATCGACGCCGCTGGTGCAAGAGGGGAGCGGTTCCTTTGGCCAATCGGTTCGCGAAGCGGTCGCCTCGGTGCAGACGCAGTCGCTAAAGAGCGAGGCGGCCTTGGGCGACTTCGTCGGAGGACAGGGGCAACTCCTTGCGATCATCGAAGCGGTAAACGAAACGGAAGTCGCGCTGGAGACCTTCGTCAGTCTGCGGGATCGCATGATCGAAGCCTACCGCGAAATCGCCAACATGCCGATCTGAGCGATGAGCGGTGCCGACGTCATGGAATTGGGGCGCGACGCTTTGATGACCCTGTTGATCGTCTGTACGCCCTTGCTTGTCGTCGCGATGTTCGTCGGGGTCGTGATCTCGCTTTTGCAGGCCGTGACGCAAGTTCAGGAAATGACGCTGACCTTCGTTCCGAAGATTGTCGCGATGATTCTCGCCTCGGTGATCGCTTTTCCCTTCATGGGGCAGAAGATCGGAGCCTTTTCGCAAAGGATTGCACAGGTTATCGTCGGCTTTGGCGGCGGGTAGCCGTGGTCGTGGATCTCTCGGGCCTGATGCAGAGCGCGGTGGCTGCGTCGATGATCTTTGCGCGTACCGGGGCGATCATTATGCTTCTGCCGGGAGTGGGCCACGCCAACGTAAGCCCCCGGATACGGCTGATATTGGCCCTATTCCTGTCGCTTGCCTTCCTCCCGTTCGTGCAGATCAATCCCGAGCCTCTTGGGCGCGGTCTGGCATCGGGCCTTGCGGCCTTCATGAGTGAAATCCTAGTCGGCTTGCTCTTCGGTCTTGCGGCGCGGCTTTGCATTCAGGGGATTTTTGTCGCCGGGGCGATCGTTTCGCACCAGATCAACCTCTCTCCGTTTCCGGGCTTCGACATCGCGCTCGGCGAGACTTCTGCGATTATGACCTCCTTCTTCATGATCGTCTTCGTGACGCTCATCTTCGTGATGAACCTGCACCATGTGATGATTTTGGGGATCGTCGGCAGCTACGGACTGATCATGCCGGGGACGCTCATGGGTGTGGGTGACCTGTTGCGTCTATCGCTTGCTTTGGTGGCGGACGGTTTTGCGCTCGGCTTTCGCATCGCGATGCCCTTCATCGTTCTGGGGCTTGTAATGCAGGCGGGTATGGGAATTTTGGCGCGCCTTGTACCGCAGTTTCAGATTTTTTTCGTCGCCATACCTTTTGTGCAGTTCGTCGGCTTCGCGCTTCTTTTTGCCGTGTTCGGTTCGATGTTCGCACTCTATCTCGATGAGACCCGCGCGGTTCTGGTTCGTCTTTTCGGCCTTCAGACCTAAGGGCGTGAGCGGTGGCTGAGCCTTACGACGAGGCGGGCGAGAAGCAGCACGAGCCTAGCGAGCGTCGCCGCCTTGAGGCGCGCCGTCAGGGGCGGGTTTTCAAAAGTACCGAACTCGTCTATCTGGCCTCACTCCTCGCGGTCATCGTATTTTTTGCGCTTCTTTTGCCGCCGCTCGCGGAAAAGTGGATGGCCTTTGGTCGCGCCTTCTTGCTCGGCGCAGGTGAGGTGAGCCTGAACGCGCAGGATGCGCGTTACTTTCAGAGCCGATTGCTTTTTAGTCTGTTGAGTGCGATCGCCCTGCCCGCGGCGCTCTTTGTCGTTGCCGCCCTGATCGGCAATCTCGTTCAGCATGGACCGCTGCTTACCGTTGGCCTGCTCAAGCCTGACTGGGCGCGCATCTCGCCACTCGCAGGGTTGAAACGTCTTTTTTCCGGCGAGAATCTCATGAACGCCTTGAAAATTGTCGGAAAGGTCTGCCTCGTTGCCGTCGTCATTTTTTTGGTCCTGTGGCCCCAGCGTAGCGGTCTGCGACAGATGGTCTTTGTCTCGCCGAGCGCCCTGGCCTCCTGGCTTCACGCTCGCCTGCTTGTCCTGCTTCTTGCCAGCGCCCTCGTATTTGGCCTCGTCGCACTCGGTGACCTGCTGTACCAACGCGAGCGGTGGCGCAAACGATTGCGTATGACTCACCGGGAATGGCGGGATGATCTGAAGGAATCGGAGGGCAATCCAGAAGTCAAAAGGAGGTTTCACCACTTGCGTCAGCGAAGAAGCCAGCAGCAGATGATGGCCGCGATTCCTCTTGCGAGCGTTGTGATTACAAATCCTGTTCATGTCGCGGTGGCCATAAGGTTTGATGCCACGATGTCGGCTCCGCGCGTCGTCGCCAAGGGCGCTGACCATATGGCTCTGAAAATCGCTGACGCCGCGCGGAGCCACGGTGTTCCGCTTGTCGAAAACCGGCCTCTGGCCAGAGCCTTGTTCGCCGGCGTCAAGGTCGGAGACGAAATTCCGGCCGCTTTTTACGCCGTGATCGCGAAAATCCTTGCCTTTTTGTGGCAAGATCGCTTACCTGTTGACCTGGAGGCTTTGGAAGGCGAGGCGAGGTAGCAGATGTCTGGCACGACGGACGGCTCCGACAAATTGAGACCCATGATGTGGTCACGCAGGCGGATGGTGCTCGTCGGCGTCGTGATCCTGCTCCTTATGGCGCTTTTCGTTTTTGTCGAGCCCACGAGCCTTGCGGATCGGCGTATGGTCCTTGTCGTTTCCGCCACGTTTTTTTCCGTTTGTGCCCTTGTTGTTTTTTTCGGATGGGCGGCTGGCTTTGTGCATTTCGGTTCGCGCACCGGTCGTGTGGAGCGCCTTTTCGATAGGGTTCCCGACGCGATGGCTATGGTCGACGGCGCCGGGCAGGTCGTCTCAGCAAACCTCGCCTACAGGCAGCTTCTGAACCGGTGTGGCTTCGCCGATACCGTCTCGCCCCAAGCCTCGTTCGCCGCCCTAGAGGGAGCCACATCGGCGGTCTACCGCCTCGCGATTGAAGCCCGCGCGGGGCGTCGCTCAAGCGAAACCGTGCGTATTGACCCGGCGGAGCTTCCCTCGCCCCTATGGCTACGCATCGAAGTGCAACCCTCGCTCGGCGACAGAAGACTCGTGATTTGGAACCTGCGCCTAGTTGACCATCCTGCCGCGCAGTTCGCTTTAGAACAATGGGCGCTCGATGGTCTATCCATGGCGGCGCGAGAAAGCCCTGTAGGCACCCTTTCGGTCTTCGGTGGCGTGCGCGCGCGTATCAACGGGACTTTGGCCGGTTGGTTGGGCTACGATCCGTCCGAGTGCGCGCGTAGGTTCTACCCGCTCGACGATCTTGTCGTCGATGGCGCGCAGACCATCGCCTCGGCTCTGCACAAGTCCAGACGCGACGCAAAATCGGTCGGGTCCCTGAGGACTTTGGATGTCGATTTCATCCGCGGCGACAGGTCCGAACTTCCCCTGCGTCTCTTGTTCGACACCTCGGACGAAGAGGGTGGCGAAGTGCGTGCCGTCGCCGTTCCCCATGAGGATCCGGGGATGACTTCGGCTCTTTGTGAAGGCGTATCGCCGGGTCTGCTTAACCGCTTTCCCTTGCCCATAGCGTCGCTCAGCGCACAAGGAGAGGTGCTGGAACGCAATCTGGCTTTCGCTACGCGCTTTGCGTCTCTTGATGCGACGAGCTTGGAGGCCTTATGCCACGAGAAAGACTGGCTCGAACTCGAGGCGCGGTTGGGAGATGTCGCTGGAAAGGCGCGGCGGGAGGTTTCGGTCGACATCGAGTTGAAGAGCGATGCGCGACGCAGTGCGCGTGTCGACCTGATCGGTTCTGAGGGCAAGTCCGGCGGTATGGCGGCTCTGGCCTTCTTTTCTGACATTACGGAAGAAAAGGAACTGGCGCGGCGTCTTGAACGCGCGGAGAAGGTCGGGGATGTGGGCCGCCTGAGCGCGCAGGTCGCGCACGACTTGAACAATGCTCTCACGGTCATTATTGGCTATGCGGATGGTTTGCGTCGGGAGAACTTCGTCGACGGCGGGCCGGGGCTCGAAGAAATCAACGTCATTCTTGATGAAGGCCATCGCGCGAGCGAATTTGTTTGCCATCTGCTTGATTACAGCCGTCAACAGGCATCGCGTCCGGTTGTGATCGGTGTCGAGCGTATCGTTGGACCGAGCTTCCATACGCAAAAACGCCTCTCTCCCCATATTCAATGCTTCCTGGAAATTGATCCGCGCCTGAAGCGTCCAATTAAGGTCGATAAGAGTTTGATCGAGCGCGTCATACGAAACCTGTGCAAAAATGCCGTCGAGGCGATGCCAAAATCGGGGCGCTTGACGGTCCGGGCCGCGCCCGCCGCCGACGAAGATGTTGCCCGCTTGGCAAAGAACGAAGACCTCCGTTTGCGCGGTTATGTCGTGATCACGGTTGAAGATACGGGAATGGGGATCGGTAAGGATGAGATCGACTCGGTTTTCGAGCCGTTTACCTCCTCAAAGCCGATCGGCAAGGGCACCGGGCTGGGACTTGCGAGCTCCAAGGCCAACGTGGAGCAATCGGGCGGGCGCATTGAAGTTGCTTCAAGGGTCAATGAGGGAACCGTTTTTTCGGTTTACCTGCCCTTTGCTTCCGACGAAGACATCGCGCTTTCGAAGAAAGCCCGAGCGCGTTCGGCAAAAGAGGAGCGGGCCAAGTCACCCGGACGGCGCAATCTGACAGGTAATCAAAAAATTCTCCTGGTCGAAGACGAAGATGCCTTGCGGAGCCTCGCAGAGAAGGCTCTGGCCGCGCGGGGGTTTGAAGTTCATGCAGCGGCTTCTGGTCGGGAGGCTCTGGAACTCGTGAAAGCCCAGCGAGGGCGACGGGCCTTTGATCTGGTCGTCTCGGATATCCTGATGCCCGAGCTGAGTGGACCGTTGGTGGTCGAGGCCTTACGCGAAACCATGCCGGGGCTTCGGGTCTTGTACATCTCGGGGTACGCCGAAGGCTCGGCGCACGAGGACATCGGGTCCGATGACCGTATGGTCTTTCTTCCCAAACCCTTTACGCAGAATGATCTGGTCGGCGCGGTGAGGGATGCTCTGGACTTGCCTTGAGAACCCGCTAATAAGGCGAAATGCGGCTGCGCAAGAGGCCACGGACAAGCGCAATGACGCTCAGGGCCATGATAGCGAGCGCGACGGGATGGTTCAGCATGGCTGCGGGGACACCGTCCAGGATGAGGAGTGTTTCCCCCAGACGCACTTCGAGCAGGGACCCCAGGATGAGACCGATGGCCAGCGGAACGACCGAATAGCCACGGCGTCGCATCACGAAGCCGACCATGCCGGCACCGACCGCGCAAAGGACGTCGAAAAGCGACTGGTTAAGCGCATAGGTTCCCATAAGCGACAGGATCAGGACACAGGGCCAAAGGCTCGATTTTGGCACGCGGGTCAGGTGCGCAAACGTGCCCGCCGCGAGCAGTCCAAGCCCCATAAAAATGAGGTTCGCGAGCAGCATCGACCAGAAAATTGCGAAAACGAAGCCGTCTTGACGGGCAAAGAGGTCCGCGCCCGGTTGCAGCCCGTGCAGGAGCAGTCCGGAGAGGATGACCGCAGCGGTAGGGCTTCCGGGGATTCCAAGCGCAAGGGTTGGCACCATGGCGCCTCCGGTCGCCGCATTGTTTGCCGCCTCTGAGGCCGCGATGCCCTCCAATGATCCTTTTCCGAAAGTCGAGGGCTCTTTGGAGAGGCGCCGCGCGCTATTGTAGCCGACGACCGCGGCGACGGTAGCCCCTTCGGCGGGCAGAATACCGATCAGGGTGCCGATCCCGGACGACCGGAGGATGGTGCGTCTGGAACCCAGAATTTCGGCGCGTGAGGGGAGTAATGTGCCTCGCAACGAGATGGGCGTCATTTTCGTTTGCGGCGAGAGAGACTGGATCAGGAGTTC
>JAAUXV010038344.1_pt1 | contig 10547 bp, 17 predicted proteins | sample 7278181 | NCBI WGS metagenome assembly JAAUXV01 (sample SAMN14350114, study PRJNA611818) | marine sediment metagenome | isolation source: surface marine sediment (2.1m) | place: French Polynesia: Moorea | collected 2018-08
GCTGGTGCGCCACCTGGCCAGGGTCGAGCAGAAGAGGTCCCTGGACCTTATAACCGTTGGCAGGGCGGAGTACGTCAAGTGGGTGGGCAAAGAGGAGCCGAACGGGTCCGCGGTGGAGGCCAGGGTCAAGGGGATGTTGGAGAAGAAGCTCAAGGCCAGGGGAGAGAAGCCGCCGCTGTTGGCGTAATGTCAAAGTTTGGAAGTCGTTTTGCCAATGTAGCGTTTACTACGTAAGGAACATTCTCCGCTTAATGTTGAAATAAAGCATCTGCCTGGTATTAACTTGGTTTTCTGATTTCGATCCGTCTAGTGGAGAAAGAAGAACAGACCATGTTCGACGACGTTAGTTTAGTCTGAAATACAGTATGTTTCTGCCTAGGCAGCGGTGGATCTGGTTCACGATGTACAAGTAGCTGGGCGGGAAAGACTTTCTAGCGACAATGCGTAATTATTGCTACAAAAATCAAGGATGCAAATTTAATTCAAATATTTTTTTCTCTGGAATTGTATGGGAGACTTCAGTAAGATATCGTGAATTCATCTAATTAATTAGAAGTGAAGCATTTTCATCATTACCACCATGAAAAAGAGTGTCCACATTCTCTTGCTACTTCTCTTTCTCTTCGAGCCTCTCCGCGGCGACGAGATCCTCCCGGACGACGCCGGGCACGACGACCCGGACCGCCCGGAGGAGCACGTGCCCAAGTACACTCCGCCCGCCGCGCCGCCAGTCGTCAAACCAATGGTGCCGCCCGTCGCTCCTTCGCCGGAGAGGAAGACGCCCAAGATCGACCCGCTCCTGCTGGTTCACCTGCCCGGCGGGCCCGGGGGTGGAAGGGAGGGATCCGGCGGAGGCTCCGTGCTGGGGCTCAGATGGAGGTCCACTGGAAGGAGGCTCTTCAGGGCATTCCTCAAGGTGCCGTACGCTCAGCCGCCGCTCGGACCTCTAAGGTATAAAATAATTAAATAGAAAAATCAATATAATTCAACCACCAATTTTTATTGTCAGGTTCCTACCCCCCCAACCGGCCCTTCCTTGGGAGGGCATCCGCCACCGGCGTGTCCAGGACCTGGAACCTTGCGCTCAGATGGACTTCAGCATGGTACTTTAGAGAAAAATCTATCTGAAAATTAAAAGCGACAAATTTTACCCTACCAGGAGATTAAGGGCGTGGAGGACTGCCTCTACCTGAACGTGTACACTCCCATGCCCGTGAAGGATGCGGCGGAGGGGGACAGCAGCAAAAGGGAGGAGGAGGGAGATGCGCAAGTATTTGATTTTGTTGAACATTTTATTACACTAGAAGTATTTTCAAAGTAAAATTGCTGCAGGATGAAGGGGGCGACGAGAAGCCGGAGAGTTCTCACCTGCACCCAGTGATGGTCTGGATCCACGGAGGGGGATTCTTCGCCGGAACAGGAAACCCGGGTGAGCCATGTTTTTCTTTGTGTGGCATTGGCAAGTGGCAACTCAACAAAAAAAAATAATTCCATTTTTTTCCAGACCTGTACGGCCCCGAGCATCTGATGGACGAGGACATTGTCTTAGTCACCCTCAACTACCGCCTCGGACCCGTGGGGTTCCTTACCTTCGAGAGCGAGCTGGCGCCGGGGAACCTCGGACTGAGGGACCAGGTAAATTCTCCTAGCGTTACCAATGTCCCGTTCTATTCACAAAATTAACATTGTTTTTTTTAAAAAAATATCCCAGATTGCTGCTCTGAAGTGGGTCCGCGACAACATTGTTGCTTTCGGCGGCGACCCCGGCAAGGTGACCGTCTTCGGGGAGAGTGCAGGCAGCATGTCCGTCATGTTCCTCATGGTCTCGCCCATGGCGGAGGTGACACAACATTTAGTGATGGAATTGTTAATAGCTCATAAATTGATTTTTTCATTGCTGTACTCGACAGGGTCTTTTCCACGGCGCCATCGCCCAGTCCGGCCCTTTCATCTCCAGCTACACTCACTGGGACAAGAAACCGAAGCTGTATGCCAAAAGGCAGGAAAATATGTTATCTTGTATTATTTGTGCGACTAAATGCTTCAATTTCCTGTCCTTTTTTCCTTTTTCTGCAGGTACGCCGACACTCTGAACTGCACCTCTAAGAACTCCGTCTCCGACCCCAACGCCGGTCAAGTTCACATAGTGGGCGACGGCAAAGGCGACAGGTCAGTTGCTGGTATTTTTTCCGACGACGGGTTTTCTTTAATATAGATTTCCCCCCTTTAAAAAAAACTGCAGGCCAGGCGAAGGTTCATCCAACTCGGTGATTGCTCGCTACTTCCGGGATCCCGTCGGCCTCGCAAAGTCCGCATGGGACAAACTGACGGGAGGAGCCAAGAGGAGGAGGAAAAGAAGGCTGGCCGAGGCCAAGTGATGAAAAAAATGGAAAGAGCTTGGGTAATCGAAAAAAATATTTTTTTCTTGCCATTGAAGGAAAAACGAGGAGGTCGAGATCCGCGAACGCCTATCCTGCCTGCGCGAGGTGCCCGTGCTCAAGCTGGCCGAGAACATGCCCATCTTCTTCCACTACCCGTGGACCGGACCCAACGTGTGGAAGCCGCACCGCGACGGGCACTTCGCCAAGGACTCTGTTCTGCCGGACGAGCCCTACCGCCTGCTAAGGGCGGGGAGATTTCACAAGACGGTGCCGCTCATCATCGGTGCCAACTCGGACGAGGGTATCCTCAACGTCATCGGGTACCTCAACGGGCAGAGCAAGCTGGACGAGGTGGAGGAGAGGTGGGAGCAGCTGGGGCCGCTCATACTGTTCCACAGGTGGGAAACATCTCAAATAGTTTAACTGTAGATGACCTAAATATTTTCCCTCCAAAGGAGTCTTGATGAGACCACCTCGCACGACATCATGATGGCCAAGAAGATAAAGCGTCACTACTTCGGCAGCGCCACCCTCCCGCAGGCTCCCTTCAAGAAGTTCATCCAGATGATGGGCGACCACTGCTTCTACGGCGGAATAGAGCTGACGGTGCGCGGCATCCTCTCCCACCCTGTGCACGCGCCCGTCTACCAGTACATCTACAGCCACCTCGGGTCTTTCACCGTGGCGGACGGGTTCCTGCTGCCGCCCTGGAAGTTCGTCATGAAGTCTCTTTCGAGGTACTCTAATTTTAATCACTGCGCGAAGAATGCTAGCGCGAACCGTCGTCGTTTTTTTTAGGTATATCGGATTGGATCTCTTCAACAGAAATCTCGGCGTAGGCCATGCAGGTGAGGACACATAAAAATTATTTCCTCCTCGAAAACCGCATTCTTTTTCCCATCCAGACGAACTGTTCCTTCTGTTCAAGCCCCACGACATACCGTTCAACACCCTGGGCAGCGAAGAGGACCGACTCGTCAGCAGGAGGATAATCAAGTACTGGACCAACTTCGCCCGCTACCGAGACCCGAACGGGCCAGGCAGCGAGAAGGACAGGTACAGGCCGCCGCCGGGGGAGAACGGACCTCCGTACGCTGGAGAAGACGACGACGACTTGTTTGATACATTCTCGTAGGCGAAAAAGGGGCGGATTGCGATATAACTTGGTACATATTCGATTTTTCTCTTAATATTTGATTAGGTGGAAACCCGTCTCGGAACAAGATCGAAGATACCTCAACATATCCAGCAACACACTGAAGTAAAACCCTTTTTGTTTGCTAAAAATTTATGACCTTTCTTTACATACGTAGACTGGAAATGGACGAAGACTGGAGTAACAGGTTTTCATTGTGGGCAGATATCATGGAGCATGTAAGTCAACATGAAGATGATTTACTGTCACCGAAAAAAAACTGTATTTGCGCAGATCCGACGATATCGCCGGTTCCTCTCCGACAAGCCTCCTCTTCTGGAGAAAGAGGTGACGTCTTTGCTACATGACTCCAGATTCTCCATCTCGGCGTCGGACGGGGAAGAGGAGGACATCGACACAGGCGCCAACGTTAGCACCACCTTCAAGAACGGGGGCTGGGGGTGGAGGAGGGAGAAGAAGGTTAAATAACAAGAGTCGCGAAGAGATCTAAGGCTCGTGATGACGAAAATCGAGATCGTGATGCTGGCAGAAGCTGCAAGGATGAAATTTGGTGCACAAATTTATTCACTTAAGAAATACAACTGTTTACTGACACGGGATGATATTACACTGATTTTTATCCTTCTGTTGGGAGAGGAGGGACAGTTAAAAAGTGTACTGCAGGAGACGCTTACACTCACACGAATGAGCTTTAAACAACAAAATGCCACGCATGCCTTTCACTTAGAACGCGTATCTCGTCCTGATGTCCTCCAGCTTCTTTGACACCTCTGCCGGCGTCCGGTCCAGCTCCTCCGCGATGGACTTCTGCTTGGTGGGCTCCAGGTTGTTGTACTGCTCGCACAGGTCTCCGTCCAGGACGTTCTTGACCGGGAAGTAGTAGGAGCGGTAGCTGAGGTGGTCGCGCCCGGCCAGGGGAGGGTTCTCCGCGCGGAGGTGCATCTCCAGGTGCTGCAAAAATTTGGCAAAAAAGTCATTTATAAAAACTTGCCTTCTCTCTGAATTCAAAAAATAGTTAGATTTAGAAAAGTAAATCAGTTGGTTGATCCTTGTACCCGTTCACGGTATTCACGGGGTGAGAAAGATTTCTCATCATGCAAAAAGGGGGATAAAGGAGATAGAAATAAAATCAATACCATACCTGGAAAAAGTCATGGTCCTCGTGGGATGTGAACGGCACGAGCATCCCGACGGTGCCGGAAAGGGTGGTGTAAACTAAACTGTCGTTGCCCCCGGGGATAAGGTTGGCTTTCTGAAATTGATCAAAAAATTTAGATTCCCAAGTTTTTAAAAGCGACAAAGCAAAAGAGACTACTATTTCAGTTGGTTGATCCTTATACCCGTCCACAGTATATCACGGGACAAGATGGTTTCTCATCCTATTACTTTAGGACTACGTACTTGAAAACGAGAAATTAACGTACCTGCAGCGAGAGCGGCGTCTCCCCCAGGTGGAAGGCGGCTATGCACTCTGCTTTTTGGCTGGCCCCGCTGAGGAGGCCGCGGTCCCATAGGCTCTTGGTGCCGGTGGGGTCCTCCTCCACATTGTCATTGACGTTGTGCGGAAGGCGGACGATGGAGACGCTCCCGAACTTGTCGCCGATCGCCATCGTGTTGTAGTCGAGGACGCACGACGAGGTCACCCACCTGCAAGGGATTGAAGTAGTGCAAAATATGAAAACGTTACTTTGGTGTCAATTGGCTTCGATCAATCTTCTCACCGTGGAGCAGTGTCGTCGGCGAAGATGACGAGTTGGTTTTCTGCTCGTTTGTACTTTACGAAGTGGACGCTCTCCTGCACGTCCGACACGATCACCCGGTCGCCCACTGTCTTGATGTCCACAACAAGGTAGGGGATGTGCTGCAGGAAATGAAAGACAGAGGATTAACCGCATTGACAAAAACAACTCTACTTTTGTGCTTTGGTAGTGAAAATCAGTTGGTTGATCCTTATACCCGTTCACGATAAATCACGGGGTAGAAAGTTTTATCATCATGCTAGTTTCTGTTGCATCTTTTGAATAGATCGCTCAAGGTCAAGAATATTCACCTTGTTTTCAGATTTTCTCAGTAGCTTTTTCTTCCCGAGGTCGTAGAGTCGCAGGAGTTTCCCCACTCCTACAAGGACCTTTCCTTGGAAGGGGCAGATGGCAAGGGGCACCTCGTCCAATGTCGTCTTGTGGACCAGCTCCAAAGAGGCCTGGCCTTGAGGGTCCAGAACAGCCTGCAAAAGGTTCTCTTCGGGTCAGCAAAAAAAGCCAGTAACGAAAAAACTATTTATCTCATACCTGCGGCCCCCTGTTGACCCTGTAGGTGTAGATGTATCCGCCGCCCGCGTGCCTTGGCGCTAGCTGCAAATCCTTGGCGACGCCCACCAGCAAGTACAGGGTGTCGGGGTAAGCGCCGAACTTGACCATGGCTAGGCTGAGGGCCGCCTCGTTCTGCTCGAAATTGATCTGCTGAACGGTCTCGCCCGACACCGGGTCCATGACGCGGACGCACGAGGCCCACATGCCGGCGCCGGCCTTGGGGGCGCCGAACACGGCCTCGGGCAGGTTCTCGTTTAGGAAGTCCTCGGCCATGTCGCGCGCCAGCTCCTGCTCGTCCTCGCCGGCGGCCTCCTTCATCTCCTCGGCCATGACTTGCTTGCGCGCCTGGTCGGTGACGAAATGTTACAAATGATAAAAAAAGAGCACCAAAGCAAAACAACGGCCTCCGACATACCTGCTTTGTCGCCTCGGTGTACGCGTTGTGGTCGCTCTCGATCACGAAGAGGCGAGCGCTTCCTCCGGCCTCGGAATTGACAACGAACCTCCGCGGAGTGTACTCGAGGGGAAATGCAGTCTGTGGGGGAGGGCATAGCAGAAATGAGAAAAATACTTATTGCAATATACAAGGAACAAGCTTGGCCGTGCTAGTGTCCGTTCATACCTGATTAAATACTGTTCCCAATTTCTCCAGGGCAAGGATCCGAAGGGTATTCGTGGATATCGCAACGATGCCCTCAGGACACTGCTCGCTTGAGAAGCCCGCTGCGTATTCCAGCGTTTCGTAAGACAACGGCGTCAGGTGGAACCTTAGATAACAAAGTAGGTCAGCAAAAAGAAAAATATTACAAATTATATAGCGAAATACCTGTTCTGGTAATAGTACGTAATCCACGTTCTTGAGGACATAGCCAACACTGCTTCTCCTCCCTGCATCGTTACCCGAAACAGTTTGACTGGCCTTGAACCAATGTAGCGTGTGCGCGTATCTGAAAGGTCGCCAGTCACTTGGTCCAACACAGTCCTCAACAAAACACCGTTCGTGAGCCCTGAAATTTAGAACAAAAAAATTAAAAGTAATAAAACTGTTCAAGGTCTATTGTAAAGAATCGTAAAAGCAAAGCATAAACAATAACACTACGTCACAGTGCGAACTCTTGGCTTTCTCTGACTGGCTGGCTTTGACTTTGTGCTCTTCTTGCTTTGTGAACTGGACTTCTTGACTTGGCCACTACGGGAGCTGGGTTTTGCCTTTTTGGTGGAGCCTTTCGGAGCAGTGCTCGTTGACTTTTTGCCCGAAGTCTTCGGCTTTTTGTCCAAGCGTTTTTTTACAAGGGAGTCCTGTTTCTTGACTGGAGTCTTTTGCTTCCCTTTGCTAGAACCTGACCTAGACTTCGCACTCTTGACTTCTGCAATAACCTTCGCTTTCTTTGTACTGGATTTTTGCTCCGTGGAAGAGTCTATAGGCTTATTAATGCTACCTTTCCTCTTGATCGATGAATCTTTTGGTTCAGCAATTGTGACGGTGAGCTTTTGCTTTTTGGAAGGTTCTTTGCTGTCAGGTTTTTTCAAGCTTGATGTCAACAAATTCTTGGGAGTATCTGTGACTTCGCTGGTCTCAGCAATTTTGGAAGGTTCCTCGCCGGTATGAAGTTCGTTTTGGACAGGACCTTCTGCCAAGTTGATTTTAGCACGAAGCTTTGGATCCTCGGAAGATTCTTTGCTAACTGTTCCAGTATCTTGCGCGGCTCCAGCAGTCTCGGACTCCACAACACAGCCAACTACAAGTCCCTTCACTCTGGTTACTCTGTTTGGGCAATTTCGAACACTGACCTTTAAACTTTCGGACATCTTGCCATGGAGATTTGCCTTTGTTGAGCTACCTTTTTCTTGCGTATTGCTATCTTGGCAACTATTGACGCTTAGCTTGAAAAGTTCAGTCATAGAGCCAGAGTGCCCTTGTTGAGCCACTACATTCTTGGATACGCTGATATTCTCAGGGCACTGAAGGAAACTGAATTTGAGAGACTCGGTCACCGTCCTGAGGGGCTTGGCATTGGATTGCAATATTGTGTCTTTTGTATCAGTCACCGCTGAGTTAGCTGGAGATTCCATCGTTCCTCCTGTCCCGACCGTCTGGACTTCCTTATTTGACACTTCCGGAAAGGGACCGAATATCTTGGGATAGTGAACCTGCATTTTGGGAACTACTAGAGCGACCTCTGTTTGGGTGCCTCTCTCGCAAGTTCCTGCTTTTCCTGTTGCCGCCGTCAGAAGAGCAGACTCCACTTGCTTTGGAGGTTCGGAAATGCCTATGTTGACCTCTCTGGCAGGTGAATCGTTCTCAAGCGAAGACTCAGTTTCACTAGTAAGAAGATCCTCGGGCAGGGCGGCAGGAGACTCTTCCGGTACAGTGGCGGGAAGTTCCTCCGGTAGAGTGGCAGGAGGCTCCTCTGGAATCGTGGCAGAAGGTTCTTCTGGAATCGTGGCAGAGAGTTCTTCCGGCAGCGTGGTTGAACTTTCATTAGTAACTGCACTAGTGGGTTTATTCACTGGACACGCTACAGCTTCCTGGGCCGCCTCATCGATCTGGGATTTTTCTTCCGCTTCCGTGGTCGCTTTATTCACGTAATAGTTATTCATTTTGCACCCGTATCAGGACGTGTCGTTCACACTGCTAGAAAATTTTATGTCTACTGAAAAAACATATTTCCCAAGAAACAGTCCCAAAAAATACACAAATAGTTTTCTAATAAATTAATGGGAAATAGGAAGCTTTTACGATTTCGAACACTTTTGTTTCCCCCAAAAGAAATTCACGTACAAAAAATAAATGGATTTGAATTCGAATTTTGCGCAGGTGACAAGCGGTTTTTGTGGGATTATTGAAGTCCTACCGATATTAAGGTAGAGAGACCCTTTGACGCCAGGCTCGCCGTCGCGTTCCTCAGTTCCTCCCATCTCTGCAATGCAGAGGGACTCAGCGGCATCAGGGAGAGCCTGCATGCTGAGTGGCGTTAGGCAGTCCTAAAAAGTACGAAGAGAGAAAGAGTTGAGGAAAACTCTGAAGAAAGGCTCCTTCCTGAGCAAATCTAAAGTAAAACTCACGTTGGGGTCCAAGGAAATTATCCTGACGGTGTTGTCCGCAAGTCCAACGGCCAGGAAGCGCGATCTCTGCTCACCGGAAGGGACGGAGGCAAGTGCCATGCATACCACGTCTGCAGACATGTCCTTTCTCTCTGTGTACTCGTTGAGTTGGCCGGTCTAGGACGAAAACATGGCTTTGAGGATAGGTCAGGTGAGAGTATAAATATTATTCTTTTGCATTCAAATATCAGGGGGTGATACGTTGTCTTCCTGAGTATTCAGAAGTCTAACATGCAAAATGCATCATTCAGGCAGAAGCCTAGACAAACAGAAATGTAAATCGGCTCACCGGATCCATCTCAAAGTATACGAGCTCTCCGCCCGACAGCGCTATGACAACCTGCCGCCTGTTGACGGCGCACCTGGCCACCTGCTTCTTTCCGGGCGCCTTCCACTCGTTGACGCGCTTGTCCGCCCTGATGTGTCGGATGCCGTCAGGGTAGACCTGCACCAGGGCGTCGTCTCCCAGGGCCGCGCAGGACAGCGTTGGCGTGGTGCCCAGGAAGCCGGAGTCGGTCACCTCCTCCACCGTCTCGCCGATTGAGAGCACCAAGGTGGCGTTGACGAAGGACACGATGATGTAGGCGTCGAACTCGTCTGTAGGAAGTACACAAAAGAAAGAAAAGCAAGGGCTATGAAAGAGGCACGATTTGGGATAACTTGAACGAAAAAATATTAGCCGTCCAGGTGGAGAAGCAAGCGTTTCAAATTATGTGGTTTAGGTATCCACTTCTCCATCTGAACATAGTAGTTGAACTCTAACGTAGTCATGTCCCATGACGAAAGCCGGGCTGCCGGTCATGTGCCACCCCCGCGGCACGATGGCAACTTACTCTTTGGGGACATCTGTCATGGTAGGCTACCAGGTCATCTTTTGACACCAGGACCATCATCATTCTGCAAGGCAAGCAAAGACTGGTGTTGGTTTGGGAAAGACCAAACAGCCAGTCATGATTAGTTCTTTTTCTCGACAGAACAGAAGACGACCAAGAAGATACCTTTCTTTGTACAGCCAGACTCCAGCCGAGATAGTAACAAAGCGCGATAAGAGCGACCGAAAGGCTCTGATATGGAGGTCAAATTCCGCAGGATTCTTTAAAATATGACCACGTCAATTCACCGAATTTGTCCCCCATAAGATTTATATGAAGAGAGGTACATATGGCCACCAGAAATCGCGTTTTCTCACCGTCAGCTCTCCTCTTGACCGTCCAGACGGCGTTGGGGTTTCCCGGCAGCTCCGAAACGGCCATCTCCGTCACCTCCAGTCCGTGGCGGAGGACGCGGAGGGAAGAGCGAGGGCCGCGGCCGCAAGCGGCGTAGAGCTGCGGAGTGTCCTCATTGGCTGCAGAAGAATATAAAGGCTACCAAGAGAAGAATATTTAGTGAAGAGTAATAGACGTACCCAGGTCAGCAACTTGCGAGCACAGGACGGGAGACAGAGACTCAAGCTCGTCTACCAGGACCAGGTTCTTGAGGGCCCTTGGGGCGAAGAAGAATGTGTCGCCTTCCTCTAGAGGCATGGCAGAGCTGAACTCTGGCTCGTCGTCGTCGTCACCCAGGTGGGCGATCTGGTACAGGTAACTGGAAAATGAA
>JAAUXV010157464.1_pt1 | contig 10537 bp, 13 predicted proteins | sample 7278181 | NCBI WGS metagenome assembly JAAUXV01 (sample SAMN14350114, study PRJNA611818) | marine sediment metagenome | isolation source: surface marine sediment (2.1m) | place: French Polynesia: Moorea | collected 2018-08
AAAATTCTGGGACCCCCCCCGGTCCGCCGAGACCCCGTGAGCATGTATGGACTGGAACGTACCTTTGTTTCTAACAGGTGATGTTTCAGGAGTGCCTTGTCGAACTACCAACAATCCATTTCAAGTGTATACATGACCAATGCAATTCTACACGTAGCAGTGTAGCATTCAAATTGAGTGTGCGAAATTGAAACCAAAAGTGGATTGAGGCGGACGGACGCCATTTCGTTTTTTAAAAGTTTTCTTCCTTCGGAAGTTTGGGAAGTTGCCCTTTGCGCAACCTACTTTTGAGAGTACGAGGGATGAGCTGAGCGAATCCCCTTCAGAGCCTTTCTCTCCGCAGCGTACGCAAGCAGGATAAAAGAGAGAGTGAGATAAAGACCATCTGCTTTCTCCGACGCATATGTGGGATATATAGTCTTGCCGAGAACAAAGGATCTGGCGATTAGTGTCAATGTTTTATTATGCTAATTTTTGCCAAAACAGCAGTTGTGAAGTACCCGAGTCTATTTTATTAGCGCTGGGTTCAGCTAAGCGGTTTTTTTCATAGTGTGCGAATACTGACGGAACAGATTTTTTAGTCTTGGCTGAGCCAACTTTTTTATTGCAAAATTCCAACGCTATGATTTTTTCTCCCAATCACCCACATCTTTGGGTACATGGCGACCTTCTTCTTTTTCTCCGAACCAGCGCAAGGGCGAATCTCCCAAGGACCTTTTCCTTGCGAAAAGTACGCAGGGAGAGAGAGAGAGAGAGAAGGCGGAAGCAACCACTTGCTGCTCCTCCATCCTCCATAGAAGGAGAATCGCGAAATGGAAGAGTCCATTTTCCACCCACCCACCTTTCTTTTGCGAAGAGGAGGCGGGGGAGGGAAGGGGGAGGATCGAAGAGAGCGAATCCTTCCTTCCTTTCAGCCTCGTTCGCGGAATAAGGACACGGAAGAGGAAGAAAGGAAGAGGAAGAAAGGGGAGCAAGGATCCTTTCCTCCCCTCCCTCTGCAAGAGAGAAAGAGAGAGAGAGAGAGAAAGGGGAGGATGCTTTCTCCCTCCCCCCCCTCTCCCCCCCGCGAGAGTGACCCACTTTGCCCGCCTCCCCCCCGGAAAGGGTTCCCCCCCGTCCTTGGCGGCGAGGCCCCCCCCTCGCTCCGGGGGAGGGGCCTCCCCCCCTCGCGAAAAACCTCCTCCCCGACAGCGTTTTGGCGAATCGGTGACCTCGCTCCCGTTTTTCGCTAAGAGAGAAAGAGAGGGGGGGGGAAGGCGCGCCTCTCAAGGAGGGGAAAGGGATAGGAACTACTATACTACACTACGTATATGGTACGGTGTTGCGAAGTGGGGGGGGTAGGGAGGATGGGATTTAGCATCGTTTGAAAACAGTTTTACTTCAACTAAAACGTGCGAAGATGGGACTACAGTTGGTCGGTGCAGCTGCGTGCGGATTTAATTTTCGGAGGAGATAATCTTTCGGGGAATAAAGTCACGTATATATAAATATCGTGATATTTCTGTGCTGAAAAGCACAATCGAGCCATTTCCCTACCAAGGAAAGATAAAACTCTCTCTTTCTCTGATGGACACGTAGCCGTTTCTCTGGCTTTTTCTGGAGTCTTTAGCCGTACGTAGATGCAAGGACACCACGACCTTCAACGGGCGCTGCAAAAAGAGGTGGAAAGAGAGAGAGAACTCACAAAAAATTTGCGCGCTGGAGACCATAGACCACGCCGCGTGTAGTCTTGAGTACATTTGTACGCAAAATTTTATTGTTCAGCAAAAAATTGCGGGTCGAAGCCATTGTAAAACTATTAGGGCAAAGGCTATCCTGCCCTAAGAATTGATTGGTTTTCTTTCTTCCAGGCTTGCTTTGTGGGAAAGACAAAGGTGTACATATTTTGTGCTTCTGCCTTCATCAACACAAATTCACGGCAGATAAGCTACTCTTTCTGAGACAGGCAGACTTGGGAAAATATCGTGTGTGTTCTACGTTTTTGTTTTTGACACGTCGCACTCTTTCACTCCGAGCGGAAGAGGCAACAAAATATTAGAAAAAGCCATCAAGCATGCAGTTACTGTACTGAAATATACTGATAGATCGGTAGTATGGCACTTGGACGCCAGCCGTCATTTGACTTGATGACATTTATTTTTGTTTCTGCACTCAGAAGTTGCTCTTTTTGCAGAAACAAAAATCAGAGTGCTCAAATTATTTGTCTTCTTTTTCAAAGTATGGAGTTCACGGCAGCTTCCGTGACCGGGTCTTGACTCCCGCCGTCTCCTTCTCCAGATCCAGAGCCTCGAGCCAGCCCCCCTTCTCCTCCTCCGACTGTGCTATTCCCTCCTGAGGCCGCTGCTGCCTCGTCAGCCTCGATCGAGTCCAGCAGCCCGGCCAGGTTGTTAAAGTCGGGGGTCTCTATCCTTCCTCCCTCTCCCTGGATGTCGAGGATGCTGTTGATGGCACTCTGGACGTCCTCGTCTCCGGCCTCCTCCAGGTTGGGCAGGTCCAGCACTGACTCTGACTCCTCCGCCTCTTCTTCCTCTTCGTCGTCCTTCCCCTCCAGGATTGATCCCACGGCGCGGTCGGTGTCGACGTCCTTGAGGCTGAACTCTTCGTCCGAGTCTGATCCGGCTGCTGCTGCGGCGAGGGTGGTAGTAGTAGTCGAGGAAGAAGGTGGAGGTGGAGGTGGCGGCTGCAGAAGCGGTGTGGAGGAGGGAGACTTAGGTTGCTGTTGTCCTGACGAGGAATCACTCTGAAAGGCTGATACCTCCCTCCGAATGGACTCGAACTCGTCGTACTGGTCATCTTGATCTTGATCCATTGCTTCCTCCTCCCCCTTGGCTGCCTTCTTCCAGTTGCCGCTCTGACTGCGAGAGAACTTGAGACCCAAGAATTTGTCTTTCTCGTTTGCCACAGCCTCTTGCTTCTCCTGTGCCCCCACGTCCTCGCCAGAGGAGGCCTGCGAAGCGAGAGGCACCGCCGGCAGCAGGACTGGAGGAGGAAGGTGGGAGTTGTCCCTGGGTTCTCCCGTCCCTCCTCCGCTCCCACAGAACTGCTCCTCCTCCTCCCGCTTCTCCAAGATTGCTGCAGCAGCCGCCGCCTCTTCCTCCGCCGCCACCTTGCTCGACTCCTCCTCCTTCCTCCTCGCCTCCTCGTGCTTGAACTCCTCCTTCTCCCCCATCAACGACTGTCGCTCGTCAGTGTCCCACATGCGAGCCAGCATCACCACCTCAGATGACGCGGAAGAGCGCTGAACAAAAAAGTATATAAAAACCGAACAAGAAAAAACATGAAGAAAAGCCTCACCATGTTCTCCAATCCTAGCAGGTAGTGGTACTTGTTGAGCATCCCCCTGTACTTGGAGAGGAGCCCCTCGGCCCTGGTCTCGAAGGCCTCCTCGGCCTCCATCATCTCTTTGGGACTCTCGTCGAGCTCGTCGAAGACGTGGTACCTCAGCAGCCTTTTGCAGGCGTCCTCCTTGCTCCGGAACGGGGTCCGGTAGTTAGGGGTCACTGCCTCGTTCTGGTCCTTCTTGATCTGGCTCTCCACCCAGGCGATCCTCTTCTGCTTCAGGGTGGGGGCCGCCAGGAGGACGGAGGGGTCGCCGGCAGGACGCTTTTCTCCGGCCACGGCGGACTTGGAGCCCTCGCTGTCGGAGGAGGAGGCGACCGAGGAAGCTGCTGCTGCCGCGGCGGCAGAAGCAGCGTCCATCTGCTGTTGCATCCTTTGCTGCTGCTGGGCGAAGTGGTTGTTCCTGAGCAACTGCAGCTGGGCTGGCTGGAAGTTGAGCTGCTTGATGAGTACGGCCTTGTTGTCCGAGATGAACTTGTGCTGCTCGTCCGGGGGCAGCTGGGCCATCTTTTGCTTGAACTCCGTGACGATCTTGCGCTGCTCTGCTGTCAGGGTGGGGACGTTAGGACTTCCGCCGCCGCCGCTCGCTGCAGCAGTTCCACTACTGGCTGGAGACGCAGCCATCCCTTGGATGACCGTAGGGATGTTGGGGGCCGATGCTGTAACAAGAGCAGGAGTTGGCATGGCTGCGGCCGCGGATGACGATGCTCCAGCAGGAGGAGGCTGCTGCGTGACAGACTTGATGGCCACTGCTGGCGGGGACAGCAGGCCTCCGGGAGGGCGGGGCGACACCTGCAGAGAACAAGATTCGTACTTTAGACTGGGCAAATGATCGTAGGACAACCGGTGCAACTAATCCCCTAAACAGCCATCGACAGAGGTGAGGACAGACGAGAGGAAAACGTGTTAACGTGGTCACGAACACCCATCCATGATACACTGGCCACAACCAACATTGTTATGTGAGAAGAAGAAAGCACATTGGGGCACACCACTGCATCAGTTGATCCTTGAGAAGCACGCTGAGGAAGAAATTCACCACGACTTACACTGCTTCTACCGATCTGTTGGATACTTGGTCTTAGTCCGCTGGAGTTAACTACGCGAGTGGCAGTGGAAAGGGTTGTCTAAAACGAAATAAAAAGGAATTGGAAGGGACAGTTACAGGCAAGACTATGTTGCAAAAACTACAGTAGAGGTACGATCTGGGATGGAGCTGATATAATCGAGCTATTACCCTGGGATGCTGAAGGGGGGTCACAGGCACCGCGGACGGAGGTCCGCTGGCCCCGAGCACAGTAACGGTGGAAGGACCGGGAGCCACAACTGGAGAAGCAGCAGCAGCAGCAGCAGCAGGAACTGGAACAGCCACCGGAGCTGGCGAGGTTTCTACCACAACAGGCTTTCCAGAGGCAAGGATGTGCTGCTGCCTTGTCTGCAGATGCACCAGGTCGGCCTCGTCGCGCGAGCTCTTCTTGGTCTTGGCCTCAAGCTCCTTGATCCGGCTCTGGACCGCTTTGAGATTCTGAAAAAATGAAATAGCAAAACTGAACAGTTGTCCTTTAGTAGATTGTTTCTTTAACATTTACCGCCTGCTGCTCCTGCGTCAGCTCGATCGTCTGAATCTTTTGTAGGGCGAACTGTCCGTTCGGCCCCTTGACCAGGCGAGTGTTGGGAGGCAGGTTCTGGAGTGCCCTCATCTGCGAGGGGGCCCCTCCTCCCATCGACACCTGGGGCTGCTGTTGCTGCTGCGCCTGCTGCTGCTGATCGTGTGGGTCCTCCTCTGCGCTGACGCGGCGGTTGGCCAGGCTGTTCAGGAAGGATGCTTGGAATCCGGTGGTCCCAGCAGTCTTCTCCACGTTCGGCAGCGGCGCAGCCTTCGTTGGACTGCCCCCTGGTCTCGAGACTGCCACTTGCTGTGCTGGGGGCTCTGCCACCAGGGCGGCCAGCGAGGCTGGAGGTGGGAGGGAGCGAGGAGCGGCGGAGGTGGACGGTGCGCCCAAGACGTCTGGAGTACTAGGGACGCTGCTGGTGCTGTTGGCCGCGTTCTCCCCTGCTATTGACTTTATGAACTCTGCCATCTTCTCGTCTCTGCCTATCGTGAGTGTCTGGGGCTCCTTCTGCAGGTTCTCCAGGAGCTGCGATATCTGAGCGTCGGCGTCCGCGGTCTCCCGACTCATCTGAGACGAGAACTGTGGCGCCCCCGTCGAGGTGGAGGGGCCGGGGAGGCTGACGTCGGCCGGGATCACGGGAGCGGCGAACTGCTGCGAAGAGCCCGAGGCCAGGGAAGTTGGCGGCAAGGGTTGTTGTATGCTTTGAAGCAAGTTGGGGGCTGTCGCAGTGGCTGGAGCCGAAGGGACGACGACCGCCTTGTTGCTGCTGCCGAGGCCCAGGATGTTGGCGGCCTGAACTGCGCCAGGTGGAGCGACGGCGGGGGCCTTCAAAGCTCCAGAGGGATCCTGGGGAAGTTTACCGAGGAGCACAGTCGGGGTCGCTCCGCCGCTCAAAATGGGGGAAGATATCACAGGCATGGCGGAGGTGGATTGGCCGGCGACGACCGGGGAGGAGGACGCCAACGCGGACTGGACGCTGGACACCGCTGGGATCGGTATTGCAGCGCCCGCCACGGGAGCCGAAGCCGAAGCCGAAGTGCCTTGGTTGCCGGACTGTTGTTGATCCTAGTAACGGAGAAAGTAAAAGCGATAAAGACACAGCGTGATCAAGAGAGATAATGAGTCTCAGCTTTGTTCTTATCACAGCTCCACGCTTTACATATTACAAAACTGGGCAATATGCAAATGAAGGCACTTACCCTTTCCCCTCTTCCAGTTCCAAACGTGGAGAAGTCAAAGTCTTCTGGGTCAAGACCCTTTTCGCCAGTCTTTTCGAAAAAGACCTTGAGTTCATTCCGTGATCGGAAGCGCTTCCCGGAGGGGCCAATGATAAAGACTTCGTACCTGTAGAAAAACGAAGAAGATACAATAATGCCGCGCACCTTGCAGAAAATGTTTGTTGTATCGCGTACCTTCCCGCGGATGCTCCGCTCTTCCTCTGCGACACCTTCCTATGCCACCCCGCTGGAAGCCTGTCGTCTTCGTAAAGGGGGACCCTGTTTGACTCGCTCCTGCTGCTCGTAGGGTTCTTCGTCGGGGAGGACCGCGAGGCCCCGGTTGACGACGACGGTGATGCAACTGCCGCTACCGTAGCGGGCGAAGACACAGCTGCTGCTGGACCTGTCGCCATGGCGGCTACGCTTGGAGAAGCAATGACGGCTCCTTGGGAGACCGACAACACCTGCCCTCCTTCAAGAACAGCAGTTTGTTGTTGAGCAACAAAGGGTTGAGGTTGTGGAACCGAGCTCTGGAGGACGAACTGGCCATCAGGACCTTGCACCAGCTGGAGTTGTTGCTGCGGAGCAGGTGCTGCAGCGGGAGTCGCAGTGAGTGGCAAGGGTTGCTGAATTTGGGCCAGGAGTTGAGATCCGGAGTTGGATGCCAACGAGGGCGGTTGGACTGGGTCCGAGGCACCGAGGGATATTGGGAGAGCGGTTGGCTGCGTCGGCAGTTGGATGGGGGTGGATTGCAATGATGGTTGCAGTTGCTGGGGTACGACGTCCTCTACTCCCTGACTGGTCCCACTACCGTCCTCGACGCCGAATCCCTCCAGATCCAGGCCAACGTCCTTCATCAGCTCCCCCAAGTCGAGGCCGCTTCTTTGCTGCTGCTGCTGCTGCTGCTGCTGCTGCTGCTGCTGCTGCTGTTGTTGTTGTTGTTGTTGTTGTTGTTGTTGTTGTTGTTGTTGCTGTTGCTGCTGTGGCTGTTGCTGTTCCGCCTTCTTTTTGGACTTTTTGCTCTTCTTCTTTTTCCCCGTTGGAGTTGCTGCAGCTGAGGTTGAAGGCAAAGGTGGAAGAGCCGCCGTCGCCTGAGCCTGCAGGATGGTCGGGGCCGGACTGGATATCACACTGGTGGAAGAGAGCGCCACCGAGGAAGGGAGCGTGGTGATGAGGGGGGAGGGGGTGGCGACCGTCCCCAGTGCGGAAGAGAAAGGTGAAGCCGTCGCTAGTTGAGGAGGAGCGGCGGCCGCTGCGGTCATCTGCACTGTGGCCGTCTGCCCCACCGGCACGGCGATGAGCTTGGGTCCGGTCGGTGTCTGGATCTGTTGCATCTGCATCCTGCCCTGCGGGGTGATGATCTTGACCTGCGGCTGCGCTGTGATGACGCTCGGGGACCCCGCTGCTGCTGCTGCAGGGGCCGCCGCCGGGGCAGCGGGAGACTGTTGCAGCAGGATTGTCCCCGTCTGTGGAGCCTGGGTTGTCATACCGGAGAGCGAGGCAGTTGAAGGGACCGAGGCCTGGGAAACTATGGTTGTCTGCGGCCTGAGGACAATTAGAGGATTCCCGGTTGGCTGCTGGATTAGTATGGGACTGGCGGAGGTGCCCGCCGTCGCCGCCGATCCAACCACCTGACCCAGGTTGTTGATCAGGATGGGTCCGGTTGATGGGGTAGGCACGGAAGAGAGGACGCCGGCCTGATTCAGTATCAGGGAGGGTAGGGTGGTGGCCGACGTCGCTGACACTTTTCCCAGGGTTTGCTGCTGTTGTTGTGCTGCCGCCGTAGAGGAAGTAACCGTTGCCGGCTTTGGCAATAGCTGCGGCTGCTTCTGCACCGCTGTCACCGTCGCCTGGGCCATGGTCCTGATGGTCCCTCCCGGCTGCAGGGTGAGTCCACCGCCGCCGGGGGAGGAGCCCAGGACGGCGGTGGCGGTGGCCCCGGCGGCCAGGCGGGCCCCGCCCGTCGACACCGGGACTGTCCCTTGCGGCTGTAGCTGGATTTGGACCATCTGCGGCTGTCCGGGGGTGGACAGTGGCTGTCCAGAGATCACAGTAGGTTGAGCGTTGAGGATGATACCCTATGGAGAGTAAGAAATTTGGTGGTAAAATGCAGTAATGCTACTGCTGCTAGTAGTAAATTACGAACCTGAGGAGATTGTATTGTGTGAGCGCCCTGCAATCCCTTGGGGAGAGTGGCGACGGCGCCCTTGGGCGTCCCTATTGCTTGCATTGGTGCTGATGACAAAACTGTTGGAGTCCCTCCAACAAGGGAGGGCGGAGAAGAGATGATCTTGAACGAAGTCGAAGCCTGCTGCTGCGGCTGAGGAGCCGGCAATGTGACCTCCGTGGCGGCGGCGCTGGAGGTTCCCCTCCCCGGCATCTCCGAAGGAGCTCCAGCTCCCCTGCCCGCGACGGTGACTGCGCCGCCGCCCGCCGCTCCCATCGCGGCGGCGGGGACGGCGGCGGAGACATTGCTTTTGACGGCCACTGGGTTGGCGGCGGCCGGTCCTCCATCGGGTGCAGCCAAGGAGGGAGGAACATTGCTCACCCCTGAGGCGGCGGTGGCGGTTGTTGATACTGAAGGTTCTTCTGAGAAATTTGGAGGAACGTCCAACTGAAATAGTTAAGGTTCCCAATTAATACAACTTTGATTTTATTGTTTTTGAGAGCAATGAATTTGACGCACATTAATATTTCAATCAGTCTATAGGATAAGACTTAAACTTGTTTCTTACGTTTTGAAAGGGCGAAGTGTCGAAGAGCGACTGGAGCCGTTCCAGCGCCTGTTCGTCGCTGATGTCGTCTAGGTTCGGAAAGGCATCCTCCATAATTCAAGAGGCGATGACATGGCAAGACTCCGTTAAAATTCCTTCGTTCGACGTGTCTGAAACAGATTGGAAGGTGCAACACATATGGAGAAATCTTCCCTTAATTATACTGTCGACGTCTCTTGCAAAATAGAGATCTCCAACAAAATCAGGTAAAAAAAGTTATAAAGCTTCTAAATCTCTTACACGGGGTCAGCGTAGTTAGATGTATCCCATCCATTCTCATTCATTTTGCCATTTCAGCCACATTCTACATCCCACAAAACATCCCAAAATCCCCCTATTACAAACGGGTTTTTTTTGCTTTCCTAGGAAGGGGGTAGACGAGAGAAAGGTTTACCTAAGGAAAGCTGTGGAGAATTATTCTGCAACCCCAAGTACTGTATATTGTAGAAAATAGGTGCAGTACTTTGAATAATCTCCCTCCCCATAATCTGCGGATACGTGAGTAGGAAGGCGGAGGAGGGAGGAGGGGCGCAACGGTTCTGCCGAAAATGATGTGAGACCTCCCCCCCCCCCCCTTCTTCCTCGTCATCCTCCTCCGCACCCCAGCAAGTCTGGATATTCCTTGTGCCGGTCCTGTGCGGCGGGATAGCACTGCGAGTGTGCCGTGTGTGTCAGGGAGGGGCTCCGCCTCCTCCCCGCCCCCCATTGGTGCCTCCTCCGCCGAGGGAGTCTCTCGAGGCGGACCAGAGACTCTTGATTGGTGCGCGGGGGCAGGAGGGAAAGGCAGGAAAGGGAGGGAGGCGATCTAAAAAAGCTCCCCCGCTCTGCGCCCCCTGCTCCCCACCCACCGCCTCCGCTCTGACTCGTAATGACAATTTGCCTCGCCCCCGCCTCCTCCTTCGCCCCCCTCCCCCGTCCCCGTCCGCATTCGGTCCCCCACGTTTCGAGGCGAAACACCTCTCCGGGGCAGTCCTCAAACTTGAGTATCCGGGTGCAAAAATGGCCGGTTCCCGACGCCCGGACTCCCCCCCAGCCGCCCTCCCTAGTTCCGCCGTTCGGGCCGCGGCGGCAGCAGGGGAAAGGGCCGCCCGCCCTCGGCCGCAGCCCAGCCAGCCAGCGGGGAGGGGAGGGGAGGGGGGCCAAGCCGGAACACCAAGACGACAAAGTAGGCCCCGGAGGCGAACGGGACTCCATTCAAAGAGGTCTGCCCGCCCAAAAAGAGTCTTGGGAGAATGGGCCCTTCGGCTTCAAAGGAAAAATGCCCGGTAAGAGGGTCCACTTGGCCAGAGTGCCCCGCTCCCGTCGGCCGCCCTGTGACTCGACGGGCCGGGGACCCGGGCCGCCCGGAGGGGCCCCGGAACCCCCCGCCCAAGGGCTCCCCGAGACGCCCGGTCCCTCCCGGGGCGGTCGCAGGAGGTCTTTCCCGTTCTTTGGGCTCAAATAGGTGGTGAAACTAATAAAGTGTGCGTACTCACCCTCCCTGTCTGTTGGCCCGCCCGCGATCGCTCCTCGCCTTTCTTGGCTTTGGCTTTGGCTGTGTGTCCGCGCACGCCTTTTGCGTCACCGCAGCTGAAGGGGTTCTGGCGGCGGCAAA
>JAAUXV010000451.1_pt1 | contig 10528 bp, 10 predicted proteins | sample 7278181 | NCBI WGS metagenome assembly JAAUXV01 (sample SAMN14350114, study PRJNA611818) | marine sediment metagenome | isolation source: surface marine sediment (2.1m) | place: French Polynesia: Moorea | collected 2018-08
ACTTTATTCAGGTACTATCGGTACATTTGATGAGATCTTTCTCCATTCCTCCAGGGGACGGGAGAGGAAAATGACAGAAGACAAGATAAAAAACGATTGCAGGGAGGGTGGGAGGTTAAGTCCACAAGCCTGCCACATAGCTACTTGTGTACCATTGAAGAACAAGGATAAAAAAATGTATGTATTTTGTCAACGTTTCCGTTTCTTGTCACATAATCTTTGATTAATCTATTTTGTACAATAACTTTGTCGTAACTTTGTCCTAGTGAGTAGAGTCTTTAAATATGTTGCATTCTATTGCAACGTGCATATTTTCCCTTGCTTCTAGTCAAATCAATCAGACATGTGGCTAATATATGGTAAACTAAAAAAAGAATCTCATGAAGCCATATTTATGTGATTTTTCAAACGCTGCCTCTTCTCACTAAAAATGTATGTCAGTATGGCAATATTCATATTCGACCGCACAGCCACTTCCAACTTGAAGGCATTGAATAAGACTTTATTCCAGGCCTACTTGTGCAGCAAAAGCATGGAATACTAGTGCCACAGTTGAGGAGAAGAGCCTCATCGGTGTTTGGCCTCCCTCCCACCTTAGGAAGTGCAAAGACCATGACAATTTGTCAGATGTGCTTAAGAGTTCCAGCATGAATTCATCCTCACCTGTTGCTTCCTTCCCATCCCTTTCTGGCCATATTTCGCTTGGGGGGAAGAGGAGTTTTATGTATAGTTTTCTTAGTTGTCCTGGTGACGGGAGGCGTCTTGCAGTTGACTGTCAAGTTTGGTATTTTTGCCTCAATTGCTACTCTTGCTCCTGCAACCTTGTCAAATGACATCTTGGACGAGAAGTTGCCTAAGTTGATGACATTGGAGATGGAAGTTAGGGTAGAAGATGGATTTGTAGGTGATGAGACAGATGGAGATGAGGACGCCTCGGTAGTGGTGAATATGATGGTGGAGGAGGCGGTGCCAGATACGGAGTTGGCGTTGGCATCGACATTGGCAGTGGCAGAGGATCCTGCCAGTTTGGTCATGGCGGTGCCAACAGTGCCAATAGGAGCTGTTGTGGAGGATGGCGTTGCCCTTCTGGTTGTAAAGGCGATGAAATCCCTGCCCTCGTCTTCCCTGCTGTTGCACCAACACTCTACTCCCTTTCCTTCCTCAGCCCACTTCTCCTGAACGCACTTCTCCCAAGCGGATTCCAGGTTCGACTTGACTGGGATCACCAGCTGCTTCATCTAGCAAGAGCATGGGAAGCGCAAAGGTCTCCAAATGTTCACAAACTTACCTCCCAGACCATGTGTTTGGAGTTTGCCAGCCTGCCCTTGAATTTATCCTGGCATTTGCCAAAGAGGAGCAACCTAAGCTTGTCCAGCTGGTCCGGTTCCTCGTCAATCAGATCCTCTTTGCCCTCCTCCATGTCTACCACTTCAGAGATGCGGAGTGAGGAGAGCTGGCAGCCTTGGATGGACTCATTCATGGCAGATGACCCAGGGAGACAGGAGGAACAACCCTGGACCTTGATTTTTACCATTCTTGAGTAACCTAGCCCATGTGCTTTGTTTAATGATCTACCTTGGCAACCTTTTAAAGGAGAGAAAGTAGCCAACATCAATTCAAGATAGAATGCTGCAATAATATTCTTGCCTTTGTGCACAGTTCCTTCTTGAGATTGTTCCCACTGACCTTGCCATGGACAAGGTCATTAACCCGCTCTAGGAAGCAGAGGGGATTCTGGATTCCCCCATGGCAGAGGCAGTCCAGGCAACTCAAAAATAGAAAATGTTACACAGACTATGTGGTCAAGTTGTACTTTGTAACAAGTTTTCCCTCTGACGGGTTCATGGCCTGGCACTCCTCCTTGGAGCGACTGAGCCTCCACTGGCAACCTTCTCCGCACACTGATCAAACAAAGGAGAAAACATATGCTATACAAACTAGTGAAACTACCATCAGCAACATGCTCACTGCCTCTTGACTCAACTCCGTCACACTCTAGTTGGCAATGGTTTTAGTTGATAAAAAAAGAACATACTTTGTTCACAGACCTGCGGAACAGACAACATTTTCAAATCTCTCCAATAAATATGAGAAAGCTGGCTGGATACCACTGAAAATATTTTTTGTAAAGCAAAGTGAAAGGATGGGCTATATGGGTTGATTTGGGAAGAAGCATGGGATCCCACCCCAAAGTGAATTTGAAAGCCTAAGTAAAGGGGTAACTTGTTAGTTGTGACAAAGGATCCCACCCCAAAGGAAACTTTATTGGGTGGGAGATGAAAGATGAAATGGAGGAGGCACAAACTATTTTGACGTTGACCTCAATCTAATGTCCCCCCCCACACAACAACATCAAGAACAACTCTCACCGTTCTTAGACCTGCGTTCCGCACGTAATAAATGGTAACAGCGGGGCTGTGTGGTTTATGTGTGCCTCGCTCACTTGGTAATTCTGCAACTCCAGAGAAGAGAAATAAAATATTATAAATCATGTCATTTTACTCATTTGGAATATTTTTGGGCAGTCGTGAGAAACTACGAAGAATGTGGAATTTACCAAAACAGTCTCTCTGAATCCCCTCCTCCACGTGCTTCCTCTGGGCTTTCTAAGGACCAAACAGAAAGACAGAAAATTAGTTCCATAGTACAGTATTTTATAGATCCTTGTCACCTCTGCAACTTTTTTGAAAGAGTCAATGAGATCCTGAGCCTTTTCAAACTTTGGTACAAGCTCTTCGCACTCCCCATAGAAGAGCTCATGTGCCACTGTCAGATATTCAACCGCATGATTAGAGACCAATATTGTTACTGTACTATGAACATCTTACTGTCAAGAAGATTTGGCTTTACGTCTTGGGGGTTTTGTGGTATCGCACCTGGCGCTATCTGGTTAAAAAAAGGGGGAAAAGTTTGGATTGTTATAGTTTCAATAACCAAGGATGGTCTTTTTTTGTTAACCTCATAGAGCTTCAGGTCTTTGTATGTGCAAGTCGCTGCCTTCTCATATCGAATATCACAGTCAAAGGAGAGGTTCCTGAGGATAGAGCAATCTTTTGGAATAACCTCAGGAAGTCTTAGGAGAGCACAAAAGTCCATGAATTTCCTCTGGCAGTAGCAGGTCAGGGTTCTTTGTTGAGACAGTGGATCAGTCAAGATGAGACATAGTTTTCAGAATGTTTTACTGTACTTTGCTATGGCTTTGCATCCTCCCACAGCTTTCCCATCAAACTTGACTTTGCCATTTTTCTTACAGGCTATGCCAATGAAAAAAAGGAGCAGTTATTTTGTCAATTCGTAGACAGAAAGAATGTCTTTCTTTTACCGAAATCAAGCAATATGTTTTCCGACGATTGGTGGGCTAAGAAAACAACAGTAGAGAAGATTAAAACAGATATGGACATAGAAATGTGGAAGACGAAAGAAGTCTTTGGCATGGCCTGGTTTCCTATTTTCTTCCCACTATACCGTACGTGTAAATTCAGGGCAACATCACGCCGCCAACATGAACTTTTGTAAATTGTAAAGGCTCGCGGCTTGGCTTCTTTGATCCGTCTATGAACGTTCAGTTAGTTTTTTACTTAGAGCTCTATTTCTCACATCATATTTTTCTTACGCACAAAAACAATATTAAAATGCCTGAAACAATTATTTTCTAACTTTTGTCCAAAATGTGGCCACCCAAGCTTTTTTAAGGCGGAAAACTTCTTTCTCTTGCCACAGGCCGCTCGGCGTCGAGATTTCCACTTAGATCCCCCCTCCCCTCCCTCTATCTCCTCTAGATCCTCCTTCTCTAGTCAGGGAAAAGCCTCGGGAAAAACTTTTTTTCCAGCATCGTCATCGGCCCGGAAAAATGGGTGGAGGAGAGGAGGGGAGGAGGAGAGGGAAAATTCTAATATCGCGTCCGAGCGAACCGAAGGTTTTTTTCGGAAGCTTCTTTCTCCTCTTCTTCTTCTTTCCAATCCGCCACTTCTGGACGGTGGGAGGTGAAAAAACCTCCTCCTTTCGTGGTTGGATGCCAGTGGGAATCAAAGGTGGAGATTGAAAGAGAAGAGGAGATCCTTATCGAGGAAGAGGCGACAGCAAAATGGGTGTTCCACTTCGCCCGTCTCCCGCCCGGGTTGTCGTAAAAAACTTGGTGGAGAACTATTCGAAATAATTAGCATCACTTCCTCTACTTTCTCCACTTTGGTTTGCTGCAGAGAAGCAGGGGAAAAGTTTTTGTAAGGCGCCGTGGAAATAGAGAGTTTTTCTACTCGTATGTCAGACACAGTGGCAACCGACCTTTTGTCGGCTTGACGGGCCGTCAAATTCACATGTTTAGGAAAAAATATCTTTCCAGGACACAGGTACAGTAGACTGACGAAAAGGAGCCTAATTTGTTTTCTATACAAGGTGCAAGGAAACGGAAAGGAGAGATGGGAGGTGGAAGAGGCGGAAGAGAAGAGTTGATCGCTGACAAGTCAAGGTATCGCACCACAAGGAAAAGAGTTTTCAAAAAGAGACTTTTCCTTTTGGTACCACAATTTTCCTGAGAAGGAGCTGCTGTCACCCCGTCACCCCCTGAGCACCAAAACCCTTTTCAACCCAATTTTTTTGAGTTCCGTAGAGGCATCCAACCGACCAATCTCCCGACTTTTGCCCTCCCCTTTCCTATCAGGAAAAGGAAAGAGTCCACCACAATTTTTTGATGATTAAGGGCTTGAAATTCCCGGAATCCGTTCATCCCTAGCTCGGATAAAGAAGGAAAAACTGTCTCGCTTTTCATCGCCCTCCTCGGTGGCCCTTTAAATCGAAGACTTCGCGTTCGCTATTCTTGCTACGCCTTCACTTGAACCGAGTGATAACAAAAGCTGTAAAGGGGAGGTGCCCTCTTCTTTAAAGTATTCTTGAGGAGGGAACGACGAGGAAGAAGAATCCTCTTGAGCACACTCGTATGATGGGCGGGGCTCGCCCATATTCAAACGCCATATGTGTGTACTTAGTACCGGTACTTACTAAGGTACCTAACCCAAAGGACGAGGGAAAAAAAGAACGTCAAAAAGCACATCTGGGTCACCGGACAAAACTTGAAGTGTTTCTCCAGTTCCTTTGACTAAGCATTCCAAAGCACAGAGGGTCTTTAATTGGCATTTCCCGTTCCGACTCCTTGGTTCCCTAGTGGGCACGAAACAGATGATGATATGACGACCTCGTCCCTCCTTCCTTTGTGCTGTCACACCGCGGGGGTTTCAGTGGTGACTTGTGCCTTGCCCTCCCGATCTTTCTTCTCTCATGGCATTGTGCGCAAATTGATATGCGTGCAACCAAGAGGAGAGCAAAAAGAAGGAGGAGAGATCATCTCACTCGACTCCGACATGTGAAATGAATATGGGAGGAGGGAGAAGGGTGTGGCTAGATACAATGTTGGGCCTTTTGTGTCTCTGGAGGAGGAGTTTCCGTGACGAATCCTGGGCAAACATTGATCCTCCCCTTTCCCATAATTTTTACCCTCCCACGCCCTATCTCCTCCACCCACTTTCTCCGAAATTGAAATGAAGATTGCAACGTCAGGACAGGAGGAAGAAAGGAATAGGCAAAACGATGGGAATAAGAGAAGAAAACGAAGAATACTGAGATTTCCCCTTTCCCCTCTCCTCCTCCCACCGCGGCCGCAGAAAAACGGGAGAGGAGAACCTGAGCCAAGGCCCTTTCCTTCAGTTTTCTTCTTCCCTCCACAACCGCTCATCTTTTCGGAGCTGGCACCGCTCTGAACCCATTCATGCTCTTCCCCCACCCCATTCTTGGGTCACGGCAGGGGAGAGGAGGAGGAGGAGGAGGAGGAGGAGGAGGAGACGCCCTCAGTCACTCGACTTTCCGACCAACTTTTTTGCTTCCTTGCTGTGAACCCCGTTTACAGCCTTCTTCCAACGAGGGCGTCAAAGTCAAATGAGAAAGGAATATTTTTTGCCGTTGTTTGAAGGGAAATGTGTACATTGGGCAATGGGATAGAAGAAGAAGCATAGCACATTGGACACTTATTGTTCTTTTGCAGCAGGGGGACAAAAAAGTCTGATTAAAGGAGGGATATTTGCCCAGCTAGAAAAATTGAATACAGCTTCAAAGTTGGGTTTCTGCTCCGTCATCCAATGCACGGATGGGGGGAGGGAAGCAGGTACGAATTATCCCAATTGACTTCGTGGGAAGGTTGTCTTTCTTTCCCAGCACCATCTTGGAGCAAGAAAAAAACCGCCACTTTTTTAACCTCTGTAGTTGTGGGGGGTGATGCTTATTCCATCTTTTATTTCTGCATCAGAGACTTTTTTCGTGATGAATGTTGCATCATCAATGGGAAGGTAGAAATATTTCTGTCACGCAGCTCCCGCCAGAGACTCCCAATTTCGAGAAGATGAGCACTCACTAGAATGCGTTTTTTTTCTTTCTGGGCGCCGTAAGAAGAATGGTCCCTGTCCTTATGTCTTGACTGTCCTGGCAGATGGCACCAAGGGAATAAGAGAAGAAGATGCACTTTAGTGGCAAGGAAGAAGGAGGAAGGGGCGGCAAAGAACCAGTCTCGGGCGACACTCTTCGTGCAAAAAAGGTGATGGTGGGAGGGAAAAGATAATTCATGTCCTGCTCCTTCCAGCTTGCTGCCAAGCCTTTTGCACAGTTGTGAGCGTGCTTTATGACCTGTGGTTGGGCGGGCGGGCGGGGTGCGAAATTCGACTACGACGACAGAGCCAAAAAGTCATTTTTTGGGCAACGACTCTTCTAGGCTCAAAATGTTGTTTTATGTTCCTTTGTGCAAGGTGCAAGCAGGGGGTGACCAATCAGAGACATTTGGGAGCTTCCTGAATTGGCCTGTGTTGGCAATCAACAAACCTGCAATTCCTTGTATAAATTAATTGCGGCTCTCGACACAGAGACGTTGAAACATTTCGACGATAATTAACGAGCATATTTCGGTATTGCACCGACTTTTACAACCATCCACCTCCCCGCATATGAACGTTGACTGTGGAAAGTGAAAGTCCTCCTATCCCTTTTTTGCTCTCATCCTCCCTCCTCCGCATTCCGATTCCAAACTCTGACCTCTCGCTTCCTCCTTCTTTTGACGGCGACGCCGACGACGATGAAACTGATCAACACCTCTCTCTCTCTTCTTCCCTTACATGCATGGAGCTTGTCAGGTGAAGGTACAGTATCGTCTTCCTGCCGACAAGAGCGGGCGTAAATTAAACCTCCGAAGTTTTTACTAGCTTCAGGATGGTTTCAAGGGACATTTTTGCTCAGTCACGCCCTCAAACGCCCTTCCTCCGCACTCAGCTTTTGAGTTATCCTTACTCCGAAGAAGACTCCCTTTCCTGTTTTTCAAGATCCTGGGGAGCGTTTATGGGCCCCGCTTCATTTTCATCCCATGCAGCACACACGTAAGTCATGGGTTTTTCCGAGGAAAAACAGAAAGAGGGGGAGTCACTCGGCAAGTTCAACTTAATTACAAGCTCGACGGGCTTTCGAGCAAAAGGGAGGGGGAGAAGCTACAGGCACTTACTTCACTTGCATGAACGCATTAATAATAATTGTTCTTGGAACGGGGGAAAGAGAAGAGGAGGGCGAGGGAAATTTCCTAATCCAGCGAAAAAAGTTTCCCCTCTCCCTCGTTCCAACCCCCAAACAAGCGGAAGGAGGAGCCATTTCCTCTCTTCTTTTCCTTTTTCCTTGTTCTTCGTCGGGAAAAGAAAAGAAGAAGGGCGTGGGGGGGGGAGGGGAGAGTCATGAGAAGAGACACAAAGGTAGAGGGTGAAATCATGTTCAAGGAGGAGCCACGCGACATGTCTACAATAGAGGAAGGATCAATTTTTGTGTTTTCTCTTTATCGTGTCACGTTTCTCATTTCTCCATTTCCGTCGGGCGCAAAAGAAGACCACCTTTGCTTTATTGGACGAACTGTTCATCTTCCGCCTCCAGGCAGGTGCAGCAAGGTCTCTTGTAGAATGCCCAAAGTGCATCACGCTTTTTGGGCTTGGTTGCAGGTGGATGCCTCGAAAAGCCTTGTACAAGCAAGGAGGCGCCTCATTCTTCCTCCCTCCAATTACTTTATCGTGAGTTCCCCCTTTATGCCCACAAAAAGGAGGGCAAAGAAGAGAAGAGAGGCTTTATGGATGTTTCCATTATCTGAAGAAGGAAAAAAGAAAATGGGGAAAAGAGGCGTGGGAGGATTTTTCTTTCCTTTTTCCTTTTCCTCTTCTTGGAGCATTTGGTTGTGGGCGGACAGATGTTGAAAAAAAGGAGGAAGATTTGATGCTTTCTCATCTTCCTCTTTTCAAAACGTTATGAGCGAGGGGAAAGAAGAAGAAGAAGTGTTTCCTTCGTTCACTCGTTGAAGCTACCGAGATTTATTCAAAAGAGGTGAAGGAGGAAATATTCCTCTTTGAGATTCCCCACCCACATGAAGAAGCGATCGATCTGAAAGCAGCAACGACAACACGTGTGGGTGAGGAATAAATGAGGGGGCTTCGATGTACGGTGCAGGAAACGACAGCGAAAAGAACCGAAATATGTTTGCTCATTCTGGCATCTCCTCTCTTCCCACAGCCTCACCTCGAAAACGGCCAAGCGATGCATCACTTTTCTTCTTTCTAAAAACTTCAGGAAAAAATCTTCCTATTCTCTCCTTCTCCTTCGATCTTCTTGTGCTTTATCTTCGTGACTTCTCTTCTTCTTTTTTTTGTCGGCAATGCAGTTTCGGGGCCTCCAGGAGGAGGGAAGAGGAGGGAGGGGGATGACTTTGCACAGAGGAGAAAAATTCCTCTGTTGGGGCGGGGTCGAGAGGTGGGGGGAAGGGAAATAGGTTGGGCAAGACCTCCTCTTTTTGCTCTTCTTCTTTAGAGACACCTGCTTGGATATGAATTTAGCTGGAAATTTGCCCATTTAGATGAAGATATAACACGTTTTGGCAGACGTTCACTTCCAATTTGGCGAATCTGCTAGGGAGATTAAAAATATTTCGGAGAGGATGTGCAAAGAGTTTCCAAAGCTGACTTATATTGAAAATTCTCCCTATTCAGAGGAGGAGGGGGGAAGGGATGCTGGATTTTAATTTTCTTTGAATAGGAAGAGGAGAGGGAAGGAGAAAGAACTGGGCGAGAAAGTAGAAGACACAAAAGGAAAGAGAAAAAAAGACTCTCTCCAATCGATCACCAAAGGAATGGAGAAGGGAAGGGAGGGGTCCTCCGCTCTCCCCATGAATAACTAATGATTGGAAGGAGGAGGAGGAAGAAGAAGAGCGATGAAGACGTGAGGGCTCGATAGGGGCCAAGCGGGGGGTCAAATTAGGGCATGGAAAGCAGAACGCTCGGTTTGCCATATTTCGCCACGGAAGAAAGGACGCAAAAAGAAATTACATGGCAGAGAAAAGAGGGGTTGGTTGGCACCTCCACCCTCTGTGTGATTAATGCTGCAGAAGCCCCCAACGCGAAAGTGAAAAACTAATTTAAGGTTTTGTCAGACGATTTGTAAACAGCCAAGGGGGAGGGGGATTCAAGTATGTGCATGGGTGGGGGTGAGGAGGATCGAGGTGGAGAAAAAGCAGAGTTGGATATTTGTGCACAAAAACGTGTAGTGTACGTAGGCCGGAGCAAAAAAGTAATGATTTCTTCCTCAATCGCTCGTCAAACCAAGCAAACAAAAGATGCAGGTCATTATTAGCATTCTTTCTCCCTACTTATAATAGAACAAAAATCTCCCCAAAAATGACCGCGCGCGTCGAAGTCACCGCTTCTTCTTGAAAAGAGACCCCCAAGAATGTGGAGCACCCAAAAAAGCAGTCATCCCCTAACCCAAACTTATCGATGTATCCGCGGCCTCACGCGAACGAAGCCGCGAAAGACCGTCAGCCCGACCACACAATAAACCGATGGAGGAAAAATGAACGGAGGGGGAGGGATTAATAATCTCCCCCCTCACCCCAACTCACGCCCACGGTTTATTAAGGGTCCCTTTCCCTCTTTTCTTCCCTGTCAGATAGGTATTGGCCTCCCCCCCCCCCTCTCAGCGGGGGGCGACAAAGACATTAATCGTAAAAATTAAAGCGAAAAAGGAACAAAAAAGAAGAAGCGAGAGGAGAGAGAAAAATAGACGGAGATGACTCTGCAGCAATAAGCTCTCTCTGGTGTGAAAGATGGTATATTGAATCGCCTTCTAACCAACCAAACCACCATCAACCAAAAGACTGACCGCCAAAGTAATTGGAAAGGGAGAGAAGAAAAGGTCCACGTATCCATGGTCTCGTAAACATATTTGGAAACCATATTCCTTCGCTCCTCAATTTGGGCCCTTTTTACATTTCGCAATGATCTTACAACCTCTTCTCTTTTTGCGACAACTTGATTGCAATGGGTAGGGGAGGGGAGGCCATCAAGTCACGGCCCCAACTCTCTGAGAATATGAAAAAGTCCCCCTACCTCCTTTGTGTTCGCTCTGAAGACCTGCAATTTTGTCTTGCCGTTTCACAAAATCAGATGTAAGAAACGGACAACGTTTTCGGACTAAA
>JAAUXV010021929.1_pt1 | contig 10520 bp, 5 predicted proteins | sample 7278181 | NCBI WGS metagenome assembly JAAUXV01 (sample SAMN14350114, study PRJNA611818) | marine sediment metagenome | isolation source: surface marine sediment (2.1m) | place: French Polynesia: Moorea | collected 2018-08
CACGGACGGTCCGGACTGGAAAAGGGAAGGCCATTTCTTGACAGTTTTCAGTCAGTTGTCGGCTGTCCGTCTAGCGCTTGGACGCTCCGTGACAGTTTCTAACAGTGGATCTTTCTCTGTCGAAATATTTCACCGACTCGATCACAATGTGCGTCCCGTTCGTGCCCCGCCTGCTAGAGCAGTGTCACGACGTGGAGTCGAACCCGGGGCCCCTGCGCCCGGGCACCAACAAGTCCTCCTCCTCCTCCTCCTCCAACAGCTCCACCTCCTACGCTAGCATGAGGAGAGCCAGGCAGCAGCACCAACAGCAGCAGGAGCGACAACAGCGGCAACAGCAGCAACACAGTGCCTCCTTGCTGGACGACGGAGAGTTGGAAATGGGGCTGGGAAATTCCAGGGTGGACAGACTCGGTGAGAAAGCCCTAGGGAAACGGGAGGGCATAACTCAGGGAAATGGCAATAAAGTGGTCTGGCGGAGGCTCTGGAAGACACTACGCCCTATATTTTACATGCCCCTTAATATCTCATTTTGCCTTGGCCGCAATAAGAGCAGATCTGGCAGTGCCGTGCTCTAAACGACATTGGCGTAGGTCTTTCAAAAGGCCATCAGAATGACTTTATTGTGTCAATGTTCTCAAGAATTCGTTGGTGCGAGCCATGCCCTCATTGCCGTCCAAACACAACAGCAATTTCCATTCAATCTCTTGCTCGTCCTCCCACGCCCCTGGCGACACAGAGGCCTGCCCGTCCTTCAAGGCATTCGTGGAAAGTTTGTCGGCAATGCCAAGGACTGAGACAATCGCTCCCTCCCCTCTCCCTCGCGAGGCCGGTAGTCTTATAGCCACGCGATCGAGAGATAAGTTCCCACCACCACAGAACTGCACGGAGACGGACAGGACGGGGAGGATTGTGGGATAATGACAGGCAGACGCGGAGAGTTTTTTTCAGAAGAGGAGAAGGGGGACGACGCAAAAATAAACCCAGGGATTTTTGGTTGACGTACGTACAGCAGCGGCGTAGTAAGGCGAAACCAAACTTGGAAGGTATATTAGGAGAGAGGGAAGAAGGAGCAGAGAAGGATCGGTTTCTCGCGTGGCTTCTTTCCAAGAAAGGTTCGATCGAGAACTAAAAATTGCCCCTTCTCCCCTCCTCTCCCACTAAATTTGACTTTCAAAGAAGAGGGGGAAATCCCTCCTGGCCCACAACCTAGGCAGAGGGGCGGACGATAAGCCGGGGTTTGATTGAGGAGGAGAGGGGGTGGCAAATTGGTGGGGCCGATTTGGAAGGAGGAGGAGAATGAGTGCCACACCACCGCCACTACAGGGTCTTCATTCCGAGTCATGAGTCGGCCGGAATGGGACCCCGAGGAGCCATTCCTTAATGGCCGACGGTCGGTCGCTTGGTGGGGGGGAGGAAGAAAGACCGACCAGACATGCAAAGACCTCCCCTTTTGTACTAATGGCCCCGGTGGTAGCAAAGCAAAGTCGTCTTGGAAGAGCGCCGCCCCTGCCTCGAGCGGACAGTTTCTCTTCCCACTGTATATATTTTCCCCCCTGGCATATTTCCCCCGACTGAGACGGGAAGTTCAGTCGGCTTCCGCTACGATCCCCCCCGCTATGCAGTTGTAAAGCCCTCCCCCTCCTTCCAGCCGCCTTTGAGCCGGGGTCCCCAATAAATTTTGGCCGTTGTCAAGAAGTTTTTTAAACAGGCCCCTCTTCCTATTTTTTCCACGGCGGACAATAAAGGTCCCTTGGGAGTTGCGCCTCACCTTATTACAAGGAAAGCTCCTTGATCCTCCGCATCTTGCGGCGGTAATTCCTCTTGCTTAAATGGCCAAATTATGTGCAAAACTTCTCCGCCAAGCAGGGAGAGCAGAGTTGTTGTTGACGATGAAGAGGAGCTCCTCCTCCAACTCTCAAGGCCTCTCCTCTCATCAAGGAGGTGCTTGCTAGCTCTGGCTTCCCCTACTTATGGTTGCTTCTCCAGTTCTTTCCCTTATGCAGGGAAATAATTGCTTCACGGAAGAATGGTCTTTATTTGCATGGGTTGGCTTTCATGACCCAATAATATAGAATCTTTGACATTCAAAGAGTCAGATCGGAAGGAAGGCTCAATATCCCGCTTGCTTCTTCTATAATATCGTCATTCATGAGAAAATGCGGAGCAACGACAGCTTCTACTTTTTTTATTACTTTGTGCTTCCTTCTTCATTCACAGAGCGTGAGATGCAGGGCCTGCAGAACCTGCTTACGTCTCTGGACACGTCGGTGCTGGAGCTGAAGGAGAGCGTAGAGGGCATGAGGCCGGCGTACAACCAGGCGCTGCAGCTGCTGGCCAGCTCCAACCTGGCGCCGCCAGGACAGAAGAACAACCTGGTAAGGCCCGCAGGATGGATCAAAAACAAAAGGAGCCGCTGTCACGGTTGGCTGATGATGACCCCAATTCCGATATTTTTCTGCAAGAGGCAAGGGTCTTTCTCCCTTTGTTGATGAAAGGTCTCGGTCGCTCTGCAACTGTACGAAGAGTACGGAGCCAGACCTGTCTTCGCAAAGGCCAGAAGGTCGGGCGGAACAATGTTTTTGATCTTCATTTCGTTCCCCTTCTTATTTCTGCAGGTCTTCCACGGAATAGCGCCGGACGCCCTTGAGCTTCAGATGGAGAGTGAGCCCGAGTTTTGTAGAGACGTCCTGGAGACGAGGATAAAGATGGTGTTCCGGGAGCACCTCAGGATATCCAGGGACATGCCGCTCACTCAGGTGAGCCCACGCCGAAAATGAGCTGGTCCAACCGGCACCGTGCTTAAAAAATCGAGTTTGAAGTGTTGTTCTTCCCTGCAGATTTAAGTCAACTCTTGTAACTGCAGATCTAACTCACACAATTACACAATTGAAGTTTCCCTTCCTTTTTATTCAAATTGGCACTGGATTCAAAAATTAAAATATAAAGTTTCAGCTTATTTTTTCAATCCCCTTTGTAATTTTATTTTATTGATAATTGATTTGAAAAGGTGTACCGCGTGGACCTGCCCGACAGCGACCTGTCCTCTAACTCTGACGCCCCGCGCCCGCTGGTGGTTGGCTTCAAGAGCCTCAAGGACCGGGACAACATCTTGCGCCACACCAACCTTCTCCGCAAGGAGGGGATCTTCATCACCGAGGACACCACAGGAAAAAGGGCGCCCTGGATGAAGCCAGCAGGCGGAGGAGGCGGAACGGGATCGCCCAAGAAGCAGCAGAGGAAGGATGGCCCGTCAAGGTGAAAAAAATATAACTTGTAAGGAGTAAAATATTTCACTTTTCTTATCAATCAGATCGTCCGGCGTTGCCGCCAGCAAGAGAAACGAAGCTGCTGCCTTGCTGGAGTCCGACCACATGAGCAGCTGCAACTCTGATTACGCTCCCTCCAGCCACTCGGGCAACTCCTCCAGCGGGGCATTTACCGATGACTAAATGTCAAGTACAGTACTGTAGTGCGACGAAACTCAAACAGACATATTACCCCATAACAAAATCCGCATGGTTGTTTTTTCTATCTTATATGAGCACAGTACCCAGAAGCGAAAGAAGAAACGATCGGGGGAATAAAAACGTTTCTCAAAAGAAAAGAAAAAAACGACACGCCAACGAACATGGACAAAGTTTACATAGCGGCAGACCTATATATTTTTCCTCACCTAAAAAATTCGAGACAAGAAAAGGAAGCGAGAACTCGAAAAGGCCGAAGCTGCGATCCGCGCGATACCCTCTGAAAAACTTCCCCTCTCTCCCTCCAGCGCGCGGATTAACAGACGAGTATTTGGGAAAACAGGCCAATGTTATCATATCGTCGAATTCTTCTGGCAAGCAATTTTGTTAATATGAGAATAATAATAATGTGGTAGCGGCATGGATAAATGACAATTGTAATTGCGTATCGCGAGCTAGCGCGCGTGTTCGTTCTCCCTCCCCGCAGCGAGTAAAGGCCCCTAATTCGTCGTCATTCGTCTGTTTGAAAAAACCCACAAAAATATGAAATAAGTGAAGAATAAAACGTACCTTATAAAGTCTCCTCGTTTCCTAGAGCGTGCACTAGAAAGGTTTTTGCTGGTTTTCTTCTTTTCGCCCGAACTGGGGTTGTGAAAGGTCTAACAGTCCGGGGATCAGAAGAAACGAGAAAAATTACTTCGATTTAAAGAATGTTTGTTGATTGTGGAAAGTATGGAGGACTATGATTTTCCCCTTTCTCTCTCGCTTTGACTACTGCACAATCTCTCCCTCGCTTCGCACCTATTCGCACACGACAATCGCCCAGGCGCAACTGAAGCGATAAAAAGTGATTTTTTTTCTTTTCTGACAGCCCGCAGCAGCGACAAAGCATCGTTCAAAAAATTATATCTTCTCTCTTCTATCCCTCTGCGTCGGCCATGGGAGCTACAAGTCCAGCGGAGGCTGATTCGGAGGCTGCCGAGGAAGAGGCGACGGCACCTGGGGCGGACGCGACGGAGCATACGCTGACCCTGATTCCCCTGGCGGCCATCTGGGCCTCCATGTCCTTATCTTCCCGCTGGTAGCGCCTCTTATCTCTCTCCAGCATGGCCTGCAGCTTCTCACGCTGCTCCGAGATGAGCAGCAGCTCGCCCAGCACCTCCCCCTCCCGCGCCACCACCTCGGGGCTGCGGGAATCCAGCATGAGGTGCTCCCTTAGCTCTGCCTCCAGCTTGGCGGAGCGGTCCTCAAGCTCCAGGTGCTTGGCCTGCACCAGGAGCTCCTGCTCGCGGCGCACTAGCTGGTTCTTCTCGGACAAAAGCTGCACCCAGCTCTGCAGGAGTTCAGGGTCGTGCTGCTGGCTTCCGCTGCTGTGGCGTTTGGCCTTGGCCGAGTCGACGTCGTCCTCTCCCTCTCCGCGCAGGCTCTGCTCCGCCTTGATTCCTCTCTCCTCCAGATCCCTGTGCTGCACCTCCGTCTCTTCCAACTGGCGCTGGATCTCCTGCGCCCGGCGCGCCCTCTTGACCTGCGCCACCCTGGCCTGTCGCCGCGCCGCCTTGGTGCCGCCGCGCCGCAGGATCTTCTCCAGGATCTCCGGCGGCACCTTCCTGTCGTCTCCGCCCCTCCTCAGCTGCTCCTCCCTGCGCCGCAGGTCGGTGGAGCAGATGGAGGAGGCGTCCTCCGGGGACTCGTTCTCCTCGTTCTCGCTGGCGGCGTTGGCGGACGACGACGCGTTGGAGATGACGGAGGAGGCGGAGGCGGACTGCTCCAGGCCGATGGCGATCTTGCGCGAGAGCGGTACCGGAGGGGTGGACGGGTGGGAGGCCTTCAGGTTGAACGGGGGCTTGAAGGAGGCCCCTCCAGCTCCGGACGGGGGCTCCTTCTTGGGGGTGCTGGAGGAGAGGCTGCCGAGGCTCCCCAGCTCGGATATGTCAGCTCTCGGGGCCTCCCCGGAGGGCGGGGAATCGGGGGTGGTTACGGAAGCAGCCCCCTTCTTGACCGGATCCCGGTGGGCCGAGGCAGAACGGGCAAAGTTCAAGCGCGGAAAACGGAAATTGCCGCTCTGTTGCTGCTGCTGGGCCCGGAGTTCCTTAGGCTGGTGGCGGTTGTTGTTGTTGATGTTGCTGGCAGTGTCGGGTTGCTGTACGGACGAAGATGCTCCTGAAGCATTCAACTGCTGGTGCGAAGAGGAAGACGCGGTGGCCGCATCCGGGTCAAAGACGCTGAGGCTTCCTCCGCGAGGGTTCCTGGCCACAGAGCTCAGAGAGGAGCTGCGGCTAAAGATGCCCGAGATGGTCTTCATGAAGTTACGCTTGTCCTTGTTGTTGGACGAGGAGGATGAGGACGTCTTGTTGCCGTTGTTAGCGGGGGACTTGGCGGAGGAGGCGCTCTTGGACAGAGACTCGTCGGTGGAGTCGATGCCGTCCATGTAGGAGTCCATGTCGCAGTTGGAGTGGAGAGAGGTGGTTGGGCTGACCAGCTCGTCGTTGCTCTGACTGCTGGGAGCCCCCTTGGCCGCCGCGGTCTGTGTACCCAGTGGCTTGATCATGTCCCCTCTCTCCACCCTGGCAGGAGGGGCCGCCGCACTCGTGGCGGGCTGACTGATCTGCCTCTTCACCGGGGTGCTCTTGGCGCTGCTCGACTTCTCCTCGTCGATGAGAGGGAAGTTGGCGCGCTCGAATCTGGAGGACCGACTTGGGGTGGCGATGTTGTCCTTGGCGGCTGCGGGAGCGGAATTCATGGGCTTGGAGCTGATCTGGCCTCTTGCCGGAGCAGTCATGCTGCCCCTGTACACCGTAAGTGAGGGAGGGGGTTGTCTATTGGCTGGAGTGGCCGCCGCCGCGGCAATCTTGCTGGACGATCCCACCGGTCTCTTTGCCAGATCCCTGACCGGGGGCCGTGGCACCTTCGGGGTCTCTGCCGGCGCCTCGTCCGGGGGCGGGGGCGGGGCGCCAGAGGTCGGCATCGTCCTCATCAGTCTCCGCGCGGCGCTGCTGGAGCGCTGCCTCGACTTGCTGTTGAGGATGAGGTCGTGCACCACGCTCTTCTCCTTTTGCTTGTACGTGTTCATCTTGGCGATGCGCTCGTTGGGATCCCGCTCCCGGTAGATTTTGGTCACGTCGTCCTCCGTGAACACCGGAGCACGAGGTTCCTCCTCTTCCTCTACCTCCTGCACTTCCTGTTCTGCAGCCGTAGGAGGAGGGTTTTTGCTCTCGTCTTTGGCCTCTTCCTCGCCGTCGTCGATGAGGGCGATGTTGTTGATGTCGACAGGACTAGACGTGGCCAGGGGATCTCGCCCCCGATTTTCACATTCTTCCTCTTCCTCCGTGCAGTCCTCCAACGGGGGCAGGGAGGTCGGTTCCATGGGAGGCTTCTCCCCTTCCTCCATCTTTTCCTCTCCGACGATCTTGCTCGAGTCGTCGGCGGTGCCGGGGGTGAGAAACTCGTCTTTGAGATCTTCGGCGGCTGTTGGGGGAGAGGTGATTGCGGACATGGAGGGGTTGACGGCGTCGAGGACTTCTCCGCCAGAGACTCCGTCCTCTCCTTCTTCGCAAGACTGAAAGTCGTCGTCTTTGGCAGACGATGTTGACTCGTTCAGGGCCAAGGGAGCTGCTAGGAGAGATGGCGCGGCAAGGTTCTTCTTCTCATCACAGACTTTGGCGGCCTTGTCGCCATCGCCATCTCTCACACCTATCACATCACGCTTCTTGCCAGCCTGTTCGTCAGAGGATTTCTTTTCTTCCCCGACCGGAGGCAACGACGGTCTAGCGGAAGACTCTCTGGTCTCTCCCCTCTCGGGAGAGGGCTTGGAGTCTCCGCTCTCCGACGGGGGACTGGTGATCCCCACGGACCTGTAGACCGGAGGCGCCGGATACAGCGAAGAGAAGGAGCTGCCCGGCATCCCAGGCGGGCTGACGATGCCAGGCGACGTGGGGCCGTTGGCCAGAGACGGCGAAATCTTTGGTTGTCCTCCAGAGCCCTCCGCTGGCTTCTGGCTGGCCTTGAGGAAATGCTGCATCTCAGTGGAGGGCTTCTCAGCCGGCTTGAGTAGCTTCTGCTGGTTGGAAAGCCGGTCCATGAGGGACTTGAGTCGGTCATTGCTCTGCGCCTTGTCGTCCGAAGCCTTCTTCTTGGCGGAGAGATCAGTGGACGCCTCGCTCACCCAGTTTTTCTTCAGGTTGAGCGCCCTCCTTGTGGAAAAGTCCTGCACCTTCACCGTCGAGCTCTGCTGCTCGGTGCGGAGCCGGTCAGAAAGGTTAGGGGTCTTGTACTGGTACTTGTTGGAGTAGGTGAGGGTAGGCTCGTACTCCGGCGCCTGCTGGTTCTGTTGCGACGGGTCCGCCGGAGCAGGGATGAGGTGCTGCGCGTAGATCCTCCGGGAGGCGCCCGGGGATTCCGGCCCCACCACGCGCCCCTCCTCCAGTTCCTTGTGGAACGGGTTGGGCCGCCCTTCCGAGTCCGTGAACTCGCACTCTGTGGCGGAGGCGCTGGAGAACTCGTCTTCATCTTCTTCGGATTCAGTCTCCGTTTCCGTCTCTTCATTGGAGGAGAGGTCTTCAGATCCCACCTCAGTGCTGGTGTCTGAGTCGTCCGTCGTCGACTGATGCTGCTGCTTCTGCCTCCTGGTCCTTGAGCTCCTGCCTTGGTTGAAGTACCTCCTGGCCGGCGGGGGCGGCGGGGGCCTGCTGGGCCGGTCGCCGTCCTCATCCTCGTCCTCGTCGTCTACGTCAAAGTCGGAGTCGTCGCTGTCGTCGGACGATTCGTACTCGGCCTCGTAGTCGAGCTCCCGCTCCTCCGAAGACGAGGACGAATCGCAGGTACTTGAGGAGATAGTCCTGGAAGAGAAGCAATGGCAAAAGTGAAGTGTACCCCAGAGACAAACAAAAACGCGGGACTGATATCACTGAATCGATGAAAGCTGCGGTGGAAGTAAGAAGTGTCAGTGGCTTTTTGGTGCACGAGGTTATTTTCTACCGAATGGCAGGAGGACAAAGAGTAAGCGGCTCGTGAAGCAGGTGGATCTTGTTACAAGACCAAGGACAAGGGACAGTGTATATTGTTTTGAAACTTACTGGCATTTCGTCGTTACTCTTTGCACCTCCATGCTTTCGTTGCCCGACTTTAGTCGCAAATAATGGGGTAAGCAGCTCGTGATACCCTACACCACTTTTTTCTAGTAATTTTTGCTCTCGGTAGTTATGAAACGCCGCTGCAAGCACCGCCAGAAACACCCGCGGTTTTTCCAGCAAAAAAGAACAAAACTCGCACCACCAGACCGCAGTTTATGTTTCGCAAGCAATGCAGCAAAAACAAGCTTTGCGAGAATGCAGTTCTCACACGGAGACTGCGAAATAAGCCGACACTCTTCACTCACCTCTTCCTGCGACTCCTCCCGGCGTTCTCATAGTCCGAGTCTTCCTCGTCGTCGTCGTCGTCCGACAGATCCTCCCTCCTGGCTCCGGCCGGGGCGTACTTCTTCATCCACTCCTCTCTAAGCTGCCTGGCCTCGTCCGCCGTTAGCGGGCGGCTCTCAGGGCCGTCCTCGTCTTCCTCCTCGTCGGAGTCCGTGTCGAGGTCGCTGACCGAGTCCTCGCTCGTGTCCCCGCTGCCAGCCTTGTTGTCTTTGTCCTCCCCTTCGCCTCCTCCTCCTCCTCCGGCAACGCTGGAGTCTTTTGCGTCCTTGGACTCGTCCGACTTGCCAAAGTTCCTGCTGGCCCACTCCTCCTCGTCGATGACGCTGGGGACTTTCTCCTCCGACTCCAGGGAAGCCTCGAACTCGACCCTGGGAAAAGCGGGCAAAGACAAAAGGTTGTTTCAAGCCGTTTAAACAAAAGCTGGGTTGAAATCGTGTCGGCAAAGCAAGACGGGAATATTGCGGCAGAATCTCATTTCCAAGACAAATAAGACCGTTCCTCTTCCCTCCCCCTCCCCTCATTTCCAAGCCGTCCATTCCTGAAACTCCGCACATTTATCCCACTTTTTTAACCACCTCTCCTCCCTCCGTGCCCGCGAGACTTCTTTTCACGCATTTCGTCTGTTGTTCCTCAAACTCCCACAGCGGTTGGGAGGGTCTGGCCCTGGGGATAGCGAAGAAAGACAGGGCGGGGGGAGGAGGAAAAACTCCTTAAGCAAGGGAGAAAACGGAAAGAAGAAGTGGGAGGGGCGCTAGAGATTGAATTAAACTTCCCACGGTGTCTACAGGAGCGGCGCCGTGATGAACGGCGTTTAAACGAGGGAAAGATGTACTACATAGCGTACTAGGAACATGGAGAAAACAGCGAGAGGGAAAATTAACGCATCACCAGGCACCTCCTACACATACCAGGAAGAAGAAAGGGGAGAGACAACTTTCTTCCAAGAGCTGCAATAAGGATGGAGCCAAATCACGCCACTGCTGCCTTCCTCTATGACAATATTGTGAGGAGTACCCATCTGTCATTTCCGTCTATTCCTCCAATCCTTTGCATGCCACGGGCTCCACCCATGACAACACCTGTCTGCTGCTGCAGCGTATTATTCACTGTCTGAACGGCGAGGGTGGTTTGCTTCACTCGGGCGCGTCTGCCGCTGAAATTACCAGCACGTACGTACGCAGGTACTAAGGCAACCCTTCTCCCCCCCTTCATCCGTCATGCGATTTTTGAATGAAGGGAAAGGGAGGAGGGGGGGAGGCGATTCATGGAACCGAGCAATGTCCAAGTGAGTAAGGGGGGGGGGAAGAATACGAACAGGTCTGAATAGAAAAAGCTAGACTTGCTCGACATTTTGCAGGGTAAAAAGACTTGGAGGAAACTTCTGTCGTCGCTACTTCGATCCCTAACCTAATTACACATTCAGCTTCCGTTCGCCTATCCAAACTTTTTTTTACTCCCACGCAAAATAGGCAGCTGTTTAGCATAAGACCAGACCGATCCCACAAAAACGCCCCCTTGCCCATCAATCAACCAATTTTTTTCTTCAGACCTCTCCGGCGTGCTGCCCCTGCGGTCGTTGCCGAGCATGAGCCTCTGTCGGTGTCTGTCCGTGAGGGAGTCGAGCACCGAGTCCTTGCGGCTC
>JAAUXV010075243.1_pt1 | contig 10509 bp, 3 predicted proteins | sample 7278181 | NCBI WGS metagenome assembly JAAUXV01 (sample SAMN14350114, study PRJNA611818) | marine sediment metagenome | isolation source: surface marine sediment (2.1m) | place: French Polynesia: Moorea | collected 2018-08
CATGCCAATATTTTAGTCAGGATTTTTAGAAAAACCACAGTTGACTAAGTCACGCCCACTGAGCCCCTTTCCACTACCCTGCTGCATGCCAATCACTTAAACCAGCTTTAAATGCAATCGTCCTTGTTGACTTTACATTTCCACACATCCAAGATGGGGGGATTTAATTTGAGTTCAACTAGTTCAACTAAGCTTAGAGATCATGACCTTAGTAGTAACACACATTGGAAATCGGGACAAGTTGTTCATGACAGTGGAAATAATCAACTAAACCGCACTCTATGCTGTCTAATGATAGAAATCTTGAAGTGCATCTAATATTAATTTCCCGATGTATTTAAAATGTATAGGAATTAAAACTGATTCTGATTATAATGTGCTAATATTCAACAATATAAACAAGACATCTATTTTGTATAATTAAACTTTGCAGGTTTTGAAATTTGGACACTTTAATTATTATATGTTTATGTAAATAAGACAAACGCAGGAGATCTAGAAACACTGTACTTGAAAGGCGCAATTTTTAGTTTTTTGTAACTGATCTAGATCAGCTTGATAGCTATCAAAATCAACATCAGCTTATAAATGGTGGATATCGATACACATTGTCTTATGAGAAACTAGCTGCTATTCCTTGTGAATATTTGGTAAGTTATCATACTTTATTCATGTAAGCCTAATATAAGTTTATTATTATTATTATTATTTTATTATTATTTATTTACTTATTTATTTTATTCACTATTATGTTCAGTTACCGGTATTTATTTTCAACAATATAATTAGGTAAAACACAGTAGTACAGTAGTAAAACCAAAACAAAAACAAAACCACACACACTACAAACATGTTTTAAATAATTATATTCTACTGCATTCTTTATTTTGCATTTTTCTCTTCATAGGTACATGTAAACAAACTCATCACCCAATTGGATGTTGCAAGCTACATTGTAGTTCTTCTACAAATAATTTCCACATCATTTTCAACCATTCAGACACTATAAAGTGGTAAGTTAGTTTTAATACAAACAAAGGAGCAAAGTATTATACTTAAAACAAGATGACGGTAGCTGTAATTTTGTCTACTTCAATTTCACTGCTGACTATTTAAATAACAGGTTTGTTTTCTGTAGCAAGTCCAAAAACTTATAAATTCAAAATGCTTTTTAAAAATTATCATTATTATTATTTTATTACCTTTTTTAAAACTTTTGTTCAGGCACTGAAGTGAAATTTTAATGTTATTTGAAAATATTTCAAAATGCAAAGCTCATGTTGATCAATTTCAATGCTCAAATATGCACTGGAATTGATTCGAACCAAAAACAAAATTTCAGGGAAATATTTTTAAATTTTTAATTTTGCAATTTGATTTTGGTTTTTGAAAAAATCAAAATAAAAAAAAAACAACATTAAAATTATGCGATAATTTGTGTCAAAAAGGTACATGGATTGTAACACAATATTTTATTTTTTATATCCTTACTAGTATTTGACATATGCATACTAGTCCATTCATACATGTATAGATTCTTTACAAAAGAAGTGGTGCAATTTATACATTTGCACACAAGTTAACATAATGTTATCTTATTTTTTCTTTCAGAATAAACCATTTTTTGTGCACATACAATTAAGTAATAGTACTGATAGCAGAACTGATCAAATCTACTACAAAGCTGTCCACTATACAATACAGGTAAGTAATTTACATTCATAATGGCAATGAATGTCAGACCAAATATCATTAAAAAGATAGCCTTATTCTTCAAATGGTCAGGACTGCTTTTCAAAGAAATTAAATTTGGAACGAAAAGGAAATGAAGATAATAATTAGTGTCAATTTATGTGTTTTTTTCTTTCTTTCCTTTTCTTTGCCCTATCTTGTAAAGGTTCCATCTTTGGCATAGTATTTTGGACAAAAGCAGTTGAAGATCGAGGACGGACCGAAGAAGAAAGCATACAGATAATAGTAGTTTAACAACTGATTCATTACAGACCGTGTGTATGTAACAATCCTGGTTAAAGCTCTCTGTTTTGTTCATTTACTACAGTACTTATTATACATGTGTAGTAATACAATATATTTCTACTAGATATCAGGTTTGAATAATATTTAATTTTACTGTTTAACCACTTTTTTACTGTATAATTCAACAATTATATTTGTTATCTATTATACACTGATAGGTGTGAAATTAATTTAAACAAGAAAGTATTACAATACCAGTACTATTTTAGAATATCAACATTGCAAAAATGTTTAACCATCATTTTCGGAACGAGTGTGTGTATACGACAGGTAAATTTTCCTGTGCGATTGATACAATTTTAGAATTATTTTATTGGTGCTTGTTCAAATCATCAGGCCTGATAAATCTTGTAACAATTGGACCCTTAATGCAATTACTTCAATTAGCATGTTCCTCTATGGACTGTGCAAAGTCAGAAGAAGAGTTAAGATGTATCCGTAATCCCGTCTGGAATTGGTGTGTTGATAACATTAAGTCCTTTGCCCCCAAAGGAACAATAGATGCCACTTTAACTGATATTTTAAAGTGTATAACCACTACCGATCAGGAAAGGAATTTCTTTGCCCTTACTTATAAAATTACATGCAAATGTGTTTCTTGTGATGGAATAATTGACTTGCCGCCCCGACATTATTGTCCAGTATACTTATATCTTCCGGAACTTCAATTAAATAACTATAGCGTAAAGGCAACGTTAGCCAGTAACATAGAGAACCCTTGCAAAAATTCACCTATAATGAGCGCATGCAAAAAGTGTAATATTCCACAGAGGACCCTTTCTTTTGTCAAAAACAGTGTTGATCTCCCCCAATACCTATTTTGTGTTCTTCCAAACAAGGCAAATTCTAGAGATATTGAGAGTGACATTTTTGTTGAGTATGATATGCAATTGCAAAATTCCTGTTACAATTTAGTAGGGGCGGTTCGATCCAAAAATGATCATTTCACATGTGCAGTGAAAAAAGGCAATGTATTTCATCACATTGACGATTTAAATGTAAACCATGTTTCTCATACTAATATCGATTTGAACAATTTATTAACGACTAGGCCAAGCCACCCCGATGGATACATTTCAAATGGAGATGATGGTTTCTTTCTTTTTGTTTATGCAAGAGCAGATTCGGAAAACCAAAGTCATACTACTGCTGCTCAATCTTTCAACAGTGATATCACATTTAGTTCACAAAAATATGTAACCCAACAGGAACAGGTTCAAGTAAATTTGCAAAGCAAGAAAAAGTCTTTGCATACAAATTCAGGCAAACAACACAACCCCACAAGCCAAAATTTGGAGGATCGCAATTCATTAAATCAACAAAAAATACCAAAATCTGAGTCAAGTGGAAATTTGAAAATGTCAAAAAAATCCAAAGATGGAAACCATCACAAAAAACAAAATTTAGAGAATCGCAATGCATTACCGCAACCAAAAATACCAACATCTGAGTTGAACGGAATTTCAAAGGGGTCAGAACAAGCAAAAGATGGTTCCCTTCAGAAAAGTAAAAGCGCCAAAGGCAATTTAGACACCAATCTATCCGCTCCCTTTCCAAGTGCAATTTTCAGACATACCCATTTATACGAGTATAAAAATAGACTGTATATGTCTATTACTGATTTCTTCAAAAAAATAGTTCAAAATAATAACAATCAGCAATGGCGTTACAAACCCCTCTTAGCCTTGATAGAAAAGGCTGGCTTTAAAGTCAATGAAGAATTAATAAAACCCGAAGAAATTAATTATCAGATACCATGTAAAAGTAATGGTAGTGTGCAATATAGTTTAATATCAGTTAAAGCAGTATCTTTATTTATTTCAAATCCTTCATTTTATGGGAGGTCTAATGATGCACAGAATATTGTAAAAGAATATTTGAATTTCATAGAGCAATCGATTTTAGGCAAACACATTTCAACGATATCCTCTACCTCTAATCCATCACATCAGACTGGTCTTGATGATGATAATCCAAAAAGCACTTACCACTTGTTTAAAAAACAGCCCCAATTCCAACACACTGCTAAATTAAAGAAAGCTTCATATCCCCAAAACCGAACTATTCACAATCGTGTGGCATTGCAGCAAAATGCAATTTCCCAGTTAACTCAACAATGTCACTTTGGCTCCAAGGAATCGTTCAAAACTGCTTTATTGTATGATGTTAGTAAAAATGTAAGTGTTCAGAAACGTAATGAAACAATATGGGACGGCCATTTAGAAAAGGAAGACCTGGTTGACATATTACAAAAGGTGCCCACTTCTTCTGGTGAACCATACCTCCACGTGATAGCTAAAAAGAAAGCCGCTGACCTACTTTTCCTAGATTCTTTAAAACTTATTAATTTAATAGACACTTGCAATGCAAGTGAGCTTATAGGCAAATTGCGTTCTTTGTTTCCCAGATTTATTGATACGGAGAACAATAGGTCCAAAACTAAAAAGTATCTCCGTGATGAATTCAATGCTGTGATGCAACCAACACGTACCCCAACTGGCTGGAGAATTGATCCCATGCACCTATACTTTGGACTGAAGCAATTGTACTACTGGCGATCTACCGATGATTGGATAAAACTTTGGATGGATGGACGGGAAATTGGTGATCGCAAAAGTTGTGCAATCGCATTCAGTTTTATTAATAATGATCAGAAACTAAACGGGATTGATTTTCATAGCACAGATGATATCTGGCCTATATGTTTATTTTATGGAGGTGATGATCGGTGGAATTTAGAATCAAACATAGGTACAAGTGGGGGGAAACCAGGATGGCTTGATAATTGGGTACAAGACCTACAACAGCCAACACCCCCCAGTCCCTCACATTCTTCAGACGATTATGATGCGAAATATACGACTAAAGGACCAAATACCAAAGTATTTCTTTCGGCCGACTCAGCATGTTTGGATTCAATAGAAGGTGAGGCAGGGGAATTACATCCACTGTCAACTTTTGGATTCAACATGTATTCAAACCAGCACAAAGACACAAAACAAGACTATGACAAAACTACTGGCCGTAGGTCTGATTTAAAAAAGACAATTGACCGAGACAATCCAAATTCTTTGCTTCCCAGTATTCCTCTCAATAGGAAAGTTTTGTGTATTGACCACTGTGCAGCTCGTACAGTTGGTAAACTTGTAGAACTACGACTCAAATCCATCCAAGAACTAGCAACATCAATCACACCAAAAGAACTAGGTGCTACAGCTGCAGAAAACAGTTTAGCAAATTTCAAAAATAACATGATTAAACGAGGTGTAAAAAAAGCAGACCAAATCAATATAAAGACTACAGAATTTAAAATTAACAAAAAAGATGCCCATGTTTTACTTGCTCCGCCAGAAAAATTTATTAACGAATATAGTCCCCTATTAGCAGGTGTAGCATCCACAACCAAGAACTTCACACTTTGTCCCGAGCTTCAGAAATGGTTAGGCCATAAAGACTCCCAAATTAGTGAATACGCCCTCGAATGTGCAATATGGGAAAACATGTACCTAATGCACAATACCCTTCGTGAATCCGATCCATCTCCAACATTAAAACAAGGAGCCCCCAGCATATCAACAGACCCAACAGATTACAAATTTGGATTAACATATGAAGAAGTTTTGAAATACATAGAAGCAGCTGATATTTTTCATCGTTTATTTCTGTTAAGGTATGGGCAAAAAGCCATGACCCCCTATATGATCAAAATGATCGACATTGTTCCTGAGCTTCTTAACACTCTTCCAGTGGCATCTTTAATGAGATTTGCCACTGAGCAGGGTGAGCATCTCCACTATATACAAGGGTGCTTTTACTACCAACATACCCAACGTGGGGGTGCATATAAGACCACAGATCCCAATTACGAGATGCTCTTTTGGTCATTTCGTGTGTTACGTAGCCGTTTGGTAGAATACACCAATTCTTCGGACGTCTGTAAAAAAAATGCAGGCGAATTGTTTCTCAACACCTGCAGACGGATATGGGCTGCAACTATCTTTCAAAAATATTGGAGAGGCAAATTGGCTGCAACTGCCTTTCAAAAATATCTGAGAGGCAAATTGGCAAGAAAGGACACTAGTGACGTCATCACAAGTTCAGCTGAAAATGATGCAAACTTAGACGTGAATGATACAAGTGCCTCTCAGTCTACCAATCACAAATACAATGATATCATCATTGTTGGTAGTATACCAACTCATTTAGTGAAGAGGCATAAGAGTAAAGAAAACATCATTCAAAAAATAAAAGAAACAGGAGTCAGGAGGGTCTTCACCAATTTCCCTGCAGATAGAATACCAAAACCCAGCGTTAAGATGTCCTTTACTGTTGTATGTGACAGAAGTCATGTAAGCACAAGCAACAGGAAACCGCCAAACAAAATATTAGTGAAATCTGCTAAAAGAGGGTGGAATATAGTTTCTTTTGATTTCTTAGATGATTTGCTTTCCAACAAAGTTGCTTCAATAGGACCACATAGACTGACTTCTGAATTCTGTAAAAAGTATAATATACAAAGATCAGCAAGTCAACCCACCCATCGTCATGCTGGTGGCCCTGGGTCTTTGTTACCATATTCAGAACTAAAAAGAAAGAAGCGCATGCAAAATTTTGTTCGTCGCAGCAAAAAAGCCAAAATTCCAAAACAACCTTGTGGTCCATATATTCAATTTCTAAAAGACAATTTGAGAAAGATGGACCCATCAAAATCATTTTCTGAAAAGAGACAACTGTTGAAGAATATTTGGAACAGAATGAAGGATGATGAGAAAAGGAACTATGCACGTGCTGCAAGATTGTCTTATGAATTGAAGAAACACTTGGAATGATTTTCCCACATGAGTATGAGTATATTACAAGCTTCTTTTGCATGAGTCGATTGGTGTGAGTGTGAGGTCTGAAATTTGGCTTATTTTTATGAAATTTTCAAATTGTTTCTTTTTTCGTATTATGTGCAAGCCTCCATGCCTTGTAGTTGATCATCATATCCCTGTAGGATGTGGTCTTAAGAAATCCGGATTTCTTGTTTTGGACTTGTCTTTTGATTTGTTTTGTTTTGTTTTTGTTTTATTTTATTACGTGTGTGGGGATCTGTGTTTTTATTATAAATTTTATAAACATGTTACACATGTATTTTAGTTCTGTCAGCTGAAGTCTTTTTTCTTCTTTATTCTTTGATTTGCTAAAATTATCAATTTAACACACCAAACACAGGCCTTTTTAATTTTTTTTCACATGTTACTTTGATTCCACCAGATCTATTTCCTCCAGCTGAATCAAGAATTTACTCATATTGAATCAATTATTAATCAGCATACGGTATACTTTGAATTCACACAATATTATAGTATTTTTCTTGCAGATCGATGATTTTTAACTGTATTTAAATGTTTCAATATATGACTGAATAGATATCATGTGCAATATCTGATTAATTAAAAAAATCAGAAATGTTTTATCCTTTCACAACCTATTCCCCAAGAATTGACACTGTTATAATTATGTCAACCAGGTCTTTGAAGGCAATCATTAAGAAATGAATGATTTTTAAATGATGAATCTAATACATGTAGTATTTTTTAAGTGTAGAAATTCAGTATTTTTAATTACCTCTTATAAAAATTTCTTGCTGTTATTTGCTAGTCTCGTAAAATTGGACTTGTAAGTTGCACAATTTTGGTTGTACTTTTAAGATTTAAGCATTACACCATGTTACTTTTGTATAATTTCTTTTACTTACTTGTATATTCTAGCTCCTTTTTTGAGCACCCAATTTTGTTGGTCCCTGTTATCTTAACTCTTCTTAGACTTGCTCATTTACATTAACAATAAACCTTGATGAATACAATCATTTATATGATTAAACCAACCGGTTTAAACACAATTGTGACCTGCTCTGACGAACCAGGGAACAAGTCGGGGAGCGACAAGTTTCTCATTAAAGTACATTGGGTATGGCCTATACTGGTCATGCAATATATTATACAGCTAAAAGGAGAAACATCTGCCTAGCGACTTGTTCCCTGTTACGCCAGAGCAGGTCACAATTATGGTCTTGCATCTTCATTAAACAAAATTGCAATTAGTAAGATTAAGAATTATATTCAGTCATATATCTTGCTCCCATAGTCAAGATTTGGGAACAAGAAGAAAAACAACAACATTGAAATGAGGAAAGAATGTTCAAACACTCTTTGCACATTACTCATGAACTGATATTAATTCAAATCTAACTATTGTTACGTTTTCGATATGGTGAATGTATTAAAGTATCCACACTGAGTTCAGTATTTTGTAATCATTTTACCATGCACAATAATATACAATACTGTATTTTACCATGTTTTCTATGAAAATATTTTCTTAAAGATCTATTTTGTGATCCTATTATGATGATAATTTTACAACATAGTTCAATTTCCAGTCAATTATGAGGTTGGGTTTGTGACTTCCACATGTTTTATTGTACATGTATCACACTGCTGCATAGGCGTGGCATACTGGCATTTATGTCAAAATAATAGATCGTCAATCCAGGGATCATTTTGCTAAACAAATGAATTTGCAAGAAAAAGTCTGTACAAATATATTATCTACCCAAAGACTTCTATTGTTAAAATCGCTCAACTTTTGGAGAGACAAAGGAATGAGGCTGAGGATCACGAAATGGACCTTTAATTTACTTGATTTCATTTACAACATATGAAAGACAAATTCAATGTGTTTAGTTGGACCAAGCATCTTAATCTTGCTTCATCCAAAACAGTTATTATCATAGGCCCGTTTTCTCAACTTGATTTTTTGTCAAACACGCTGAAGTTTTTAAAACTTCATTGGAATCCACATAAAAATACTTTAAACTATACATCAGTACCTTTCAGCACAGTGTACTGACTTCAAATTCTTATCGTAATTTAGTTTTCCAAATATCTATCGATTTTATCACCCATTTAAAAATCGTTAAAATTGTGTGTTCTTTGTTTGTTTGTTTGTTTTTTTACAGAACTTTAAAAAATCGCGTTGAGAATACGGCTCAATGTGTTTAGTTGGACCAAGCATCTTGATCTTGCTTCATCCAAAACAGTTACTATTATTACTATTATAATCATACGAACTAAAACAATTATTACTATTTTTTTATTTATCATTCAAACTTTGTCAAACTTTGGATTGCTATCTGTTTATAGTTATTTGGGTCAAAGGAGTTTGTTGAAGTGCATTTTTCTAGGCTAATATTCAAAATTTCAGTTTGCTTATGGACTAAATTTATTTTCATATACCTAATAAAAGTGAAGAAACATCTGTCATCATTTTCAATTATTTTCACATCCCAAAATTTCCCAAAAATATCTTCTAGGTTGAAGGATCTGTCTTGCTCTTCAATGTTATATTTAAAACAATAATTATTTTTTTTGGAACGTAATTTAAATTGGCGTCTCAGGAAAAGGGTACTTGGAATTTCAAACCTTGATTTTATAGAAGTCTTGGATAATAATTCTTGGATTTTTTTATAAATGCCTATCAGGGACTGATTCCTAGATAATTCGTTTGTATAGGATAGCTGGTTTTTATGTTTTTGTTGGGATGTATGAAATTTAACAAGGGCTTTTGATTTAATTTTTCTAATTTGAGACTTTAATTTAGAATTTAATTTGAAATTGGCAAGTGTTAATTTTAATGGGGAACAGGTCAGCTGACATGTTTCATCTAATTCCATTTTCTCTTTATCTAAACCCTGACAGGTGGCTTGTAAAATACCACCTGTCCTATAAATGGAAAGAATTATACATGTCAGCTGACCTAAGTATAGGACAATATCACCTATTGCTACGAAACCCTGCTTTCCGTTGCAGCAGTCAAAATAAAACTTAGGCATAGTTGACGCATCTGTATCTTCTGTTTCTTCTTTGACTTGGGTTTCTTCAACGTTGTCTTCTTTTTCAACTTCTTCTTCTTCAACTTCTGCTTTTTCTTCATATTCTTCTACATCATTGACTCCTGTAAGATACAAACATAAAAAAACTATGTTAACATTGGTCAGTGAATACTTGATACTGGCCAATTAAATAATTTTAGTCAAAAGGTACATTTTATGGTCAATCATAATTATGTGTAAAAACATTATATATAGTAACAAAATACTCATGAAACTACTCATAGAGGAAATAATTATATCACTTGAAAGAAAAATCCTGTTTTCAAGTTAAGAATGTGTAAACAATGTCAAAACATGAAATCATCATCATCACCATCATCATCATCATCATCATCATCATCATCATCACCATCACCATCATCAAAATCATCTTCATCATCATCATCTTTAAAATCATCATCATCATCATCATCATCATCATCATCATCATCATCATCAAATCATCATCATCATCATCATCATCATCATCATCATCATCATCATCATTGTCATCATCATCATCATCATCATCATCATCATCATCATCATCATTGTCA
>JAAUXV010196313.1_pt1 | contig 10509 bp, 8 predicted proteins | sample 7278181 | NCBI WGS metagenome assembly JAAUXV01 (sample SAMN14350114, study PRJNA611818) | marine sediment metagenome | isolation source: surface marine sediment (2.1m) | place: French Polynesia: Moorea | collected 2018-08
GACGCATCATTTGAATAAATATCTCCATTCTGAGAAATCGGACCAGGCACTTTTAATGTATCACATACAGTTCTATACGCCAAAATGCATGGTTTTCTAAAGTGTAAACATCGTATCACATAGTGCTATTAGAACACCGCGACTAAAGATCTTACCACATATAGTTCCATCTCATCTTATGGAATATCATAGCATATAAAAAACTGCCATATAGAAAAAATGCATTGTTTCAGATACAGTTCTATTTATATATAAGAGTTTAACAACATATTAAACAATGTCACCTGAAATATTGTGATGTATGAGATACAAAATCTTTTCAGTGTTTTTAGGAACTAAGTCAGTCCATCAGATGAGCACTTGTTGAGTGAAAGAGAAATTTTGAACAAAATTCAATGTAATCAGCTATGACTCACATAGTGCCTTGAGTCCCTCTCATCTACTTTGTGTCTACTTGGTTATCAATTTCACACAGGTAGGTTATATTGGATTTTGATTTTACAGGGGGTCAAAGTTGGCCCCTTATACAGTGCCAGCTGTGTCACAAATAATTTTCCTGTTCTTTTTTTTATTTTGGGTGGGGGAGGCTGATGAGCTCATGATACTGATGTGCCTGTAAAGCCTCAATATGTATCAACCAGCTATTTTGTCAACAAAACAATATAAAAGTAAACATTTAAGCCCCTACAACATCTGAGACCCCCCTCAAAACAAAAAAAAATGCTCAAGAATCAAAAGCCATCACTAAAAACTCCTGAATATTCAAGGTTGAACATTCAAACATGATATATGTATTACAGATACAGATTTAGATTCCTCTTTGCACCTGAAAACCTCTGAACTCATTAGATATGCACACTTGATTATATACTGTAAAGTCACTTATTTTTGCTATGGATTTTATTTCGCTAAATTAAATCCCTCGCTACAATTATATTTACCACTGAAAGTAACGGTAAATGTACTAGATTAGTGAAATTAAATCCCAGCAAAACTGCTGCTACATTATGTTCCTGCCAAATCAAATCACTTTACAAACCCTTTTTTTTGCCATTTATCTTCCATTATGAATAATTCAATTAATCCTGGCGGTTCTAGGATCAATCAGACCATTTTTCTTGACTGTGATATATGTAAGACCATTTTCAAGGGGTCGTTTCTCAAATCAGCTCTATGTAAACAAGCTTTGTGTCAATGAAAAATAGAGCATACTGTACTTTTTATGTAGTAATACATGCCTCAAAACATAGATCTGTTAACGTACTCAACTTCCTTATTTACTAGCTCAACTACATGTAACACATAACAAAAACATGTACATAGATTTTAAGGCAAATTTTAAATTTCTGACAAACTTTAACTGCCCCATTGGTGGAAGTTTCTTTTTCAATTACCCATAACACATAGTAAAAGGCTGCTCAATTGCATTTAGAGCAATACCTCCTGAATGTTGTTTTATTTTCAATATTAATACACGTAATAATATATAATAAATGCATATCTGGATAAAACATCCAAAAAAATGTACTTTAATTCAACATTCATTCTTCGAAATTCACAGCCTGGAATCAAATACGATACAACAAAATTCCACAGACTTGTTACTTCTTCATTAACAGCAATTGTGGGTAGCTCTGAGCATGTAACTGGAAGTTGTAAACCTTTCCTGGTCTAGTATATAGAAAATAGGGAAGTAAATTTTGATTGATTTTCTGAGAAAATAACTATTTTGCACGTTTTGATTTTCTCTGTCATTGTGTAATACAGGAGAAACCCAATAATGTGCTGACTTTGCATACATAGAGTAAAATATACTATGAATATAATATATGTAATTTTCAGTCTAAGCATACCCCTACTGTTAACAACATGGAAAACATGATTTCTGCTGAAAATGACAAAGGAAATTGTAAGCAAGCTGGTAAGTAAAATGGCAAGTCTGATAGAAATCAAAGACATGATATCAGTTTCTTTTAAGACATCACTTTGTGTGTATACACAGAATGAATATCCTGATCATAGCTCATCATACAACTTTTGAATGTGACTCACTGTAGATTTTTGTAGACATTGCTTATATGTGAGCTTAAATCCAAATAGGATTATTGATTGGATTGGTATTGTGTCAATGTTGGCCCTCTTGTGTTTTCCAACACCATCAAACCATTTCTTCCATGGTTGTTTGTAGCCTCCTCTCATCCAATGTACATCAACCTCCCCCCCCTCGAATCTGCAACACAGTGCAAATATATGGTTTGTTACTTGTTTGATCCTCTTCTAGGTTGATGACTGCCAGGTCACCTTCTTCCAGGTCATGGTAATTGTTCACTTGTTGAACAGCTCTCCGATCAAATGAGCCCTGCTTACCAATTTGTACCTGGCAAAAAAGAAATAAATTCATGAATAAATAATCTGTCTGTATTATACACAATGCACTAATATATTGTTTAAAGATTTTGTACTATTTTTTTTTCTAATGAAGGTGCCTTTTTGACCTTTTTACAGTCCTTGGACTAACAGAGAAAATGGGTTTCAATAGGGTAAATATGACAAGGACCTACAATACCGTCTTTCATGGATAACACCTGAACAAAACTAATTTATTCCTGAACACAAAGTGAGTTAGCTACTGGCTTTGTTCACACAATGTTATACTCTTTGACATTACTAATTTTAATCTCATATTTATTAGGAAACCATGCAGTAATTTAGCTAAATGCACATGTCAGTAACTTGACCTACTTTACCAAACACAAACAGGGAAATAGGAACAGCAATGTAATATTTAGAGAGTAAAAGATGGAAATTTTGTTTGATTGCCGGAATATGGTCTGATAATGAATGGGCACATCCATATTTTGAGTAGTGGATCCACTACGATAGAAATTTGTGAAGTGGTAAATTATTTTCACCTATAATGCAGTTCTTGAAATTTGAAACATTTTCGGTCATGCCCACACATTATTTCTGCTCATATTGCAAAACACTATTTGCCTCATTTGTTCATGCGAGTCACATTATTTGTTGAAAATGATGTATCAAAATCCATGTAAATGTGCTTATCTGGCATAATGATTAATCCATTAAATCCAATGGTTTGACACTAAGTCTTGATGAACACAACATAATGGCACCTCAGGAGTTTTGGTATACCACACCTAACACATGTCTAAATGTCCATATTTGGTACATTGACGTTGGGATTTTATATTAACTTACTGTTGGACATGATGCTTGGATTTTGTTCTTTATATCAGCCAGTTGTGGATTCCTTTCCCAAATTGGCTGTTCTGGCTGTATCCTATGGGACAAGTCGGTGAGTGGCCATGTTTCCGCCAACTGTGGTACCTGCAATGGTAGGAGGGAGAAAGTCACTGTCAGCACTCATATTTTGAAGTACAATGTCTTGAAAAAGTGTCTATTGCACTTGTGTTCCATTCTCTATATTTATGCAATGCAATGTGTCTATTAATGGGACAGAACAGTTACTTTTTAACACAAGAGTGAATCTCTAGCTGTGCAAACTGCTCACCTGCTTGAACCTCTAGCACAATGTATCCAGATTTTACTGTTTTTAAAAAAGGAGCCTGTTCCAAAATCTTTGAAAAATGAATTTTCCTTAAAACTGGCAGAATAATGGTCACTTTTCATACCAATATATCATCCATGGTGAAAAAATGCAAATATGTATCTCATTTGTGAGCAATGTGAGAAAACAATGTTTATGTAACTTATTATTTAAATAGTGGAAACCACATTTTCTAATTACCAAGTTCAAAGACGGTTTTGCTGGTTTTTCCTGAACTGCAGTGACTTTATGCATCAAATTTCACACACAAAGCCTTCCAAATGTGACTCTATTTTTGGTACCAAAATCTCAGTATGTTTGAAAATAAAAATTGGGGGATGAGGCTGTGGAACAAAACAGGCAGCTGTAAAGGGGAAAACATGCCAAAAAAGAACTACCTGATGTCCTTTCTTGACCTATCTAAAAACGTGAAAATTGCCAGTCCTTTATATTTTTGTTAAATTTAAAGGAAATGTGTCAAGATTTTGAAATTTGGTAAATGTGTTCTGGATTGGAATCTTCAGTCATTTTTTAAAGCAATATTCAGAGATTTCTGGTCGAATCAAGCACCCTTTTTCTTTGACACCCATAGATAGATACTCACTTGGAAAGCTTATCTTCAAAATATCTGTTGGCTATGATTTTACATTGGCGAGATATGCGGAATAACATGAATTATACTTCTCCATTAAATACTGTACTGTAATTTCTATGCCCGGGCATAGAAATTCAAAGAATGCACAAATCTGCCTATTTTGTCAAAACCATTCTGTTTCTGAAGAAGTCCTATTGAGGTGAGGTTAGTATAAGGAGAGTTCTTTCATCTGAATATACAATAAAATTAGTATGTGTGGAGAAAAGTGTACTCCGGATCAGAGTATCTCTGAATGTACGCACATAAGAGTATAACCACATTGCAAACTATATTTTTTCAGTATTTGTTATTTTAATTCTTCAGCCCAAATACTATGAAAACAATTCTGAAATAAGGAAACCCCCTGGGGGTCATTGTGAGATGTAAAACTGTTTCAATTACTCACAGGTTAACAATGACCAATTTTGCCATATGTCTACAGACGGAAACCGAACAAGGGTAAAACTTTGATCTTTGAGGTCACACATTGTTGTGAATGGGCCCTTTTGGTCGGTTTAGCTTGACAAGAAATCCATCACTTTTCGGAATGTATTTAAAAAAATCAAATTAAAATGCCTGTATCATGAAATGTGTATTATAAACGATATCAAAATAAATGACAATATCTTTGCTACTATTTATTATTAAGTAAAAAACTAGCGAAGCTGGTTGATTACCTACACAATCCCTTTCACTGTCTTTATTTTTCTCCATTACTTTACTAGTTGTGCTTGAGCATGGATGTTTAGTTATACTCTCAGCACACTTTTCTACTCTTTTTTTTGGTTCCCTTGATGAAGAGATTTTTTACGATCTCGAAACGTTGGGTGTTTTTTATGTCTCTGTAAATATATGTAAAAATTTTAAAACCCATTTTGGATGTTGTGTATACATATAAATAGTTTTTAATTTATTTATTATTAGAAATCTTACTTTCCATTGCAAAATTCCTGACATGTTTCCTTTAAAAACAAATCATTCATAATTATTAACAGTTACTACAGAAATATTGATGTACTATTAACAAAATGATTTGCCACCTGATCAGGCGATGATTGCGTCTGTGATCATGGAAAAGCACACACATTAGCACGCTGTGTATGTTCATGACAATCTGCGCTAATAAGTGAAAAGGCCAAAGAAAATGGAAAATTGGTGGAAAAAAATTCCTATAGAAATCAGGGATTTAAAAAATAGTGATAGGTCTGAAGAAACTAGAAACATGTTCATACATTCTTCACATTGAATCTTTCAACAATTTTTAACATACCTGTGTTAGATTGTTTATGTTGTCCATGTACGTCTGCCACCATTTCTGCTTATGACATGGCATTCTGTGGGCATATGCCCTGGGAAGATCTTTCCGCAGGGCATCAACATCAAGCCTGTCTAGGCTGGGAGCAACCCACTCCGGTGGTTGTCTTATATCGGGTATGCTCTGTACACAAAAAACGAACAAAAAATGTTAATTTGTGCAGGAAGTCATCCATCCGTGCAAAAAACAAACAAAGATTTTATAAAACATATACCAGAGAATTTGGCAAAAGAATAAACACTGAATATGCCCCAAAATGTAGATGCCTCATTTTTGCACACATGTATATTCATGCTCATAAGATTCAGATTCTTTTGACACATCTTAATTGGAAGTGCTCAAAAGATCTTTCAAATCTTGATTGGCAAAGATTGCAAAGTAAAATAAAGTACTGGTTCTGGGTGAGCAGAGAAAGTTCCAGTCTTTGGCAGGCTTGAGCTTAACTATCCCTCATGTCACTGCGCATACTCATTGACCTGAAAATTTTCTACGGGACTAGCCTATTCACTAGCGTTCAATTGCTCAAATCATTGAAGTTATGCTGGTGCCCTGTGCCTTGGCAGCTTCGCTCTATGCTCCCCATGAGGAGTGTTGTGGACCAAAGTCGCTGGGAACCAGCGTAACAAACTTTGTGCTGTTCTTGTTCATCAAAAAACTTCGCCCCATTGACTTGTACAGGGAATATATATATGTTTTTTGTTTTTCATTTACATGTGATATTTGGAACGTCTTTGGACTTTTATGTTAATTAACAATATCAATAAGACAGGGATGACAAAAAAGGTACGCTGTGTAAACTGTAATTTAGAAAAGATTTCTCGGGTGCTGGAAACTTTGGATGTCGCTCGTATCTTTCACCGTTCTACGCTAATTTGTATATGCCCTTAAACTGGGTGTAGAGAGAGAGCAGAGAGAAGAAGAAGAAAAATAAAACATTGAAGTTTCTTAGTATGGGCCAATGCAATGTACAAAATATTACATAACTTCTTAACAGATAGTCGGACCGATTTGGCTTAACTTTGGGAAATATCTCACCTTTGGTATATGCACAGGGCATAAAAGGGGATGATTTCTGTAGAATCACTGATTGTAGCTTTAAACCAAGGTTAACTTACCTGTAAGCATCTCAAGCCCTTTGAATTCTCATCACCATCCACTTCCTCTGGCAGCCAACTGTCGCTGACCCACATCTTGTAGTGCATTCTTGCACAGCCATCCTTCATTTTGGTCCTAAACCACAGTGGTTTGCTGTGGTTTAGGAATCGACCAGCAAGATGTGGGAGCAGCCATTCCTTGATGTTGAAGAGAGGAGTCACTTCCAGTACCTGGATCGGCGGAGTAAATGAATTCTCTACAACATTTGAGAGATCTGTAAAGCAAAACATACTTCATATTAGTGATGGGCTATACATTGGTGAAAAAAGGTGATGTTTCTAATTCTTTAGGGTCCCTTCTTATTGGATGCAACTTGCTATCCTGAGCAATTTTATTTTGATACAGTTTTATTGAAATTGGCCAAAATATGAGAAGGTGCAGGCCAAAAAACGACCGAGTAAGGGGTGCATATTTTTGAACCATAGGCCAATTTTTATATATACAGGCGAGACAATAACGTGCAGTTGGTTATACATTATGTGCTGTGTATAATCACACAGACACCTGTTGTTATGGTGGCATACAACAACAGCAGTTCACAGTACCCAGTATCTCTTGACAGAATGAGATTATGCCAGTAAAATACACATGTTGATTTATGCTCTCAATCACAACATTTATTTGTGTGTTGTGTTTTTGCTTGTTTGTTTTCAATGAAATTATGGATGCATGCATTTTTCATTAGTATAGAAAGAAGTGATGAAAACATATTGGTAGGAAGAAATTTGGATCATTAAATACCCCTATAAGATTTCCATTATTCTGGCTGTATCTATTCAATGTTATCAAATTATACTTACCCACTAAGGTGTACACTGCATTCTGCTGCTTTAGTGCCTTGGAAATGCGCGAAAACATTTGGTCAACATCTTCGTGCGTATGACCCACCGGCAAGAAATGTACAATGACCTGAGTTAAAGGCAAAAAGAAATTACATGCTACTTAACACGTAATACAAAATGTTCTGTGATTAATATTAACCACACAGTAATTATAACATTTTGTTCAGATCACACTTTTTTGCTACTATAAGATCAGTACATACAAATGGTGATGGTTTCTATGACTAAATTGGGAGAATAATCTGACTGTGATGGAGATACAGGGGTTTAAATCAGAAAAAAAGTCAGCCAGACACGGCAAAAGTCACAGACATCCAAGCCCCTTAATGCATAAGCCTCCACACTGCATGTGGAGGCCAAAAATTATTACATAGTTAACAAATATATTCTTTCACTGCCCCCCTTCCCTCACATTTATGTATGGCACACATGAAGCACTGTGGTGTAGTAGGTAGGGTGTTCGTCTCTTATGCTGAAGGTCAGTAGCTTGAAATCCAATTCCAGCCACTGACTTGATGGAAAGCTCTTCCTATTCACAAAGCAGTCAAATGGGTATATAGTTCTCTAAAGAGCTGGGAAGGATGTAGCGGTGAAGGGAGACGGATGGGTTCCGGCTTTCACTTGCCATTTCAGTTGAATGGGACCCTAACAACCACTGACCTTACAGCCACCAAACTATGGGACCACGTCATTAAACATCAGATGACTAAACTTCATTCAACACATTAAAACTTCCATAACAAAAACTATGTATGCCATATGATACATCACAGAATTTTGAGTCTAGATTTGTCACCATCATACAATGCAAACTAATGCTTTTGAAATGACATCTGGGGGCGATTTCACTAACACTAACGACGCGTTGTAAGATGGGTATTTTGTGACACGTTGTAAATCAATTTCACAAAGCTTACAATGCGTTCTAAGGAATACACTTTTGGAACAACTTACACGCGTCGTAAATCTGCGATGTGTTCAGTGTAGTCGTAAAGTTAGGACGCGTCTTAAGATAATACGCGGCGTAAGATTTACTGGAATCCACCCCGTCTATTACATAAATTCAAGTGTACTATTCAAGGCATGGTTGTAAGTATCACACATTTTCAAATGAATCTCTTTTCAAACTGATTATGTCAATGTGAACTTACCTCTTCAAAGACTTGCTGTTCTACCAACAGAGAAGCCAGGCCGAGCAGGTACTTATTCTTATTTTCCCTGAAGCAATTGTCTAACTGCAAAAATAAAACTCGGCCTAACTTCTCCTTGTTGGCTTCCAATGTCTTTAAAATAACATTCATTGTTAAATTGGAGTCATGCGGCACTTGCTTCACGTCTGTGTATATATACGGAATCTTTCCATGTGCATTGTCTGTATGCAGCAGAACACCTGCAATGAAATTGAAAATGTGGTTCTTAGAAAGGTTCTTACATACCTGCCAACATTGAATTCTCAAAAAGTGGACTCAAAGGAAGCGAGTGGAGCTTCCTCAGATCTTGGTCCGGGTCTACTACAGGGGCTGCTTAAGCCCATACGCTATATATAGGTTTCTACACTTTAAAAAACAAATAGTAATAATACTTATTAGATATTTAAAACACAAATTTCTTGATATTGATGAGCCTGACTCTCTCAGGTTTTTCTCATTTTCCCTGATTTTTTGTCCTTTCCTTGTTAAATCAGAAAAACAGTTTAGTCTGTTTTTTTGACACTTGAAAATCAAGAAAGTAGACTAAATACTGAAAAAACAGACTAGTTGGCAGGTATGGTTCTTATAGTCCTGTATTAATTTCCTATTCTTTGTGTTAAAGGTCTTCTGTGAGAGTGTTACTGCTGCAATTTTCTGTAACAGAATGTAAATTTTCATATGGGACAAACCAACAAAATGGTAGTTTGACTTATATTGCTGTGGTAACTGTGACCAATGTCCCATTGAAAATACCATTTGTTGATAGCTTAGTGTCTTTCAGCATCCAAGTCCAACTGTCAATAACAATGCAAACAGCCAATTAAGCCTGTGTTATCTTGATTTTATTTCAGCATGATATTGAACTTGTGGTAACAATGGCTGTTTTGATGTAACACTAGTCTTGTTGTCCCCCGATCATAAAGCTCAGAAGAAATTATGCGTTAGTTCAGAAGGGTGATATCCAACTTACCAGTCAAGTGCACATGGACTCTACTTAATGGGGCTAGATCTTTGTCCTTCACCATTCTGGGCACATCTGTTTTAGATTGATCCATGCCATCCACTATCATGACGGTATAATGATCTGGCTCTCGCTGAGCCTTTTCACGTGCAGCATGGTATGCTGCTCGTTCTTTTCTGTGTGTAAGAAAACCAAATGTGTTGAGTCAAATCATACTGCTCTGGCCTGCATAACAGCTTTTGAGGCTTAAAGAGGCTTTAGAAACTTTAAGTTTCCTTAAAAAAGGCACAACTTTATCATTTTAAGTCATATTAAAGGTGCTTGACCAGATACCTTAGGGAAATAAATTTTGTTCAGGTTAGTTTTCATTTTAAGTAGCTTGCCCAAAATTAAAATTTAAAAACTCCAGATTTGTACCTCGCTTTGCAGTAGTAGGAGAAAATGACCCAATATGATATTTCTTGATTTATTCCAGTGCGATTACCACACTGTGTTAATTATTTGACACATTTTTGAGTATTTCTTCGTAAATATCCAACTATGGAATGCCAAATTAATTTCAGGATGTGAATGAGAAAAACATGAGCCATCTATTGGTACTAAAATCTGAAAAAAAGTTTAAGAAGTAAACCGGGCGGTCAAAAGAGTAATCGGGTCAAGTACCTTTAAGCTGGATTTAGGGTGATGGGTGATGACACATTATGAGAAATCGGACCAGGCACCTTTAAAGGATTGGTATAGGAGGAAGCTGTTGCTAATTGGTCGAAAAGCCACTTCCTGTTAATACTTGTAACTTTTGATAGCAATTGATGATATTTTATCACAGCAAACTTGCCGATGACCC
>JAAUXV010123273.1_pt1 | contig 10505 bp, 7 predicted proteins | sample 7278181 | NCBI WGS metagenome assembly JAAUXV01 (sample SAMN14350114, study PRJNA611818) | marine sediment metagenome | isolation source: surface marine sediment (2.1m) | place: French Polynesia: Moorea | collected 2018-08
AGAAAAGGGACGGGATGGAAATTTGTCACATTTCGACCTCGTCATTTTCGGAAATGCGGACAAGATCGGAGAGAGGGGGAAATTAGTTTTGCCTGGCCTTGATTTAGGATCGACGCGGCAGGTGAAAATTTTGTGCCAGTTTTGTTTTATTTTATTTCTGGCCAAAGGCACACACGTGATGATTCTCTTTCGTTGTGTGATCAGCTTATGAACGGAATTACACGTATCGAGAGACGGTATTTTGATCATGGAAGATGCAATGAGTTTAAATTACGACTCCCCCTCGTCCACGGTCCCTTCCCCTCCTCGTCCCCCCCTCCCCGCCAGGAATGGCTTCCCCTCCAGGATTCTGTCGTCAGTGATGGAGGGGTCCATGCGGAAGAACAGGTCCAGGATCGTAGACCAGAGGTACATGAAGATGGCTGGAATAGAAGTCCAAGTATAGAACCAGCTTCCTATTTTCCTTTGGCACAACCTGGACTATTGTACTGTGAGCCTGTGACCTATATAGATGACCTACTTTTGATAAGACCGCCCTATTATTTCAGCCGGCTCTAGGCCGTCTAGCATGGCCCCATTATCATTTATGTAAACATGTTGGTGACAGCGCTGGTGTCGCTGAGGTTTTTTAAAAGAATCCCTGTCGTTTATTGTTATTGTGTGGGTCACTCACTCCATAGGTGTTTGTACTCTGTAGGACCTTTTCTGCCCTGCTCACCTGCAATGATGACGAGCCACATTTGTCTTATGGTCCTTGACTCCATCGGCGTTGGCGACATATCCTTTTCGCCCTCCTCCCCTCCGCCCGCGTCGCTCATGAAGAACTCGGCGAAGGCGTACCCCAGACAGAAGATCCACAGCACCGCGAACCAGACCAGCCAGGGCAGGAGCAGCCTCCGATCCTTCTGAGCTAGCCCCAGCAGCATCACCATGTTGACCAGGATCTCCAGGACGTGCCACACCAGCACCAGGATAACCACAGGGCGGGACAGGCAGTTGCCGCTCCCTAAAAGCCCAGTTATCTGTTTGCGAAGGAAAAGAATATTGCTTGGAAATAAGTTGGGAAAACAAAAAGAAAATCACCTTGTAGCATTCGATGTCTAGCGTGAGCATGTAAGATGCGATGAGGACGAGGGCGAGGGCGAAGACGTTGATGTACACCGGGATTATCACTCCGGCAACCTTGGGACGGCAGCAAGGCCTGGACAAGGCAACAATAAATTTGCATATTCCCATGAACAGCAAGTTTAAAGATATTACCAATAATCGTAATACAACATGGCAGAATCGGAGTATTGCTTCACTCGGTATTTTTTTGCTTCTTTTGGAATTCTTCCTCGTCGGATCGGTAACACTTTTGTGCGAAAGTCAGTAATGGAAGTCAAAAGTCAGCCAGCCAGAGAAGGCCTATCTCACTTGGTCGGCTGCGGAGTAGGCGATGTTTATGTCAGGGGAGAAGTGGAAGGAAAGCCCCCCCTCCTCTTCCTGACTCTCTCCTCGATCCCCTCCTCCTCACCTTGCTTCCGTCCTCCTCCTTTTCCTCCTTACCTTTCCTGTCCCTCCCTACGGAGATGGAAGAAGGCAGTAGTAGCAGTGAGAAAGGGGGGGGGGGAAGGTATGAAGGCCCTGCCCACCCCGGGCTTGGGTTGCGTGTTACTTCCAAATACACCACCGAGAGGTACCTCTCTCTCTTTCCCCGCCTCTGTTTCTACAGCGACTTTTTCGACTTTTTGGAAGCGAGAGAGGGAGTGGACCAGAAAAAAAAATGCTCGGCTTTCCACCTCTGGTTTGGCCCAATAATTCACTCTCCACTGCTTTCGAGTCAAGTGTCGGCGAAACAGAGAGAAACAGCAACACCTCCAACACACTTGATGACCGATGGCGGTACTATGTACACACACTAGCTCATGAATACGAACGACATGGACTGAGAGAGAAAAGCCTGCCGCCGCCGACGAAAGGGTGGTTGTGGTTCAGACGGCGCCGGGCCGAGGACTCTTTTTTTCCAGTCTTTATGTACAGAACACTCCTTCAGTGCCAGAAAGAGGCACATAATGCGATACTTATTGATATGCTAAGTAAACAATATTCGACAAAAAAGAAAAACAGAACCGCGGTGAATCCCATCTCATCAAATTATCTTTTGTCCCCCACTGCTAAGAGTCAGGCGACAGACGGTTTCTTGGAGGAGGAAGAGGAAAAGGGGGGGGAGGGGGGAGAGAAGAGGGGTAAAAAATAATTAGCCTTCCCCTTCTTTTGGGCAACCAATTATGTTTGACCCTCATAATTGGCCTGTGTACAAATGGGAAGAAGAACAAACATGGAAGAAGCCCCACTTTTACAAGCAGCAGAGAATATTGGGCCCAATCGATGACAAGAGAAGAAGGCTTTTCTTTCTGCTCTCCTCTTCCTTCCAAGACCGCACAATAGGCAGAATAATAATGGTGGGAGGGAGGTTGAAAGGTATTGCCGGCGGGCCACAGCCATTTCCGTATTGGCCGAAAGGAAAGCCTTTCTTTTCTCCTCAAGCCAGAGTCGTCTGCCGTCGCGTGCAACGTAGATGAGGTGATTAATCATCTTGAAGTATAGTAGTATCTTCGTCCTTTACAGAAGGAGATTTAAAATTTTACGCGAACAAAACATATTGAAGACAATTCAGCATCCTTCTTAGTTGATTTTAATTTCCTATACACGTACGCACAAAGGGAGACATAACAGCACATGCAGTCAAAGGTCCACTACAGTACAGAGCCTCCTTACAACTTGCTAACATGATGTTACAAATCCTCGTATGATCATAGCTTCCATGAAGACTTCTCCCCACTACAGCCTGGCCCGCTTTTTGAGGTGACCGCTGCTGCCGGCCGCTTCTTCTTCCTCCGTCTCTTCCGCCTTGGCCCTCTTCCTCGACGCAGCCCTGGAAGGGGCAGGAGATCCTTCTCCGCTCATCAGTGCCCTGATTTTCTCCCCCTGCTCGGCGATCACCGCCCTCTGGCTGGACACGAGCCCCTCCAGGCTGGCGATTCTGGCGCTCTGGTCCTGCAGCTCCTGCTTTTGCTCCCTCGCTTGGCGCTTGGATATCTTCTCCATGCGACGGATCCGTTTATCCATGGACCTATGTAAGGAGAAATTGATCGAAATAAAATGCTACCAATTCCCGATTTTTTTTTTCATATTTCCTCACATGAGCTTTTTGGTGTAGAGGTAATCCCTGTCGGCCCTCGCTCCGGGGCTGATGGTGGAGGAGTGTTGGCCAGAGGTGGAGGGGCTGGAATGATCATCGGCGGCGGCGGCGGCGGCGGCGGCGGCCGACGGGGGAGAAGAGAGGCTGTAGCGTTTAGAGCTGTAGCCGTAGGAGGACGGAGTGGGGAACAGGCTGAAAGTAACGAGAATCGCTATGAAAAGTCGAGAATATTCCTTGGGCGTAGTTTGCTTGTTACCCTAGTGATCTCCTTGCTGCCGATGACCTCTTTCCGAATGGGTTCATGACTCCGCCCTCAGCTCCGATCATGAGGGCGGCGGCGATGGAGGAGGGCGAGGGCGGCTCCGAGGAAGAGGCGGCGGCGTGGGCGACGGCGGCGGCCTCAGACTGGAGGGAGGGGGCGATCTTCTCGTCGAAGTACTCCATGGCCATGGAGGAGATGTCGCGCAACTCCTGCAGCACCTCGAACGCCCTGGGCGGCTGGGGAAACGGCTGTGGCGGCTGGTGCTGCTGGTGCTGCCCCTTGTTTACGGCCGCGGCGGCGGCGGCGGCCGGACGCACCTCCCTCAGCACCCTGAATATCTCGTCCGTCACCTTCCCCGGGATGAAGCAGCACAGCTCCAGGTCCACGTACTTCATGAATGTCATGGACAGGAGCGATATCCTGGTCTCCACCGCCGTGAGTATGTCGCTGTGCCTGGACAAGGGGTGGTTCCTCCGCTCGCTCTCTCTTCTGGGAAGCCTGGACTTGACCTCCTTCATGCAGCGCGCGTGGAAGCGCTCGGCGGATCTGAACCCTTCGTTGAGCCTGGCTCTGCACAAGGCGTCCATGCGTCGGCTGACGCGCCTTAGCTGGGCGGCCTCGTCGTAGGAGAGGTAGGTGAGCAGGTGGTGGAGGGCCACGTCAGGAAGGCCCAGCAGGTTCAGGGGGCCGGCGGAGGAGGGGCTGGGACCCACGACGACACCGCGGCTGGTGCTGGGGACGGGGTCCTTAATGAAAGGAAAAGAGATAATAAGTAAATTGTGAGTTAGGTGGTAGTATAAGAGTTGGGAAATGAAATTAGGGGCGAATGGAGGTTTAAAAAAAAAGCCAAAGTGCAGGCTCCATTCAACGGATGATTTGCTGGTGGCCAAGGACCCAAAAGAAAGCCATGAAAAGTGTCCAAGCTGCAAAGGCAAAGTCCAGTTCCTATGCTAATCTCCCAACTAATAGGTGCTCCCCAAGTCGCAACAATGCTTCAAGCCGTGGACTGCAGCATCCCAAGTTAAACAAGGAGCCAGGAGATACAGGACATTTGCATCCCAGCAATTTATATTCAATGGTGGCCCTTGATTTAAACCTGTCAACACAAACAAACAAACAACCAGGGCGGAGGTACTGGTACACTTATGTTCTGACCTCTCCGTCGGCCTCCTTGCCCATGGCGGAGGAGTGGGAGTGGCCCAGCGTGAGGACAGAGGCGCTAGGCGACGGGGGAACGTTTCTTGACCTTGCAGTCTTAGTTCACCAGAACGCCCCCTCCTCCTTGTCAAAGAAGAGCGTCAACCTGGTGTCCTGGTCAAGATCTCAAGAATGCGGAGGGGACGCGGCAAAAGCAGCAGAATTTGCAGCCAAAGGACGCTCTTCCTCTGAAGAGCCGTAGCCTCCTCCTTCCAGTTCCAGCTCCAGGGGACTTGGACCTTGGTGGGACCGTGGGACGGTGGGAGCAAGTGGAAGACGGGAGTGCTGCGAGTGCACCAAACCAAAGACGTTAACCCACTTTTGCATTTGCACTTTGCAGTCAGCTGAGCTGAAGGAGGGAGAGAGGTTGCGAGAAAAAGAGAAAGAAGCGATTCCGTCAAAAGACAAAAAAACGGAGCGGAGGTAAACGGTAAACAAAAAACGACTGACTTCTTTTTTGGTGCACTGCCACTGCCAGCCCTGCACGCCTGCACCTGCACCCGCCCTGCAGTGCCTGGGGGAGCCCTCCTGGGGGAAGTTGTTTCCGTCCTTGTCCCTGATCCCTTTCCGCGCGTTCCTCCGCCATGAGCGGAGTCCTGTGCGGGTTCGCCGCACTCAACGAGGAGTCGCTCTCCCTGGCCGCCGCCGCCGGGGAGGACTCTGGCGGCGCGCAGCAGGACCCGACCGAGTCCCAGGGCCTGGCCGGTCTGCGGTCGCCGCAGGATTCTGAGGAGGAGGACGAGGGGGATGAGGACGCCCTGCGCGACGAGGCCCTTCACCTGTACAACCGCGCCCTGGGACTGTACGGGCGCGGGGAGTACTCGGCGGCGGCCGCGGCCTTCGGCAGCGCCGAGGCCGCCCCCTTCCTTCGCCGCCGCCGCTTCCGCCGCCGCCCGCTGGCCGCCAAGCTGAGGTTCAACGCCCTCAAGTACCACGGCTATGCGCTGGGAGATCACCTGGGGAGGGCGGATGAGGCGGCGGACAAGCTTCACGAGGCCGCCAGGATAGGGCATGCCCACCTGGAGGAAGAAGAAGAGGAGGGCGGTGGTGACGTCAACTTGCAGTTTAAACTGGGTGTGGCCTGCCTTCGAGCCAAGCCCATGCGCCTGGTGCCCGCCCGTTGGGCCCTCCAGCGGGCGCTCCTCCTCAGCCCGAAGCACTTCCCCGCCCTCGACCTCCTCGTGTCCGTAACCTTTAAGCTGGGTGACTTGGTGACCTGCGTGGCCCTCATCGAGCGCGCCCTCTCCGCCAGGCCCGACTTCCGCAAAGGAATCCTCCTGGGCAACGCCATCGTGGACAGGCTGCCAGAGTTCAGTGAGCTTTGCCCGTCGCTCAAGGTGGACAGGGGAGTGTTGAAGGGAAAGAGCATCGAGCTGTACCAGTTCCAGGAACAGGAGCCTCCGAGCAAGCCAAGGGGCATGGTGGCGACCGGACTTGGCAGGGTGGAGAAGGAGCTGGATGTTGAGTGCACCGACTGGGAGGCCCTTCTGGCCAGGCTGTTGGAGAGGCAGGAGGAAAGCGAGGAGGTGGACTCAGTGCCGCCGTCCTACGTCGCCCTAAGATGCAAGGCTGAGATCGAGAAGGAGGCAGAGACTGAACCGCAAGAGAAAGATAAGGAATCTTCTTTATCCAATCAAGAGCCTTCCACTCCTGCAGCCGCCGCTGAAGCCGCATCCGCTTCCGTCTCCGCCGACGGAGTCTGGGTCTCCGTCCAGAACATTGTCCAGGAGATGGTGGATCTGGTCTCGCACTCTGCCGCCAATGCCGCCGCCGAGGAAGTCCTCTCAGGCATAATTGCCTCGGTGGTGGAGGGATCGAGCAGGACGGTGGCATCCTCCATCGTGGACGAGTTGGTAGGCGAGGCAGTGTCGCTGGCCAAGAAGCCACTCCCGCCTCCTCCCCCACCTCAGGAGACGTCATTTACCTCAAAACGTTCCTCCAACCGCTCCGCTGTCGCCTCCTTCGTGCAGGAGGTTCCCTTGGACCTTCTGGAGAAGAGGCGGAGCTCCAGGGTGAAGGGCGGTGGAGGGGGTTATACTGACGCCCCCGACGAGAGGCTGGAGGAGGTGACGGCGCAGAGTCTGCTAGAGAGCTTCATTCCGCAGTCGCTGCTGGACGCAGCGTCCTCCAAGGGCGGCAGGGCGGCTGCCCTTGCTGCCAGGAGGAAAAGCGTAGACAATGAAGCCAAAAACAAAGATAGCAAGGGCGAAGAGGAGGAAGAAGAAGACAAGGAGTTTCCCGCCCAGGAAAAGCAGGAGGATGACATCAAGTCCTTCTTGAAGGAGCTGTCTAAGAGCGACGATCATGGCTACAGGACATTCGAGGACCTCTTCCGCAATGTCATGGAAAGGCTTCTCCTTCTGAGCGACTCTTCCTGGACGGAAGAGCTCAAGCGAGGGTTCGTCCGGTTGTACGACGTTTGGAGGCGAGGTTACCGGCTTCCGGACGAGCTGGGGACCTCATCCTCGGCTCCCCTGGATCACCTGAACTTAATGTTCCTGGCGGACGAGATCGCCGCCGAGAGTGTTCGTGAAGAGTGGGAGAAGGGCGAGTCGGCGCCGGAGCAGCTGGAGGACGACTTCCTGCACATGCGCCTGCTCGGTCCCAGGCTGGATAGGGAACAACTTTTCAGGACGCTGCTGGCGCAGCACACCTACTACAGATACACCAAAAAGGCAAGTTAAACATTAACCCAACTTGATTTTATTTTTGAAGGATTTTTTAAAACATTCGTTTCATGCCTTGCAGACCAAGAAAGCCATAACTTTTGGCAAAATGGCCCTGTCATTGGCAGAAGACCTCTCCGACTCCTTCATCCCCCCGAAGGCCTGGGCTGTCACCTCCACCAAGTTCAACCGTGAGGCATTGGCCAAGAACCTGTCCGTACTGGAGAACTCCCAAAACGTGGAAGGAGTGGAGGAGCTCTTCCAGGATGGGGAGTACGAAAAGGTGGCGGAGATGCTGTCCCGCTCCATCGACCAGGTCCAGCCTCCGGCGGCGGCTGGTGGAGGAGCGGGCGACGAGGCAGCGTACGAGGAGTGGCTGGAGAGGTACTTCATGCTCATTGAGTCTCAGTGGCAGACCAGAGGATACTCTGGCTGTCTGAACAACTGTGCCGCAGTGCTGAGCCGAATGTGTTACATGGCCAAGCCGCAGGAGACGCTTAACGTGCTTAAGACGGTAGACTGCTGCCTGCAGATGACGGAGGAGGACGGCACTACCTCGGAGATGCTGTCACGGAAGACGGCGGCCTCACTTTGCCAGACTCTGGTGCCCATCATTCTCGCCCAGATAAACGGGGCCTTCACGCTCAAGACCACCGTGCCGTGGCTCCTCTTTTACCAGCTGGTGAGGGCGGAGGAGCTGAGGGATCCATCCCTCTCCTTCTCCTCTCCCGGCGGCGGGCTGAGACTTTACCCTCCTTCTGTGGAGCTGCTGGTGTCTGCCCACGACTACCTTGGCCAGCGGTCGCTGTGCAACGAGGAGGGCGGTCGCCTGCTCCTCCTCCTGGTGGAGACCCTGACGCCGCTGGCCCGTCTCTCCGGGCTCTCAGTGGCGGAGGACCTCAAGCGCAGCCTGGACCAGGCGCTCTTCTGCCTCTACTCGCATCCTAGCAAGAAGTCCCGCGCCAAGCACCTGGCCGACCACGGCGCCTCCGCCCTTGCACTCACCTGGGACAAGTGCGGGGTGCTCATGGGGGCGGTGCGGCCAAAGCAGCTCCCGGAGTTCGACGACTTTAAGTCTCTGTCGGTGTCGGCTGACACTGAGGCGCTACTAAGGCGATTTGTGGCCCTGGTGCCGGACTCGCTGGACCTGGAGGGCAGGGCCAAGAGGCTGGAGGAGTACCTCAACGACCGAAGGGATCGCAGCTGCAGCTTCCCCTCATTCGAGGGCGTCCTCCCGGAGAGCCTGCTGGACCTCTTCTACCTCCTGGGCGACTACAACTTCAAGAACAGCAACTTCGACGTCGCCGCCGGCATGTACGTCAAGGACCTCACCTTCAACCCGCGGAGATTGGACTCGCTGGTGGCGCTCTCCCTATCCCGCGCCTCCGTCGTCGAGGAGAAGGTGTGCCGCAACCAGGCCTCCGACCTAGACGCCATCCTTAACGAGTCTTACCAGGTGCTCAACTCCTTCCGCGAGTCCCTCCACGTGGACGACACCAACGCCACCATCTACATCGAGAGCGCCAACTTTGCCTACGTCATGAGCGCCTACTGCTCGCGCCTCTTCAAGAGCGACGCCAGCGACCTCTCGATGGACAGCTTCCAGCGGGTGGAGAAGCGGGGGAAGCTCTTCGTGGCCTTCGCCCGCAGCTGCTACGACAAGGCCCTGGCCATACTCAAGGTTGCCAAGGACCCGGAGGCAGTGGATGAGACCTGGCTGGTTCGATTCATGGTGGGGAAGCTAACGGAGAAGAAGTCTCACCTGTGCGTTGACGCTAGTCTGGGAGAGTACCTGGCCTCCATGGAGAACCTGATCGGGCAGGGGGCAGGAGTCCCAAAGAAAATAGGCTTTGGGCCTGGCACACCGGACCTTTCACTAGAGCTGCTGGAGGTCTACTACAGGTTCCACGCCAGTGTGCTCAAGTTGGAGATGAGGGCCGACGTGGACGTGGACGAGGAAATGCTGGAGAAGCTTTCGGCCAGGTTTAAGAAGCTGGACAGCCTAGAGGTCTTTGCCAAAGAGGAAGCCAAGACTGTCGCCGGGAGAAAGTCGAAAGAGGAGGACGGCGGTGACAATTCCTCCACGCAGCCGCCAACGGAGGAAAAGGACGAATGCCAGGAGCCGCCTTCCAAGAAGGAGAAGCTGGACGAGGAGGAAGAGGCTGAATCGAGGCCCAAGAAGTGCTTGAAGTGGGAGGAGATCGTGTGGAGGTGCGTGGAGGCCCTGGAGAGGACCAAGACCATCTTCCCGCACCACTACAAGGCCCTTCACCTGTTGTCCAGCTACTTCATGAGGACGACATCTTCGAGGAAGGACGTCCTCAGGGCCAAGAAGTACCTCATGGGGTCCTCCTCCCCCGATTCCGCCGTCTCCACCACCTCGAGCAGGAGCTCCGACAAGGAGCCCTCCCTGTTCGGCGAGAGGAAGACCAACAACCTGTTCAACGGCATCTGGCGGATGCCTGTCAACGAGTTCGAGCGCGCCGGCAGCTTCTCGGCCCACGTCGGAAAATGCGTCACAGTTCTCTTCGAGATGTTCCGAGAAACGGAGGACCACGGGGGGTTCTTGGAGGCTGCCTGCCTGCTGCGGAAGGCGCCTGAGGGGGAAAGGAAGTACCTGTTCGAGGAGGAGCGGAAGGCCTTCCACGTTGAAGCCTGCACAGCCATGCTGCAGATCATGCACAGGAAGACTGCAGCCTTCGAGGAGGAGGAGAAACAGAGGCTGGAGGAAGAGAAGAAGAAGCTGGATGGCGGAAAGAACAAGCAGGGGGAGGACAGGAAGGAGGAGGAAAAGTCCGACGAGGAGAAGGCCAAGGAGAAAAAAGATGGCGAAGAAAGAGACGACTACGCCAAGGTCAGATTCTTCATGGACCTCTTCCAAGCCCTGTCGAAGCTGAAGAAGTTCTACCCAAAGTGCGACCAGATCAAGGACATGCTAAAGAAGCTCTTCTGCGTCATTGCCAGGAGGAAAAACAACGAGTTCTCCCTGGAGGAGGTTCACTCCTTTGCGCTAAAGCTCAACCAGACCGACAAGAGCACTCCTTTCCGAAACATGGCGAAGGAAAAGTTTCAAGAGACCCTAAAGGAGCTCATCCCCAAGCCGAAAGCACCCGTCATTCCGAGTCTCACGGGAGGTACTGCGTCGTACAAGCTACCAGGGGCAGCAACCTCCTCGTCGTCGTCTTCGAAAGCGTCG
>JAAUXV010151078.1_pt1 | contig 10499 bp, 19 predicted proteins | sample 7278181 | NCBI WGS metagenome assembly JAAUXV01 (sample SAMN14350114, study PRJNA611818) | marine sediment metagenome | isolation source: surface marine sediment (2.1m) | place: French Polynesia: Moorea | collected 2018-08
CCCCCGCCGGAAACGCGGGGGGGGGCGTCTGGCCCGCGGGGGGGGTGGGGGGGCGGGAGCCCGCGGGGACGGGGAAAAGAGGAGGAGGGACATTATCTTAAAGTTCACTCGGCCTTGCTTCCTGTGCGCAAAAGGAGGAGGAGGAGGAAGGAGGATAACTAGACGGGGTGGAGGAGGAGGAGACATGGACTGAGATCACCCACCACGTATAAAAGGCCTTGTTCACGTTTGTTTTGGTTAAAGTATGCATAGTTTCCCGCAGACGATAAAAACGTTTCTTGGTGACTATAGGTTGAAAACATAGAAAAAATCCCTTTGGGTGTTGGCGTGGGCAGGGAAGAAAGAAGAAAAGACCCACAGGAAACAGAGGTGGAAAGTTTTGTCTCAAAAAACACGTAGAAGGCATAAGGGAGGCGTTCTAGTTTTTGACATTTTTTGGTTGGATGAAAAGGACGGTAAGAGGAATTCCTTCCCACTTCTCCCAGACAAAAGCGTTCCCCATTTGTGTCTCCCTTCGTCTGCGTGCGCCCGAAATGAGAATTCTCCGAGAGGAGAGAGGACTGAGGGGGCAGGGCCACCTTGGTGCACCGGCCACTTTCCCGTCAAAAAGGAACGCACGTAACGAGTATGTGTGGCGGGGGCTGACCTGCTGAGCGACCAGACCTGTGTCTGCGCAAAGGCTACCAAGAAAAAGTGGGGAAACAGGAGGCTCTTCGGGAGAGGCCGCCTCACACACACACATCGAAGGCGACGGGGAGCTGCCCGCAGGGAGGAGGAGGAGAAGGAGGACGGAGCCCGCATCAGCTAAAGAGCCTTGGCAGGAGGAGGAGGAGGCTAGTCCAAACACGGGGAAGGAGGAGGAGGCGCGGGCGGCATCTCAAGGCCCTTTTCTGAGGAGGGGAGACGGAAAAGGAGGGAGGGGCTTACTTATCGGAATGTGGGGATTTATTTATTTGGGAAGGGGAGACAGGGAACGAGGGGGAGGAGAGAGAGACAAATACAGGGAGGGGCATCCGGTTGGGCTGGGTTGGGCCTTCCATAGGGGATTCATGCGGTTTTCCCTACTATGAGCGCTCTTCGGTGTCTGTTCCTCCCTACAGAGTGAAAATGCACGCTGATGAGCCGATTCAGCCACCCTGTGAACGGGAATCCCCCCTCCCCTCCGTTTCCTTTTTCTCTTTTTCCCTGCCCCTCCTCCTAGTCGTCGCAGCCATTCCAGATCCTACTCCTTCCCCTTCCCTCCACCTTTGCGTGACCACGACGATTGTTTTGCTTCCTTCCTCTCCTCTTTCCCGTGAGAACGAAAACGGGGCTCATTGACCCGCTTCGGATCCTCTTCTCGTGTACGAACTGCGGGGAGGGGACGGAATCAGGTTACCTACAAAAATCGCAGAGAATACCGTAAAACTTTTTTGGCGGAAGTTGAATTGGCCGCATATGGTCACGTTGAAATAAAAGTTGCAATAGCTAACGATGCAAAAAAAATTGTGGTCATAGGGATCGACTTCGATTGAAGAAACGCACCTATCCTTGAAGGCGCCCTCAATTAATTTCGTCCTTTCTCTGTCTTTCGTGAATTTAATTCTCAGGCTATTGCGGTATCCTCCCTCTGAGCTCCCCCTCCCTTTCCGCGTCACGGCCTCTGCACCATCCAAAGAGGAGGAGGCCCCCAACAGTGCCAACGAAACCCCCTCGCTCGGCACAGTTGTTAATGTATAGTGCCAAAGGTTTTGCACTGCCTCCTCCTCCTCCTTTATCCTCGCTTGCAGTGTGTGCCCGCCTCCGCCTCCTTTACCGCCGGCGGCGGAGGGAGGCTGCCTTTCGAGAAAAGAGGGGAGGGAAGAGTGGGCACTGGCACTGAGCAAGGGGGGGGGATAGAAAGAAGGAGGCCGCCGCCGCCGCCGCCGCCGCCGCCGCCGCCTGCAGACAGAGGATGGCGGAGAGAGGGAAAGTGGAAGAAGAAGGGCGGCGCTGGATAGGGAGCAGCCTCACTTGGAAAAGGAGACGAGAGAGCAGCAGTAGGAGGGGGGGAGGGGGGAATGGCAGCGCTGCCACGCCCAGCTATCTGGGGCAAACTTTGGTCCTTCGCTCCAGACATTCAACAATTGGAGGGGAGGAGGCGCGCGTGGTTATTCCCACGCTGAGCGGGACGGTCGCCCCCCTCCTCCCTCCTTGCTCTGCCAGTGGCAACCTTGCCGTATCCTCCTCTTCCGACCGTGGCATGATGGTCTCGACGCGCAAACTCTCCCCCCCTTTTCTCTCGGCGTCCTTGAAGCCTAGGGAGGGAGGGAGGCTGCTAAAAGATGGAGGGTAGAGATGGGGCGGCGGAGAAAGGAGGAGGAGGCAGCTAGACTGGAAGGAGGAGGAGGAGGACGGTCGGTCCTTTGGGGGAGACGGCGGCGGCGGTGGAGACGTCGCCTGCCATATACTGCCACCGAGAAAGGAGGAGGAGGGAATGGCAGGAAAGAAGAGAAAATGGCAAAAGAGTAAGTACGGGATGCAGAGCGGGAGGGGGATGCTTCTTGACCTATGGATGGTGTAGTTTTAGCATCTCTCAGAGTAGAAGACGACGTTCCTGTTAGCTCGGCATCCATCCGGCTCCTCGGTCCGTCTATAAAGCAAAAGTTTTCGGGGTGGGGGGAAAGAGGAAACGGTGAGCAACAGCCTCCGGAGGAAAAATTGTGCTTGCGAGGCCAATCTTATCCTTGCTGTTCGCTCCACGAGGGAGGGGACAATATTTTCCTCTTTAAACAAGAGAGAAGAAACGAGGGAATTCCGAGAAAAAAAGCGGGGAATTTCTGGGAAACCGAATGTTGGCCGCTTGGTGCAAAATTGTGGCCGCGCCAGAGAGAAGGAGAAGTCCTCCGGTCGTTCCCCAGCAATTTATGCCCCCAAATGAGTTCGTGAGATAGAGGAAATGGTGGAGGTGGGCGGCCGCCCGACCCTTCGGCAAAAAAAGAAAAGTTTGAATGCATTGCATGCATGGGTGGAGAGCGGGGTCAAAGGAATGGAAAAGTTCGTCGACTGCCCCAGTCGCTCTCCCTCTCTCTTTTCCCCTCCTTCACGCCGCTGCCGCGACTTTCGTAATGGGTTCTGTCGAATCCCCTTCCCCAGTGCAGACAATTCCAACAATATTGTTTTGGGGTTTTTCGTAAGTTCTTTGCCCAATAAAGGCTAGATATCTACAGTATACCGGTATACTTTTTGTACTAAAATTCTCCACAGAAGTGGACTTCGCAGTAGAGTAGTACAACATTCCCGCCCCCGTTCTGCCTCTCTCAGCCCCTTACTCTGGGTATGCCACAACTTTATGCGACAGTGAGAGTTTCCCTCTTGGGAGGGAGAAGGAAAAGGAGGGGGTTGGTTGGGACTGCAGAAAGAGGAAAAGGAGGGATGAGGCGACGGCGGCGCCTAGTGCCTACTATAGGGAGGGGGGAAAGAGGCTGGAGATGGAGTGGAGCGAGGCTGCCAGTTCCCCGCCTCCCTCTCTCCTCCCCGCGGGCAATCCCCCCAGCTGCAATTTGGAAAGTCCCCCCTCCCCCCTTCTCCTTGCTCAGGCCAGACATGTTACAGGAGCATTTGACACTATTTGATTTTCGTGCGAACTTCTGCAGGACTTAAAGGGGACGAAAGTCCACTGCAGCTCGACTCTACCGTTCATGCAAAAGACCATGTCTGACCCCGAGACCCTCCGGGCCCCTGAAACACTGACGTCACCTATTCCTCTCTTTCTCCCTCTCCTCTCCGCCCTCCATCCCCATAATGTTCCCCGACGTGCGCCCCGTGCTGAGACGAGACCGCGGGCCCAACCAAACCGGTCTGAAAAGATACCTGCCGAAATGTTTGTTATTTCTTCGGAGTGCTCGTCAAATGCACAAGGCGTATGAAAACAACAGATGGAGGTCACTTTTCCCCTCGACCTGCGTTTGATCCGGCACGTGTCTGGAGCTTCAAAAGAAGACGCTGGCTGGGAACTGCGATGCTACAATACTGCCACACTTGGTTGGCGGTGAGGAGAGGAGGAGAGGGAGAGGAGGAGGACGGAACGTGGAAACATCAAGGTGCGGAGAGAGTTAGGGAGAGTGAGAGAATGGGGCCTGAAGCGACGGAGGAAAAAGTTTGCTCCTCCTCCTCCTCCTCCTCGTCTCCTCTCTTTCGCACACGGAAAAGAGGGACATTTTTATCCTCCTCCTCCTCCTCCTTCTTTTTCACAAAGAAATCGTGTAATCCAACGGTGGAGAACCGTTTGCTCTGCTCAGCCTGGCGGATCTCGCGTTCCACATGATTTCCTCCACCTCCTCCGCCTCCCCACTTGGTCGGACTCATTTCTTTAAGAGGACGTGAAATCGGCGCCATCCAAACCCGCACGATTGGAGCTCTGAGAAGAGGGTGAGGGAAAGTGGAGGGAAGACCTCTCTCTTCCTTCTCCTCGTCCGTTTCTTCCGCCTCTTCCCTCACTTTTTTGCGCCTTCTCAAGGAGAGTGGAGGTAACACTACGGAGGAAAAAGCTGGGGAAGTGGGCGGTCGATACGGGTGCAGATGGATGAAGCACTGCAAAAGGAAAGCTGTGCAATGATTCGGCATCAGTTTGCATACGGTAGGTCTAAATCTTGTTAATGGAATCCTTTTCTCTACTAGCAGCTAAGGAGAATCTGCTCCCGTCCGTTTTCCAGCTGAGCCAGCATCACCGGCAGAGGAGGGGAGGGGGTAGGACTGGTGAAAAGAGGAGAGGGAAAGGGAGATGGAACGGATGAGCCTCAAATGCCCTCCTTTCCATCCCCCTCCTCCTCTGTTTGGGGCTGCCCCTTTCTTCTTCTTCTTCTTCTTTCAGTCTTTCTCCTTTTCAAAAGGGAGAACTGGAGAAGAAAGGAATTGGGGGCTGCTCACCCATGAGGAAAGGGAAGGAGGAGAGAGTGAAAGTGGCCGACGATTCCTCCTCTTGCCCAGCTAGCGCGATGTTGGGAGCGGCAGCGCCAAGTCCCGCCGTCAAGAATGCGGGGGCATTTTGTGGGAGGAAATGCTAGATTCCGGCAATCGCGGACGACTCAGTTTGCAAAGGCATTTCGAATTTGGTCGGAACTCTTTCAGCAACAAAAAGCATTCTATTTTTCCTTCTTCCATTTTGGGCTGGGTACAACAACATCCTCCTCCGAAGCAGTATGTGGGCGAGAGTGACATGGGTTCCTTATTAGAGATGAGGGGGGGGGAAACGCGGTTCGCGGAGGGAAAGAGGAGGCTGCAGCTAGGTCCAAAACATCCGCCCATATATGTACGCAACTTGTGCCCCTGCCCTATATATTGAGAGATCGCGAGGGAGGGAGGGGAAAGATGCGAGGCGACCACCGTGGCCCATTAAGGGGGGCACGCAGAGAAAACACTATCCTCCTTCGATCCGCCATCCCTCCTACTTACACGGTGCCCGGCGGCACCGATATCCCCCGCTTGCTTGTACGTACACTCGTTCCTGGGGCATGATGCCAAGGAGCCTTGCACACGCGACACACGCCATCTCGCTCTTGCAGCGAGGTATGAACCCGGTTACCCGGTATACCGTACCTGTAGTACTTATAAAGGAAGGGAACCGTTTTGTCCGGGAAGAAGAGCTACAGTGGTGCAAAAAGTGGAACTCTCTGGCTATTTCTGTGCCGACATCTTTGTGCACAACTGTCTCAAAAGGGGATCCGTCTACATGAAAGGGCCCTCCTCCACACAGCTGCAGGATGAGAGGGGGAGGGAGGGGCTGCAAGAAAGTTCCCCCTCTCCTCTTTCCTCCCTTTGGGAGGTGGGTCGGAACCGATTGTTGAAGACAGAAGGAGGAGGAGGAGGAGGCCGCGGGCGAAAAGTCAGAATTAAGTTGATGGCCGCTTCTAGAGCAAAATTTCGATTTGCCTAAATTGTTCCTTGACCGCGGTCAAACGTCAGAGCGATACAGCAGAAGAGCCAGAGTCTCAGTCCAATCTTTGTGAGATCCTCTGCAGGTACGTACGTACTCATGTTCGAACAATGCAGTGCGAGCTTCTCCCTTCCCTCAGTTTCTAGTAGTAGTTGGGGGGATTTCCAGCAGAGCTTCTCCGTCGGTCGGTCGGTCGGTCCGTCCGTCCCCCCATCGGCCATTTTCTGACGCCCTTCCCCTCCTTCTGCTCAGTCCGTTTCCCCCATTTCCACTTCTTCTCTTATTTCCATTCCCCCACTTTCCTCCTCTCTCCCTCCCTCAGAAGAATTCTGACAGGCGAAAAGGAGGGAGGGAGGGGGGAGGGACGGCGGCGGCCTCGCCCCGCTTTGGTGATGCATGTGTGGGCGGAGAGGAAACCGGCACACATGGGCGGAGGCCTTGAAACGGGTTTGATCCAGGAAAACCCGTCATTTCTCGGGTATGGGAGGAGCCTTGCACGTGTATGCCCCGGGGTATTGAGTCGAACTAGCGACGACAGCTCCTCCCTCGCCACTCTTTGGTCCGTGGGCAGGCGGGCGGGCGGGCGGACGGTTGGTCCGTCGTTTTCGTTCGTGGGGCTCGGACCACCCATCGAGGCCGCCCGACCTAGCTTAAAGAAGGGGGAGGAGACAGGGCCACACACCGCAACACAAAAAAAGCAGTATTGCCTGCCCGCATGGGAGGAAAGGCGCAACATAAACAACTTTGCTGGCATCAGAAACTAAGCTGTGGGATTTCCAAAAAAAAGGTAAAAGGGACGTTGTTGCACTTCTGCCACTGAATTGGAATTAAACCTCAAGCATTGTACAGTAGGCTGGGCTTGAATCCTTTTCCAGCTTAGTAACCAATTTTGGTTTCGTATGCACCCCCAGAACCATGAAGACAGAAGGGAGTAAGAAGGAAGCCCTCTCTTTTGGACTAGGGCGGCGATCTACCTAAAATTCCACCTCCGCCGCCACCCAAAAAAGCGAGTCAGTCCATTTCCTGGGATGAATATTTTATTGGATGGTGAGAAGAGAGGAGGGGAAGGGAAAGAGCTAGAAAGGCTCTTCTTCCCCTGCCATGTGAGGTCACACCCGCTCTTGCCTTTTCTTCCCCCAAGAAGTAAAGTGTACACACGGGAAAATCTACACGGGGACATTACCCAGTTTCAAAAAATAGACTTGCATTTATGGCGGAGACCCACATGAAAATATTTTCTTGGATTTCCAAGACCGCCGGATAGCAATGTCCAGATTACATACATTTTTTTGCCTCCCAACTCGAAGCTAACTGCCGAGGACCCACAGACTCGAATCTCCTCCTCCTCCTCCTCCTCCTCCTCCTCCTCTCCTATCTCAAGTTTCTCGCCTTCCCTCCTCCCCGGGGAAGGAAGCGGGCGAGGCGAGGGCGACGTGCCCAGAATGATCGCGATACGAGAGGAGCTTGGGGGAGGAGGGCGGGGGAAATCTGGTCTCTGAGTTTGGTGGCTGGGCACGTGTGTGAAAGATAAGGCTTCTCCTCCTCCTCCTCCTCCTCCTCCTCGATCCCCCATGGCTCTCGCCCCCCTGGCCTCCTTTCGCCCCGTTCCCTTCCCTCCAACCAACATTTTCTTGGAGAGGGGCCTACGGTCTGGGGCTACATTATTGAGAGACTATCAAGTCTGGTTTCCGCCCTCAAAACTGCCAGTGGAAGATATGACTAGAAAGGATACGCGAAGCACGGACTTACTTGGTAGATTGCCGGCGGCACCCATAGCACCTCTCCGTTTGGATAGATGAGGACGTTGGACTTGTAGCGGACCTCGTAGTTGCCGTCGGCACTGGGAGGGGAGAAGAATGATTTGCAGGATACTCCTAGACACTCTTAGACATTTCTCACTTGTTGAAGAGCACGATGTCCGGCTTCCAGACCTTGTCTGGCGGGAGCCTGAGCACGCTGATGCCGCCGTAGTCGGCCTCGTCCCACTGCAGCTGGTAGTCGTTCCACACCAGCCGCAGCCACACGTTGGACTTCATGATTTGGTTTTTCTCATTCTGCGAGAGACACAAACGAAATGAGGATAGACCACTTGAATAGTTAAAAGAAGAGCCAACTATGGAACGAATTATATTAAGAGACTTTCCCGACAGGGTGTGTAATGTTTTAATTGCTGTTGTCGCAAATATGTTTCCAATCAATGGAATTCATTGTTCAATAGACGTACAGTAGTCGTCACAAACGATGGAGAAAGAGAGAACCCGCTCGCGCTTTTTCTCGCTTCTGACTCACCACATTGATGAGCTGAATGAAAGCCAGTCCGAAGGCCACCTCCACCTTCTGCGTCATGTTCTGCACCGGTCGGATGAGCTTGTTGTAGCCGCGGAAGAGATCCCGCACCAGCCGCTCCTCTTCCTGTGAGCACAGGCCTGGAAAAGAGAAAACAGAGAATTCTTACTTTAGATTTCTGCTTCCATAGCATAGATATGTTACAGTACAGTATATCGGGATAAGGTTTTGTCGACAAAGCAAATAACTTTCAATCAACGCCACCTCTAGGGCTGCAAAAAAAACCTCTCTTTTTTTCATCACTCCAACAATTGTGTGTGACTTTCGACTTAGAGGAGTCCTTTGCTAGACATCCAACCTGATTCTAGGCCACTAGGTCAGCGATCGGGGACAAAAAGAGGCACCTAGACAACTCTCATAAAGGTGAGTTCGGCAAAAAAGCCCGTGGACGACAACGCGTGACAACGGCGAGGGTTAGATGTTCTCGTGCGCAGCCAGGTAAGACAAGAGCGGATTTGACTGCCTATAGGTACAAGAGCGCTTTCGGGAGCTTTGTTTTCTTCCCACTAGAGAGAGATTTACTGATCAATTTCTGTGAATGGCTCCTAGCTCATGTTTGTACTGTACTGGAAATACAAAACAAACCCGAGAGAGAGGCCATGCGATCACATTTCCAGAGAGTCAAGACGGAGAGAGGGGGTTCTTAATTAAAGTTGCTCGCAAGAGGGGATATCCCTCCCTCTTTTTCTCCGCGCGACTCCCCCACAGCTTTTGGGCTGTCATTTACGTTCAGAAAACTTGGCAGAGACTTTCATTTCTCTGCTCTCAGCGCAGCGCGGTGCCCTACCAGTCTGCTCGGTCTAATAAGGGTCAGGTTTCCGCATCGCGTCTCAGCTTTCTAATCTCGGCAAATGCACACGGCATACCGTGCTGTTCCAGTGATGTAGCCGCACGTCATACGACAGTTTCATACAAAAACGGGACTTCAAACCCTGTATGTCTGGTCGGGGATTCCTTTTCCGCGCGTTGACTCGAAAAGCCTCGGCTTGAGAGAGAAAGTTTTTGGCTATGTCGGCGGAGGGAGAGAGAAAGGAGGGAGGAGGAAACCAACTTTTTAATCCCGATAATCGCAAGGGCCGTCTCGGCTTTCCCACATTCTCGGCGCGCGTGGGGAGGAGGAAGGCCAGATTCATGGCTGGGGGAAGGAGGTGAGCGGGTTCTTTGGGCATCCTATATTTTCTTCTGAAGCAGAGAAAGCTTTTCTTGGTACAGAACAAAAATGGGTGAAACTCTATGGCTTCCGTGTAAGATTAGTTTGTAGGTAACGACTCTAATTTGACGCGCATACCTAAATAGGCGGGGACGCGAGATTGCCGTTGCCCTCATTGGATGGGCCTCTTGATTTTCGAGACTGGATGCCAGTTGGAATTGTTAAAGGAAGGGGGGGAGGAAGAAGAAAAACGGGCGCTGCACGAGATATGGGATGCACTTTCCCTCCTTTCTTATCCGCGACGATGGATATCGGGTCCGACCGACCGACCGACAGAACGGAGAAGAAGGGGAGGGGACGTCGTGCAGCAGTCGAATTCAATTTTGGAAAGTTCCTTCTTTCCACACACCGAGGCGATGGAGGGGAAAAGAGGGGCGCCGCATAAGAAAACGGGGGATGGGAGGGAGGGGTCGGGGCATATATTTTGCTCCGAGGGATCAGGACTCAGACCCAGCGAGACAGGAAAGAAACATTGCGTTTTCTGACATTCATGGAAAAAGCCCAGAGTTTTTCTTCTCCGTGTCTAGTTGGGAGAAGGGGAGACAGTAGCCACCTTGAGAGAAGAGGGCGACAGAGGATTTCTTTCGCTTAGGCTATATATATTCTTCTCTCCTTTGAATGAGAAAGAGGAGCACTTTTCAAAAATGGGATTCTACTCTCCTTTCCTTCACTCACTGCACAAAGTTAGTTAAACTGACCCACATGTTCCTTCTTTTTGACGGCACCTCAACTCAAATATGTGTGATTTGAAACTAACGTTCACCGCAGCTTCCGTTCCTCCCCATATATACTGGGTCGTTCAACAGTCCCACGAGGCGAAACCAGCTTTATTGATCATCGCTTGTTTGCACCTCGAAATGTAAGGGGGACTTTCCCCACTCCTCTATCCCAGAAGACGGCGGGGAAAGGGGAGGAGGAGGAAGGAATCGACCGGGCGGAATTTTTGGGTCGGCAGGAGAAAGTGCCTGGGAAGTGCAATCTCATCTCTCTCCCCCTCTCCCACTTCTGAAGGAGAGGGAGGAGAGGGGGAATCTTTTGCTGTAAAGGAAC
>JAAUXV010197103.1_pt1 | contig 10495 bp, 11 predicted proteins | sample 7278181 | NCBI WGS metagenome assembly JAAUXV01 (sample SAMN14350114, study PRJNA611818) | marine sediment metagenome | isolation source: surface marine sediment (2.1m) | place: French Polynesia: Moorea | collected 2018-08
CCCATTGCAGTTCTTATCATCGGCAACGCGAAGCAGGTTCCGATCGAGTTTTTGGAAGGAATGCCCTTGGCCGTCGAAATCCTGACGGAATGGTCGAAGAAAGGAAAAAGTAATAGATTCGTTTCTTGATTTCTACTGCAGGATTTCTGGTGTCGATATTTCATTATGAAATCGACGGGAGAGGGAGGAGAAGGGGGATTTGGCAGAGGTTGCGTTTTCCTTTCCCTTTCCTTTGCGATGGCCACATGTCAACTTGTTTGTTTTTATTTTGACTTGTGCAACTTGTGCAAGTGGTGCAAGGTGTTCTGGCTGCCGTACGTGTCCCCGCCCACCATGGCCTCCAACAGCACCAACGACGGCGACAAGAAGGACCCTTCCGCCGTGCTGTCCTTGCCGCAGAAGCGTTACTACCGGCAGCGCGCGCACTCCAACCCGATCGCCGACCACTGCTTCGACTACCCGGTCAGCCCGGACAAGATGGACTGGCGCGCACTCTACCCGGAGGCCTACGACCCGGCGGCCGGGCGCGAAGTCAGGTTCGCAGACATCGGGTGCGGATACGGCGGGCTGCTCGTGCAGCTCTCGCCCATGTTCCCGGACAGGCTCATGCTGGGCATGGAGATCAGAGTCAAGGTTTCAGATTACGTGAGGGACAGGATCGCGGCGCTAAGGCAGCAGAACCCGGGAAAATACGACAACGTTGCTTGCCTCCGTTCCAATGCCATGAAGTACCTGCCCAACTTCTTCCGCAAGGGCCAGCTGGAGAAGATGTTCTTCCTGTTTCCGGACCCGCACTTCAAGAAGGCCAAGCACAAGTGGAGGATCATCAACGAGACCCTGCTGGCCGAGTACGCCTACGTCCTGGGCTTGGGCGGCCTCGTCTACACCATCACCGACGTCCACGACCTCCACCTGTGGATGTCGGAGCACCTGGGGCGGCACCCGCTCTTCCAAAGGCTGTCGGAGGAGGAGCTCAAGGCTGATCCGGTGGTGGACAAGCTGTACGAGTCTACGGAGGAGGGACAGAAGGTGTCCAGGGCCAAGGGAGACAAGTGGTGCGCTGTCTTCAGGAGGGTGGAGGACAAAGAAGATATGAACGCTAGCTAGTGTAAATCTTAGCTTCTAAAAAAGGGAATCTATGAATAAGAGGAGTATCCAATCTTCAGCTATAAGCTGTGATGTTTCTGTTGACACACGAGCTAAAATGTGTATCGATTGCATTTTTTCTTCCAGAGCGCATCCCTCCAGATCTTTTGTGATACTCCCCCATCCTCCGACATGGTAAAGATCGCCCTCCAGCTCAGCGCCGCCCTGGAGAACCTTACCGGCCTTGCCCCGGCCGACGACGACTTCAAGTGGTTCTTCAAGTTCAAGTGCTCCAGCTGCGGCGAGGTGCCGGACAAATGGCAGCACATCTCCCGCTCGGAGGAGCACGAGGTGAAGGGCGGCCGGGGCACGGCCAACGCTGTCATCAAGTGCAAGCTGTGCGGCAGGGAGAACTCTGTGGACGTGATTGCCGATTCCATTAGGAAGTACGGGTTCGCCGACGCGGGCAGGTTCCGTCAGGTGGCCGCCTTCGACTGCAGGGGGATGGAGCCGGTGGACTTCTCCCCGAGGGACGGCTGGGTGGTCAAAGGGTTCAAGGTCAGTGAGGACGACGAGGAGGAGGGCAGCGAGAGCGGGAAGGTGTTTGACGACGTCGACCTGACGGAGGGAGAGTGGGCGGACTATGATGAGGTGTCGGATGAGAGCGTGTTCATATCGGAGATCAAACACCAATTCGTGAAAATAAAGTGAAATTCCCAAAAAAGTTGAATAAAAAATACATCTGTGACACCATTGGCTCTTTTGTTATAGAAACTCGTTTTACATTTTTATGTTGCCTCATTGCAGAGATGTCTTCTGGGAAGGGGAAGGGCAAGAAGTCCAAGGGACGCCCCCTGGAAAACGGGCATTCGAAGAAATCCAAGCTGTGCGACGAGGGACTGTTCCGGATCTCGGACGAAGCCAATGAGCAGAAAGAGGCTCTTAAGTCTGCTTGGGGGTCGGAGGAGAAATCCTTGGACAAGGATGACGTCCTCCTGGTCAACGAGCCCTTCACCTGCTGCTCCGTTAAGGGCTTTCTCTCCTCCTCCGATGCCGTAGAGTCCCTCATCACCGAGCTGGAAGACGTGGACTTCCTGCAGAAGGACAACGACCTGTACAAGTTCCGCCAGTCCCCTGACCTTGCCGACTCCTCCTCGCCGACGCTGGCCTCCCTACACCGCTTCATGTGCGAGGATGTGCGGCCCTGGTTGTCGGACCTGACCGGCATCGAGCTGGACAAGACCGTGGACATGTTCTGCGCACGATACGACTACACCGACTACCTCCTGTGCCACGACGACCGGCTGGAGGGCAGGAGGATCGCATACATACTGTACCTCGTGCCGGAGTCATGGAACGCGGAAGACGGAGGGGCGCTTGACCTATTCAGCTCAGACGAGGACGGGCAACCCGATGAAGTAAGTGTAAAAATGTAAGTAAATCCAAGTACTATGTATCACATAATATTCGTGTTCTTTCTCAGGTGGTTCGCTCCTTGGTGCCGTCGAGAAACTCCCTGGCCTTCTTCGAGGTGACCCCAAAGTCCTTCCACCAGGTGGCTGAGGTCCTGACTCGAGACAAGACTAGGCTCTCAGTTAGCGGGTGGTTTCATGGCCCCCCGCCCAGATCCATGTCATACCCGTCCCCTGACCTGTCCTCACCGGCGACGCTGCCCCCGGCGGACATAAGTGAGGAAGAGTTCTACTCGTGGATAAGCCCGGTGTACGTGGCGCCGGACAACCAGCAGGAGATTCGGGCGAACTTCTCCGACAGCTCCGAGATCAGCTTGCCAAACTTCATCCCGGAGGAGAGGTTCGAGGAGCTACGGTCTCTGCTGAGGGATGAAGGCGCTGTCAAGTGGATAAGGAAGGGTCCGGCCAACAAGTGCAACTATGAAGCAGCATCGGAGACGGAAAAGGACTCGATGCCGCCTCTGCTGAAAAAGTGCCTTAACTTCTTCCGCTCCGACGCCATGTTCCTCTTCCTGTCGGGCGTCACCGGGCTGAAGATGCATCCTCTGGCGGAGGTGTCGGACGACGAAGAGGAAGAGGAGGAGAAAGACGAGGGCGACAAGAGTCCAAAGGCTTCGTCATCCAGGGAACAAGAGGATGAAGAAGAGGAAAAGAAGACGAACGGAGGAGGGGGAGGAGGCGATCCCCGCTGCCGCTGCGAGGTCCGCCGCTGGAGCCCGGGCTCATACACCCTGGTGCGGGACTGCGACGGAGAACAGAAGGAGTTCGCGCTGGAGGCCAGGCTGTTCCTCAACTGCGGCGACGGCGGCGGCGAAAGCGGCTGGTCCCTAGGCTGCGGCGGCTTCTCCTCCTACGTGGCTCGCGGCGAGGACGAGGAGCTGCTTTCCGCGCAGCCGGAGGAGAACACCCTGGCGCTCGTCTACAGAGATGCGGACACGCTAGGATTCGTCAAACGTGTGACGGACGAGGCAAGGGAGAAGCTGGACGGGGGGTGCTTCTACGACGTCTCCGCGGTATACTATGAATGATGACACGGATCCAACAAGTTCATGCTGTATGTTTTATTTCTTCCATTGAATGACGAACTGATGGAAGCTCGAATAAAATTATTTGGATAAAATGTGGATGGATGTTTGTGTACGACTAGTAATTGCACCTGGCGGTATTTTTGGCACCTTTATACATGAACAAGTCTTACGTGCCTCTCGTTTTAGCCTGCAAACGCGATGTAAAAGGCGCACTCAAGGCGTGATTGCCATAAATTATTGTTAAGGAAGAGGAAATTGTGATCAAGATCTTAAGGGAGAAAAGCGTTGAGTGCGCCTAAATTTCTCATTCGTGAACCTTAGTGGAGACTAGGAAGTGCCTCCTGCCCTCGAGGTAAAGCATGGACTCGTGGTACGTGCGCGGGATGATCTGCGGAGGAGTGCCATCCTTGGTGCTGAACGTATACTGGAAGACGTTGGTCAGGGAGAGGTCGCCGCTGGCAGGGTCAAGGACCTCGGCTGAGACTCGAGTCTGGATCATGTTGCCTTCAGTGTAGCAGATCTGAAATTAGGGAAATATTCAATTTTCACCCATTTCGATTAACTTGGGAGTGGAAATTTTCAAACCTGTGAGTTGAAGTACAGAAGCGATCCGACTGGGACCGGCTTCTTGAAGGAGATGTCGTCCATGTGCTTGACGAAGGGCCGCTGCCCGGAGTAGACGTAGGTGTTGGCCCAGGCCAGCTCGAAGGCCTGGCGCATCAGAAAGCCGCCAAAGATCTTGTTGAAGCGGTTCCGGTGCTCCGGCTGGCAGATCAGGATGTTCTTCAGCTTGGCATCTTCCATCCAGCGGGAGTTGTCCGGCAGTATCCTCGCCTTGAAGGATAGGGCCTTGTGGTCCACAGTCTGGATGAAGAAGTCGTGGATAAGGGCCTTTTCCTCCTCCGACGGCGGGTGCTTGAACAGGGACTCTGTGGAGGCGGCCAGGCGCTGTATCTTGTTGCGCTCTCCCCTTTCTAGCAGTGCCTTTTCTTGCTCCGTCTCCACCAACAGCGGGTTGACATAGGAGGATCCCCTGTTGAGCGGGTCCCTGACCACCATGACGAAGGTGGCCTCCAACACGTGGATCCACTCCCCGTCCCGCATCTGGTACAGCTCCAGGGTGGACTCTGCAGAGGACTTTCCCACCCAGGTGACATGGCCCAGCATCTTGATGTCGTGGTCGGCCGTGATCTTGTGCTTGACGTCGATCCTGTCCACCAGTGCTGTGACGATGGAGAAGGGCGACTGCGGGTCCTCGGAGTCCTGCTTGGGGTTGAGGATGTGCTGGAAGACGAGGTGGACGGCGAACACGTCCATGTCCTCCAGGAGGCGCCCGACGCGGACGCTGCCAAAGTGGGTGAGGTATCTATCCCTGAGCTGCGAGTCCGACCCCAGGGGTATGATGGCCTGGTCGAAGCTGTCCTGCATCCTGCGCGGGGGCAGCTCCGTCTGAGAGGAGGGCACCATGGAGATGAGCTTCTCCCTCTGCCGCTGGTACACCTTGGGGTCGTAGGTGGAGGGGCCGCCGATCACGGACTCGGTCAGGTTGCGCACCACCTCGGCGCTCGTCTTGTCGGGCACCGAGGGCACGCCGGGCGGGACCACCACGCTGAGGGACCTGGCGCAGGTGCCGCGGCTCAGGGGCACCAGCAGGAGCCTCCGCGCCAGGGACGAGGACAGGCTCATGGTCAGGCCGTGATGGGTGTTATGACTGTTATCTCTCAACAGAAATAGGGCAACTTGAGCACTTGGAGCCAATGACACTTGATAAACACGAGTTGGTTCTCTATTACTGTAACATATGTTGGTGTCACACTTGTCACTCTCCACGTCCACAGTAACGGGGAACACGGACAACACGGCTCTCACGTCAAACCACTGAACTGAACCAGGCGCGGAAGAGACACTTGCCCAGGCAGGCCAGGGCTCTTCTGCCTGCGCCTGCCCTCCACGCGCCTGCTCTCGAAAGGATCAGCTGTTCCCTTGAAACAGCTGACGGACAAAAACAAGGTTAGCAAAAGAGAATAAGGAAAGCCAAGATGGACTTCTTTTTTCACTTAAATTGGCACATTTTTTCGTTTTGTACTAAATATATGCAAATTCGAACAACACTGGCGAAAATATCAATCATCAATCTTAATATATTAGACATCGAGGCCTTCTGTAATATGACCTTTGCAAGAAGGCCCTTTTCATTTGGACGATCTGGTATCTTTGATTCTAAACTTCTAAAGTGCAAAATGGCATGCTGGTGGATTGACCCCTGACATTTTGGGTGCCTGATATCGCTTGGGAGGCCGTTCTTCGCCCTCCAAGCTGGTCAGGATCCTTTCCTCGGCCTCTTCAGAACTCATCAGGAGGATTATCTCGGAGATTCCTTCGTGGGGAATCTTACATAAGCCTCCTCTCGGCAGCTTCCCTTCCTTCCTGCCTTGTGTGCAAGTGTGCCAACGACGTGTGCGCGAAAGTCGCTCTGGTTCAGGCCATTCCGCCTCCGCCCTCACTCCTGCGCTCTCTCCTCGGCCTCAGGTATCTCTTCTCCCTTGCTGCGGCCTCACTCCACCTCCGCCGCAGGGACACACACGACGGAGAAATCCCCTTATTGAGAGCAAGAGTCCGCGTGGGTGCGTTCCCCAGGGAGGGGAAATCGCGTGGAGGAGGAGCCGGCCTCTCTCTGTGTGCATGCGTGTGCCCGATCGAAAGCCCCTCTCTGCCTCTATCCTCGTTTGCAGTGTATTGTACAGTGCAAACCCCACCTGGGCGGGTGTGGGCCTGTACGTACTCACCCCGATGAAGAGTGCACTCGGCAAACAAGAGAGTGAGAGAGAGCGCCACACAAGGGGCTCTTTGGCGTCGGCGCCGCCGAAGAACGGCCATGAGTGGACGTTGCCGGGCGTCTGAGCCGCCGCCGCCGCCGCCGCCGCCGCAGTCACCCGAGGCGACCTCCTCCGAAAAGAGGGCCTCTTCCTCATCGATTTTCCCCACCGCCGCAGTCTTGGGGTCCTTTTGTTCCGAGTTCCCCCATGAGCGCCGCCCCGTCCGGAAGGCCCTCTGAGGCGGCGGGGAAAGGAGTCGGGGCTGGGCGCAGGCAGCAACGACAGGATCTCCTGGATGCCGAAGTCTCCCCTGGACCAGGGGTGCACAGGCAGCCGCAGCAGGGACTGTTAGGGAGGGAGGACGAGGAGGAGGGCCACGATCGGGACGAGCTAGACAGACTCCTGGGACCGGGCGGAGGGGAAGGCAGAGACATGTCTTGGTTCTCGTGCGAAGCGGCCGCCCTCGTCTCGGCCTACGAGGTAAGAATTTAGCAGTTTTTTTGTGTGAATTCTCTTTACAAAAGGTTTTTTATCGTCAGGTGCAAAATGTTCTCCGCGTGGACTCCCGCCGTGGCCTCACTACCCGGGAGGCTGACGAACGGCGGCAAGTTCACGGCGTGAACGAAATCGGCGTGAAGAAGCAGGATCCCCTGTGGAAGAAGTACCTGGAACAATTCAATCAGCCCTTCATCCTACTACTCCTCGCCTCCGCCGTCATCTCCATCATTATGGACCAGAAGGACGACGCGGCATCGATCACATTCGCCATAGTCATAGTCGTCACCGTCGGATTCGTTCAGGTACGACATTTTCCCAGATGCACGAAGATTTCTTTTAAATGTTATTTTTTTCGATTTTTTCGGGGGAAATCAATAGTGTGCTAAAAATTTAACCATGAATGCTCAGTGCTAGTGAATCGATAAAGTGTGAGTAGGTCTGTATTTCATCCGCGATGGTCAATTGGCACTGGCAGCCTAATAGATATGACGAGAAGATACCGGTGGTCACGACGCAACCCTTATTCAAAGGCGGAGAGGGGACTTCTTCTCTGCCGCCGCCGAGCCAAGAGCCGGATAAACTGTACCACACTGCCATCAAAGCTCCAAGCCGCGTCGGCGGCGAGAAAGAGCCCTCCGTCGCCATCGTGCGCCACGAGCCGGGTCAAGTCTGCAAGGCCTGCTCCAAACGGCCCCTTCAGATGTACGAGTACGCCCGTCAGCCCGGCCAGGAGGACGAAGGCTACCATCACAACCCCCGGCGGCAGCGCGCGGAGGAATGGGCGGCCTGCTGCATCTGCTGCTCTGACGCCGCAATCATCATCTGCTGCTGCCTCATCCTCGTCTACTGCTGTTTCTGCCTCGACTGCGACTGCGACGTTGGCTGCGACTGCGGATGCTGCGACTGCGATTGTGACATTTGTTTCTGTTGCTGACCTGTACGGACAACGCGATTTCTTAATTCGTATCTCGCCGAAATTTGTTGAATTCCAACTGTACTTTGATTTTTTTCTGTCTTCTAGGAATATCGATCTGAGAAGACCCTCGAGAGAATGGGCGCCCTACTTCCGCCTTCCTGCTCCTGTCTCCGCGACGGAGAGAAGCGCAACTTGTACGCCAAGTACCTTGTTCCTGGCGACGTGGTGGACCTGGCAGTGGGCGACCGGATACCTGCCGACGTCCGCCTGGTGGAGGTGGCGGAGCTGGCGGTCGACGAGAGCTCCTTCACCGGGGAGACGGAGCCAAAGTACAAGACGGCCGAGATAGTCGAGAGGAAGATCAAAATGTCCGTCAGCGACATGGCCAACATCGGGTTCCAGGTTTGACAATTAAGACTTTCCTTTGGCATGATTTTGTTCACTGAGTTTTAATTTCTTCCAGGGAACCCTCGTGATAAACGGGAGCGCCCGAGGCATCGTTCTGTGCATCGGCGAACGCTCCCAGTTCGGCGAGGTCTTCAAGATGATGCAGGCTGAGGAACCGCCGAGGACCCCGCTGCAGAAGAGCATGGACGTGCTGGGCAAGCAACTGTCCGCCTACTCCCTGGGCGTCATTGCCGTCATCATGCTAGTGGGCTGCGTGCAGGGCAAGAAGGTGCACGACATGTTCAACGTGGGCGTGAGCCTGGCAGTGGCCGCCATCCCCGAGGGCCTCCCCATCGTGGTTACCGTCACCCTGGCCTTCGGCGTGATGCGAATGGCGCGGCGCAACGCCGTCGTCAAGCGCCTCCCCACCGTGGAGGCGCTCGGCTGCGTGGACTGGGTGTGCTCCGACAAGACCGGCACCCTCACCACTAACGAGCAAAAGGTCAGCAACGTCCTCACTCCTCAAGACCTGCTGGGCGGAGACCCCTCTGACAGCCTGCAGTCTCGGGCGGAAGGGAAGATGTCCGGACAGTCTGAGATCGCGTACGCCCTGGAGGTTGGCGCTCTGTGCAACGACGCCTCCCGCTCAGCCAGGGGCGATGTGAGGGGCTCCCCCATGGACTGTGGGCTGCTGCGGGCGGCGGCGGCAAACGGGATGCCAAACGTGCAGGAGCGATACCGCCGCCTGAGGACCAAGCCCTTCAGCTCGGAGACCAAGACCATGATGGTGGAGTGCGTCCTGGAGGGGCGAGGGGAGGAAGAGTCGGAGGTGTTTGTCAAGGGGGCGGTGGAGAAGGTGCTGGAGCAGTGCAAGACGGTTAGGGCAGGAGGGAATGGAGCAGGCGGGGAGGGAAGGGGCGCGCTGCCGCAGCCTCTGAACGACAAGCATCGGGCAAGGGTGCTCGAGATGTCGGCCCACCTCAACGGCCGGGAGTGTAAGAGAACTCTGGCCCTGGCCCGCGGTCCGGACGCGGACAGGCTCGAGTTGGTGGGCCTGGTGGCATTCATGGATCCTCCGAGGCCTATGGTGGCGGAATCTGTTCGCACTCTGCTCGACTCCGGTGTCAGCGTGTGCATGATCACGGGCGACAGCAAGGAGACTGCCGCCGCCATCTCAGACATGGTGGGACTGCGGAGGGGAGCGAGAGACGTTGGCAAGACCATGCTCGCCGGAGATGACGTTGACAAGATGTGCGACAAGGACCTGGAGGAAGTGGTGGACAAGTGCTACTGCTTCTACCGGACGACTCCTCGTCACAAGGTGAGGATCGTGAAGGCGCTTCAGGCTGGCGGACATATCGTTGGCATGACGGGCGACGGTGTTAACGACGGTGTGGCCATCAAGAAGGCCGACGTTGGCATCTCCATGGGCGTCACCGGCACCGACGTGTGCAAGGAGGCCGCCGACATGATCCTGCTGGACGATGACTTCTCCACCATCCTGAGCGCCGTTGAGGAGGGCAAGAGCATTTTCTACAACATCCGCAACTTTGTCCGCTTCCAGCTGAGCACCAGCATCGCCGCCCTCGTCCTCATCTCCCTCTCCTCACTGCTGGGCATCGACAACCCGCTCAACGCCATGCAGATCCTCTGGATCAACGTCATCATGGACGGTCCCCCGGCGCAGTCTCTAGGGCTGGAACCGGTGGACCACGAGGTTCTGCGAAGGCCGCCCAGGAAGAAGTCGGAGGAAATACTGTCAAAGTGAGCCATCCACGATTCCATCACCTTTACTTTAATTTCTTTAAAAAACACATTATCTTTTCAGGGCGCTCTTGGCCAACGTCCTCTTGTCGGCCTCGGTGATCATCGCCGGCGTGCTGTGGGTGTACAGCGTGACGATGGAGGACGGCCAGATGAGCAACCACGAGCGCACCATGACCTTCACCTGCTTCGTCTTCTTTGACATGTTCAACGCCCTCAGCTCCAGATCGCAGGACAGGCTCATCTTCGAGATAGGATTCTTCTCCAACAAGTGAGTACTACCTAAATTCCCCATATCAAGTGCAAGCCAACGACAGGGCGAAATTTTTTTATCGATCGCTTGATCGGGCTGAGCAAATTGCGTTCCCGCTTGGGAGCTATATAAAATGAAAAAGTGTATGTGCAGAAAATTTTGCCTCCCTTGAAACTCTAAAAAAGCTAGATCTGCTGCCGTAAATCGAATTGCCCCTCGTAGGCTACTTTGTAAAAGGGGGGAAGAAAAGGCGAAACGGAAGGGAGAGAGTGAAG
>JAAUXV010014099.1_pt1 | contig 10493 bp, 19 predicted proteins | sample 7278181 | NCBI WGS metagenome assembly JAAUXV01 (sample SAMN14350114, study PRJNA611818) | marine sediment metagenome | isolation source: surface marine sediment (2.1m) | place: French Polynesia: Moorea | collected 2018-08
CCGTTCGTGAGGGCCCCGTTTAGGAAACAAGGGAGAGAGAAAACAGGAAGGTCTCAATCTTGCTCCCGCCACTGCCGGATTTTCAATTTCATTTTTTGGAGCGGCCCCTGACGCCGCTCGTGTTATGGGATAGGACACCTAGAGATAGCTAATTGCAATTCAGGCCGGAAGATTGAAAAGGAAAGAGAGGAAGGGAGGCGCTATAATAGTCCTCCTCCCTTTTGCCTCAAGGTGGAGGAAGAGAAAAAGTATAGGGAAGGAGACCAAGGGCGTGACTCCACTCTTTTCTCTCTCCCAAGCCCATCCGCCACTCGCTTCGAGGCACGTGCGAATGCCGACTCATTTTTGCCCAATTCCGCTCTTTCGGGGTGTACGTAGGAGGAGGAGGATCGGAGTCACTTGGAGTGGATTCGTGTCAGTTCTGCGAAGAAAAGTCTCCTTCTTTGGCTCGCCCGACACTAAACCGTACTTGGAGCAGCTATTTTTGCGATGAAAAGATATTTCCTCGTCACGACAACCACCCTCGATCAATTATTTCTCGTTCTTTTCGTCCCTTTTCCAGGAAGAGGAAGACGACCTGGAGGAGAACGAGACGACGGAGGATGAGGATGCCGATGATGACAACAGCAGCGGTACTCGTGACGGGAAGCAGAGATCTAGCCACAACAAGGGGTGGCACAAGACGAGTAAGTGTAAATTAATTGCCGCGAAATTCCCGCGGGGCCAAATCCGATACTTTTTTTCATTGTGCGGTGCGCTCCGTAACTTTTATCACCGTTGTTGCTCCGATGGCGATCGCGTGACATTTCGGGAGGTCCCGGATTGTTTTAGAACCAAGGAGGGGAAGGGAATGATTTCAATTCCTAGCAAGGAGAGGCATTGTTTTTCTTCGCCATTCGCCTCCACTGACAGCGCATCATTAGTTGTTTTTGTGCCTGTCTCAACCACCTTGACATATACACGAATGCAAGAGGATCCAGATCCCTCCTCCCTCTGCGACGACAATGGCAAGGAATCTTTTGTTTTCCTTTCCCAGGTTAGCCGGGCAATGAATGAATAGGCCTGGAATGTTTAGAGTAACCGTCCAAACTCCTCATTCATTTAACTTTTTTTCTTCTCCTAGTCGCTCGGGATCTGGCCAACTCCTCGCCGAAGTCGTCCAAGTCCCCGAACGGCGGCCCCTCCTCCACTCTGCAGAGGCGCCACTCCATCACCCTGTGCCAGTCCGGGCGGAAGAAGTCCTCCGGATCCAACTCCTCCGCCTCCCGCAAGTCCTCGGTGGCGTCCTCTTCCTCCTCCTCTGACGCCTCTCCCCCCACGCAGCGTTCTCAGCATCAGCAGCCGCAGTCCATGATGGTGACCACCAACCCCGAGTACTCCCTCAACGTGGCTCAGATGCACGCCAGCCTGCAGAGCGAGCTGGAGACGAGCCAGCCCTTCGCTTCCAAGTGCGACGGGGTAGGAGGGAGGGCACCGGAGGAGATGCTGCGCACGCTCAGCCTGGGGCTGGAAGAGGTGGCGCACATTCGCTCGGTGCTCACCAGGGCCGAGCTGGAGGGTCTGCCACTGGACGGAAACGTCAGAGAGAGCGTGGAGAGGGGGAAGGTGAAATTTCCCATGAAAACGTCTTGTTTCGTTCGCCCAAGACATTTTTTTTCTTAGGTGTGCTTCCTCTGCATGAAGACCAAGTTCGGCCTCTTCTCCAGAGGCCAGAAGTGCGAGATGTGCAAGCAGCTCGTGTGTCATCGATGTCATACAAAGGTGGGGAGAAAGGCTGCAAATTTGTTTGAATTATGTTCAATAGTTTGTTCCTTTCGTTTGTTCCAGATGAAGATTCCCCTGGAGCACTTCAACAACACCCCGGTGTATGCCCTCAGCCCTACTAAGACCCCGTCTGCGCCGCAGGAGGTTGCCGGCGACGCCTCGGCAGAGCTTTCCAATAATCAACCGCAGTCGCTGGCGCCCAACTTCAGGGACAAGAAGACCTCCCTGCCGAGCAGCCTGGGCCTCCTGGGCACCAACGTCAGGTCAGTGGGGTCGGCACCGAGCTCCCCCTCGGCCGATAGGAAGGCGGCGGTCCCCGCGACGGAGGCCAAGGAGCCTCCTTCTTCTCCCCCCGTGGCTGTTCCCACCATCAGCGCCGGAATGGCCGCCGCGGAGGTAGAAGAGGAGGCCGCAGCTGCCTCAGGGTGGTTCGGGCCCGTCAGCCTGCAGCCAACCAGCGCCAACGCCAGCAGGATCGGGAAATACGCCACGCTGCCCAAGAAGTAAGATTTCTTGTTTTCTCCATACTGTAGAACTCTTCATTGATGATTCTGCTGTCATTTCAGGAATCGGCGCCTTAGTCTGATGTCCTCCAAGGAGAGGGAGAGGCTAGAGGGATCGCTGCTCACCGTCTGCAGCGACTGCAAGGACATGGTCGTACAGGTAATTCCCATCAAAGAATATATTGGAAGCAAAAATACAGTGGTATTGACATTGGATATTCTCTGTTTCCGTAGGTCATCCGCACCTCTCGCACCACCAAGAGGCTGCAGATGGTTCGCTCCATGTTCCTCAACCTCTCCCCGGACTCTGTGGCGCGGGAGCAGCGCCTCTAGGACGATAAATCTAACCCCCCACAAGATACCTGAGAGACAGACGAACAACGAATTCCACGTCTTGAGAGCGACGAAGCCAGCTACACACGCGAACATCAGAATAATTGTGATACCGTACACGTTTACTACTTCCACTACTTTGTGAATCTGGATCGAAAGATTTTTATGATTTTTTCTAACTGTGGTGCGGCAACAAAACTTACCAATAAAATGCCTTCTCGTTATACCTATCCTATCTGCTCTGTTGTCTAATACTTGATTTTTCGCAAGAATATCTCCTGATAAGGTGATTTCGATGTAGACTGTACTAGAAACACTTCATTTCGAGATAATGAAGTTAGCCTCAGTTTGCCCCAGGTAACAGCGCGCTCCAAAGCGCCCGAGGGACTAGAACAAGGTTGTTTTTGCACAAGGCGAACTAGTGTATAAAAAAACCCTGCTTATGCACCGGCAAACCGGCGAATTCGTTGCGTGACGTATTGCATTTTTGTGCGGAACAAAGAGAAGACAAGCAGGTTTTGTAGAGCCATGCTGCTGGTTGCATTACACTGCGTGCTGTGGTACGGCGCAGTTCCACTGGTGCTTCTCATCGTATCGTTCGCACTGTTGAATCAGGTCGTCATGGGAATCTGCAGGTGTTCAAGGAACATGACAGGTACAGGGCAAAAGTGCAGGTCAAATTAAGCTTCTTCCGTCAATAGGAGTTGTGCATTTATGTTGGCTAAGCAAGTAGATTGTTCCAATACCCAATGTTCCATCATGTCTTGTAGTTTACCTGGTATCAGTTTGCCATAAGCGGTGTTCACTTTAGGCAAAGTGGCCATCGTTACCGGCTCCAACACAGGCATGGGCTACGAGACGGCGCTGGAGCTGGCCCGCCGCGGCTGCCGGGTCTACCTCGCCTGCCGCTCCGGACCAGTGCCGGGAGAGCCCGACCCAGATGCGGAGACGGTGCCGAGGATGAAGAGGGAGTCCGGCAGTGAGGAGGTTCGGTTCCGTCCGCTCGACGTCTCTCTTACGGCTTCGGTTGAGGCCTTCGCAGAGCGCTTCCAAGAGGAGGAGGACCGGCTGGACGTGCTTGTCAACAACGCGGGGATGGTCGGGAGGGGAAGCCACAGGAGGGAGACCGAGGAAGGGCTCGAGCTGGTCACTGCAACCAACTACATCGGACCTTTTCTCCTCACCAAGCTCCTCCTTGCGCCTTTGCGGAGGGCAAACGGTAATGATTTGCAGAAGGAAGAATTTGACGTATACTAAAAATGATTGTTCTTCTCATTTTTATAGGGCGAGTGGTTAATATTTCCAGTGTCTCCAACACCTGGGCCAGGAAAGACGTGAGCGACTTGAATCTGGAGAGAAGCTTTCCTGGTCCATACCAACTGGCTTGGGTGTACGCCAGATCAAAACTATTTCTGGCTATATTTACGAAGTGAGTGGGAGAAACTTGTGTATGTTGAACTGAGCTTGTCGTTGTTGTAGCCGTTGTTGTAGGTGCTTCCAAGGTCCTTTAGGGTGCTTCTTTTATATGCAGTTCAGTACCAATTCATTCTAAAATTTAAATTGCAGAGAGCTTGCCGAGCGCGAGCCCTCCATCTCCGCCGCCAGCGTGAGCCCCGGAGTGGTGGCCACCATGATCTCCCGTGACCTGATCGGTCTGAGCGGCGCCCAGAAGATGGTCACCACGTTCAAGGGGCTGTGGGGGTTCCTGGCTCTCAAGACGCCCTGGCAGGGGGCGCAGACGGCCATCCATGTGGCGCTGGCGCCAGAGGTGGCGTCCGGCGCGCACTACGCCGACTGCCGCGCCGGAGGAGGCTACCTGGCAGCCGCGGTGGGGGATGCGGAGAAGAGGCGGCGGCTGTGGGAGGACACGGAGGAATTGCTGAAAAAGGCGAGAGAGAGAGCTTAGACGAAGAAGGTCGAAGAAGAGTGACAAATACTTATAATTTACCAAATATCCTGCTGACGATTTACCGTTGCTTGTTGCTATCTTCTAATACCGTCGTAGCTCTGTCATACTTTTTAGTTATTGTGCTATCTACGATGATGTATTCATATTGAAATACAAAGTGACCTACCATACTCAAACGGATGGTGGAAATATTTTTTTTCAGAAACTCCGCCCTCTTCTGTACAACCCCATGGTGTTCAGTCGTTATGCCATACGCGCTTGCAAACTTCACAGGAACTGGAGGAAGAGAGAGAAAGATGAGAGGAGACGACAGAACGTGTGTACTGCTGTACAAATGGTCTCTGAAAATCGACACTCCTAATTAGGGATGCCGATGCGACATGTTTCGGGTCGGGCGGGCTTGCAATTTGCACCATTGTGGGTCGAATCATCCTCGCACAAAAGGAGGGGGATAAGAGGGTCCCGTTGCCATAGACAGGCACGAGCGTCAGTGGCTGAAAAAAAGAGAAACAGATTCTATACTTAGGAGGATATTGAAAAAAGATTGTCACCTTCCAGGAGTAACTATAGCCCCGTGCCCATGTATGATGCATCCCACTTTTTCATCGAGTGCAGAGCCTCAACCGTTCGGTTCTTCATCGTCCGTCGCGCAGCGGGTGGCGGGGGACTAAACTAAAGCGCTGCCTCATGTTCCAATTGATGTCTCTGTCGCTCCCTTTAAACCGTGCGCGATCACAACTGGCATATTCCTTGATATGCTTAACAGACAAATATAGGAGGGAGCAAGAAAGAGCATCTCCCGCAGGGTTTTACAATGTCCCCCCTTATCTTGATTTCCGTACTTCACCAGATAAAACAACATCAAAGCATATTGCCCCGAATTCCCGTAGGGACACTGACGGAGACACTGAAGCAGAGCGTATCTCCCCATCTGGGAAAGGGGAACCCCCAATCTGCCGCCCGCAAGGCTAGTTTCTGGCCCGCCTACTTAGATATGCAAAGTTTTTCCAAGCCCCGACTATCTCTCCCAGCATCATCAGCATCGAGAGATGGGCATCTGGATTTACGTCCGTTAGTCGAGGGCTAATCCCCACGGAAAAACTGCCACAGTGAAGAAGATATCTCGGTCGCCGCCCCTCCCCCTTCATTTGATCCTCCTCTCATCGCCGACGCCCCCCATATTGTCATCCCCGCCGACATCTGTGCTATTCAATTGTCGAGCCGCGGGAGGTGGTTCTCCTCTTACAGACAAAGCCGCTACAACAATTCTGCACCACTGTATACTCGAGTACTGCAAGTTCACGGGGTGCTAATCCAATTCACGAAATCAAAATTACACATGGCCGATTTGTTCTCGCTTTTGCACTTGCATCACTTTTCTGGCACGATTTTCTGGCACTTGGTCTTTTATTGGTTTTTAAGTTACAGGAACAGTTTGAAGCAAACCATTTCTCTGTTTTTATGAGAGGATCTTTGCCGCTCTGACGACCGATGAACGGAATTCGACGTGTGTGAATTACTCTCCCTTTTGATCATGCAGAAAGTAAAGGGGGCTTTATAGATGGGGAGAGCTGCCCAATCAGCATACATGAATGTCGACCCTCGTTTTTCCCTTAACCCTTTCTTTGAAGATGGACCATTCTGGTCACAAACACCGCCCACCTAATTTACTCGACTATAAAGGAAAAATCTCCGGAATTCTCAAAACCCATGTAGTACTCTTCAAATGGGACACCAGCAGCAAATATTTGTTGAATTTGGCCACGCAATTTTCCCTTTTGAATCTTTTGAATATCACGGCCCATGGGCGAAATCGTCCGCCTACAGCGAACGCAGAACGAGGAGGGGAAGAGCGCCTGTCACCAAAGAAGAAAGAGGAGCAGATTGAGCGAGGGGAGGAGGAGGGAGGGCGATGGGGAAAGCCGCAGAGGAGGAGAAAGCGGACGGTGGGGTCGCTTTTGGGTATAGAACGGGCGGGAGGGCGCCCGAAGGGAGCGCAGACGACGAAAAGAGGAGGGAAGGGGGCTCTTTGAATTGCCTCCCTCTCCTGGCAATATTTGTGTGCGGGAAGACGAGTCAAGTGGACGTTCCTGTGATGGGAGGAGGTGTCTGACACTGTCACGACTGTTGGTTTTTTCTGGCACGGGCAGTAACTAGAGGAGTTTCGTCCCAACAGAGGTTTCATCATAATCTACAGCAGTTCAGGTAGGGAAGTTTTACATTGCGTAAGCGTGAAAAAGGTGTCGGGCAAACAAGAAATTTTACCGAGAAATGAATTCAGACACAGGGGAAAAAATTCAGGTGGTGGGATTGTCCAGTTTGTTCTCTTCAAAACCGCTTTGGCGTGCCGGGTTACTTCGAGAACAGTAACGGAGTCTTTGAGTAAACAAGTAAAGCATAGGTATAGATAGAAAAAGTTATCTGAAAGGTGGCTCTTGCTATTCCACACGAATCTGCAAGAAACAGTTGTACGTAGATTGTATTTTTGGCGTCAGTTGCAGACTATAAGTATGCACCACGTAACTGCTCAATACTCATAAAGAGAAAAATCGACTGGATACCTCAAAATTTTGGTCAATAGGTCTCCCTTCAAGATCAGACTCAGAATATGAAGTTATAGAAATTCCAAAAAAAAAATGCTGGAAAGGAAGTTGACAATTTGTCGCCTCTTTCAAAATACTTATTGATAATACAGTACACAAACTTGCGGAGTCCTTTAGTGTTTCACGCAAAAGTGAAGAGTGAAGAGGATGGCCAAAACGAGTGAAAGCGGTGGTGTCTCCAGAAAGTATGCTACTTGCATCTTTCCCCTCTTTTAGATCCTTTGCAGTCATCAAATCTCGATGCATTGCTATAAGTTAGATAGTATCAAAGCATTCGGGGCTTCAAGGATGCCGACCTGACTTGGAAACAAACTCTTCGAAATAATTTTCAATCCGCTATTGCCGAAAGCCAAGGGTAGCAAAAACCGCATGTTTCTCCGCCTTCTTTTCGCCATTAACCCCTGCCGCCGCCCTTTCTCCTGATCATGGAGAAGAGGATCCCTCCAGAGGGGGCGCCCTCCTCCCGATTGGCTGTTGCCACCCCCGTCTGCTCTTCTCCCCCTTTCTCCTCCCCTCTCGGCGGTCGCCGCCGCCGCCGACCGCCGTCGGTAGGGAGGGGGGAGGGGACGGAACGCCCGCCGCCTTTTCCGTGCCCGGCGACCCCGAAGGAGAAGAGGTGGCTTTCCTCGCTCCCATTCCTCTTCTCGTTCCAAGAAAGTCTTCTTGGGGCTCTTCCAAGGCAAGTGCTTCCTGCTGAGAGAAGCAGTGTCTTTCTCCTCCTCCTCCATGCGGCGAAGAGACAGCCACAGCCTGGCGTGGTCGCCGTCGCCGTCGGCGTCGGCAGTGGCCTGTAATGCCCTCTTCTCCCTCCTCCACGGGATACGGGCCAGAGAGAGAGTGCGGGAGAGGATCCTTCAGAGAAAGGCGCTCCTTGCCTCTTGCTTGCTTTTGCCTTCCTTGCGGCAGCGCCAGATTGAGAGGGCGCCCAAGGAGGAGGAGGAGCCTCGGATCAAGCCAACCGTGCCCTTATTCCTCAGATGCTTACCCCCCTCCTCTCACGGCTCTGACTTCCACGGCGAGAAAGAGGGAGGGGGAAAAGATCCCTAGGAGGAGGTGGAAGTGGCTTTCCTTGTGCCTATGTGCTTTTGGAGGAGGGCAGAAGCTCATGATTACAACGGGAAAGCAAGCAGGAAGCGGGCGGCCGCGGGGTGGTGGAGAGGAGGAATGGCAGGAGGAGTAGAAGGAACGGCGAGCCAGGTCTCTCTGTTCTCCTACTCCTTCTTGGCTTTGCTCTCTTCTGGCATCATTCTTTTCGCTTCTGGCACCTCGTTCATCAAGGGAGCCCCTCCCTTCTCTGGCGACGGCGGCGGACCTCTTGGCCCCTCCCCGGACGACAGACCAACCGACGAGCCTCGCTTGATCCTCCTCCTGGATCCGGCTCCGTTGGCGGCGTCGGCCAACCCCAAGTTGGTTGCCATGATCATTACACAAGCCGGCGGGGGGGAAGGGGGGAGGGATCGAGGCGCGGAGGTTGGTCGGAGGGGGGAGGGGGGACAAACGGGGGCGAGGTTACAAGGATGCCGTTTGTTCCAGAACATCCTGTTTCGGAGTCAGTCCCTCGGTGGCTCCTATCTCGACAGCACCTCAACTAACGTGGACCACAAAGTATACCGACTTTCCCCCTTTCGTTGGCTCGGCAGCTATACATACGGGGAAAAGTGATTGAGAGAGCGAGAGAGAAACCTCTTCCACATCGTCGCTTTTTCCGGACTCTCATCGTGCACCCAGGCACGCAGGCAGGTATCATTAGCATTCGCGTGACAAATTCCGGCATCATCGAGCAGAGCCGCGGTTCCATCTATCGTTGCTACCAAGTACCGCCCGTGGTCCGTAGCTAATTTGATAGACCCCCCTTATTCTACTTCTCCTTTCTCTGCGTTTTCTCTCTCCTTCTCTCCCCCGCCCATAAACGGCGGTGAAAAGGAAAACCCATGATGCATCATCGTTAGCGCCCGTCTCGCGTCGTCGGCGGGCGCCCGCACAGGAGGAGAGAGGGCGGGGGGACAAAAGCGACTCTCTCACAGAGATGTTGTGTAGTCTTGTTGACACAGTAGCGCCTGGAGCAGCCCCATTCATGAGTGCGTACGTGGTGGGTTCCAAAAATGGGTGGAACGAATTGAGGCGTGAAGCCACTCCAAAAAGGCAACGAGCAAGATGTCTCTCTTTTTGTTCCCGTTTGTACATTTGGGGGAAAATGAAAATGTGGCCGCCTCCCGTCTTTTGACAAAATTGAGTTCGACGTAACCGCCAATTTCTCTTTCTTTTTTTCAGAGCCGCCCGTCGACTTGCTTCCATCGCCGCTGGCTATCCCCGCATCCCCTCTCCCTTCTGTTCCATACCCATCATCTTTTCGAAGCTCCATCCTAAATTGAAAGTGATTCTCCCTCCTTCTTCGACAAAGAGATGGAGCCGCCCACACTCTTCCACCACCACGCGGCCGCGGCCGCGGCTGCAGCGGCTGCAGCGGCCTCTAACCCAACAGCTTCTCCTCTCCTACCGCCTCCATCACATCCTCATTCTGGGCATCCTCCTCATGCCCACCCTCCCCTCTTAGACCCTCTCGGCCACTCCTTCCTCCCTTCTCCGTACCTCTTAGCAGCGGCTCAGGCCAACTCTCTTTCGCCGTCCCTTACTGCGGCCCTCATGAACACAGCCGCCGCCGCCTCCTCCTCCGCCTCCCCAGATGGACCTCACAAAACGGCCTTCACAGACATTGCCGCCGCCGCTGCTGCAGCCGCCGCTGCTGGTCGCTTCCCTCCTCCTCACCACCAACTCCCTCTCCCTCCTCCTCCCGCTTCCGTGTCTTCCTCCGCGGCTGCAGTAACATCCGCTTCTTCTCCCCTCTCTTCCTCCTCTTCCTCCCCCTCCTCCGCCCCCGGAATGATCAAGTCGACGCCGTCCGACTTCGGCCAGCAATCCTCCAGCGTGTCCAAGTACTCCATCGCCAGCCTCACCTCGGCCAGCACCACGGCGGCGGCGGGAGCCTTCCACAAGGTGGCCGCAGCCGCCGCAGCCCAGGAGCAAAACAGAAGGCTCTTCCGCTTCGACGGACAAGGGAGGGATTTTTTGCAGTACGGCGGATAGGGGGGAGGACTGAGCAATCCGGAGAAGCTGCTCTCGTCTTATTCCGGCAGGGAGGACCACGACGGGATGGAGGATGACGCAGGGGGAGACGAGGAGAACAGGCCGCACCTGTCTAACAGGAGATCCTCCTCGACGACGTCCTCAGCCTTTTTCGAGACGACGGAGGGGACGACAATAGACATTGGCAATGGAACAGGGCAGGTAAAAAATGAAAACGAACCTATATGTTAGAAAAATGAAATTTACTATGGACCTCAATTAAGGACGGCACCTCATCTTCCGCCGCCGGCAAGAAGG
>JAAUXV010020564.1_pt1 | contig 10490 bp, 19 predicted proteins | sample 7278181 | NCBI WGS metagenome assembly JAAUXV01 (sample SAMN14350114, study PRJNA611818) | marine sediment metagenome | isolation source: surface marine sediment (2.1m) | place: French Polynesia: Moorea | collected 2018-08
AGGAGGAGTACCTGGCCAAGGTTGGCGATTCTATGCGCACCAGCAGGTCAGAGTTCAACAGGAGGATCGTGCGGTGCTTGAAGGACGGCGACCTGCAGGGGGCGCTCAGGTTAGACCAGCTGTTGACATTGCTGCACATTTCATACCTTTTGAATCTCAAATCAGGGTTCTGGACGTCGAGATGAAGGAGGAGGAGCGGAGTCCCCTTATGGGCCACTACCGTCCGCTCATCCATGCCTGCGGAAAGGCGGGATACCACAAGAAGGCGTTCCAACTCTACAGAGAGTACCAGGCCAGGTAGGAACAAACCTAGTACCGTTCTCTACACTATCCTGACGATTGTTTGCCACAGAAACCTTCCCGTGAACTTCGGTGTGTACGCCGACCTCTTCAACGCCTGCGCCAATTCCCCGTTTCCGCTAGACGCCCTCGACGACGCGCGATACCTGCGCCGTCAGTTGGCGCAGAAGCACCAGGAACTGCCGCAGGTGGTTTACCACACCATGCTGAAGGCCCTAGGTCGTTGCGGGGACCTGGGGGCGGCGCTGTTGGCTGTGGACGAGATGAGGGAGCGCAGAGTTCCAATCGAAGCATCCACCTACGCACATCTGCTGCACGGGTGCGTAGATTTCTTCATTTCTTCCAGAATTTCGTAGGTCCTTTTGAGAAAACAATTCTCTCTCCACCCATAGGTGTATCTCTGACCGCGCCTCCGGCTTCCGCCACGCTGTCCTGGTGTGGCGCTCCCTTACGGCGCAGCGCCGCCACCTGGCGCCCACCAAGGCGCACTTCCACCTGCTGCTGCGGGCGGCGAGGGACTGCGGCGCCGGGGACTCTGACTTCTACAGGGACCTCCTTCTGGCCTGCATGTCGGTGGAGGAGGCGCGGAGGCACGGGCAAAAGGCGATTGAGGGGGCGCCACCCACACCAGTATTGGAAGCAGGAAGAGAAGCCTCCGTCTCCCAAGATAAATATTCGCCACAGGAGGCATTTGTCCACAAAGTAAGTATTGATTTTGGATTGAATAGATCGATGTCTTTTATGCCATTCTACTCATATGAACAGGACTCTTTTGCGAGGCTGATACCAAACAAAATGGTGGAGCTGGTGCCGGATGAAGAGAAGAGGGAGCTGTTGAAGAATGAGCTCCTCCCAGGTAAAACGTAACACATAAAACATACAGAAACAATATTTTATCTTTGTCTTTTTTACAGTCCACGGCGGCAAGCTCCCGAGCGTTCTGGATGACAAGCCCGACTTCACCGGCGTGGTGGCCATCGGATCTCTGGCGCAGCCGCAGCAGAGGCTAGCGCTGCTGGGCGGTCCAGGGGGCGTGTGCGCCGCCATGCGCCAGCGCGGTCTGGTGCCGGACGCCAAGGCCTTCACCTACATGCTGGACATGGTGGCGGGGACGCGGGAGGCGGAGGCGGCGCTCCTGGCGTTGATGGACAGGGAGGGAGTCGTGCTCGACGCCGCATTCTTGAACATGCTGGTGAGTGGTTAGCTTAATAATTACAGTCTGCATTTTTGCCGCTGTTACTAACCTTAACTAGAATTTGGAAAATGCATTTATACCACGACTTTTCCCTCAGATCAAGAGGCGTGCTTTGCGCAAGGACTTCGCCCTAGGCAGGGAGACCCTTGCGCTCTACTCCCACTATCAGGTCGTCCCCGACGTCATCACTTTCGGTGTCCTCGCCCTCTGCTGCAGGGGCAAGAGCCAAATGATACAGCTTATGAGGGACATGGACAAGCAGGGGTTGGTTCAAGAAGCAAAAAGCAATAACCAATAGGCAATCTCAGTACCTCACCCATTCATCTTTCCTAATTCCAGTTTGCGCCCGAACCTACCTATCCTGAGCACCTTCCTGAACAGTGCCTTCCAGCGGCGCGACCTCCCCCTGGCGGCATACACGCTGGACAAGATCGAGTCCTTCGGCTTCTCCCTCACCCGCACCCACCTACGGAGCGCCGAGAGGTTCCACGAGAGATACCGCAGAGACGTCCTCGCCCTGGAGAGAGAGGAGGACGAGGAAAAGAGGAGGAGGAATGAGAAGAGGGAGTCCTCCAGCGGCGAAGTTCAAGTCTCGGGGGAAGCTGACGAAGGGAATCCGTGGAAAAATGGTTCGTATTGCGTAGAGTACAATAGTTGTCACAAACTCGTCTAAGTTCGGGACGGATACGGTCGTTCTAGCTGGATTTTTTTTTCCGGCATTTCGAGTTCGGGCCTTTCAAATGGCTAGTTTACTTTCTTTCGGCAGGAGTTCACCCTGCCGTTCGTCGGGAGCGCGACGAGCACGGCTACCGCCACTGGCGCCACTTCCGACAGCGCTACTCTGAGTTCCTCTCACGCGCGGAGGTGGACACGGATGCAGACGCACACCCGTGGTGGCAGTTTCTCAACGAGAAGGACGTCAGGTGAGACGCTTGGTAATATTTGCAAGTTTGAATTTTGAGGACATCTTCTTGAACGGGAAATCATGGGAAGTTAATGAACCAACTCGCTTTGCAGGAAGGCCGAGGAGGACGGCGACGAGGAGGCCAAGGAGATCATTGCCAGTGGAGACGGAGAAATCGGAGGAGAAGAGCGAAGCAAGAAGGATTCGTACTGAAATAAAGAGGCTGTTATCGTTTGTTGTTGGTGCTTTGGAGCGAAAGATATCAATGCTCAACCGGACATGAGCCCACCATCCTCTCTACGCTTTCCCTCGAGAGTGTTTGCCTTCGTGTCTATTCCCCTTTTCCCGTCCCAGAAAGCGCATTATCAACATTACCCCCTTTTCCCCCCTTCCTTCCGTCCCTCCCTTTTCTATACCCCTTCCCTTCTTCCGATTCCTGACCACACAAAAGGAGAAAGGAGAAACCATCCTCTTTTCTCGCCCTATTTGCGGATGCGACGGTGCAGCGAGGGGAAAAAAGGAAGAGGGGGCATTATTGCCCCGCATTGGTTTGACGCCCACTGTGAGGTGTAAGCCGATAAAGGGACGCGCAGATTTCTCGAAAAAGTATCATTGTCGCTAGGTCCGATTGAAGGGCCTACGGCTCATTAAAAATTAAGGCATTTTAGGAGTAGCTTTGGTTAATAAAGGCCTTTTTCGATATAAGAATCGGGGGCGCCCCCTTTTTGGGCAGAGAAGGAAGTGGCAGGAGGGAAGCTTTCTCCTCCTCCCTCTCCTCTCCACACCTGTGGCCTCTCCCACGCCGCGCCGCGCTTCCCATGACGATGGCCATTTAGCCCTAACTGCTTTTTCTCCCCTTCTTCCCAAGGGAGGGAGGGGAGAGGGAATATCTGCCCGCAGAGAGGAGGGAAGGAAGGGAGAGAGCATCACTTGATGTTAATGGCCCTTCCACTCTCGGTCCATTTTCACACCTTTGGAGTTTTTTTGGTGGTTTGGCGCCCCGGGGGAGCAAATGGAGAAAGGGCGGAAGGGAGAAAGATTGTCTGTTGGCATGAGAGGGAAAGGGGGGGGAGAAGAAGATGGGTGTTGGAAACCATAGATTTGTGAGGAAATCTTTTATATACTTGGGATATTATTTTGGAACATAGTATTTTTTTTAGCTTTGCCGTTGTTTATGAACGGGATACGTTAATGGTATAGAATCTATTTGAAGGTGCCTAGTAGTCGGCGAAGCAAATCTGTGCCCACTTTGGAAAGAGAGGAGAGGCTGGAGTGGTGGGAGGGACGTTGAAGACAGGAAAAGAAATGGGGGAGAAAAGTGCGTTTGTCGAGATTTGTTTCGCACATGGCACTGGATGACGGGTGTGGGAGGGAAGAGGAAAAGGAGGTGAGAGGGGGAGGGAGCGTTGGAAATGGAAAGCTCCTTTCAACTCATGACAGTGGGAGGGAGAGATTTCTCTCGTCCTTTTTAGGTTTTCTCCACATATTTTGTGCCGTTCTCAAATATAGGTACCATTTAGCATAACCTGAGAGAGCATGGTGGGCACACATTTTCATCCGGGCAAAAGCTCCGCGTGGGTATTTTTTTTTTTTTTGAAACTTCGCACAATGTTCTTCCTTAAAACAGCAGCAACCCAACCCGAAACATTTTGAAGGCCAATCAATCACGCCCAATTGTGGTGCTCGGGAAAAAGGGAAAGAGGGGGGAAATGATGGTTCTTAAAAAAATCTCACGCGCGAACACCGCGATTTTTGCATGTTCCTCTTTTGCGCCTTCTTCTTCCTCGCGGAAGATAAACGGTCTTTTTGGAGGCGTGGATGGATGTTGCTCTTCTTTCCCCCTTTCCCCCCTTCTTACTCCTCAAAAAGGTTTGTGGGAACTTCATCCCTCACTCTCACCTGCTGCCGCCGCCGAAGCAGAGCCAAGCCTCTCTTGCCTGAGGTGCTGCGGTACATGCAGGACAACTTGGAAAAATTCGGTGAAGGATACTGCTACTGTATCCTAAAACTCATGATTTCCCAGTCTAACTCCTCCTCCTGTAACTATTTTTTGTTGACAACAAAGTTAAGTACACATATCAGGTCAAGACGTTTGCGTATACTGGATGTTCCGCTTGTGATAGTATTGCAATATTAGCATATTACTCAAATGCGCGGTGCGCGTCAAAGAGGTGCTAATGGTTCCTCGAATCAGTGCGTAAGCTCCCTGTTTTCTCCTCTTCCGAAGGCGGACGGACGTCAGATTTCCTCTCTCTGTTTTCTCCTCCAAACGGGGAAGCGCGGAGCGAAACGCCGTTCGGACAAGGAGGGAAGGTGGAAAGAGTCTGGAAGCAGGAAGGGAAGAGACCCCAATGCGGACTACGGTACGGTTTTCGCCAATGAGTGATGATTTTCAACAAGTATTCTCTGTACAAGAGAATATTCCATGGGAAATATTATCGCTCGGGTTGCATTAAAAAGCAAAACAAATTTGTGTGGCTATATGGACGTGGGTGGAGGCGCGAACAGGTTATGAGCGACGGCAGGGAGGGATGGTTTGCGTTATGATTTTTCTCTTCTCCGGCACCCTCCGAGGATGCATCACCACAGTTCCGAGCAGAAGGCCTAGAGGGAAGCATATCGCGGAACACAAGGATATTTTCCTAGCCATGGACGGTGACTTGGTCAAGACTCCCGACACGAACGCCATGACTGCCTCATCAATGTCCAAGTGCGGCGGCAATGGGGTCGGCATCAAACAAAGGTTCTCCATCGAGGATCTCCTTGGCTCCAACAGGGACAAGAGGAAGAATCTCGCAGCAGCTCCAGTACAGCCCAACATTGTCCAAGATCTGGAAGACGACGACGATGTTGACGACGACGACGACGTTCTTGATGTAGGAGACAGCAGCGACTTTTCCGGTGGAAGGACGTTGGTGCCGCCCATGCCCACCCTCATCCGCCCGACCCCGGTTGTCCCCGGAGCAGCTCCTCCTCCGCGGTCCTCCTCCTCGTCGCTGTCGCTCCCGACCGTACCAGTGCCGCCGTGTCCCCCGTCCTCAGCCCCAATGCTGCCTCCTCCACCCCTGCTGCCGCCGCCTCCCCTCCAGCAGCAGCAGCCGGACCCGGCAGCTGGAGTCTCCCCTCCTCCTCCCCCGACCTCGCCTTCGTCCTCATCCTCGTCGGAGGCAGCCTCGGCCTCAGCCCAGTACCACCACCTGCTCTACTCACAGTGGCTGGCCACGAGGTGAAGTGACGAAAGGAAAGTTCAAATCTCGTCAGTTGTCCATACATACGTTATTCCCACGCAGGAATTCGAGCATCTTTTTCGGACTGCAAGGTAAGTGGCCAATCCTAGGTATAACTTTGGCGTTAAATATTCCATGTCTTTGTCGTCTTGATTCAAGCAAGCACTCATCATGTACACGGTAGTCGTTCCCCTCCTTTCTGCTCCTACCACAAAACCAGCCATAAATCTTGTTAGCACCTTCGCGACACCGATGAATGCGTTAAAAGCACATGGTGTCTCGCGGACAGTAGAACAGAAAAAGGCTTAAAAGCCGTTGACAAATTCTGTCCAAAGAAAACGACAGCGACCGAAGCAACTCAACTGTGACCATGCGACAATTGTAAAAAAACAGCGACTTGTTTTCTCAATTAGATAGATTCAATCAAGTAGCCTTGGAATTATTCAATGATTCACAGATCCATGGCACCAAAAGGGGGAGGAGAACTTTATGATGATAGTCACTTAACACATCTCCTCCCTCCTCCACGAGGAAACCATTTAGAGGAGAGCGCATTATGTAGAGGCCAAACAAGAGACTCCAACCAATGCTGGAAGAAGAGGGCCTTTATTGCACATTTCTTCTTTCACTGCGGTGGGAAATGCTAACATTGGCGGAATTCCCCTCTCGCTCCGTTCCTCCTCGAGATTTTCGAATCGAACCCGGGCGTGATTCAATTATCGCTTTAAAGCCTTTGGGACGGAAGACGCGTCAAATTTTCGCCCTTTCCCATTCATTCGATTGATTCATCCCCAGGCGCCATAAATAGCTTTCCCGAACATTTCCCCCCTTTTTCCGCGCAGCCCCGAAGCCGTCCGGTCGCCGGGCGCGAAAACCGGGCATCGACCGCAAGCCCCGCCAGGCCTACAGCGCAAAGCAGCTAGAGAGGCTGGAGAACGAGTTCAAGGTATGTTGCACTCTATTTTTCTGTACTGTACATACATGCACGTAATGTCAATCATAATTAAGGCGAGCATAAAAGGGCGACATTCCCCTCGCGAGGCTTAAACGCGGAAATCGGCAATTATTCCAGAATAGATTACTGAGGACAACATAAACTTTTGGCAAACTGCCCCGGCGGCTCAAAATATTGATTGCAATTCGGTATCAATTGGAGGACGGTCCTGGACCTCCCGCGATCTCCTCAGCGGCGGTGGCGGCGGACGCCAGTCTTCTCCTTGTCTTCCTCCCCGTGGTGCTTGAACAGGTGCGTCTGCATGGCGGCCCTGGTGTAGCTGGAGTACTTGCAGACGTTGCACCAGAAGACCCGGAAGACGGGGTCCTTGATGTGAAACCCGGCGTCGTAGGCCGGGTCCTCCTCCGGGCAGGACTGGAGGCGCTGCCACTGGCCAGGGAGGCCGGCGCCCGAACGCCTCAGCTTCAGGCGACGCAGAGGGAGGCGGCGGGGAAGAGGAAGGGAGGGGGTCGGAGGGACGGCCGTCAGCGCCGGGCCCTGCCAGAAGAATTGCGCCGGCTGCGCGGGGACGACCAAGGCGGAGGTGGCGGGCGTCTCCCTCGTCCGGAACGGCGGCGCCAGCGCCCCTGCAGCCACCCTGGCATCCGAGGCCGAGACGGCCGCAGGGCGGAGGTCCACATGGGCCACTCTCTTGGACACGGTCCTCTCCACCGTGACCCTCGACGGCGGCGGTGGCGGATGGGTCACGGAGGCGTCGGGGACGGCAGCGGCGGCGCACCCAGTCGCGGATGCCCTGGCGGTTGCGTCCCTCCTGTAGACGAGCCTCCTGGTGAAGGGCTTCCCGGTGATCCTGGCCGCGGCCGCGGAAGGGATCCTCATGGCGCCGCCGCCGCACGCCTGGTTGGTTCCTCCGCCGCCGGCGGATTGCGGGGTGGACACGAAGGTGTACTTGGCCATGTCGTCGACGTCGCAGGGGAGGGTTCTGGGGGAATCCCAGGGGAGATCTAAGCAATCGATGATGTCGACGGCGAGGACGGGCACGGGGGAGAAGGCGGAGTCGAAGTCGGACGCGGCCTCTTCTCTCCAGATTCCAAAATTGATTATTCAAGGCAGGGTTGCCACTTGCCAGTTGCCACTTGGCATTTGCCAGGAGGTCGAGAAAGGAAATATTTTTATTTGCCTAACTTGAAGCAATTTGATTGGATTTTCGGCTGGCGCTTTTTTTTGGCGCTTTTTACCGAAAATCGGCGCTATTGGAGGTCGAAAAATCTGGTTACACTGTCCCGGCCGTAGCCCGTAGCCAGGCTATGAGTACGTGTATGCGGTATTGCGGCGTAGTTTACTGGTTAAGCAATCGCAATGACGTTTCCCAGTTTCCCTTACTTCATTTTTATTTCAGATCGACAAGTACTTGTCGGTTTCGAAGCGGCTGGAGCTGTCCAAGTGCCTCAGCCTGACCGAGGTGCAGATCAAGACCTGGTTCCAGAACAGGAGGACGAAGTGGAAGAAGCAGATGGCGGCTAGGATCAAGCTGGCGCAGAGGCAGGGACTTATACCGCCTCCGCCTCCACCTGCGCAATTAGCCGCGGCCGCGGCGGCCGCGGCGGCCATGGGATCGCCATCTCTGTATGCGGCGGCGGCAGCAGCAGCCGCAGCAGCCGCAGCCGGCTATTTTCCTTCCACCTCCACCCCTCCTCCGACGGGGGTTTCCCCAGCGTCTTCAGCAGCCATGTCTACAGCATCTTTCCCAGCATCGACTGAAACCTCCCCCTCTTTGTCTCTAGCTCCCCCGTCTTCGCTGCCGGCCCCGACATCCTTCCCCACTCCCTCCCATCCTCCTCCTCCTCCTCTAACCCTTTTCCCTCCCCACCTGAGGAACCACGGGGAGAAGGCCAGCCAAGTGGGAGAAACCACATCCATATAATTGTCATTCGATTTTTGTTAGAAAGTTCCACAATGCATTTCCACGAACAAAACTCCGAACACACAAAAGTGTATAATAATTTCACCCGGCTTTGAACTGCAGCGCCACAATGAAGTAGGTCGCGTGCGCCGCGATTACCCCCAGGTAGTTTGCGTTGGACACTTCGAAGAAGTCGTAGGGGGCGACTCGGACCGATGCCTCCGCCTCCACCTCCAGCGCCCTGGCGTCGTATCGGGCGCGGTCGTCCAGGGCGGGGAGAGAGGAGGAGACGAGACGCCGGAGGGAAAGCAGGGCAGAGTCCCTCTCGCTTGATATGAACGGGAAAGCAAGCGGGGGATAACCTTTTTAATATAGTCAAAAATATGTTCTAATGGGAAAAAAATTGCGTGTAGTATGTAGAACCGAAGGCAAAAAGAATTTTGTGGAGTTGCTTTTTTAAAGCTCCTGGAACTACATATGCAATTGCATACCCCTTCATGATGTGCCCGGTGGCCGAGATTCCCTGCACTGTGAGGTAGAACCCTGTCGATGCCAGCATGTTCCCTGCGGCCAGCAGCAGCGGGGCCCAGTTGGACGGGGAGCGGTCGGGAACGAGGAGGACGGAGAAGCTCCCGTAGAGGTAGAGGACGCCACCGACCAGGAAATATAGATAGGTGAAGAGTGCGACGGGGGCGATGGCGGCGTCGGCGGAGCGGGCGGCGGAGCAGACGGACTCGCCCTGGCGCAGGAGGGAGCGGACGGCGGGGAGGTGCTTGTTGGCGGAAGAGGCGTCGTCCTCCGCGATGGAGGCGCGGAGATGGTCCATTCTTTGGGAGGAAAAGGAAGACGTGCAAGTCACTAGGATTTCTTTCTGTTGTACGACTTAAGTCATATATTTTTGTAGCTGAACGGCTCGTTATCTAATTGCTGTTCGTGAGTCTTTGCCTGCCGTCGCCGACATTGCTTTAGCTGCTGTAATTGTTGCTGCACCACTCACTTGTGCCTCCAGATCTTGAGCAGGTCCGCCATGGCCGCCATCACGTCCGCCAGGAAGAATATCCCGCTCCCCAGCACCGGGTTGTGCGTCAGCACCATGGCGGACCCCTCGCCAAAGATTATCACCAGGGCATAATCGGACGCGTGGAGGGAGCCGTCGCCGCCTTCCTCATCCTCTCGCAGGCGGGAGAGGAGGGAGTGCATGACGGTACCGTAGCAGGTGGCGGTCAAAATGCCTTTCATGATCTTAAAGTATTTTTTAATGGTTGTAACAGAGTGCAGCATTATTGGGCCTTTCTTTCCTCTACCTGCCCTGCTGTCCAAGCTACCCAAGTCCTGCTGTTCCGGTGCAGCTTTAGGGCGGTCGCCTCAGGTTCCATGGAGCGGAGCAATTCGTGCGTGCTTTAAAAAGTTCTGTTTTTTTGTCGATGCGATAACATAACATTGTTTTGCGACCACCTGTGGTATAGTCTGACGATGTCACTCTTCTTGAAGGCGAAGAGGGCGGTGAAAATTATGGTGCAGACGACGGAGAGTAAGCCGAGGGTTAGGGGGAGCGCGGCGTCAAAGATGGGCAGCTCCAGGAGGTCAGCAAAGGCCGTCAGGTTCAATTCGTCCTGAAAAAAGAGGGGGAAAGTATAAGAGGTAAAAGGCCGTTTGTTTTTATATAAAAAACCAAAATATTGAAGCACGAGTTGTTTTAGAGAAGCGATCAAATATCTTTCCCCACCGGCGCGATCTGTCTAAAGTGCCAGACGGTGAGGACGCAGACGCCCGCCATGGTCATCACCACCAGGAGCGGTCTCAGCAGGAGGAGGCGGACCCGCTTAGGGTCCTCGGGAGGGTTCCACAGGTCCATGGCCAGGGGGAAGCCGCCTCCAAGGCGGAAGAAGTGAAGGACGCCAAGCGAGGACAAGTACGTGCGCTTCATGGCGAGAGTGATGAACCACTTGTACTGAGTGCGCCACGAATTTTTACCCATTTTGAAAAATAAAAATTACGCCAAAATG
>JAAUXV010020157.1_pt1 | contig 10489 bp, 17 predicted proteins | sample 7278181 | NCBI WGS metagenome assembly JAAUXV01 (sample SAMN14350114, study PRJNA611818) | marine sediment metagenome | isolation source: surface marine sediment (2.1m) | place: French Polynesia: Moorea | collected 2018-08
AAAGCAAAGCTACAATTTTATATGGTGTGTAGGCTAAGTACCCAGAGCCAGAGAGGGCTGTGAACCCTGCAAGCTGTTCCGTACAAAAACCAACAACCGTGGTCTCCGCTTGAGTACACCTCTAACAAAGGTCTATGTAACTGTGGGGAAGTGTAATGTTTTGCATGGTTTAAATTACTTGAATATGGTTTTTACATGCAGATCTATCTCATGGTTCCCCGGAAAGATAAATCTGCGGCAAAATGACATCATTGAAAGTTAATAATCTGTAGGGAAGAGTAATATTTTTTTGAACCCCTAAAAGTGAATTTGGGAAGCCTTGGTGCTAACTTGAAATTTTTTTATCAGCATGGTGGATTCCGAGTCTAATCTGGATAAGTCCGAATGTATGGACTGCAAAAATGTACCCAAGGGCTGCAGTTTTGCCGTGTCGAACGCGCCTATCAAAGACCACGAAAACAACTGCAAGTTCAAGGGGGTCAAGGGTGTGGCAATTCCCAAGGACCAGTTCCACTGCCAGTTTGCTGAAGATGGCTGTGACTTCCACATTGACAAGACTGTCCTCCTGGACCACCAGACCGAGTGCGCCTACCGCACCGTCCCCTGCCCGGACGGCCTGTGTGAGGAGAAGGTGCGCCTGGTAGACCTGGAGAGCCACATCAAGCGTGTGCACAGCGACGCCGTCTGGGAGGACGACCCCGGCCCAACCCTTGGCAGGATCTGGTTCATTGACTCCAACGTCCACTACAACACTGCCTCCAACAACTGGATCCTCAACATGTGGACGCACGACGACCACACCTTCATTGCCCGCTTCAGGAAGCTGCACGGCATCTGGTACTCTTGGGTGTACGTCATCGGCGGGGCCCGCACAGCGGGGCGGTTCATGAGCGAAATAGCCACCGAGAACCCGGACGGGAACGCCGACTGTGCCCTTCTCTACCTGGGGCGGGTCCACCCGGTTGATGAGCCTGAGTCGGAAATCACAAAGTCTGGCGACTGCTTCGTGATGACCAACGAGGTTGTCAACAACCACATCACCCAAGTGAAGAAAGTGGGGATGTTCAAGGAGGGGTACGACATGAGGCTGGGGATGGACTACACCATCATGAGGACGGAGCAGGAGAACCGTTGAATAGGCACAATATATGATTGCCCGTGCACATGTAGCCCTGTGTGTTCCCTTACACTGTTCAGTTCTGTCCCTATTTACGAGCTATCTGCCAAGCACTGCTGTATCAATTCGGTAGGAAAAGATCATATTACTTTACATTTTCAGGTTATGCACGGGGACGAGCTTCGCATTCGCCAGATAGCCTCGTCCTCTGTCCTCATCCCTGAGGGGGACCGAAACAACAACACAGATGCCAAGGGACCCTGGATGGGATCCGGCAACGTCGTCGCCATCGACACCATCTCGGACGAGGTTTGCTTCTGACATTTGTCTCCATATGCCATATGCAAAGTTTGCAAACTGCTCGTCATCTGCACGCAGATCACGGTGGAGATGAAGTCCTGCTTCGGCGTGCCCACCCACCAGAGCTACGGCTTCTCCGTGGAGTTCGTGTGGAAGTCCACCGGCTTCGACCGTATGCAGAACGCCCTTCGCAAGTTCGCGGTGGACGAGAACTGCGTCTCGGACTACATCTTCCACCGCCTGCTCGGGCACGATGTGGAGGACGTCCTCTTTCGGGTGACCCCGCCCAGGCAGTTCTCCGCCCCAAACCTGCCCAGGCTAAACAGGTCTCAGGTCTACGCGGTGAGGCACGCGCTGCAGAGGCCGCTATCGCTCATACAGGGACCACCGGGAACAGGCGAGACTCTAAATGATACTACAATCAACCAAAACCCTACAGTGCTTATCCTCTACTCATGCAGGAAAGACGGTGACTTCCGCCACGATCGTCTATCAACTGGCTAAAATGTACGGCGGCCCCGTGCTGGTCTGCGCACCCTCCAACACGGCCGTGGACCACCTCACAGAGAAGATACACCAGGCCGGACTCAGGCACTGCTTTTTCCTTACAATCACCACGAATTTTTCGCATTTCTATATTTCTCCAGGTGCGTTCGCGTGTGCGCCAAGTCCCGCGAGGCGATTGCCTCCCGCGTAGGTCACCTGAGCCTGCACGAGCAGGTGCGCAACCTTGACTCCTTCCCGGAGCTGAGGAAGCTGCAGCAGCTGCTGAGCGAGACGGGGGAGCTCTCATCCGCAGACGAGAAGAGGTACCAGAAGCTGCACGCGGAGGCGGAGGCAATCGTCCTGTCCAACGCGGAGGTCATCTGCTGCACCTGTATCACAGCTGGTTCGCCAAGGATTTCCAGGCGGTCCTTCCAGGCCATTCTGGTACGAACAAAACGATCATTTCACATACTTTTTTATATGGAAAAGACCATTTATCCTCTAGGTGGACGAGGCGATGCAGGCTGCCGAGCCCGAGTGCATGGTCCCTATCGTGCTCGGCGCCCGGCAATTGATCCTTGTCGGCGACCACTGCCAGCTGGGTCCGGTGGTGATGAGCAAGCGCGCGGCGGAGGGAGGGCTGGGACAGTCGCTCTTCGAGAGGCTTGTCGTGCTGGGGTGCGCCCCCTTCCGCCTGGAGGTGCAGTACAGGATGCACCCGGAGCTTGCGCAGTTCCCGTCAAACCACTTCTACGAGGGATCGCTGCAGAACGGGGTGAGCGACATAGACCGGTTTCGCAAATTATTGTACTTTCTTTTTATAATATTTTCAAAAACCAGGTCAGCGGCGATGAGAGGCGCCTGAGGGTTGACTTGCCCTGGCCGGACGAGGCGATACCAATGATGTTTTACGTCACAATAGGACAGGAGGAGATCGCTGGTATTCAATTCAATTTCGTTGCAATTGCAAGGGAAGAAAGAAGTAGTTTTCAGGCTCTGGCACCTCTTACCTGAACCGGTCTGAGGCGTCCAACGTCGAGCGCCTTGTGACTCGCTTCCTCCGCTCTGGTGTCCGCCCCTGCCAGATCGGCGTCATCACCCCGTACGAGGGGCAGAGGGCGCATCTAGTGCAGATCATGCAGCAGGCGCAGCATGGACAGGGGGCGGCGGCGGCGGCGGCGGCGGCGGCGGCGGCGGCGGCGGCGGCGGCGGCGGCCGCAGAGGCACCCGAAGCGGCAGCCTCTCCCGCCGCCGTCTATCAGGTGAGCCAAGGGAATTTCTTTGGCGTACGATAGTTTTGCGGAAATTATCTTGTGCTGCTCTCCTTGTCTTGTCAGGAAGTTGAGGTGGCCAGCGTGGACGCTTTCCAGGTTTGTCCAACTTTTCCAAAGGGAAAAGCTGTTTTTCCTTGTTGCCTCAACCTGTTTGATCTGTCAGGGCCGCGAGAAGGACATCATCATCATCTCCTGCGTCCGCTCCAACGACCACCAGGGGATAGGGTTCCTAGCAGATCCAAGGAGGCTAAACGTGGCGCTAACCAGGGCAAAGTAATTACATTTCCCTCTTAACCCTTTACGTTTTCAAATTATATTTGTTTTTTACAGGTTCGCCAACATAATAGTGGGTAACGCCAAGGTGTTGTGCCGCCAGAGCCTCTGGAACCACCTCCTGCACCACTACAAGGACAAGCGCGTGTTGGTCGAGGGGCCAGTCTCCAACATGAGGGAGTCGAGGGTGGCGCTGCCCAGGTTGAGGAGGGCGGACGGAGAACACATATACAGGCTCAGACTGAGGTTGAGGAAGGAGTTTTGAGACTTTCGAATAGTACAAAACTGTATTTCAGATTCGCTTGCAACGCGTCCGTCTCCAATAGCTCCGAGTCAAAAGACCTATCTCTCCCCTACGTTGGGGTGCCTCCTCCCCCTAGACACGACGGGATAAACATCATCCCAGCCGCCGCCTCCGCCTCCGATCCCGCCTCCGATCCCGCCTCCGTCGCCGCAGCGGTCGCAGCCGCCAATAACATGGCCGTGCCCATTGGGATGTTCATGAACATGGCGCACGTACCGCCGAGGTAATTAATTTGACAAAACTCATTTGACAAACGGGTAATTTTTTAATTCTTTTTTATGAAAAAATTCAAGGTTCCAGGCACACTATCACCACCAGCAGAGCTCCGGCCGCCTTTTGACCAGCAGCGAATCCACGTCCTCGCTAGCCTCCAATGCCTCCATTTGTAACGGTGGAAACGGAAACAGCCAAATGAATTCCTCATTCGCATCCTACTACGAGGGAGGATCATTCACGCAGCAGCAGCAACAGCAGCAGCACCCTGGCTACACGCAGAACAACAACAACTTCTGTTTCGGAGCCAACACAGTAGACGCTGGAGACATGGTCAACCACAGGTATGAATATTTTTTTTTGGACTTTGCGGGATTTAGATGTTTTCTAAATTTTTCTAAATTAATTTCCAGATACGCCAACGGCTGGCTGTCCCAGAGCTGGTCTTCGCAGCAGGACAGCGCGCAGTCAGACTTCGCCGCCGCAGGTGGAGGGAGGCAGGTGCCAGGAGAGCATCAGGGGCAGGGGCACCTGTCGCAGGACTCGACCTATCAAGGCGGCAGGCAAGGATAGAGCCAATAAATGAGTAATAATTTATTTTCCCGAAAAAATGATATATATTCCTCCGAAAATTCACCGTATTTATTGTTTGTAACTGCACGCTTACGGGTAACTCCAGAGCTTGCCAAAGATGCCTTTTAAAAAAGTTTCTATCCAGCAATTCACGTTTTTGTCAAAAACTGTTGTCCGTTAACGAAAAGAGAAGAAATTCTATGCACGGTATTTATTTTTTTGCGATTCTGTGTTGTTCTTTTTTTTGTTTACTGTACCTCATTTCTCGATCAATTTACCATCAAACACACGACGCAATGGGAAAAAAGGGGAGAGCTAAAATAAACAGGTTTTTCCTGTCTTCTGGGGAATCGATCAACTCTGGGAAAATGGAAATGGGAAAATGCCTCTTTTTCCCCCCATAAAAACAGGTAGTGCATGTGGTAGTTGTAGAAACTGACAACCTCTCTCATCATTTCATAATCGTTAGGTCAGTAATGCTTACTTTACAAAATTTCAATCAAATGCCTCAATTTCCCTCATGTTTTTTCAGGAAATTATTCTTCTTTGGCCGTGATTCTTCGTTTCATGTCTCTCGGACTAGCCCTTTCAAATAAAAAAAGTGAGAGCTGCACAGCAGCGTGATTTTTCCCCCCTCAAATTTCAACGACCGCGATTTCCCGCGTCAAGAAATAAAAAAACGTTAAGAAATTAACTGCTGTGGCTACCTACTGCTCTACCCAGGAGGGGGCGGCCGAGTTGGGGCTCTTCATGTTCACGGAGAACTGGGTCATCGTTTCCTTGAAATGAAGTTAACAACTTTTACATGGCGAAACAAGGTCAAACATTTAAATATTCGAATTGCGAACCTGCAGCGCCTTTTGGTTTCCCGAAAAGTATGCCGATACAGCGTTGTGGTAGAGGAGGAGCTGCTTGTGCATAACCTTAACCTGCGATTTATTGAGTTCAAATGACCTTACTAGCTATTTTGATGGGACTTTGTTTTGTCAACGACGCTTACCCTGTTCTCGTCCAGGAACTTGAGCTTGATCTGCACGTCCGACCGAAGCTTCTCGAACTCCTGCTTCTGGCGCTCAAAGGACGACTGGAAAAGAACACGACCTCATTTCCCCGCACAATTCATAGACTTTTTTAAATTTCATCCTGCCCACTCACCTGCGTTTCCCTCTGCTTAGCCGCATTTACGTCCGTCTTTGGGGCGGAAGCGTAAAAGTCGAGGTCGCTACGGTACGCGTCGTACTCAAGCCTACATAGTTAAAGAAAATCAAATTTGCCAGCATCCAATTTCCTTCAAAATGTCTACTCTAAAAAAAAATATATTGCATTAACGTTTGCCGACACCCAAATTCCTTCAAATGTGTAAGCTTTACTTTAGATGTTTTCGAATTCAACTTTCGCCCACCTCGCCGTTTCGTAGCTCCTGATGGTGGCGATGGTGTCCTCAATGGTCTTGTGGCAGAGGGTGTTGACCGAGGAGACGAAGAAGTTCAATGCGGCCACGAGGGCCTCCCCGTTCTTGACAAGGCTCTTCTGGGTGTCGGCGTTGTACAGGAACTCCTCCTGGAGCTCGGGAGAGCGGTTAGCAAGGTCGCCAAAGGCATCACCGAGGGCGCTCTAGAGGGGGAAAGTCAAAGTGTAGTATTATTTTTATATAAAAAAAATTCGACCTATTTTTGTGCCAAAAAGAGTGATTTTACTTTTTTTAAATAACAAAGCCCCCTGCCCGCCTTGTTTACCTGCGTCTGCACCACGTGGTAAAAGTGTGAAGTGAGCGCCCTCGCCAACCTGAGTATGTTTGCGTACTTCCTCTGTGTGTCCCTCAGAGCCTCGATCTGGCCTTCCAGTTCAACGTCCACAGTGCGGGACGTCTTGCCAAGCTTCTCCATCAAGGTCTGGCGGGAGCACTGAAGGGAACAAAGGAAGGGAAGCGAGAGGAACGTATTTTTTGTCGGCTGCTTCGGTGACAGCAGGAGGAGCTGCAGCAAGAGCAGCAGGAGCAGGAAGGACAGGAAGAGCAGCAGCAACAGCAACAATAAGAGAAGCAGCAGCAGCAATAATTATGCGCTCTGAGTTATTTCGCCTTTTCTCACCTTGTACGTTGAAATGGTCCAGCTCTTGATTGTTTCCAGCTTGTTTGCGGATGCGCTTCTTGGCACTCCGTTCGACCCTCCCCCTCCCCCTCCTGGGGTGGTGGCGGCGGAGAGGGCCGCCCCAGGGCTGCTCAGGGGAACAGAAGTCGTGGCTGGAGGGAAAGGGATATATATATACATTTGTTAAACGTGCCGTCTCCCTTATATGGATAAAATCGTCACATTTCTTTTTGACGGCGGAGGAGGAAGAGGGGCGCTGAAGGGGGGTTATGGGGACCATTTTTGGTTCTTGTATGAATCTTTTTTAATATTTGAGCAGAGTTTCAAGACAGGTAAGCTGACAGTTACAACTAGGGAGGACACCTCGACAGCAGAAAAGGAAAGGCCTAGGTACACTCATTATTGGCATGTTGTTGAGCTATGTAAGAGAACTTCATTAAATATTCAGGAGAGAAAAAGGAGAAGTTGCCTTCGAAGCTTTATTACGAAGAGTATACACACTTTAGAAACACTCTTCATCACATAAATTGTGGAGGGAAATGCAGTGCGGCTCTTGTGCGGTATTAAAGTACCAACTGCAGAGTGTAACAACTGAACAACATGGTTTAAGACTTGTCAGAGATCCACGCAACCAATCTATCCCCACACAAAATCCCCGATATACGTCAGCACCTGCGGTATACACCACACACAAATTAGTAAAAAGTACTACCGCCCCCTTAATGGTTCGAAATCCAATTGACGAAAAATAAAAAAACCTCATTTTTAATCGAAATCACCTGTTGTTTCGTTGTTCCTGAACACGGCCGCGCATCCGTGGCTCAACCCCCCCGTCCAAGATGTGGTGGAGGATGCAGACACGGAGGGGGCAGTGCTCCCACCGAGGACCTTGGAGGGGGACTCCAATCGGTCGTGGTCGTCGACGGAGGAGGAGGGGTCATGGAGGCCGCGGAAGCCTACTCCAGACTCGCCGCCGCCGCCGTTGTTGGTGCCGAAGATGTGGTCTTTTTTTCGTTGTTCGAGGAGAGGGAAATACAGAGTGCAGATAAAATTTAAATACAGAGAGGTGCGATATAGGAAAGAAATACTTCTTCTTGTTTAGTTACAGTGCCCCTTCTCAGTTGTTGCAGTAGTACAGAGTGCGAAGGATTCGATTAATTTATCCAAGCAGACAAAGAATACCACGACATTGAGACCCCCATGAAAAAAAGCTTTTTAAAAATCCCATTTCAGCAACCCACCTGGCATGATTGCTAGTGATGTAGGCGGGGTGGTTCTCCCGGAGGCGGCGGCGGCGGCGGCGGCGGCGGCGGCGGAGGCGGCGGCGGACGATCTGGCCCTGTTGGCCCCTGTTGATGCCGAAGATGCCGATGTCGGCACCCCCGAGTGGACAGAGTCTGATCCCGGAGACATCTCCGCGCAGTCCTCGTTCTCAAGGATCTCCTGGATAAGAAAGAGGAAACTTGAATAACTATTGCTCAGATATTTTGAAATCATAAGGCGACCTAGATTTTGTTGCTGTTGCTGGTGCTACCAAAATCAAAATCTTCCCTCTCTCTGCTGCTGCTGCTGTACTGCCTAGCAAAAAGCAGCAACAACAGCAAAAGCTGTTTTTGTATGATTGTTGCTGCTGCCTTTGTCAAACAGCGTTTCTGACTTTTCTTTGACCTCAAAACTATTTTACCACGAATTCCTCTTTCCCTCCTCTTTCTTCTTCCTCTTCTTCTTTCCCCTCCATCTCGTGACTCGTTTTGCCAACTCCGCTATCACTTACAGCTTCCATAATTGCTATTTATTGCGTTCTCCGTTCTTTATCCGTCAAAATGAGTGTTTCTAGGCAATTTTCGTAGCTAACTGCTGCGAACTGAGTGAATGAATTGAACCCACCTGCATTTCCCTCTTCATGTTCTTCCTCGCCATCTCGGTTGCTGCTGCTGCTGCTGCTGCTGCTGCTGTGTCAGAGGGCGAGGACGAAGGCAGCGACAGGTCGCCACCAGCATTAACAAGTGTTTTTTTCGAGCCTCGGCGTGTGGGAATGCAAAGTGAGTGCGTGCGTGTGACTTTTTTCCCCTCCTCTCCACACCCACCCAGATCGCTCTACGTAAACTGTGTTTCTTTCCTCTTTCCTCTGCCTGTATGACTTTTTTTTCTGCTGCTGTTGCAAGTACACACACTGTATTAGTCTGCAGTGGCTGTGCTGTGGGGGGAGGAGGATGAGAAAGCCAGCTTTGTAGTGCGCAAAATGAGGGATCGGAAACGTAGCTAAAAAGCTACGCTCGCGCTATCTATTGTTGTCGATTTTGACAGAATATACTTTGAGCTGTAGCATTCTTGTACATCTATTGTCCTTAACAATCGAAATGAGGAAAGTAGCTTTGAAAATTTCCTTACTTTATTCGTCAAAATTCACCCAGGGTAGTCCCCGGGCTCTCCTCCCTCTCTTGGGGAAGCCACGAAATCAATAAGGGTGCGCAGGCGCAAACAGATGAAAAGAAAAAGCAAGCTTCGAATTTATTTTTTAAAAGCATTTAAACTGACCCGGAATGTGGGAAGGTAATTTTCAAAATATTTTTTTATTCCGTTGATACGAGTTCATAGCTACCTACAGGTTTCTAAATTTCGAAACCTAAGTTTCCGTCCTCTTTCGCCTTGTTTTCATGACTGGAAAATCAAAACAAACGATAAATAGTAAATACACTACACTCACCATGACCATACTGTGCGCTGCTGCCAGGGTCAACTTCATCCCAATCTCCCCCGTGTGCGACGCCCAAGACATGCCCTTGCCAAAGTCCCGCTGATCCCTCATCGTCACCTACGACATCATGTCTGCAGGCCCTTCCACCTCCGCCATACCCATCTCGCAGATGGACGAGAGGGGGCTCAGAAACGTGAGAGCTATTGTCCAATCTGGTTTTGCAAAATATTCCCTCATTGCTTCCTCGAAGGAGGGAGACCAAAAATGCTAAGAGTATGTATTGGCACTCAAACTCAACCATGGCCTGTCAAGAGACATTTTGTCACTTGGTGGGAATCATTGTTGTCACCACAGTCCTTCTTAAATACTAATCAGTCAAGTTCGACAGTTGCGCAAAGTGTCGAAATTAAATGACGAAGTTAAACGGTGGCAATTTACCAATTGGTGTTTTGGCCTCTTTTACAGTTCAAGGAGTTCCTTGAGGTGTACAACAAGATCTCCGAGACTTGCTTCAGCGCCTGCGCAGTTGGCCTGAGCGCCCGACGAGGCCTTACCCCGGAGGAGGAGGATTGCGCCGACAGATGCACTGTGAAGAACTACTCGCTCAACCACAGGGTGCTGGGGGCGTTCATGGTGGAGCAGCCAAGGATCACAGAGGAGAAGTGAGAAGATAATTATTCAAATATTCAGTTAATTTTTTAAAGGTTTTAGTTCGAAAGGTGTGTCGGGTCGCAGTATAATTTTTCCAATTCAAATGTTTAGTTCATTTTAAATTGCTTTTGTACCAAATGTCTTGTTTTCAGGGTTGCCCGTGCCCAGCAGGAGGCTGAGGAGGCAATGCGCAAGATGCAGGCGGAGGGGGGGAAGGCTGAGGGGGAGGCCGCCCCGCAGGCGGTGTCAGCAGAGGAAATGGCGGCTAAGATGATGTCGGGTAAGGCGGTTTCCCTACTTTGTCAGACTGCCTTGATTTTCCCGTTTAAAAAAATCAGTCTACACTTGAAATTCGAATTTCAAAATTTATAAATAGAACTGATGAGGGGGAAATGAAAGTGCTCAAGAAAGGATGTTTCTGAAAATTAGCTGTTAAGCGGGATCCTTTCTACAAACGGATTGCTGGTGGCCCAAGACCCCTGGTTACCCAAATATGCCTGGAAAAGTGTC
>JAAUXV010052185.1_pt1 | contig 10483 bp, 11 predicted proteins | sample 7278181 | NCBI WGS metagenome assembly JAAUXV01 (sample SAMN14350114, study PRJNA611818) | marine sediment metagenome | isolation source: surface marine sediment (2.1m) | place: French Polynesia: Moorea | collected 2018-08
TATGGCACTTGTGAAGGGCTGGAGGCGAAGGGTGTTTGGAAGGTGATTGGAAAGGTGGACCTTGACCACCAGTTATTAAGTAGCCAAGGGGTACCCCAGAAGGTACTTTGGAAGGAAGGCAATCCTGAGGAAAATTTTGGGCACATGATATGGCACTTGTGAAGGACTGGGGCGAAGGGTGTTTGGAAGGTGATTGGAAAGGTGGTCCTTGACCACCAGTTATTAAGTAGCCAAGGGGTACCCCAGAAGGTACTTTGGAAGGAAGTGGAGCCCCGAAGGTACTTTTGAAGGAAGCCTCTACCAAGGATTTTGGTTACCAAAAAAAGGCAAAAATCTGGGGGTAAAAATACGGCACATAGTAGGGGCTCTACAAACGATCCACAGCGGTGGGGTTGTTGAACTAAGTGTCTGAGTTTGGAGGAAAAAAAGACTTCTTATAAATGCCATTTTTAGCATGTTTTTCAATTAATATTTAAAAGGAAAAATTATAAAATTCGTAAAATATCAAAGGCAAAAAGCCCGTCGGGCCTTGTTTCGGGCTTCGGGCTTCTTCGGGCTTGCCATTTTCGGGCTTATTTTCGGGCTTTCGGGCTCGGGCCTAGGCCCGAATCCACCCCTAACTGTAACGTTGTGTTGCTGCGATGTCTTTGAGCCGACCCCGGTCCTCCGGGCGGAGGGGGACCCGGAGGGGGAGCGTCGGACGGGGCGGCGGTTCTGGCTCACGCGTCAGGCCTTCGACGCTCCCCACCAGCGCCACCGACTTCCCCGAGGAGCTTGCGGGAGAGTTCCTGCGCCAGCGCATTCGCCTGCCATCGCACCTGGACCAGGACCAGGAGGAACAGTCGGCGGTGGGGGACACACTCATGGAGGAGTTCGGCCCAAACGTGTGGCAGCCGTGGAGGGACCTGGCAGACGCGGGACAGCATCTGCAGGTGGAAGAGGAGGACCGGGAGCACCTGGCGGAACTGAAGGCCCGGATGGAAGCGGAGATGGAAGCACTGAACCGGGATCGACTCCGGTTGGCGCCGCCAGCGCCGGAGGAGTGGGAGGCGGAGGAGGAACTGAGCGGAAATGGGCCGGTTGACATAGAGGAACTGTTAAGGAAAGACGAGCGTCTGCCAGTGGGAGACCACAGGGAACTGACGCCGCTGCCTCCATTCATTGAGCTACCAGGGGAGCTTTTACGTAGGAAGGACCCTTCGGAAAAGGCGGGGGAGGAACTGAGAAAGATCTTCGACCTGGAGCTCCTCATGTCCCGGCTGAAGCCCTTCCAGGTCCGCCCGCTGAAGCACGAGGTCAGGGTGGTGCCGCCCTCCCTGCCCGACATCGACCTGGGAGAGATTCTAAAGCCTGGCAGAGAAAAATCAGAGAAGAAAATCTGGTCCTTTTTGGACGAGAAGTTTGACTGCACGGAGTCGTGGAGGAGGGCGGAGGAGCAGATGGTGGAGGAGGGGAAGAGACTGCGGGAGGAGGTGGAGGCGGTGGAAAGGGCAAGGTTCGGGATGGTCTTCCGTATCCTGGAGGACCTGCTGCCCATGGTGGTTAAGCAGGCGCGGAACAACGAGCTGCAGAGGTCAAGGATGATGGAGGCTGAGGAGAATCGAGAGCAGGCCAGGCTCATCATCCAAAGGCACAAGGAGAGAAAGAAGGAGGAAAAGGCGAATGCGGTCAGAATGGCCAAGGAGGTGGAACCGAAGGCGGACGAAAAATCTTCCTTCCACAAGGTTCCCGCAATCGGCAAAGATGCTTTTCTTTTTAAGCCATCGGCGAAGTCTAAGAAGAGGAAGGCTCTGGAGCTCATATGTTCCCAAAAGCAGAGATTGGCGAGAAGTGCTGGAGGACCGCCCGACTACGACGCCCTGCGAAAGATTCTCCTGGAGCGCACCTGTCAAGATTTGCTCTACGAGTCCGAGACGAGTTATCCCGTGAAGAAAGAGCAGTCATGTAAACGGCCAGAAGTTATCCCACATCCTCCGCCGCCGCCGCCCCCTCCGATTGCAGGAGATGGAGATTTCTTGCCCAAGGCCAAAGTCCAGCAGAAAAAGCAGGTGCCGACGACAAAAACGAAGCCGACTCCTTCCGCGTCCCTGCAAAAGGCCGAGAAGGCGAAATTGCAGAAACATCCTCTTTCGCTGACTCCTGCTGCTGCTTCTGACAACACGAACCCTGAGAATATCTTGCCAAAGACGAAATTCCAGCCGGAGAAGCAGAATCCATCGACAAAGGACGGTAGACCGACGTTCAGAAAGCCACTGCCGCCGACCAAGCCAACTTCCACGGATCGAACCCAAAAGCCTTGCCCTCCTTCTCTACCAAAAGTGCCGACGCCACCTTTGGAAGCACAAAATGTCTCCGAGACTAGAGGCAAAGTAGGAAAAGACAAATGGGGGCCCAAAAGAAAACTCATGACGACAAAACGGGTGAAACTTTAACGTCTTTCATTCAGCGGGTCTTTCTTCAATCAAGCAAAATCGAGACGTGGAAGATTTTATTTATTGTGGATGCCGTAGAAAGAGCACAACGCGCTCAGAAATCGAAATCACCGTGAAGAACCGAAGTCTAAACTCAACTCATAGTGCAACAAGGAAAATCCGAAGAGTATTTACATAGCGCAATCTCTGGCTACTACTGGTGCTTCTGGTAACAAAACAGTCGTAGAAATGGTGAAGCGGGATCGCCACGGTCAGGAGAGGGACTTCGGCGCGGGCGGACGCAGCCTGACGCCTCAGGTGGACGGAGACTACGAGTATGACAGCGACGGCCGCGCCGCTAGGCGCAGGGAGGAGGAGCAGGAAGACCAAGAGGAGGAGGAACGGAGACAGCGCAACTTGGACAGGAGGAGGGCCTTGCGCACGGACCTGCTGAGGATGGCCAACCCGATGCTGCGGGCGCAAGGATTCGGCAGCAGCAATGGCGCTTCTTCGTCTGTGAGGTCTGGCGCGCCTGCAGCTCCCACTAACAACGATTTACCAACGCCACCAGCAGGTGACGATTGCGACATGAACACGGCGCCTCCGTTCCAGCTCCACAAGTCGATGCTCAAGCTGCGGTTCCAGGGCGGGGGACAGCCTGCCATCGTGGAAGGGAGGGAGGACGTTGCCTCCTCTGCTAAGGAAAACACGGAGGAGGAAGAAGAGGAGTCCAGTTTGGTCGAGGAAATCCAGACCCACAAGGACTTCCGCAAGGACTTTGGCTACGACCCTTTCGACGAGAAGGACTTGCTCTGAAACGACAATCCAGCCCGCAAAAAATGGCAAACGAAATATCGATTTTATTCATTTGTGCTGAATTCAAATAGATTTTTTTATTCTCCAGAAAACCAATTATTTCACTTCGGTATTATCATTTGTTCTTCTAATTCGACACAGTAGCTGCCGACAACATGGGTCTGCCACCTTCGCTTCCAAGAACCCAAATCTCCCTCCTAGCAACGGCCGGATATGACACCATCATTCGGGTTTGGGAGGTAGGAACAAGACTGGAAATGTGACCGCACTTACGTAGAAATTACCAATGCTTTTACCCGTCAGGTTAACCGGAATTCCCTTTTTCGGGAACTGAAGCACGAGCTGCCACAAGTCAATGCCCTAGAGTTTTCCCACGTATGTGGTTGGGGAAGTGGATAATTGAGTTCCTTTCATCAAGCGGGAGTATCGTGCTTCTGTTCAGGACGGCCGCATCCTCGCCGCCGTGGGCCACAAGAGCCTGAGCCTGTACGACCTGTGCGGCGGCTCCGACGAGCCCCTTGTCCAGATGGTGGACAACAGCGTGGAGATCCCTGCCCCGGTCTTTGGCGGCAACGTGACTGCCGTGGCTTTCAGCCTACACTGGCCCGTCGTGTGCACCGCCTGCGAGGACGGCACTCTGCGGGCATTCGATACCAGGGCGCCCGGCACCACCTCGAAGTGGCTCAGGGGATCGGCACCGGTCACCCTAACGCTCGCTCCGCCGCACCCGCCGGTCAACACGGTGGCGGTCGTCCCCGTGCGCGGCGGGGAGGAGGTGGTGGCGGGAGACGCGGCGGGGAACGTCGCACTGTGGAGCGTGAGGGCCAAGAGGGTATCCGTCTACACCATCAGGGGGTTCGAGGGAGCGCCAGTGCACGTCAGCGTGCTGTGCGTCAGGGTGGATCCGTCGGGTAATTTGCTATTGTAGTTTGAACTCTATTTCGAAGTTGGTGTTTCAGGTACCTTTGTTGCTGCTGTCACCAACAAGGGGACCTGTAACCTGTGGGAGCTCAGAGAGCCCAACCACAGAGCGACTGAGACCTCAAAGTTGGTAAACCTCCGCGCCTGGTACGTTCACAAAAGGTAATGCCATCAAATTAAGTTACATGGCTCCCGGTAATCGGTTCTTTGGCCGTAGATACGCTCTGAACTGCAACTTTAGCCGAGATTCCTCCTACCTCATGACCACCTCGGCCGACAGGACGGCAAAAATATGGAGAGTGGCGGACTTGTCCCTCGTCGGAGTAAGAAATTGTCCCCTCCTCTTTTCCAATATATATCTAACAATTATGTTTTTCCAGTTTCTCCACGACCCGTCCTTCAAGTGGGTGTGGGCCGGCTGCTTCTCCTTCGAGTCCTGCCAGGTCCTGACTGCCTCCTCCGACGGAAACGTGAGGCTCTGGTCGCAGCCGCCGCAGCCGCCTCAGCGGCCAGGGGGCGAGAGGTGGAAGCTGAAGAAGGTTATGGAGCACATGGTTGAGCAAGATGGAGAATTTGTGAAGACTCCAGCTACCTGCGCCGCCGCATGGCATTTCGAGGGAGAGGTAGAGATGATCAGGATGCCGGGCGACGACGAGTGGGAGGAGAAGGAGCGAGAGAGTCGGACGGCCGCGCTGGATTCGCAGGTCAAGGAACCTCTCGGCGAAGGGTTTTGCGTCAGGCACCGCAAGTGCGTCACCTGGGGAGGAAGAGACGTCAGATACTTTTAGAAAGAGAAGAAAATAGTGCACACTGTCGTGATTTTTTCATCCGTAATTTGTTTTAACTTTGGTACGTAAGTATGTTTTACACTGTCAGATGAAGTACTCACGGATAGCAAAAAATGTAAAGTAGAGAAACTTCGGTTCAGTATTCTTTCTTTTTTTTTCGTTTCCTCTGCAGTTACACACTTTCAATATCATTTGCCGAGTAGGTACTAGGTACCGCCATACTGAGTATACCGTATGTAGTACTGAAGGTCCGTCCGTCCGTCCCCATCTTGACCCCCCCCCCTCTGCTACCCACCGTTCCTTACCGCCATAAACGTCCCCTCTCCCCTCACTTCCGTTCCTCGTCCTCTCTCCATTGCTGACCTGGAGACGACCTTCCTGTGTTTTCTCGTCCCCCTTCTTCCTTCTCGTAGAAGTCTCGTCTTCCCTTTTAGGAGATATCCTCCTCCCCCTCCCCCTCCTCGAAAGCCGGAAGACGAAATTGCGGTTGGACGGACCCTTGGACCCTCAGTCCCCTTCATCTTGCGGAAGTCCTCGTCCTTTCTTTTTTTTGCAGCTTCTTCCTCCTCTTCGGTTCTGGCTGTTTGGTCAAGGTGTGCGCACCTCGAGAGATCCAATTTCGTGGCCTCCTCGGGATTTCTTTCTCCCTCCCTTGTTGCACCGGTGGGCTGTTTTCGGGAAATTGTCTTTTGCTCGGAGAAGCGACGGCCGTCAAGTCTGTTGAACTTTTCGTCTCCGTTGTCAACGACAAGGGCGATGTTGGCGGGAGTCTTCTCTCGCTCCGACCACCAACCATGCACCCACGTCGTGCCCCTGCTAATGAAGGTTAATTTGTCCACTGGGACTTGGAGGAAGGGATCCTCCTCTCTCCTTCCTGCACCCCACACACGAACTCTTCGCCCGCATCCCAACAGTCGCAAAGGAGAAGAAGATAGAGTGAGGCAAATTTTCCACCGACTGAACCCGGCCTCCGTCCGTCCGGTTCCTTTCAAAGCAACCCACGCGAGAGTTCCATTTTTCCCACATAGTACTTTCTTTCCTTCCTTCCTCTTCCGATTCTTTTGCTTCCCTCTTGAGGGGGGGAGGAGAGCTCTCCACTTTTCCACGTGAAAAATGGAGGCAGAAGAAAGAGCTTTGACGCACGCACGCACCTCTCACCCATGGGTGGCATTGTCGTCTCCGTCGGGTGTATGTATGGATATGGAGCGAAAAAAGGTACAGTGGCAAAAACCGCGGAAGCCGCCTCCGCCACTTCACGCGCGAGCCTCATTCAATTTCATTTTCGGCGGCGCCGCACGCTCGATCCCAACCCCCATACCCATTACCCTATCCACCGCACGTGAAAGCCGAAGGGAATTCTGGTTTGGGAGGGGTAAGGGATGGGATGGGAGAGGAGCGGCGCGTGTGTTGTGTCGACGGCCGCCGCGGAGAGAGAGAGAGAGAGAGAGAAAGTAGGCATGGTATGTTGGTGGTGCACACCTTTTGTGGGCAGTTGTGTGGCGGAGGGCCAAAGAGGAGGAGAAAGAGGAGGAGGGAGAGAAAGACCAGAAAGATAGAGCAGAGGAGAGCGTCCATTATCAGGGAAGAGGAAGGAGGAAGATACATCGAAGTTTCGGAAAACGCAAAAGACGAACGAGAAGGAAAGTGCCGCGTGTGGAGAGAAGTGGCCAAAAGGAACCCAAAAGGAACCTCCTTCCATACAGTGAATCCCCTCCCAATCCTTTGCAAGCTTGGCGAAAGGACTTCGGAGCACGGAAACTTCTCCCTCTGCCCATGGTAAGCGGAAAAGGTCTCCTTTCCCTTAAAATGTTGAGGATGTATTTTCGATTTTCCTATCGGGCCTCGTTGCATATACTGTACTAGTCGATAGGGCAGAGCAACAGTTCCCTACTCTTTTGTGAATACGGAGTCGGTTCAAGTAAAAAGAATCCCGTTGAAGTTGGTGCCGGAGAAGAAAGTTTTGAGCGCGAATTGACTTGTCCCTCTTGTAAAACCGCCAACCATTCATTTTTTCGGCATAAAAATATTTGAAAATACAGGTAGGCTAGCAAAATGTGGATCACTAAAAACAAAGAAGATAGTGTATCCGATCAAATATAAGTTGCAAGTTTTTGGAAAGCTTCAGGACTTTACTCCTTTGAAAAATCCCTCACAATATGCAAATAATTTGATTTTTCCTTGCCTCGGGCCTTCGAACATTGTTTGCTCCTACTTTAGCTAGCGACTCTGTCCGTACTTTCCTTCAGCCAAGAGTTCTCAATTTCAATAATGCCTTTGTCGAATGCGATAGTCGGGTATAGCAGCCAAAACAGTCGGCAGCCAGAGAGATTTCCGATTTCCAGCTTCTCTTTCTCTCCGTGGAAACACGTTCGTACGTAGATGGCTGAGGAGAAAGGGGGGGAGAAGAAAGAGGAGTTTCAATTTCTCGCATCCGGAGTCAAAGGGATTCGGAGGAATGGAGGATGGAGGCGTTGACACGGTCGGACGAGGAAGAGAAGGAGGAGGAGGAAACGGATGCATGCACATACGACGAGAATAGAAAGGAGCGTTCGTACAGCCAGATATATGCTCAAGGAAGAAGCCTTATTGACATGAGTGCGGAAATCTGGCGCCATCAAAAGAGCCGTCGTCGATATGTCGACGCCCAATATATTTCGAATTCGGGAAATAGAAGTGCCTCAGTGGCCCTGGATTTGAGATCACACTACGAAGGGGTTTCAAAGAATCGCACATTGCTATCTAAGGAACAAGGGCTTAAATGAGAAATTTCTCATTTTGTTAGTGCCCATCTCTGGCGCTGTACAGTATTCTTTGGCGCTATCGACGCTTCCGCCAAAAAAAAATCAGAAATCCTCTCAGGCCAATTTCTTGTCTGGTATCCGCCCGCCGACCATCATCTGAGCTGTAAGCCTCTGGGCGGGCCCAATCTTTTCCCACTCTTCTTCTCTCGTCTCCCCTTTCCTCCTTCAATCTTCAATCTTTCTTCAAAGGCCAGCGAGGAGAGGAGGGAGAAGGGGGAAAGGGGATCCGCCCGGCGGACGGAGAGGATAGATCCCTCTTGTCATCCACTCCTCAAACAAGAGAGTTTCACAGAGTGTCGCCGCTTTGCCGGCGTCTGTCGAGGGAGGGAGGGCGGCGACCCGGACCAACAGTGAAGGAGCAAATCCTTTTCCTTGATCTTGAGCTGGAAACACAGCCCCTTCCTTCCCCCCTTTTTCTTTGAAACACATCAACCCTTTAAGAGGAAGCCTTGCTTTTTTTGCTTCAGCCGTTTCTCCTCTTTATCGTCGATCGCCCGCGGCTTCTTAATTCCCACGAGCGGAAAAGGAAGAAAGGCGGGGAGAAAATTAGGGGGCTTTCCTTCTCTTTCCTTCCCTTCCTCGATGACGGCTCACTCCGCCGCCGCCGCCGCCGCCGCTGCCGCCGTTGCACCCACCCAAGAGAGATGATCGCACAATCTGGAGGAGGAGGAGGAGGAAGTGGAGGGAGGGGAGGAGAAAAGTTGCGATAAAAGTGTGGAAACCGAGGCAGGCAGGGAGCGGAAAGGTGGAATGGGGAAGAATGGGAAAGGAAGGTCTATTTTAGTTCCCCGCCCTCCTGCGGTCTTCCGCCCTTCGTTCGCCCTCGCCTCCCGTATCGATAAGAGTGGCTGAAGGAGGAGGAGGAGGGGGAGGGAAAAATTGCGCAGAGCCAACGAAAGTATAGGGAGGGAGGGTGGTGGTGGAGCTTTTATGTCTGGCGGCGTAGGGGGGAAGAAGGAAGAAGAAAGGCAGGCAATAAATACAAGAATGCGTGTGGGAGAGAGGAAGAGGCCTTGTTCTCTTGAGGGAAGAGGGGGGAGCAGAATTATTGCTGGCTCGACTGTAGCCACAATTTTCCCTCCTCTTCGCTCCCTTAATATTTGCCAGGAAAAAGGGAAATAAAAAAGAGGTGGGATCGTTCTTTTGTACTGTAGGCGTCAAACATTATGTTCTGCCTGAGAAAGGGTGAAGAAAAAATGGAGTGCTTGTTAGAAATATGACAAGAATTTCATATTCTGTTCTTTTCTCGCGTTTCCGACATTTCACGTCGCCAGAGCCCGTCGCTTGTATTTCTCTTTGTCCTTTTCCCCCGCACTCTTTTGGGCCCCGTTAAACAAACCTGGCCTCGGCACAATGAATGTGCGTGGCCTTCTTTCTTTCGGGGAAGCTACGCCGAGATTCGTTTTGTTTCCTTCCTTCTTTACCTTCCCCGTCCTTTCCCCCCATTACTCGACTGGCCTTCCTCCCATCCTTCCTCCCCTCATCACAGCGGTGGAGGATAAAAGACGAGGAAGAGGAGGAGGAGGGATCTCGTTAAGTCACTCCTCTCTGGCCTTCCTCCCTGTGACGAAGACCGTAACGGACCCAAATCAGAACTTGCCCTTTCCCCCCCTTCCATACCCATTATCTCCTTGTTTGGCGTGTTTTTTCTCTTTCCTCTCTTCTGGTTCGGCCCAGTTTTTTCAGCGTCTTTCTCGATCCCCCGGCAACAGAGACTTTTGGAAAAGCACAAAGGAAAGCACCTGGCTTTTCTTCTTGGATCGGTCTCTCCCGCCGATGCCTCAGGTTATAAAATTTCCTATATTCTTCCTCCTCCCGTTTCTCGGCTATGTTTTTCCGTCAGACTCATGCTGATCTAGCAACGGAGGCCGATAACCCATCTTCTTCGCCTATTCCTCCCCCCTTCCTCCTGTCTCTTCCACACCCGACCGGGAGAGATCCGGCTCAGAAGCAGGAAGGTGACTTGCCCCTTTTATTATCACGTCCCTTGGTGTTTACACTGGATTCCCCATGTGGTTAGAGGGCGGCGGCGAGGCGTCCTCGGTTAGGATATTCGTACGTTTGCATGCATCGGCAGGCGCCTCGCTTCTGTTTCCATCCAGACTCAGGTGGCGGCATGGGGGGTATGGGCCTCCACATGCTGCAGAGGGGGCTTCGTCATTGTAATACTGTAGTACGGCAATGGGGCTATGAGTGGTGTTGAGAGGTGTTGTTATTGCTCCGTAGCCCCTATACTCAGGAACCCGCTCCGTCGTCGGCGAAGGATGTTAATCAAATAATGGGGGAGAAGGAGGGAGGGAAGACTGGTTGGGTTTGCTTCTGGTACCGTACTGTAGGTGTGCGGGTGGGATCGGCGGCGACGGCGGCGACGCCCGCAGGGAAATGCATGTGGCTGTTGTTGGTTGGTGGCTCCTATCTCCCGGACGTAAAACACCTTCCTCCCCTATCCCCCTCCTTTTTCCTTTTTCCCAGCTCGCTCATGATAATTTATCATCCTCACCCTTCGCCCGCCTAGGCAGAAGGGACCCCCGCCCACCACCTATGGGAGCTCCAAATTCCCTCTTCATCGTCCGCCTCCATTTTTCCCTTGTCCACCTTCCCCAACTCTTGTTTTTTTTGTACGGTAAATAATGCATGGAAAAAAGAGGAAGGCGGGAGACGACGATAATTTCCTTTTCTCCTCTCCTGCTGTCACCCGCCTTCTTTTCTTCTTCTTTTTGGGACGTTTATCAGTCTCCCCGACCCA
>JAAUXV010052715.1_pt1 | contig 10482 bp, 8 predicted proteins | sample 7278181 | NCBI WGS metagenome assembly JAAUXV01 (sample SAMN14350114, study PRJNA611818) | marine sediment metagenome | isolation source: surface marine sediment (2.1m) | place: French Polynesia: Moorea | collected 2018-08
AACAACATAGAGTTAAGGAGCAGCTTCACAACTAACCTGGTGCATGTAGTATCTCGTGAGGTTCCCATTGTCGGGAGGGGTAGCACAGAAGAATATGTTGGGGCACAGGTTGTAGGTGCCGCTCTTGCACTGCTCGCAGCGGCGGCAGTTGTACTGGGGTTCGATGGCAACGGCGTCGCCAGGCTTCAGGTTGGTCACTCCAGGACCAACCCTTGATTTGAAAAGAATGTTTATTCTTAAGTTTCCCCCGACACGTTTCTTACATATTTTGAATTATCTTCCTTACTTGTCTACTACTCCAGCGCCCTCGTGTCCTAGCACCATGGGCTCCTTGACGATCCAGTCTCCGATTCCTCCGTTGACGTAGTAGTGCACGTCGGAACCGCAGATGCCGACAGAGTCCATTCGGAGGCGAACCTGAAAAGACATTCCCGGCAGCAAAAGTTAAAACAAAATCATTCAGTAATATTTTAAAATTATTTTTACCTCTCCCTCCTTTGGCTCTGGCGGCATTTCCAGCATCTCCATGCGAATGTCCAGCACCTTGTGGAGTACGCAGCTCAGGTTGTCAGAGTTGGGGGCCATCTTGGACGGAGGTGGGAATCTTTTCGGAGAATATAAAGAAACCCTGTTGGGTAGAAGTCTCGAATGGGACTGAAGAATCTGAGGAATTTCTTGGCCCTCTTACCCTGTGCACACTTGTTGAGGGGAAGGCGGGAGAGAAAGAGCTTGCCACGCAAAAGCCCTTTTTACTAGCTGCCGGGTGTACAGTTTCCAAGCAACAATTCTCCCTTCTCCTCGATCGAAAATACGAAACCTGAAATTCAGGTTTTACGACGCCACGCCTCTGTGCTGTAACTTGTTGCTGTAAGAGTTTTCTCCTTCTGGGAAGTGCGCTGGTTCGCCACCACTTTACACCCTGGGTGGGATTTACAGCGCGGGTAAACGCTAGAGAGGGCTTGCGAACGGAGGAAATTTTACAATGAGTCGCAAAAAATATTCTTTCTCTGACATGCTTTTGATTTTTGTTTTAGAGCATAATATTTTTGAGGTCATCCGACGTTCATGCGGTGCGCACAGTACAAAGTCAAACGATTTCTCAGTGAGCAATATCAAAGACTGATTGTACGTAGTGTGACAGTTTTACTTTTTGTTGCCAAATCTTTCGTCATTTCTTGTGCACAACAGAAGAGAGTTTCGCTTGTAATTCCTGCTGAACTAATACACTCGCCGCAGATACAGGGTATAATGCACCATATGAGAATGGCTAACTTTATCATTCCACCGCTGCCGTGACAACGCTCATCATCCTTTGCCGCTACTCTAATGCGGTATAGTTTAGTCCTGAAATTGCTCTGCTTAGGAGAGATAAAATTAAAGTGAGCGAAGAGAACGACGAGGGAAGCCCTCAGGGGAAGGGGCACAGCCTCTCTATATACAGGATTCAAGTCGAGAAGGAGAGTACGAAGGGGGCTGGAGGAGTAACAAACACACTTTGGTCCATTCCTCGTGCCCCCTCCCTCACCCTTCTTGCCAAGGATCACGAGCCGCTTAAAAGAACCAAATGTTTAGTCTGGTTCTTCTTCTGCAAGAGGTATTGAACTTGATAGAATAACCAGACTTTGACATTGTCGCAACAGACATCTAATACATAATTGTTCGACTTATTGACCTTGTTCCTTATAAGCGGCGTCCGTGACAGCTTTTGCCCTCCCTGCCCTTTGTTGGCTGCGGCAGCTCCTCCCCTCCCGTCTCCTCCCTTTCCTCCCTCGGCGGCAGCTCCTGCGCGGGCACGAAAATTTCAGTCGTTGGTGAATCGCTTAGGGAGAGGGACCCCGCCGCACCCCGCTTCCGACGCCCGGAGGACCGACCGGGGCGCCCGGACGCGCCCGGAGACACCGTCAGACGCCGGAGGGAGGCCCGGAGTCGCTTTTTGTAGAGACGTTTGTACGTGAAAAGCGCCAAGGCGCCCTGAAAATCGAGCTCGAAATACCCGAATGTTGTAATCTCGCGACCGAGACGCCATTTTGGAGCAGCGGAGTCGGCGGCGGCGCAGCCACAGAACCAAGAGGAAGGCCACGTTGCACAGAGAGAGAGAGCAGAGGCGCCATCTGCGCACTTATCTTGTTCGCCCCTTCCCTCCCACCCGCGTCTCGCGCGCCAAGTCGCCGTTGACGACGAGGGCGAGGAGCGGAGGCGGCGGGGATCGTGACGCACTCGCTCGCACCCCCCACACAACAGAAAGAAGCCAGAGCTGGATAAGGAGAGAGGAGGCGGAGAGAAAGAGAGAATAGCTCTACATACAAGAGACATTGAAATGTGGCTTTTCTTTTCTTTACAAACCCCTTTTTTCTGTTGCAAAAACGCCTAGGGAATTAATGTTTTGATTGCCCAGCTGGGATCACTAAATGCTTCTTCAGCAACTTCCTCCACAGTCAACGCTTTGCATAAGAGGTCGACAAAGGTAAAAAGTCAACTTTTTCATTTCCCCCTTTTTTTCCTTTGTAAGATCCCTGGAGAGGCCACGGCCGCCAAGTAAAAACGTCAGATTTGCGATAAAAAGTGCTGCTATATAGATTTCATTTCTGCAAAATCGATCCATTTACAAATCATCAAGTGTTTTTCCAAGTGTGCCCTACGTTGTCCGCCTGCTTCGTCTAAAATTGCCGGGAGATGACGTAGCTATAGGGGACCTTATCGAGGAGTGTGGATCACAGCGCCATCTAGCAGTAGAGATATCATTTTTGACGTAGAATCCATCTTCTGTAAGAAGGTAGTCGGATCCGTGAGTCACAATCGGGATCGCCGTTTGCGGATTTCTGCACGAGAGACGACTCGCCTGCTATTCTTGCCATGGTTTATTAAAAAATCTATAATTTTCTCACGTGTTCTCTTTTCCCATACGCCTGGGTTTTTTTTAAAAAAAATAAAATGGCTCTGGAGGATCACGCCAGAGAAATACGCAAGGCGTATTGAAACTTCCGTTTAGAACTGAGGCTTCTTCGAGTTGTAGGCGGAAAAACTTGGAGATGTTTGTATTCTACATAACTAATCTCGTTTAAATTTGTGCAACAGAAACCCTTAAATGCCACACCCTCAATTACCAACTCCATTTGCAAATTTTTACGTACGCTAGATTTTTAAAATTCAAATAGTACGATTTTTTTGGAGGGAAATACGCATTGGTGATCGCTGAGATATGAATTGATGATCCCGTATCAATCGCTCTCGTGTTTCCTGCCGCTAAAAGCACAATCGCCTCACTAACGTTAAGACTAATAAGCGCTAATTGGTTCTTATTTGCCTCTTGCAGATCCCGCGCCCGTCACCATGCCTCGCATTGACCCCCAGCAATTGCTTAAGACTCTTGGAGTCCTTTTGTCGCCTGACGGAGGAATTAAGTCCACAAACGAGGTCCTCCGCATCTCTACCCTCATGCACAAGTTCTCCAAGAAGCTCGTCTCAAAGTGCATTTACGTCCAGATCCTCATGTCGACGCCCCCTGAGCTCCTCGACGACTTCCTCAAGCAGGACGGATGGCCGCTTCTCAACGCCTGGTTCGCCGACGCCATCAAGACCCAGAACTGGCCCTTCACCAGGGAGATGATCCGCCTCTTTGCTCACTGCCCCATGACTGCCGGCCGCCTCAAGGACGACGTAGAGCGCAACGAGGCCCCCAAGCTGGTCAACCAGCTCAGGAACGATCCCGGCGTTGAGGACGATATCAGGCGGGCGGCGACGATAGTCTACAATAAGTGGCTCGTCGTCGTCTCACCGGACAAGAGGGGCGCCGTCTCCGAGGAGGACAGCAGCAGCCTCCTGGACTCAATCATGTCAGAGATGAGCGAGGACAGTATCACGACCACTTCGTCAGCCGCCACCGAGAAAGCTAGTGAAGAAGGGAAGGCGGAAAACGGTTCCATCTCTCTCCTCCAGAGCCTGGCGGAGGAAGTCTCGGAAAACATCAAAAAGGAGGAGGAGAGCAAGGCGGACGAGAAGGTCGTCAAGAAGGATAGGAAGTCCAGCTCCGACTCCAGCAAAAACTCCGACAAGAACCACCACAGTCACCGCGACAAGGACAGAGGCGACAAGGAACGTCGCAGCTCTACCTCTTCCAAGGACAAGGCTCGTGACAAAGACAGGGAGGAGAGGAGGAAGCGACGGGAAGAGAAGGACAAGGAGAGGGAGAAGGAGAGGAAAAGATTCCGGCCGGACAGGAGGGACGAAGTGGACGCAACTGAGAAGCAGAGGATCAAGGAGGTGGCAAAGAGACTGAGGGAGCAGGAGCAGAAGAAGAAGGACAAGGACACGCTAAGCAAGATCGGCGTGGGAGGCCCGACTTCAACCCTCAGCAAGATCCCCAAGATCCCTAAGAAGCCTCAAGAGAAGGGCCCGAGCTTCGAAGACATGCTTGGAGGCCTGGACGCCAAACCTAAGACTGTGAAGACCCCCATGAACAAAAACAAAACTGCCTCTCTCTTGGAGGGACTTACCAAGACTTCTCCCTCCACCAAGTCTAAGGAGAGAGAGTCTTCCAAGCACTCAAGCAGCAACTCTTCATCCTCCAGTCGGAGGGATTCCGACAAGCACAAGAGCCCATCCCACAGCAAGGAGTCGGGCAGTCGGCACCATCACCACTCGTCACACCACCATTCTTCTCATTCTCACTCATCTCGCCACTCACACTCTTCCTCCTCGTCCCACTCGAAAAAGGAGAACAGCTCTCCGTCGTCTGCCAAGGACTCGTCCGAAGGCCGCGGCCACCACAAGCCGTCGAGACTCAACCTGCCGGAGAAGAGGTCCTCCACCGACGCCGATAGCCCAAAGAACAACAAGAACTCGCCCCACAACTTCTCGGACAGCACTGGCTTCATGGACGCCATCTTCAGCTCCATGAACAGGGACGGCCCGAGGAAAAAGAAGCGGCGGCTGTCAGAATCGGACCCTGAGACGAAAACCAAGAAGGAGAAGGAGAGCCCATCTCCCACTGCCAAGCAAGAGACCAAAGAGGAAAAGGAGGAACCTGCCGCTCCTACCTTTAGCTTCTACAAGGACACTCTTGCCGACAACGACCAGGAGGAGAACGAAGATACGAAGAGCGACGTGAAAAACGAGGCTGTGAGCAACGGAGATGAGAAGATGGACACAGAGGAAAAGGAGGAAGAGGAGGAACGGAAAAGCGGATCCAACTCTCCCGAGAACCAGAAGGAGAGGTCCGCCTCCCCGTCGAAGAAGGAAGACGAAGAGGACGAGGACATGCCCTTCGAGGAGCCGGACAGCATGCCGCGGGAGGTGAAGGGGATCCTCGTCTACCACCGCGGCTCGGAGAAGCGCGGCAGGGGCATCACCTGGAAATCGGAGACGGAACTGGTGGCCGTGCGATACTTCGAGCTGGACGAAGACGAGAGGGTCAACGTCAACAAGATCAAATTCGAGAACATGCGTGATATGGAGTTGAAGATGGAGAAGGCCGCCATCAAGTCAAAGGGGACGGTGGAGGAGGAGAAGGCTTTGGAATGGTACCGTCCGCTGCTGGTGGACGTGGAGCGCAAGGAGCCCTTCGAGCCGGGCAGCAAGAGCGAGGAGAAGGACGTGCAGAAGACGAGGGAGAAGAACATCCTGCAGGCCCTCTACTTCAACAAGGCCATGACGCCCCCCACGCCGGCCGAGCCCGACCCTGAGAACCAGCCCAAGACGGACCCCACCTTCATCCCGCTGGAGGACGTGGAGAACGGCGACGAGAGTGTTGAGGACTACTCCTCCAAGGAGTGGCTTGACCCCAAGGTGAACGCCGTCGACAGGCAGGCCAACATCGAGAGCACCTTCAGCCTCCCTCCCGCACTCAGCAACCTGCTCAACAGCGTCAACCTATCCAGCATTCTTCCAGCACCATCGCAGGAATTGAGCCAGGAGGAACAGGACGTGTTGGCTGCGCAGACAGAGGCCATGAAGGCCATGGGGATGCTGCCGGGCATCGATGTCGCCCCGTCCTTTCCTCCCCCCGGACCCAACCAGGCTCCTCCTCCCGGCATGCCGCCTCCCCCTGGACTGCCTCCTCCCCTCGGTCCTCCTCCCGGTCCTCCTCCCGGTCACCCTAATGGAGGAGCACCGGACGGATTTCCCCCTGGACCACCGCCGCCGCACTTTCCTCCAGCCAACTTCGGTCCTGGAGGTGCTCCAGTTCCTCCCCCTGGCTTCAGCGGCCCACCGCCCATTCCAGGCGGACCGAACTTTTCTGGTCCACCCCCTGGGCCTGACTTCCCGCCGCCGCCGCCGTTCAGAGGAGGATTTAACGGGCGCGGAGGTTTCCCTTCAGGGCCGCCGCCGCCCAACAGAGGCTTCAGAGGCGGATTCCCCAGGGACAGGTGGGTCAATGTTTCAAGCTCGTGTGGATTTATGCACATGCCATTTGCCTCTTCCATGCCTTCTTCGGAATATAGTAGCAACGTGTTCACGCCATGGGCGTGGGGGAAAAGACAAAGGAGACTTAATAGAATGTACCCGTTTAATTTCCAGAGGTGGTCGAGGTGGCAACTTCCGGCATGAGAGGGACAACTTCAACAGGCTAAAGACGAAGCCTTGCAGCTTTTTCGCGCAGGGCTTTTGTCGAGATGGAGACGAATGTCGATTCATACACGAAAAACCTCAAATGCCAAGGAATTAGAATGCTACAGTACCTACGTTTACCGTCGTCGCTGAGCGGCTCTCCCCCTTCCCGCCCCAAATGCTGCATATGTGATGTCTGGATGGCCTGTCGTTCAAAGGAAAGCCATTCTATCAGATCAGTTGATACATTCTGAGAAACAAATATATTTTGTCCGTTGTATCAAGAAAAAAAGTTCCATGTTGCCAATGAAGCGTTTCACAGAATTTGTCCAATGATGTGTCTCATCGTTGCTTCGAACATTTATTCTGTTTTCTTTACTCGAGTCGATCTTTCCATCAGGCGGACGGGCCACAGACAATTACTCAGAGTGAGCGGCGAATGCAGACCGCGATGCGACGATATGAGGCCTATTTCAGGTCGCAGTGCGGCGGCGGCAATTTGAACGCGTTAGAAAAGTGCCGTTCCTTGATCCCGCCGCGATCCCCTTATAACCGGAATTGACGGAAGTAAAAAAGTGCATTGACGGACACCCAACCTTTTGCGGCGACTTCCGGTGTACCCAAGGGTGTACCATTACTTGCGCGTGTGTCCTTTGTACTTCTGTTGTATATCAAGAGCACGCGTATCGAATAAAAAACGAATAAAGTTTTGGAAGGGTAAGCGCTTTATTGTTCCTTTTTTGCATTATTTTTTTTCGCTCTGCTGCGCCCGTTTTTACTTTTCCTCCTCCTCCACCAGTGATGGCAGCGGGTCCATCTTGGTCCAGGGCCCGTGCCGGTCGCCGTCCTTGAAAAGCGCCTGGTACCTCTCTCCGTTTGGGAAGGTGAAGATGAAGACGCCCTCCCTCAGCCCGAAGTTCCAGGTGCCCTCGAAGAGGTTTCCGTTGGAGTACCTCACCATTCCCTGGCCGTCCTGCTTGCCCCGCCGCCAGTTGCCCTCGTACATGTCGCCGTTCGAGAAGATGTACTGACCGTACCTGGTTTTACGATTAGGGAGCAAATAAGTAATAAAAAATACTAAAAGGCAAAAGAGATGTTGAAAATGCCAAGTTGCGAACCCGTGTCTCCTGTCAGACTTAAACTGGCCGAGGTATTTGTCGCCGGCATGGGGGCCGGTCGTCCACCAAAACTGTCCGAAGCCTTGCTTCACCCCCTTCAAGTAGTCGCCTGAAAGTAGCAAAAAAATCAGGTATATATAGCACACGAAAAGGGTTTTATTCTCACCTTTGTATCTGTTGCCGTTGGCGTAAAGGTAGATTCCATGACCTGGTATGAAAATCACCGTCGTTTTAATTAGTTTATTCTAGTTTATTCAGAGGTTCATGTCAAGTCTCATGGCAGTTTTTTCACAAACAGCTGGATCAAAGAAAGGCTTGTTAAGCATTCTCCCGAGTCCTTGCATGGCAGAGACCCACAGTCCTGGCTTGACGCATCTTTGCGACCTGGATCACCTCTTAGCTGGAAGATGATCTTGACACAGTAAAGATGCCCAGTTGACACAGATGCTTTTCCTGGCTTCTTTGTCTCACCAGAGATCTTGTGCCACCAGCAATCAAGTTTTGAAAAGGGCCCAACATTTGTCTAATTTTAGAAACACCTCTTTTCAGGCGCAATTTCATTTCCCAACTCCCATCGTTTTAATATTCTCCTTAATTTGTAAAAAAAAACTTGGCCTTTTATTTACCGGTCCTCCTTCCCATGTCCCACTCTCCCGTGTACTCGTCCCCGTTTGGGAAGTGCATGACCCCCCTGCCGTGCCTGCGCCCGGCCTCGTAGTCTCCCTCGTACCTCCGCCCGTCCTCGGCCCAGGCCATTACGCCGTGCCCGCTGCGACGGTTGTCCCTGTACCCGCCCGTGTGCACGTCCCCGTTGGAGTAGGTGGTGGCGCCGGAGCCCATCAGCGCTCCCGAGCGCCATTCGCCCGTGTAGGAGTACTCAGGGCAGGAGAAGGTGCCGTTGCCCTCGGGGGTGGCGCCGTCCGCGGCGGAGACGTCGCCGGTGTAGCGGCCCAGGTAGGGACCGTGCTGGAACTCGATGTCCTTGACGGAGGGGGAAACAATATCATTCAGAGCAGCACAACTCAATGCATTGATTTTTTAAGCAAGTGAAGTAGTGTAGTGGTGGACGAATTGTGGTAGAATTTCTTAACATGTTACTTGTCTCGCCAACATACCGATCTACATAATAATCATTCGACGCATGATATTTCAAACAGTTCTTACATTGACCCGGACCGTTTGCGCTCCACATAAATTGGCGAGGAGCAACACGCTGATGGTGCCGAAAACCCCGGCAGCGGCGGCGCCCGGAAAATGCATTTTTCTCGCCGCGAGGATGAAGCGGCGGCGGCGGCCAGGTAACAAGTGCTTTCGTTCGCACGGGTCTTCTCTTTCACCCTTGAAAGTGGATATGAGCGGACAAGCAAGCCGCAGGAGGAGTCCTGGATTCGAACAAGGAGGAGTGTCGCCCGTACTACTATACTACGGTGCAGATCCACAGGCCCAGTTTTGGATTCGCTCCAAGGAACGGGGAAAGGGGGGGGGGCGGTTGCAGGATAACGAAGGAGAAAGCTCTTTAAACGAGGCAAGTGTCGGATCCGATGGGGCGGGGGAATCCTCTTGCTTGCTCCCGCCGCGAAGAATTTCATTCCTACAACACTAACACTACTTCACGCCGACGCCAATGTTACGTAAAACTGTCCTCCTGACCATTAAGAACTGATTACGATGTCGAAAAAGGAGCTTTAAAAATCCTTTGATATAGTATATTGTACGTAGGTTAATTTTCTTTCTGCGTCACCTTTCCTTGTAAATATTTACATCGGTGATGGGAAACAACATCGATCTTTTCTTTCAGAATAGAACACAGGGCTTCTTCTTCTTCTTCTTGACCTGCGGAGGAGGAAAAACGTAGAATTAGCAAGCGAGAAAGGTGAGAAAACGAAAAAAAAATTCCTTGCCTGTAACGCTGCGCGCGTGGCCGTCTCGAAGACCTCCCTGACCCCCTCTTTGCTTTTGGCAGAACATTCGAGGTAAGCAAATGCATTTATCTTCTCGGCCATGGTCCTGCCCTCCTCCGGCTTGACCGGCTCCTGCTTCATCTTGCCCAGCTCCTTGATGGTGTTGGGATCGTTCCGCAGGTCCTGAAGCAAACGAGAAGGACATTCATTAGACCATTCATTGTTGCATGTGTGTGTCTTCTCTTACCTTCTTGTTTCCCACGAGTATGATAGGTACGTTGGGGCAGAAGTGCTTGACCTCGGGCGTCCACTTCTCCGGGATGTTCTCCAGCGAGTCGGGCGAGTCAATGGAGAAACACATGAGGATAACGTCCGTGTCGGGGTAGGAGAGCGGCCTGAGCCTGTCGTAGTCCTCCTGCCCGGCCGTGTCCCACAGCGCCAGCTCCACCTGCTTGCCGTCCACCTCGATGTCGGCCACGTAGTTCTCGAAGACGGTGGGCACGTACACCTCCGGGAACTGGTCCTTGGAGAAGACGATGAGCAGACAGGTCTTGCCGCACGCGCCGTCGCCCACGATCACCAGCTTCTTGCGGATGGCCGCCATGGTGATGCCGGAGGGGTGAAGAAGAGATCTGTAGTTGCTGCTGACTTGGCCTTGGCCTCGGCCTCTGTTGATTGCCGAAGACGACTTGTGCGCCTTGTTTTTGTGCTGGAAAAGAGTAAAGGAATATCGTTATTGCCTCGGGAAGCAAGGGGATACGAATGACTATTGGGATGGGAACGCCACTAAAGCGATAGTTATCCCCCTTCCTGTGCACTCTGCACACTTCCACGAAGGAGGAGGGGGCATAAACAGGGCGGGGGATGAGGGGATCAGCGGGGTGCCATGACTCATAGCCTCGGGGTGTCTCTCCGGG
>JAAUXV010017404.1_pt1 | contig 10477 bp, 16 predicted proteins | sample 7278181 | NCBI WGS metagenome assembly JAAUXV01 (sample SAMN14350114, study PRJNA611818) | marine sediment metagenome | isolation source: surface marine sediment (2.1m) | place: French Polynesia: Moorea | collected 2018-08
CGACGTCGACGTCTCCGAGTCCCAAGAGTTCTTGCAAGACTCCCTGTTTCAAGTGCTCAAGTTAAGTTCACGTTCCTCCACTTTTATTTGCTGACTTTATACTATGTACCTCGCTTTCATCTCCAAACGATGCGTGAAGTAGTAATGCGAAAATGATGAGGGCCAAACAAAAACACCTTTGCTGCTGCCGCATCATTATCAGCGGACTCTTGACGAAACAGAAACTGGCATTGCCTCTTTCTTTTTTTTCCCGCGCAAATAGTCTGACAACGTGACATTGAAAAGTCGTAATTCATATATAGATTTCCCATAAGAGTTGTCCATACTCTCTTGCATAATAACATCGCGGGTCAAAATTCGATATTTTCCTTTGCCAGGTACGTGCTGGGCTTCCGTATCGACCCGGCTGAGAAGCTGCAGGAGGTCTACAAGGAGATCAGCTCAATGCACAAGACCTACTCGGCGAAGCCCATATTCGGCGTGGACTACACAAAGTCAGAGGAGGTACCGTAACACAGCGCCATTTCCCCAAACAAAAGAAAATGCCTGAAATCCATTTTTTAAATCCCACAACAGCGCGGCCGCTACCACGACGACGAAGATGACTCCGGCCCCGCCCTGCCCCCGACGGTGGAGGACGACGCTGACGAGATTGACTCTGGGCACCCGGTGAGACCGGATTCGACTGATGTCTTGGTCAATTTATTGCACTGCACGTCCTTTCCCACCTCAGGATTCCAATGATGTTTTCGCCGCGTACCTGGCGGAGGGCGGGCTGGAGGGAATGGACAGGTAACGAATAGTTCTCTCTCCTCTTATCGCCTGCGATAGTTGTTCGATGTAGAGGATCGAAATTTTGTGGCACTTTACCCATCAAGCAGATCAAGTGGCAGTTTGAATAACATACTTAAAATACTGCATGTACACTAAGTTGTTCTTTAACGTTTAAAATCCTTTTTCTGAAAAATACTTTCCGTGTCATTTCTTATCAGGGAGATCGTTCACTCCCCCGAGCTTGGCCTTGCCATCGAGAAGCTGAAGGACGGCTTCACCCTGGAGGGGCTTTGGCAGGTTCTGCCCCCCGAGGCTGGAAAGAGGAGGGGAGCGGAGAGGGAGGCGGGGTCGCACGCCATGTGATTTTGCAAAAGTGATTCAAGATATTAGCACAGTTTGCACCATTAAATGCGTGTTAACAATAAATTAGTTTCTCTCCCGTTCACCAAACCTCCTTTACACCTGGAGCTTTTTAACCGAAATCCCCTCTGGAATGAATCTTCCTCCCCCGAGAGATGGAGAGAAAAGGGAGCGGAGAGAGTACTAATGTTTCCTTTGGCCTCTTTTTTTCCCCCTCCGACCTCGATTTTCCTCAGCGCCGCCGATCCATCCTTTTTCTTTTCTTCCTCTTTCGGTCTGGGATTTTGGGAATCTCTCTCGCTCTCGAAGGAGGAGGAGGAGGAGGAGGTAGGAGGCGGAATGATAAATCTTTCACGAGGAGGAGGAGGAGGAGGATCGGAAATGGCGGTGGCGGTGGTGGAGGAGGAGGAGGGGAAAGAGGATTGTGGTGGGGAAGGGGAGGGAAAGAGGTCTACAACTTTATTTCTCGTTTTCAAAACCTTTTACACTAAGAAGCAGCCTGCAGGCAATAATTTCCTCCGGATCATTCTCACTGTGGAATTTCAGACACTTGTTAAATACGATCTTGTGCTGTGCGTACAGTGCAGCAAAGCTGCTCAGATGAGACCTCGGGGGTTGAGGACCGAATCAATCAGGTGTTTTAAAATATTAATGCCGATACTTGGTGCCGGGGGTGGGATGGGGGAAAGGAAATGGAGGGGGAGGGATGCCCGCAAAAAAACTATACGAAGAAGGAAGAGAATGCTTGTCGTAATACGTAGCAAAAAAGGGCTCATTCTTTTCTTTGAATGGAACTGTTTCAAAAGTGTCAATGGTTCGATTGTCGCATCTAGAAACAGGCGGAAAGAATAAGAAAACATCATCAAATTTGAATTGCGAGCCGTCTGTTGGAGAGTAGGGAAAAAAACGAATGCGCAGCTCGATTTCAATACGTTCACTTCTCGGAACACTCTGATGTACGTGCATTTTTGACAACGAGGCTTCAATTGTTCCTTCTCTTTCTCGACCTTCTTTGGAGGGAACCATCGCCCGCAGGAGCAGCATGAGCAGCAACGAGTCATGTGTAAGACCGGTTCAAGTGAATATGTGGACGAAGATTCAACGAGGAACTAACAAGCCCTTGGCATGGCAAGCAGTATTTCTCGACACTGCAACGTAGGCATACAACACAACAGAGCTTATGCATAATTTGGTCAATCCCTCGCCCCCAATAGTAGAAGTAGTAGTAGCTGCAAGTTCAAGGGCCTCCTTCTTCCCTCCCCCCCTTTTCGCCCCTCCACCAATTTCCTCCTCCTTTTCCTTCCCTCCAATTTTCTGTTGGCGACAACGCGACGTTGGATCACAGGGCGATCCAAGGCGAGGCTACAGCACGTGCTTCCGCAGCCCGAGGTTCATCTTTCGCCCTCACCCTGTGCCCACTCTCGGATGATACGGATCTTCCTTGAGAGCCTCCCCCCCATCGCCCCTCGCCGCCAGAGGCGGGGCCGGTAAATGGCGGGGGGCAGTTGGACAAGGGGGGGGACGGACGGGCTGGTGCCTGCCCCGTGCAAGTGGCATGAGAGGGCGACTGCCAGAAAATTGAATCGAAATGAAGGATATTTCCTAATGAGGACGGGTCTCTTGTTGGATACGGAAGAGCTGTAAGTAATTCCCACAGTGACGTGTAACGAAGCAACACAAAAAGATATGCTCGAGAACGTTTAACCCTTCATGCTTGTCTACTTATTCCGCGAAACAGCAGCAGCAAGGTAAGTAGGTGGATTTTTTAGACTCTCTTCCATTAGGGGACGAAGGGGGGAAATATCCGCCTCGTCACCCCCACCACCCTTGCTCCCTTGTCGCTTTAAAATTCAAGGGACCAAAAGGGAGGGGGGGAAACGAGTTGGCACTAGTAGGGGAGCTTGGAAAGAAAGTCGACTCCGCCCCCTTTCTCGGCCATACAAGCAGGCAGGCCCCGGTGGCGGCGGAGGCGGAGGCTCCTTTGATATTTTACCAAGAAAGGCCTTCTCCTCTCCTCCCTTTTAGCAGTTTCCCAGGGAGTGAATCTCTGCTCTCTCTCTCTATTCGAATTCCTCCCCCCCCTTTTTGGTCGTTGCCGCCCGCGGGTCCCCACTCCGCGAGGAGAGGGGGGGGAAGACCGGCCGACCACCAGCCAACCTATTTTTAGCCGCAACCCCCGCCGCCCTCGACCGAAAGCGGCCGCGGCGTCCGCGCGCGGGAAAAAGGAGGGAAGGGGGGGGGGGGCGCAACGGCGATTCGCGGCGAGCGCGCCCGTCGGAAGAGGGAAAAGGAGGAGGGAAGCGCTCTCTGGCATGACGACGTAGGAAAGAGGGAAGAATTCTTGGTCCTTTGGCGGTCTCGTCTCGCTCTCCCTCGTTCCTAAGGGTTCCTCGGTAGTAGGGCCGAACCCTTTCGCGAGAGAGAGAGCGGACGGCGGGTTTTGGTTTCCCAGAGACGACAGTGGTTTCCCGTTATTCTGGAGCGACTTTGAGAATAGCGCAACATTCGAACGGACCCTTCTCATCGGATATTTTGAGCCAAAACGTGGGTTGTCTCATACTTTTCGCGAAAGAAACAAGAGTGATTTTTGTGTCTCGGCCTGTTGTCTTACGCGAAAAAATCCGAGTGCAAGAACCACTTTCACTTTCAAGTGCGCGCGTCGCTCCATCGTTCGTCCTTGAAGGAAAAGGGGTGGAAAAGAGGGGGAGGTAGGTAGGGAGGTAAGAACCAGCGTCTGTCGAGACAGGTATCCATCCAAACTCTGACTCCAATCGGCGATTCCTCCTCTTCCTCCCTTTTTCGATACCATCCTGCTTTCTGCTGGCACAGGCCACAGCAAAGCCAGTGTTGTTGCTCATTGGGGGCAAAAAAACGTGCGTAGTTCAAGAAAAACGAAGAAGAAAAAAGTGTGTGTCAATTGTTTGCGAATATAAAATGGTAGCAGTCATGGACGTTTGGACTTTTTCACAGTGACGCCGAGAAAACCATGATGACTATGCAGGAGCACCTATTCCTGCAGGACAGTGCCGCGGGGTCGCCGCCGGGCGCCGCCTCTGGGGGCGGCTCGGTGACGGCCGCGGCCGCCGCGGCCGCCGCGGCTGTCGGGGTGGGGATAGGGGTTCCCGTTCCGCCGCCGCTCCCTCACGGTATGCCTCCGCCTCCTCCCCACCACCTGCACCACCATCTCCACCACGGCGGCCCTCCTCCTCCGCACCCGCCCCCTCACCACCACAACCACCAGTTCATGGGCGGGGGCCAGGAAGGGATGATGCAGCAGCAACAGCACCACCACCAGATGCAGCAGCACATGCAACAGCAACACCTGCAGCACATGCAGCAGCAGCAGGTCCACCTCCCCCCCGAGGATCACCTGATGCCGGGCCCTCCCCCTCCTGAGCACTTGGCCCCAAACGGACACATTCCCTTCGGCGGAGGCAGCAACGGAGGAGGGAAGGGTGGCGTCGTGTCGCGGCATCCCCTCAGCCCCCGCTCCAACCACCTCATGTCCTCCCCCGAGCCGCCTCCGCCCTGGCTGGAGGACGCGGAGGCCATCGTCAATGGGCGCCTCCAGCCTCCGCCTCCCCCTCCCCCGCCGGCGACCTCCGAGGCCGGCGGCGGAGGCCCCCTCCCACCGCCTCCCCCCACCTCCATCGCAGTGGAGGCCACCACGTTCATCCCACCTCCCCCGCCTCCGAACGGGCCTCCCCTCCCGCCCCCGCCCTCTCAGCTCTCCCCCGGCTCCGTAGCGGCCGCCACGGCCACGGCCACGGTGGTCACGGTGGGCATGACGGAGGTGACTAGCACCATCGCCGAGGATGGCGCCAACGGCGGGGGCACGCCGCCCAACGGCGGACAGAACGGCGGCGGGAGCAACAACAACAACAGCAAGAAGGGCTCCTCCCGGCGCAACGCGTGGGGCAACATGAGCTACGCAGACCTCATCACCCAGGCCATACAGTCCGCGCCGGAGAAGAGGCTCACCCTTAGCCAGGCAAGAGGGCATTTAAAATTGTTTTCTGGGAAACTGTTAAATAGCGTCAAATTATTTCCTAGGTGTACGAGTGGATGGTGCAGAACATCCCCTACTTCAAGGACAAGGGGGACAGCAACAGCTCCGCTGGGTGGAAGGTGAGTGAGAGAGTGGCATCGTTAAAAAACTATTCCGTGAAACGAAAATGAATGGCAGGATAGATTATTACTTTTTTGTGAGCCCCGGCTTTGCGCGGTTCGGATCGAGAGTACTGTCGAGTTATTCTAGGGGGAAATGGGATACATACAGTATGCTTCGTAGAAAAAAGAGCCGGAACAATGCCGTCAAACGTCAAGTCCCAAAAATGTCCCTCCCTCCCTCCCCTCCCCTCACGTGACCAATCATTAGGCAAATGGTCTCCGTTCGTTCGTTCGTTCCGAGCCCGCCCAGTTTTTTAACCCTCCCCCCGTCTCTCTCCTCCTCCCTCTCAATCATGACATTTTTCGGTGGTCAAAACCTCCTCCTCCTTCCCCTGCGGTTTTCGGAGGAGGTGCCCAAATTATTATCGCTGCCCCTCCCTCCTCCTCCGACACATATTCCCCCACATGCATAATTGAGTAAGGTCGCCGCCGCCGCCGCCGCTCTTCGCTCTTCCGTTTTCGTACGTGCCATCATGCAGCAGAGTTTTTTTTTTCGTTCGGGGGCGCAAAGAGAAGAAGAGAAAGCCAAAGCCGCTCCTTCTCTCCCCCTACCTGTTTCCGCGACCGAGTTTCCCCCCTCCCTCCCTCCCTTTCCCCGTATAATTTCGGCACTTTTTCCCCTTCCCGCGCTCGAAAACAATAATATTTGTACGCTTCTTTCTTCCTCCCTCCCTTCGCGGTCTCGCCTCCTCCTCCTCCTCCCGCGTGTGTGTGTTGTACGAAAATGAAAGGAGGAGGAAGAAAAGGAGGTGAAAAAGTCGCGAGCAAATAACACGGAGAAAAGTGTTTGCTATATGCCGCCGCCGCCAATTTGGGCTTGAATGATGAGTTGGCAAATTGGTCTGAACGCTTGGCATGTAAAAAAGGCATGCCCGCCAAAGAGCCGGGAGCGGTCGGACGAATATTTTTGCCGCATTTGCGATGCCATATATCGGGGGTCGTATAAAGAGCGCGAGTCTCAGCCTACTGGCAATAAAATGGAGTCGCCCTCTCACGTCATCTTCTATACCCCGAAGAAAGAGTCTCAAATGAAGGATGCGCTCAAGTCTTCGCCCGTGATGAGAAGAATGGATTGGACAATGAGACCCTTGTTTACGCCGAAAAACCCTTTCTTCGCTGATGAGTTCTGTCTCTCTCTCTGACCGTTTCGGGTGAAGAAGAGACTTTTTCGGAAGTGTGAATGGCGGCGCTGATTGTCCTCCTCCTCCTCCTCCGATTTCCAACTCTCCACTTTGGCTCCCTGACAATGGGAAAGAAGAACAGGAGGACAATAAAAAGCAGAAAGGAGAGCTGCAGAAAACAAGTAAACAGCACTTAATTCGCCTCCTTTCTCGTCCCCTCATCTTCTTCGGAGAAAAGAGACAGATAGCCATTTGCATCATGACGTCGCCAGGGAGAAAGAAATATGAGGAATTTAATTTTCGACCTCTCCTCCCTCTCAATCAGACGCGTCACTTGGTTCCCCCGGAAATCGTTAATCGTTTTCAAATCTCTCTTCTCTCCTCTCCTCAGTAGGAGAGCAGCACAGGTCGGAAAAATGTGTCCACCCTTCCTCCTCCTCCTCCCCTTCTCCCCCTCCTTGCACCGCGGGGTGGAAAAGAGAGAGAGAGAGAAGACTTATTGAGTGGAGAGGGAGGAGGCAGGATATGCTCAACAATGGGAGGGGAGAGGAAGTCGATCTCGCACGCCCGGATTCCCAGAAAAAAAGTTGGGAAAAGAGAGATATTTGGCGTGAAAATCGCCCCTCTTTTTTGTAGCAATGCATGTTTTGTTGCCAGGCATTTCAAGTCTGTTCATTTTGGCCTGATATAACCAGAAGCCTTTGACAGACGAACGGATAATTGAATCCCACCTTCTTCCATGGATCTTTCCTGGCTTCGGCATCATCATCAGCTCGACGCCCCCCCGCCCCCCATTCGCCCATCGATTTTTGTATCCTCCCGACCCTAGCTACGTTGAATCTCCCTCATCTCTTTTTCCCGTGCGATCGGAGGAACATTAATCGAAAAAAATCCTAGAGGCAAAGTAGGCGCTAGATCATAATCCCCCTTTACTGCACTAAAAGATCTGCCCTGCGTTTGCTAGTGAGCAGGTGCATTCAGAGAAAAGGTGTTCCTCTCTCTCTTCGTAACTTTGAGATCGGTTTGACGACACTTTTGCTCCTCGAACACCCCTTTGGCTGCGTCTGTTCAACCAGGCTTCGAAAAAGAAAAAAAGTGCCGTAGGAGCAGCAGAACCCTTCCCTTTTACCCTCTCCCTCCCACATTACCCGTGCGTCGTGGGATTCGCCAAATCTATTCTTGCGACGACAAAAAGTCCATGTTCGATTATGACAGAGACAGGCCGAAGCCCCTCGGACGATATCAAATTGATAGACATTGTCGAATATCGTACCTCCGCTGCGGGGGTGGCTTCTCTTCCTCCTCCTCCGCTCTCTCTCTCTCTTCTCGTGCCCGGACGTAGTTAGATTGATGAGGGAAAAGAGGAGGGTGGCGGAGGAGGAGGAGGAAGAGGCGGTTGCGAAATCATCTGGTGGAGGGAAAAGGGGAAGGAAGGGATTGAAGCCGCCTCCGCGGGAAATTAAAAGCCCACCTCCTCTCCACCTCGTGTGAAGTCGCCGGTGGAAAAAAAAGGAGGCCAACCGACCAACCTGGTTCGTTGGTTCGTTCTGTCACATGATTAATGGTGAAGGGAGAGTTTTCACGCTGGATGGTTGACAGAGGGAGAGAGAAAGCCTGGAAAAAAAAGAAAAGGGTTGGGAATCGCCCATGCCTGACGGAGGGAAGAATGAGGGGTCCATATCGCCCTACATTTTCCACATCGGTGAAAGCCAGTCCCACAGGAGTCTCTTGTCACCTCACCTCGGGATGTGAATGCGCCACAGCCCGAAAAGTAATGGAAATTGGTCCGGGGGATATTCGTCCGTCCATCCCTTTTCCTCTCCTCTTTTCGTCTATTCGATTCGTCCGCTGGCCGCATTGGTGCAGGGAGGGAAAGGGAAGGAAAAGAAAAGAAAAGAAGAGTAGGAATCATTTCCATGATGCTCTCTGCTGGGATGGGATGGAAGGGAGGAAGGCAGATGAATGGGGAAGGGAGGAAGGTTGTTTACTCCGAAAAAGAAGTCTCCCTCCCCGGGCGTGTAACCCCTTTTCCCTTCGTCCGTTCGCTTATAGCAGCGCCAACTGTGGAGCGTCACAGATTGGCCCCTTCCTCCTCCTCCTCCTCCTCCTCTGGGGGGTCGGTCCCTCCCTCGGTCGCCCTCCCTCCCTCACACTAGCTTCGTTTCGGACGGGTATTCATAGCATCCTCCCCCCCTGGAGGACGAAGAAAGAAGAAGGGGGCAGATGAATTATGGAAGTATGAAAAGGAGGAGGAGCAACGCCCTCCCTCCCTCCCCCGCTAATCCAAATGGTGCCAAAAGTGCGACGACTACGACTGCTTTTTTCACACAAAAATTGGGATTGCCACACTTTGGGGAGAAAATGCGCAACTATTTCTTCTCTTGCTCTCCATGAGAGCACCTGCCAGAGGCAGCGCAAGAAAAAAAAGGAGCGTTACACTACAGACCCGAGTTTCCCACGTCTTGTTGTGATGCTTTTTCCTCCGCACTCTCCCCCAGGGGCGAGGAGCGATGTCGCCTTTCAATCAAAGCCAGAAGAAAGCTACAAGGAGGCTGACCAACAAAACAAGCGCAAAAACACACACTTCGAGGGAGGGAGGGAAGGGGAGGAAGAAAAATCCCACCCCAATTATTCGGCGTAATAACACAATTCCCCCCCTCCCTTCCCTCCTGGAACCGATGCTCTCCTGCGGCTGAGAAGGCAATCGCCCGCGCTGAGCCAAAACAACAATAACACGCGCCTCCGCCAAGGAAGAGGGGACATTGATGCAGGGGATATTGAATCAGGATAGGGAATGGAGAAGAAATGCCTTTCGGGATTCCCCCCGTTTCTGCAGCGGGAAAATGAGCAACAGTTACTGCTCTCTTTCTATGGCGGCGGTCAGCGATGCAACAATCCTTTTTTCCCACGTAACAGGACAATGGTTGGTCAGATCAGCCGTCGTGTTGTTAATCGTTCCATTGTCGCCTCCGCCGCAACATCCGCTTTTCTGTTGCGTGATAATTCGGCCGGAGAATTGATTTGTTCACTACTCTCGGTGGCAGCTGCTAAAGGATTTGACCGCTTCTGCACTTGCCGCGATGTGATAGGGTTCTGGCTTCTTTGTGGACATGTTCCTCGCGTTTCTGCAAAGGCAAGCAAGCAAGAGATAACCCCAGGACGACGACGGTCTTTCGAGTCAAGTGAAATGTGCAAATAGAAGAAGAAGAAGAAGAACCCGATCTCTCTCTCTCCTTTTTCGCGTGTGTGCTCAAAGGGTTTTGGAAAGGAAAGGGGCGATGTCGAAATCCCTCTTTTCGATATTGTAAGTGAAGGGAAGGGGGCTTCTATCGAACGCAAAAGTGTCAGCTGTGAAAAAAGGCAGAAGAAGGGCTTCATTTTCTCCCCCCCCCCTTTTCTCCCCTCCGTCCTCCCACTCACATCTGGAGACTTTTTCCACCCCCACCTCTTCTTCCCCCCTTAACCCTCCTCCTTCCTTTCGCAAGATTTCTTTCTACCACCCCGTCCTCCTTTTCCCTTGCTTCGATTAATCAAGTGTTTCCCGGGCTTTAAAAGTACTGCGCAATTAACACCGCCCTTTCCCCAAAAAAGTATGAAATATTCCTTCCCATTTTCCTGCCAAAGACTCCTCGTGTGCAATGTCCTCTGAATGGCGCTTCCCTCCTCTTCCCTCCAACGATGGCCAATTGCTTCATCTCTCACCCCCACCCACCCCCCGCGTACTTACCCACCCACCCTTCAAGGGGCTATGTACGTACGTCGCTGCTGCGTATTGAGCGCCCGAATATCCCGCCTGTGTCCTCTTTGGAGTGCCTAGAGTTTCATGCAAAAAATATTGAAAAGTTGAACTTGTCCTAAAAGCTTTCTATTTTTAGCGCATTTGCTTTCACCTTCGTTTTCCCGAGGAGGGAAACGCTTGGGTGCGAAGAATCCGTTTCTGTTCGCTCAGGTGGCAACCCTTTGCTCCTCCAATGCTTGACAAGCGACTTTGCCTTGGCTGCCACCACTACTTACCTATAGGTGCACTCCCTCCGCCTGCGCCCAGCCAAAAA